>Ga0255054_10001174_pt1 | contig 15439 bp, 17 predicted proteins | sample JV7_2_23_MG_FD_188634 | JGI IMG/M metagenome (GOLD analysis project Ga0255054, IMG submission 188634) | Seawater microbial communities from Jervis Inlet, British Columbia, Canada - JV7_2_23 | ecosystem: Environmental > Aquatic > Marine > Inlet | place: Canada: British Columbia | collected...
TTTCGGCATGGGTAAATACGACATGCTGGGTCGTATGTACGAGCTGGAGGATTTCGAGCCGCCTACCGAGGAGTCGCTGCAGCATTTGCGGGCCATCATCGACGAAGCGTTTGGTCGCGAAAGTCAGCAAGAAGCGATTGAATAACTAGCTTTAAGAATCATAGATATAACGTTGTATTAAAAGAACATTTCGATGTGCATACGCCGGAGGAATTCTTGTTCGTCGGGCATCCGGAAATGGCGCAATGTATTCCGCTGGCATTCCAGAGTTATCGGTGGGACGAGGATAAAGGCTATTTCGACCTGGATGTAAATCCCCAGTTCCTGGAGCAAGTGCAGGAACGGTTCGATCCCGGTGACACCGTCCTGCTGATGTGCCGCTCCGGCGGCCGCAGTGCAATGGCTGTCAACTTCCTGGCCAAGGCCGGCTTCACCGACGCCTGTAACATCACTGATGGCATGGAAGGTGACATGGACGACGGCACAGAACCCTCAGTCCCTGGAGTCCAATAATGTATTCGAAGCATCGCTCAGTATCTCCGGCGTTTGCCGGCACGATCCTCTTACTGTCTCTCGGTACGCTGACGTATCCCGCTGCTGCTGCTGCCGCAACCGAGGGCGGTATGCTCGACTTCACTCATCACTGGGCCGGTTATGCGGCACTCGCCATCTTCGTGATCGCGTACCTGTTCGTTATCGGCGAAGAGGTGCTGCACCTCAGGAAGTCAAAACCCGTCATCGTTGCGGCCGGCATCATCTGGACGCTCGTGGCCATCGCCTACATGCGGCACGGCGATACTCACACGGCTGGCATCGCAGTGAGGCACAACCTGCTCGAGTTCGGTGAGCTGTTTCTGTTCCTGCTGGCAGCGATGACGTATATCAACACCATGGATGAGCGCGGTGTATTCGACGCGCTGCGGGTGTGGCTCGTCTCGCAGGGTTTTTCGTTGAAGAAAATCTTCTGGCTCACGGGGCTGTTCGCGTTTTTCCTCTCACCGATCGCCGACAACCTGACCACAGCCCTGCTGATGTCGACTGTCGCGATGGCTGTCGGCGGCACCAACACCAAGTTTGTCAGTCTCGCCTGCATCAACATCGTGGTCGCAGCCAACGCCGGTGGCGCGTTCAGCCCGTTCGGCGATATCACGACGCTGATGGTGTGGCAGAAAGGCGTCGTAGAGTTCAGCGAGTTCTTCGTCCTGTTCCTGCCGTCCGTCGTGAACTGGCTTGTTCCGGCCGTGATTATGAGCTTCGCCATCCCCAACGCGCAGCCGGACGAGGTGACCGAGCGGGCAGAGCTGCAGTATGGCGCCTGGGTGGTTTGCGGACTGTTCATTGTCACGATCGCGATGGCCGTTTCCGCGCATAACATTCTGCACCTGCCACCGGTGCTGGGCATGATGACCGGACTGGGGCTGCTCAAGCTGTACGGCTACTACCTGAAACGGCGCGATGCATTTTTCCCTGCATCGGCCGAGGACGAATTCAGCGACATGGCGATGGAGGTCGAGATGGGGGCCGAACCGCCCTCCTCGGGACGCAAGCAGTTCGATATCTTCAAGAATCTCGAGCGGGCCGAATGGGACACCCTCATGTTCTTCTACGGCATCATTCTGTGCGTGGGTGGCCTCGGCACGCTGGGCTACCTGGCGCTGGGCTCGGAGATAATGTACGACGATTTGGGGCCCACGACGGCTAACGTTCTCGTCGGCATCATCTCGGCTATCGTCGACAATATACCCGTCATGTTCGCCGTGCTGGCGATGTTGCCCGAGATGAGCCATGGCCAGTGGCTGCTCGTGACCCTGACGGCCGGCGTCGGCGGATCCCTGCTCTCGATCGGCTCCGCGGCAGGTGTTGCCGTTATGGGACAGGCACGCGGTATCTACACTTTCTTCGCCCATCTGAAGTGGACCTGGGCCATCGCACTGGGCTACGCCGCCAGTATCTACATGCATTTCCTGGTCAACGGGAGCGCGTTCGACTAAACCAAGGACACGCTGCCGACACTGACGACCGAAATGGCGATCGTCGTTAAGGGGAGAGGCCCTCAATACTTCTGAGGGCGTCTGCCTGTTTCGCACCGACCCGAAGAATCCAGTTGTGGAATCGTGCAGGCCGGCGATGTGTGACTCAGTTCATCGCCAGATTGCCGAAATGGTCTATCAGATCGCGCGAGTCGATGATCCCGGAGGGACGTCCGTCCTCGTCGACCAGCGGTAAGTAGCGCAGGTCGTACCATCAGATGGACAGCGTGGGCCAATGGGTGGTCCGGCTTGATCGTCTCCGGATCGCGCGTCATCAGCTCACGGACAGAGGAACTGATGATCGCCCGGCATACGGCCGCCCAACTTTAGAATTTGAACATGAGCCCGATGGCCGGACCATGCGTTGTCGTGTCGTACTTGAAATAACCCGGTTGCCCGGGGGTGCCAGTCTCCTAATCGACTAACAGCGCCTTGTAACCCAGGTCAAGTTCTGTCAACTCGCCAATTCTGTAGCGGAACCCGACGACAGTGCTAGCGGTGAAATCCGCCCCGCCCGCGCCAATGTCACCCTTTAGCACGAATGACCATTTCTCGCTGATGGGGTTCTTCCAACGAGCACCAATGATCAGGTCGACCCAATCCTCCTCTACACTGGCACTCACCGTACCGGGAAGGATTACGGGGTCGATCGTGACATCCACGTCATTGTCCCACCAGCGCAGGCCCGCGAAATAGTCGAGTTGTGCATCGCCCGACTGGGTGCCTTTCACCAACATCGCCTCTAAAACGCCTTGGCGCACGTCGTCACTTAGCACGCCGCCGCGCGGCCCGGTGATGTCGTCGCTCAGGTCCATGAAAGCGTAATCGAGTGCCACGCCCCAGCCGCTTTCGTGACGGGCTTCGAAATGCACCATGCCACCCATGTTCAGGCTATCGATAATGTCACTCGTACTAATGTCGACATCTGCGCCGGTGACGCGGCCGATGCCGGCATCACCATCGATGGTGATGCCAAGCAGATATGGCTCGATCTGGAACGACCATGCATCCGCATTCGCGGGACTTGCCGCCAGCGCCAATGTGCCGGCTGCCAGCGCGGAAAGGAGGATTTTGTTTGTCATCTCAGAACTCACAATTGCAATATTAATTCAATAGTAATAGTTGATTGAATTCACGAATATCCGGTTTCCGTCAATTCTACGAAGTCGTGCCAACGTAAACGGTTTCGTAACGCGGAGGTGGGCTGGCGATAGCAGCGCCAATGACCATGCCGGCTGCTGAGATCGTCTCCATAGTCCAGGAAAAAAACCACCGGCAGAATTAGCAAATGCATCAAGCGCACCGCTGTACTCGACTTTCGCGCCGTCGAGCAGCACAACATCATATCGCTTCTCGACATGAAAACTCATGGCCGTTGCTGCGGCTACCCGGGCAGCGGCCTGGCGATAAATATCAACGGGATCCGGTTGCGATTGAGCGGCCACGAAAGTACATGGCAACAACAACCCGGCAAGCAATAAATACGATCTGTTCCACATAGTGATGTCGTTATTAGATTCCAGATCTCGAACCCAGGCGAGCACTTAAGCAGCAGGGGAAACGACCTCGACCTGCCACTCTGAATTCACCCACAGACCGACAACCTGGACGGGCAAATTCCACGACGTTACGGTAGCCATGGCTTCCACAATATCCTGTTTGTGCTGTGCCTCGGAAACCGGATGTGCAGCGCAGTCGTGGTGGCCTACGACGGCCACGGTTTTTGAGTTGTGGGCGTTAACCGATATTAACACCTCTTTTTTGATGCGCTCAATCACGTCTTCCGACCCGCTGGCAAGCGCCTTGTCTGCGCCCGGATCGGTGATGCGATCCACAAATTCGGCATCAAACGAGGCTTTGAGCCAGTCGTGTACCGGTCTATGAGCCCGCCCATCGATGCAGTTGATTGCGGTTACAAATTTACCTGTTGCCATAGTGGGTATGTTCCTCCTTCGGCATTTTGCCCTTACGCACAACCCAGGGCTTTCATCGCATCGTGGGTGCTCAGATGAACGCGGCTCGGGCCTAAGTGGTCAATAAAACCGATGTCCTTAAGCCGGTCGGTTATCGGGCCTTTGAACCCGGCCAGGTGAAGCTCTACCCCAGCGTCGTGCAGCTCCTGGTTGAGCGATTCCAGGGTTTCCAGTGCACTGGCATCGATAGCGTTCACCGCGATGCCGATAAGTACCAGGTACTTCAACTCCGGTTTGTCGGCTACCATTTGCAGCACAACATCTTCCAGGTATTTGGCGTTGGCAAAGTAGAGGCTCTCATCCACCCGGATCGCAGCCGTCTGCGGCCAGGTTTCTACCTCGTGCCGCTCCACGTTGCGATAGGTTTCAGTGTCGCCGATGCGGCCCACCTCTGCCATATGGGGTCGACTTGACCGCCACAAAAACAGCAGCAGTGCGACGGCGACGCCGACCAGGATGCCGGTTTCCACGCCCACGGCCAGCACCGCCAAAAACGTAACAATCAGCGATGCGGCATCGGCCTTGTTATATTTCCAAACGTGTTTGAGCGTTTTCACATCGATCAGCCCAAACACGGCAACCATGATAATGGCGGCCAACACCGCCTTGGGCAGGTAATAAAAGAGCGGCGTTAGAAAAATAACCGTCAGGGCAACAAGGCCGGCTGTGATTATCGAGGCCAGGCCGGTGTTGGCCCCGGCGGTGAAGTTCACCGACGAGCGGCTGAATCCGCCGGTTACGGGATAGCCCCCAGTAAAGGTAGCCCCAAAATTGGCTGCGCCCAGAGCGACCAGCTCCTGGTCGGCATCTACTTTTTGGCGGCGCTTACTGGCCAGCGATTTTGCCACCGAGATGCTCTCCATAAAGCCGACAAAGCTGATGGCCAGCGCGGTGGGCAGCAGAAGTTGCCACACATCAATATTGAAAACAGGCAGCGTGATGGGTGGCAGCCCGGCAGGAACATCGCCCACGATGTTAACGCCAGCGGAATCGAAGAGGGCAAAAGCCACCACAAGAACTGTGCCCAGTAAAACCACAACCAGTGGCCCGGATTTGCTGACCGGCACAATTACCGATTCCGACAGGCCGGTTTTCTTAAGATGTTTAGCCAACCCGCGCTGAAAGTAGAGCAAAATAGCAATACTGCCCAGCCCGATGATCAACGTAACAACATTGCTTTCAAGCATATGTTGCGCGGCGTAGACAACCTGCTCGTAGAAATAATGGGTGCGGGGGATGTTGACACCTAGCAGGTGTTTCAACTGACTAAAACCGATGACAATGGCGGCGGAGCTGGTAAAGCCGGACACCACCGGATGGCTCAAGAAGTTCACCACAAAACCCAGCCTGACCACCCCCATCACAAACTGAATAACAGCGACCAGGAAAGCGAGGGTTATTGCGAGTTGCAGATATTCGGCGCTGCCCGCATCGGCCAGGGGAGCAACGCCGGATGCCACCAGCAGCGACACAATAGCTACCGGGCCGACAGCGAGTGTGCGGCTGGTACCCAGTAGCCCGTAGATAATAAGGGGCACGATGCTGGCGTAGAGTCCAATCTCGGGCGGTAACCCGGCCAGCATGGCGTAGGCCATTCCTTGCGGAACCAGCATAATGGCCACAATTACTCCCCCCAGCAGGTCGCCCACTAAATCCTGGCGGCGATAATGGACCAGCCAATCCAAAAAGGGTAGGTAGTGAGTTATCGCTTTGCCGCCCGATTTTGGCGACAGCGACAGGGATTTTGAAGATGATTTTGCAGATTCAAATGTTGCCATAGTTGTATCCTTAGCGAAAAATATCTGCTCGGGTGACTGGCACTTCTGTTTTGGTGAAGAGGCATCCCCCAAAGAACACGATAATTACGGCGACTATGAAATCGCCGAGCGACGCCCACATAAAAAGTTTGCTCATCGCACAATCGGGAGGCTCTTCAGGTGAGGTCACGGGCTCCTGGTCTTGAGACGCATTGGCCATGTGCGGACTGTCCCAAGTTTGGAACCAATGGCCAGAATACATGAAAGTTGCGGCGACTTTTCTAGGGAATTGCCGCATGGGGAAGCTTCGCGGTTGGCTATGATTGGAAAGGAAAGGAAACATGACGAAAATCGGACAATTGCGAGATGACGTCTCACCGGCGCCCTTTCAAAGACGAGCATTTCGGGATGCGTGTGGTATTTTGGTTGCGACGTCACCGGATCGGGCCGGCGAAGCCGAGATAGATCTCAAGACCACGGACCGGACATGTCAATTCACCCGCACTACCGTTCTTGGCGCTATGGAACAGATTCGGATTTGAGGAGAAAGCAGAAAACACATTTTTGCGGGCGCTATTTACCGGACATACGATTATGGAACAAAAAGACAAAGACGCGTTGATCATCGCTGCGGCACTCACAAGACTCAACAAATTCCGCTTGCCGAGAGCGTTGTCGCTTAAGAAAAAGGTGGACAGCGGCGAAGTTTTGAATGACTTCGATCTCGATTTTTTGCGACGAGCCCTCGACGACGCGCGTGAAATGAATCCGATCCTGGAACGTAACCCGCAATATCTCGGGTTAAGGGACAAGGCACTCGGACTCTGCGACCAAATCCTTCAGAAAAACGCCGAAAATCAAGGCAGTTGAATAACACGATTAGAGATGGCCAAGGAAAAAAAACACAAGAAAGGCGGCAAAGACAAGTCGACGAAGTTGCCGCGCGATGTATTCGACAAGGAGTTGCGCAAGCTCCAGACCGAGCTCTGCCATCTGCAGGAATACATCAAGAGGGAGAGGTTGAAGATCATCGTCGTGTTCGAGGGACGCGACGCAGCCGGAAAGGGCGGTGTGATCAAGCGCATCACCGAGCGCGTCAGTCCTCGTGTGTTTCGCGTAGTGGCCCTGCCGGCGCCGAGCGACCGGCAGAAAACGCAGTGGTATCCGCAGCGCTACGTAGAAAATTTTCCCGCCGGCGGTGAGATCACGCTCTTCGATCGAAGCTGGTATAACCGTGCCGGCGTCGAGCACGTGATGGGCTTCTGCAGCCGTGAAGAGTATGAGCGGTTCCTGTCTGGGTGTCCCACGTTTGAGGAGTGGATCGTCAGGTCCGGCATCCAGCTCATCAAGTACTTTTTCGATGTGAGCCAGGAAGAGCAGGAAAAGCGTTTCATGGCACGAATCAACGATGCCATGCGTCACTGGAAGCTGAGCCCTATGGACATCGAGTCGTGGGAGCGCTGGTGGGATTACACGGCGGCGTACGAGCGGATGCTGGACGCCACCGATACGAGTCACGCGCCCTGGTACCGAGTCCCGGCCGACGACAAGCGTCGCGCGCGCCTGAATTGCATCGCGCACCTTTTGAGCCTCATTCCGTACAAGCGGATGGACTGGCAGCCGCCGGACCTGGGTAAGCGCAAGAAGAAGCCTGGTACGCCGGACGAGTTGACGTTCAAGCACGAAGTGCCGCTCGTTTACTAGCTTCGGACGTCGTATAGGCTGGCGGACCCGTTTACCGATGGTGCGCCGCGTACGAAGAACTACAAAACACAGTACCTCAGAAGGAGCACCAACAACCAAAGCTGAACAAGCCAGAGATGCGGCCAGGTAACTTCATCAGCGAAATGACTATTCGCTTTATTCGTTCTGATTACGCCAAGACAATCCGAGGACCGGGATGACCCTCGCTAGCCACAAGACCAAGATCGTTGCAACGATCGGACCGGCGTCGGATCCGCCCGAGATGCTTGTGCGACTGATCCGCGCCGGACTCACCATTGCTCGATTGAATTTTTCCCACGGTGATTTTTCTGGTCACGCCGAGCGCATAGCCCGCATTCGCGAGGCAGCGAGCGCGGCCGGCAAACGTGTCACCATCATGGCCGACCTGCCAGGTCCCAAAATGCGGCTCGGCGCGATCGACCCCGAACCGATCGAACTTGAACCCGGCGATGACTTTACCTTGACAAGCGAGCAGGTCACCGGCGACCGGCACCGCGTTTCCATGAGTTTCGAGCGGCTGCCGCAGGTCGTGAAAGAGGGCGACCATCTCTTTCTCAACGACGGCTTGGTGCAGCTCGTCGTCGAACGCATAAGCGGTGCCGATGTCCACTGCAAGGTTGAGGTCGGCGGCGAACTCCGTTCCCGGAAGGGCCTCAACCTGCCCGGAATCGACCTGGGTATCAGCGCGTTCACCGACAACGACCGCGCCTGCCTGGAATTCGCGCTGGAGCAAGGGGTGGACGCGGTGAGCCAGTCTTTCGTGGAATCTGCCGCCGACATCGAAGCGGTGCGTGCCGCCGCCGCAAAACTTGGCAAGCGCCCGTTCATCGTCGCGAAAATCGAACGGGCGGAGGCTGTGGAGCGCTTCGACGAGATTCTGCAGGTGTCTGACGGCATCATGGTTGCACGCGGCGACCTCGGCGTGGAAGTGCCGATCGAGGAGATGGCCATCCTGCAGAAACAGCTCATCGCCCGGGCCAGCCTCGCCGCCAAACCGGTTATTACCGCCACCCAGATGTTGGAGTCCATGACCACGAGCCGCCTGCCGACCCGGGCCGAGTCCACCGACGTCGCGAACGCCATCCTGGACGGCACGGACTGCATCATGCTGTCGGGTGAATCCGCGATGGGAAGATACCCCGAGGAAGCTGTCGCGATGCTGGCGCGGATCGCGGCCTACAGCGAAGCGCATCAACCGCGAGCTCAGCGGGATCGAATCGCGGCGATCGCCAACCGGAGTCTGCCGGACACCGCGCCCGAGGCCATCGCGGAATTGATCGAGCATGCACTGGACATGGTGCCCTGCGCCGCCATTTTCGTGCCCACTCGCACCGGCACCACGGCACGCATGATCTCACGCTTCAATCCCCCGGTCTGGGTCGTCGCCGTAAGCGAGGACGCGGTAATGTGTCAGGGGCTGGCCTTCGCGTACGGCGTGCATGCCGTTCACGTCGAGACGTCTCCCGAAAACTGGAGCGAGTTCGTGCGGACGTGGCTGGCCGAGCGGGCGATCACGGGACGGATGGCCATGCTCGTAACCGGACCGCACGACAGGGATCTGGACGCCGACTACCAGATCCAATTCATGTACATCGGGGCCGGGGAGCGGCCAGCCTGAGGAGGAAGGTAACGATGAGCAATCGCGGTACGGGTAAATACGAGCAACTGCTTGAAAGATGCGAAAACCTGGAAGCCATTCCGACGGCGGTGGTCCATCCCTGCGAGGCATCCGCCCTGGCCGGGGCTATGGAGGCGGCCGGGAAGGGCCTGATCCGGCCCATCCTGGTCGGCCCGGCGGAACGGATAAAAGACGTCGCCGAGCAGGCGAAGGTCGCGCTTGGCGATGTCGAAATCGTCGATACACCGCATAGTCACGAGTCCGCAAAACAGGTGGTGCAACTGGTACGCACAGGCAGGGCCGAACTCCTGATGAAGGGCAGCCTGCACACGGACGAACTCATGGCGGCCGTGGTTTCACGCGAGGCCGGACTGCGCACGGCGCGCCGCATCAGCCACGTCTTTGCAATGGATGTGCCGACCTATCACAAGGTCCTGATCGTCACGGACGCCGCTATCAATATTGCGCCCACGCTGGAGGACAAGGTCCACATCTGCCAGAACGCCATCGACCTGTGCAATTCGATCGGCCCGGCGCGCCCCAAGGTCGCCATCCTGGCCGCGGTCGAATCCGTAACATCGAGAATGCCCGCCACCATAGACGCGGCCGCGTTGTGCAAGATGGCCGAGCGAGGCCAGATTACCGGTGCCGTTCTGGACGGACCGCTGGCGTTCGACAACGCCATCAGCAAGGACGCCGCGCTGACCAAGGGCATTCATTCAGAGGTGGCGGGTGATCCGGACATCCTGCTGGCGCCCGACCTGGAGGCGGGCAATATCCTGGCCAAGCAATTGAGCTTCCTGGCCAATGCCGACAGTGCCGGCCTCGTGCTTGGCGCGAAGGTGCCGGTGATCCTGACCAGCCGCGCGGACAACGTCCGTTCGCGCATCGCGAGTTGCGCGGTCGGCATGCTGGCCGCCCATGCCCGCCGTGAGGCGGCCGCCGGATCGGTTTGAATGGTACCCCTCGTACTGGTTCTGAACGCGGGTTCCTCGAGCCTCAAGTTCGGTGTTTACCGGCGACCGGTGAACGGTTCCCTGGCAATGGTGGCGCAAGGGCAGATCGAAGGCATCGGAACCCGGCCGCGACTCTTTGCGAGGGATGAAGCTGGCGCAACCCTGGTCGACCAGGACCTGGGGGCAGACATCCGCGATGGCGCCGGAGCGCTCGACCAATTGGCCGAATGGCTCTCCTCGCACTTCGATCGTGAATCGCTTGCGGCGGTCGGACATCGGGTGGTGCACGGCGGCCAGCAGTTTGACCGCCCTACCCTCGTTACCCCGGAAATCGTGCGGGAACTTAAGGCGCTGTCGCCGTTGGCGCCACTGCACCAACCGTTCAACCTCGCGGCGATAGACGCCGTCTTCGATCGCCTGCCGGGCTTACCGCAAGTGGCCTGTTTCGATACGGCCTTTCATCGGGGCCACAGCGCCGTGGCCGAATTGATACCGCTGCCGTCGGATCTCCGCGCCAGGGGTATTCAGCGTTATGGCTTCCACGGTCTTTCCTACGAGTACATCGCCTCGGTTCTGCCACAGGTGGCGCCGGAGATTGCGGCGGGACGCGTGCTCGTGGCGCATCTCGGCAGCGGCGCCAGCATCTGCGCCCTGAATGACGGCAGGAGTGTCGACAGTTCATTGGGCTTCACGGGCCTCGATGGGCTGTGCATGGGCAGCAGGCCGGGCACGCTGGATCCGGGCGTGGTGTTGTACCTGTTCCAGGAACTGGGTTTGAGCGCTCGCGAGGTCGAGGACGTTCTCTACCGGAAGTCGGGGCTACTCGGCATATCGGGCATCAGCAACGATATGCGTGCCCTGCTCGGCAACGAAGAACCTGCGGCGCGGCTGGCCGTGGATTACTTCGTTTATCGCGCGGCGAAGGAAATCGGCGCTCTGACCGCGGCGCTCGGCGGACTCAACGCGCTCGTGTTCACCGCGGGCATCGGAGAGAACTCCGCTGAGGTACGCCGGCGGATCTGCGAGACCTGTTCCTGGCTGGGTATCCGCCTCGATACGGAGGCCAACGAAGCGCACGGTCCACGCATCACCACTCGCGATAGCGAAGTATCCGCATGGGTGATTCCCACCAATGAGGAACTGATGATCGCGCGGCACACGGCCACGCAACTGGATGCGGGCTGATGACTCCACCGTGCGCAGCACCGCAAGGATTCAGCTACGCTCCAAGGACATGATGGTAACCTGAGTACAATGCATAAATATGAAGTAGTCACGTGGTGCGCCCTCGCACTATTTTCATCGCTGTTGCTCTCACCAGTCCTGCAGGCTGCGGAACAGGTCAAGGGCGTATCGTTCTTTACGGAGCCGCTGACGCTTGAGGCGGTACCGGGCAAACAGCGACACCTGCTGGCCGTTTTGCCACAGCCCAAAATCAGTTCGCCGGTCTTCGCGCTCAAAGGGATGATTCGTTATGAAGATGTGGAGGGCGACGCCTATCTGCAAATGAACAACGATTTCGGCGATGCGGGCGTCTTTTTCACCAAGAGCCTCGCGCCGTCGGGACCCATGGGAAAGATCTCCGGTAGTTCGCACTGGCGGCCGTTCGTACTGCCGTTCCATGCGAATCAGGGCGATCGGGCTGGCGTCGGGCCACCGGTGCCGGACGAGCTGACGCTCGAGCTGCATTTGCCGGCGGCGGGCACCGTGACGATTCGCGATGTCAGACTTTATCAATACGCGGGCGATGAGGATCCGCTCGCATCGGTCCGCGAGGAGTTCAGCTTTCCAGACCCACAGATCCGTTCGGCGTTGAACATCTTGATCGTCCTGCTGTTTGTTGCCGCGCTGGTGATCTTTCTTAGCCGACGTAGAAGCGGGCGGTGAACGAGGAGTCTGAATATGACGAAGCTACTGATATCGCAACTTACGAAACGGGCGTCAACCTGGTCGGTCGAACGAGTATCTCTTTCGCCGGCGGCGATACTTTCCAGACGCGTCGGGATGATCTTCTGAACCTGTGCCTCGGCTACGTGGGTGCAAGGCATTCCCGATGGGGACAACTGACGCTGGGCAAGCAATGGGGCGTGTACTACGACCAGAATCAGTTCGAGGATGATGGCGTTGGTCTCGGCATGCGCTATTCTTTTTGATATCAAGAATGACCGGCGAGGAACCACAGATGGCCCCAGACGATTCCAAATCCCAGACCAACCTGAACCCACAATGGGAACGGCACTTCGAAACCATCGCCGATGAACTTCTGCACCTGGCTATTGCTTGCGGCGTGCGATTGCGCGAACCCGGTGTCATCGAACGGGTTCTGAAGAATGATGCATCGGTATGCGGACGAAAGAATGAGCAAGGTTTCCACAAAATGCGAAACCTGCTAGTGGCCTACTACAACTCCATCGGCAAAGCCGTCGATCGCATCGGGCCGGAGGAGACAAAGAAAATCATAGAGGTCATCACTGAGCAAAAGAAGAAGCTCAGGGACGCTGCTGGCAGGTAAGATACTGTCGGCCGACTTCAGCTGCCTTGCGCGTCACGCGGATTGCGGCGCGAACGGCCGCAGTTCGTCCTGACCCTGCTGCACGATGCCGCAGCTGGATTCCGGCATCTCGTTCCAGACGCCAGCGAGGTCCCCAAGCGGCTCCGAGACAACCAGCCGCGACTCGGCAGATAGTTTGTGCAGTACGGGGTGGTCCGGGTATTGGGCACGCAGGGTCTCGACGTCGGTGCTGAAAAAAAGCGAGCGGGAATTGCGCTCACTGGAGTAACGGAAGGCCCACAGGCTGTCACCGTCGGTGGTGGCCACCGTCATCATGATGGGGTACTCGACTCCGTGCGCATGCCCGGTTGCCTCGATAAAGCCAACCGCACGTGCGACGGCCGACGGCGGATCGTCTTTCAAACCCAGGCTCAGCGCCAGGTAGAAAAACAATTCCGTGTCGGTGGAACCCTCTATCAACGGGTATAGCGAGGAATCGACGGCGAACGCCAGATCGCGCTTGATCGAATTGAACTCTCGTATCGCGCCATTGTGCATCCATAGCCAGCGCCCGTACCGGAACGGGTGGCAGTTGGTTTGCTGGACCGCACTGCCTGTCGAGGCGCGGATATGGGCGAACACCAGCGGAGATGTCAGGTGCTGCGCAAGTTCCCTGAGGTTGTGATCGTTCCACGCCGGCTCGACGCTGTGGAAGACTCCGGGTGTGTCCTCAGCGCCGTACCAGCCGATGCCGAAACCATCCCCGTTTGTCGTAGTTGCGCCGAGCTTGGAATGCAGGCTCTGATCAATGAGTGAGTGAGCAGGTTTAAGCAGTAGCTCGTCGAGCAGGATGGGAGATCCTGAGTAAGCAAGCCAACGACACATTTTCTATCCTCGCATTTCGCCTACTATCCCAGATTTAGTTGATACTCTCGGGATTTACAACTCGCCATAAGTATTTTCCGTTGGTGAGCAATGTTGATCCGGCGCTATGATGGTACGTGTCGAGAATTAAGGTCGATATCCGATTTTCGACAAATTTCAATGTGCCCATACTGTTAGACTTGGTCTTAAATCAGGCGAGGTGGGGAAAGATGGCTAAACGACATGTCCTTTTCGTAACGATTGCAACTGCTGTATTCAGCCTGGCTGCTTCCCTAAGCGCTGCTGCCCAGGCAGTTGACATGCAGTGTATTAATGAGGTTCTGGCTGATGCCGACGATTCAACAACCGTCGGCGAGCTGCGTACGCTGTGTCGGGAGCGGCTCTCTGACGAATCAACGGCGCCGGCCAAAACGCAGGTTCCCGTCTACGAGCAGAGTGCTCTCGCCGAGCGGCTCGCCTACGAAGAAGGGGCCGAGGATCGGCCATTCTCGATTACAATGCATCAGCCGAGTTACATCATGTGGTCAACGGTTGACGAGCCAAACGTCGCGCCATTCCTGCCACTGGATCCGACCGCGCAGTTGGACGACAGCGAGATGGTGTTCCAATTCAGCGTCAAGGCGCCGATCTGGCGCAATATGTTCGGCAGCGATATTGACGGCTACTTCGGCTACACGACGAAGTCTTATTGGCAATTGTTCAATGATGATTTCTCGGCACCGTTCCGCGAGACGAACTACCAGCCGGAACTCTTCGTACGCAAGGTCATCAAGCGCGACCGCTCAGGCCTCGGCATCCTGGGCTGGGACCTGAGTCTCAATCACGAGTCCAACGGTCGCGCGGAGCCACTGTCGCGTAGCTGGAATCGCGTAATGGGCAGGGCCGGCATACAGCTGACGGACAATCTGACCATGTTCGCCCGGGCCTGGTGGCGCATTCCCGAGGACGATGTGGACGACAACAATCCGGGCATGTATCGGTACTACGGCTATGGCGATGTTCGCGCTGTCTGGACACCGAACCGCAACACGTTTACTGCGATGTTGCGACCCGGAACTCAGGAGACCAGTTATGAAGTCACGTGGAGCTACCCGATCAGCCGGGTCTTCCGCGTCTATGCGCTTTATTACAACGGCTACGGGGAATCCCTGATCGACTACAACTACAAGAATGAGCGCTTTGGAATTGGCATCGCGTTAAACGACTTCCTGGGCAGACAGTAACAAAACGGTAATAAGCCGGAGTCGTCTCCAATGGGCTATCGTTGAAAGAAAACCACATCGCTGAGAGAGATACGTGGCGACTAATAGCACATTGAATCCTGATCCAGGTGGTAAAGGAAGCCCGCCGCACATCGAGCAGTTTCGCGCCATTGAGGCGCTGAACGAATTCTACGCGGCAAACGGATGGGCCTCGGACTACGTTCAGGTTGCGCCGGGAACAATGCGGGTCGAAGTCGGTATCAATGAGGTCGGCAACATTGCCCTCGGCCGCGAGAAGGTTAGCCATCGCGTCGTCGGTTCGGCAAAATCATTCGATGGCCAGTTCAGTGTCCTGCTATCTCTGAATGGCTCTGAGGCGCTCGTGAGTGGCCGGCGACTCAACCGGCAGAACCTGCTGCTTGTCGCGCCGAACACGGATATGGACATCGTCATGGACGACGGCACGGACGTGGTCACGATAGGCATTCCTGCAGACATGTTCGGAGAGCACCTCGTTGCCGTTGGCGACGATGATTCTCTTCTCGAGACGCAGGACATTGCGTCGCTGCAAGTCCACAACGGGCACATTGAGCCACTCCGACGTCTCACGTGTGACCTGTTCTCCGGACGGTCAGATGGAAGATCGCTTGATTCGACATTTGTATCGCGACTTGCCCAGGCGATGGTGCCGGAACATGCCGGGACGATTAAGAGCGATCGTTATCATAGATTGAGCAGGCACCAAATCGTGGAGAGCGCCCGAAAGTATATTCACGACCACCTGGCGGAACCCATTCTCATA
>Ga0255054_10001175_pt1 | contig 15438 bp, 10 predicted proteins | sample JV7_2_23_MG_FD_188634 | JGI IMG/M metagenome (GOLD analysis project Ga0255054, IMG submission 188634) | Seawater microbial communities from Jervis Inlet, British Columbia, Canada - JV7_2_23 | ecosystem: Environmental > Aquatic > Marine > Inlet | place: Canada: British Columbia | collected...
CGGATAGTCTCAAGGATGTCGGGTACAAATATTCAACTCAGGGCGGCCTGTCCATTGCGATTGACGATATGATCATTCCGGCGGCTAAATGGGGTATCTTAAAAAAGGCGGAATCTCAGGTGTCGGAGATCGGTCGGCAGTACACCGAGGGTCTTATTACTCAGGGTGAGAAGTATAATAAGGTCGTCGATATCTGGGCCAAAGCCACTGATGATGTCGCCGATGAAATGATGGAGGCCATGAAACTGGAGCGCGCTATGGATAAAGACAGCAAAGCGGAAATGAAAAAGAAGCGCATATCCAGCCCTGCTGAAAGTTTCAACCCCATTTTCATGATGGCCGACTCCGGCGCCCGGGGCAGCAAAGACCAGATGCGTCAGCTTGCCGGGATGCGGGGTCTGATGGCCAAGCCGTCCGGGGAAATTATTGAAACGCCGATTAGCGCCAATTTCCGGGAGGGACTTTCGGTGCTGCAATATTTCATCTCAACCCACGGTGCGCGTAAGGGATTGGCAGATACGGCTTTGAAAACCGCCAATTCCGGGTATCTGACCCGCAGGCTGGCCGATGTTGCCCAGGATTGTGTGGTTAACGAGCCCGACTGCGGCACCACTGTGGGGGTTGAAGTGGAACCGTTGATGGAAGGCGGTGAAATCATCCAGCGATTGGGTGAACGCATTTTAGGCCGGACCCTGGCGGAAGATATCCATGATCCATACACAGACGAAGTGGTGGCGCAAGCCGGCGATGACATTGATGAGGCCGCTGTCCAAAAAATTGAAGAAAGCGGTGTCTCCAATATCAAGATCCGATCGGTTTTGACCTGTAAAGCCAAAATAGGGGTGTGCAGCAAATGCTATGGCCGCGATCTGTCGCACGGCCGCCGGGTGGAAATCGGTCAAGCTGTCGGGATTCTGGCCGCCCAGTCCATCGGCGAACCCGGCACCCAGCTGACCATGCGCACGTTTCATATTGGCGGTACCGCCAGCCGGCGGGTAGAGCAGGCGGATATTCGCGCCCGCACCGACGGTAAGATTAAGTATATTGACCTCAATGTGGCCCAAAATTCTGAAAGCCAGCGGGTGGTCATGAACCGCCGGGGCGGCAAGTTTACCATTATCAGCAAGACCGGCCGTGAACTGGAAACCTTTCCGGTCATTTACGGTGCCCATATTCAGGTGAAAGACGGTCGGAAAGTCAAAACCGGTGATCTGCTGGCCACCTGGGATCCATTTACCACTCCGATCATCTCCGAGGTCGATGGGACCGTTAAATTCGGTGACATCATTGCCGGACAGACCATGCAGGAAAAGGTGGATCCGGTAACCGGCAAGTCAAGCCAAACCATCATTGAATCCAGAAATGCTGAAGAGCGTCCGCGCATATCCATTAAGGACCGGGATGGGAAAACAGCCAAACTGACCGGATCATCGGCGATGGCTCGCTATATTTTACCGGTCAATGCCATTTTGCTTGTAGAGGAAACCGATACTGTCAAGGGCGGTGATGTGGTTGCCAAACTGCCGAGAGCGACCACCAAGACCAAAGACATCACCGGTGGTTTGCCGCGAGTCGCCGAGCTTTTTGAAGTCCGGAAACCCAAAGAGGTGGCGGTGTTAAGTGAAATTGACGGATATGTCTCGATCTCAAAAAGCACCAAAAAGGGCAAACAGAGAGTAACCATCACCCCGGTTGATGTCGGTGATAAGAAGGACTACCTGATTCCGCGGGGCAAACATATTAATGTGTACGAAGGCGATTATATTCGTGCCGGTGAGCCTTTGATCGGCGGGTCAGCGGTTCCCCAGGACATCTTGAGTATTAAAGGTGAAGTCGCGCTGGCCCGTTATTTGGTCGATGAAGTTCAGGAGGTCTACCGCCTGCAGGGTGTTCGTATCAATGATAAACACATCGAGGTGATTGTCCGGCAGATGATGCGGCGGGTGAAGGTCTTAACCGTCGGTGATAGCGATTTTATCACCGAAGAGCAGGTTGATCGCATCAAATTTGAAGACGCCAATAAGGTCGTGATCGAAAAAGGCGGCAAACCGGCTACGGCCGAGCCGCTGATTCTGGGCATCACCAAGGCATCTTTGAGTACGGACAGTTTTATTTCGGCAGCTTCATTCCAGGAAACAACCAAAGTCCTTACGGATGCCAGTGTAGCCGGATCGGTGGACAGTTTGAGAGGACTCAAAGAAAACGTGATTATGGGTCGCCTCATCCCTGCCGGAACGGGTTTAAGAGCTTACGATGACGTTTCGGTCGAAATGGCTGATTAAATCACAGGATTTCATGTTCTTCGTAGGCAAGGCCATAAATTTTTATTTCAAATTTTAACAAAACACTTGACAATAGTGTGTTTACTGTATAAATACCGACATTTTACCAAGTTTGGAATCTTAGAAGAAAAAAGAGGGTCGCCAGGAGATTATGCCAACCATAAATCAGCTAGTTCGCAAAGGCCGAAAGACCATCAAAAGAAAAATTACCACGAAGGCGCTGAAGGGTGCACCCCAGAAGCGCGGTGTTTGCACCCGGGTGTATACATCGACTCCCAAAAAGCCCAATTCGGCATTGCGGAAGGTGGCGCGCGTCAGATTGACCACCGGTGTTGAGGTTACTGCATATATCCCCGGTATCGGCCATAATCTACAGGAACATTCGGTGGTTTTAGTGCGCGGGGGTCGGGTCAAGGATCTGCCCGGGGTTCGCTATCATATTGTTCGTGGCACCCTGGATACACTCGGGGTTGAAGACCGCAAACAGGGCCGCTCCAAATATGGGGCCAAAAAGCCGAAATAATTAGAATTCAGGAATTCAGGGATTAGCGGGTCGTTCAAATTAAAATTCTTAAATTCCTAAAGCGGAGTTACATATGCCTAGACGAAGAGAAGTGCCGGAGCGGATCATCGCCTCGGATCCAAAATATAACAGTGCGTTGGTCGCCAAGTTTATAAATTGTATTATGCGCGATGGGAAAAAGAGCGTGGCAGAATCGACACTGTATAAAGCGTTGGATATCATGGGGGAAAAGGCCAGTGAACCTCCGCTGAAGATGTTTGAGCAGGCTGTGGATAACGTGCGACCCTTGATTGAAGTAAAGTCCCGGCGTGTGGGAGGTTCAACGTATCAGGTCCCAACCGAAATACGGCCATCTCGAAGAACCGCTTTAGGCATTCGATGGATTATCACTTTCGCTCGCCAGCGGCCGGAAAAAGGCATGGCCATTAAGCTGGCCTCCGAGTTATTGGATGCAGCCAACAGAAAAGGAGCTTCCGTTAAGAAAAAGGAAGACACCCATAGGATGGCCGAAGCCAATAAGGCCTTTGCCCATTTTCGCTGGTAGGCCATGGGATTGACAACTGTCAATCGTCAATGTTCATTATTCAATTTAATTGATCGTAAATAGTCACTTCAAATGGGAGGGTGAGAAGATGGCGAAGGAGAAGTTTGAGCGAACCAAGCCGCATGTAAATGTGGGCACGATCGGACACATTGATCATGGCAAGACGACCCTGACGGCGGCGATCACCAAGCATTTGGGCAGCAAAGGCTTGGCGGATTATGTACCGTTTGATGAGATTGACAAGGCGCCGGAGGAAAAAGAACGCGGCATTACCATCGCCACAGCCCATGTGGAGTATGAGACGGCCAATCGTCATTATGCGCATGTGGATTGTCCGGGTCATGCGGACTACATCAAGAACATGATCACCGGCGCAGCGCAGATGGACGGTGCGATTTTGGTAGTGGGCGCCGATGACGGACCGATGCCTCAGACGCGCGAGCACATTTTGCTGGCGCGTCAGGTGGGTGTTCCGCGAATTGTGGTATTTTTAAACAAGACCGACATGGTTGATGATGAGGAGTTAATCGAATTGGTGGAGTTGGAGTTGCGGGAGTTATTGGACAAGTATGAGTTTCCCGGCGATGACACGCCCATTATTCGGGGATCGGCGCTCAAGGCGTTGGAGTCTGATGATGCCGACAGTGAAGCGGCCAAGTGTATTTTTGAGTTAATGGATGCCATTGATGCGTATGTTCCGGAGCCGGAGCGCGATGTTGACAAGCCGTTTTTAATGCCGATAGAGGATGTGTTTAGCATATCGGGGCGCGGCACGGTGGTAACGGGTCGAGTGGAGCGTGGGATCATCCATGTGGGCGATGAAGTGGAGATCGTGGGGATTCGTCCGACGTTAAAGACGGTGTGCACCGGAGTGGAGATGTTTCGCAAGCTGTTAGATGAGGGTCAAGCGGGCGACAACATTGGGGTATTGTTGCGCGGCACCAAGCGCGAAGAGGTTGAGCGCGGTCAGGTGGTAGCGATTCCGGGCACGATCACGCCGCACACCAAGTTTAAGGCCGAGGTTTATATATTGAGCAAGGAAGAAGGTGGTCGTCATACGCCGTTTTTCAGTGGCTATCGGCCGCAGTTTTATTTTCGCACCACCGATGTGACCGGCATATTGACGTTGCCCGAGGGTGTGGAGATGGTGATGCCCGGCGACAATGTGGCCATCGAAGCCGAGTTGATCACCCCGATTGCAATGGAAAAAGAGGTACGTTTTGCGGTCCGCGAAGGCGGGCGCACTGTTGGCGCTGGTGTGGTCAGCGAAATTATTGAATAACGGCATAGGAGTCTAGCGGTGAGAATAATCGTTTCCCTTGCATGCACTGAGTGCAAAAGAAGAAATTACACGACGACAAAAAACAAGCGGACAACGCCAGATAAACTGGAATTCAGTAAATACTGCAGATTTTGTCGCAAACATACGGCCCACCGAGAAACCAAATAGATACTCCCCGGTGGTGTCGCTTTTGGAAGCTTCGTTTATTTTAAGTATAAAAGGAATTTTAGACGATCAACTAACATCGATCCATAACACTTTTTGATGACCTGATTTAGGCAATTTAAGGATGCAGGCCAGTAGCTCTAACGGCAGAGCATCGGACTCCAAATCCGGGTGTTGGGGGTTCGAATCCCTCCTGGCCTGCCATTTCCTTTTTTTAGAGCTCGGAGTCTAAAGGTCAGGAATTTTATACCGCTTTCCATAATAATGTACCGAAATACGGAATAGGGGCATAAGCGAGTGTACGGTTGTAGAAAAAAACGTTTGAATACCGGAACGTTTTTTTGACAACCACTATAAAGATCCTGCTACCTTTGACACTTTGAGCTTTCAAGCTTTTAGGAGTAACATGGGACGGCTACAACGCAAAAAAACGTCTGGAACTAAAAAGAAAAAGAAGAAAAAGACTGGATCGGCGGCCTCCGCCACGAGTCAAACGGCGCTTGATATGCCCGGCAAAATAACTGTTCCTGCAGCAGCGCGGAGCAAAGAGACCGCGGCGGCAAAAACGGCAATATCCAAAAAAAAATCCCAGGTTGCCGGTGTTGCAGCAACGAAACCAAAGACAAATATTTTTGATTCATCGATCCAGTTTTTAAGAGAAGTCAAAATCGAGCTCAAAAAAGTGACGTGGCCTTCCCGCAAGCAGACGATCGGCTCCACAGTTGTTGTCATTGCATTGGTTTTACTTATTTCGTTTTTTCTCGGATTCGTAGATATCGGCTTATCCGCTTTGGTACGCGCAGTCTTGCAAAAAAATTAAGGAGGAAAAAGATTGGCGCTTAAATGGTATATCATCCATGTTTATTCGGGCTTTGAAAACAAGGTTAAAGCGGCCCTGGAAGAACGCATTGCCTCTTCCCCGCATGCTGAGAAATTTGGAGAGGTTGTTGTGCCGACAGAAGAAATTGTTGAACTGGTAAAAGGCAAACGCAAGACATCGGCTAGAAAGTTTTATCCGGGCTATATATTGGTTCAGATCGATCTCGATGATCAAACCTGGCATATCGTCAATGACACGGCCAAAGTAACCGGATTTTTAGGCGGCCGCCGCAAACCGACACCGTTGTCTGAGGATGAGGCTGCCCGTATTTTGAATCGCATGGAAGCCGGCAAATTGAAGCCGCAGCCCAAATATTTTTTTGAACACGGGGATGAGGTCCGCGTAATTGACGGGCCATTTACCAATTTTAATGGAACGGTTCAGGAAGTCAGTCCTGAAAAAGGAAAGATCAAAGTACTGGTCAGCATATTTGGTCGCTCAACACCCGTGGAATTAGAGTTTGTCCAGGTTCAAAAACTATAGTCCCGATTGAGTTAAAACTCAATCGAGAGTTATTTGTTATTAGTTAATCGGGTAAGGGGAATGGAACCAATTCCTTAGATAGCATCAATCTTTGAATAATAAAATGAGGCGATCATCAAATTCTAATAACGAATAACAAATAACAATTAACGATTAACTGGAGTAGAAAACACAAATGGCAAAAAAAGTATTGTCAATGATCAAATTGCAGGTCGAAGCTGGAAAGGCCAACCCATCGCCACCCATCGGTCCGGCCTTGGGCCAGCATGGCGTCAATATTATGGATTTTTGCAAGTCGTTTAATGCTAAGACGGCCAACGATGAAGGGATGATCATACCGGTAGTGATAACGGTTTATCAGGATCGATCTTTTACATTTATTACCAAAACACCGCCTGCAGCGGTGTTGCTGAAGAAGGCCGCCAAAATTGCTAAGGGGGCCGGTGATCCCAAGCGGGATCTCGTCGGGTCGGTTACGCGCCAGCAAGTCGAAGAAATTGCCAAGGTAAAAATGGTTGATTTAAACGCCAATGATTTAGACGCCGCCTGCAAAATCATTGAAGGTACGGCAAGAAGCATGGGAATAGAAGTCAGCTAGATATTACCGCTGCGAGAAGCGAGTTGCGGGATTCGAGTGAGGAAGAGTTTCAACTCGCAACACGCAACCTGAAACTCGCAACGCGATTAAGGGAGATGGTTATAAAGATGTCGAAACAGGGGAAGAAATATTCAGAATCCAAGAAAAGGATCGATTCGGAAGATATCGGCAGTTTCAACGATGCCGTCAAGATGATGTTGGAATCAGCTTTTGCCAAGTTTGATGAAACGGTTGACCTGGCAGTTCGCCTGGGTGTTGACCCCAGACATGCCGAACAGATGGTTAGAGGCAGTGTGGTGTTACCGCATGGGACCGGCAAGGAGGTAAAAATTTTAGTATTTGCCAAGGGCGAAAAAGAAAAAGAAGCCACGGATGCCGGCGCCGACTTTATCGGTAATGACGATATGATCGAAAAGATAAAAGGCGGCTGGTTTGGATTTCACAAGGCTATTGCCACGCCGGATATGATGGGATCCGTCGGAAAGATCGGCAAGCTGCTGGGACCTCGCGGGTTGATGCCCAATGCCAAAAGCGGAACCGTTACATTTGATGTGGCCCGTGCGATCGATGAACTTAAAGCCGGCAAGATTGACTTTAGAGTTGAAAAAGCGGGGATTGTGCATGTTCCCATGGGAAAAGTTTCTTTTGGAGTTGATAAAATTGTTCAAAATTTGGCTGCTTTTTTTGACACCATCATGCGTCTCAAGCCGGCTTCTAGTAAAGGCAGCTATCTTAAAGGCATTGCGATCTCGACAACCATGGGACCCGCCCTTAAGATCGATGCAGCATTCGTAAAAGATTTGCTCAAATAATCTGCCGCTAATAACGAATGACAAAAATGCAATTAACGCCTGATTGAGCTGTTTTTGCTCAATTAGCTTCATCGTCAGCGTCGAATCCGGCGCAAAATTGAAGGTCATCTGTCCAAGACCGTAGGTTCGCAAACACAGAATCGTAACTGTGGTTGCGTTTAATCGGCTGTGCCGGCCTGCCGAGACAGTTGTGTGATTCGCGTTTCTGCCTAGCCCTGTGCGCAGCAGAAGCCCCATATCGTCAATTGGAAATCGGCAATTTCAACCCCTCCGGTTTTGTCAGATCGATTTGGAAAGGAGGTGTTAGGTTACACATGAGGATACAAGAGAAAAAAAGAATTGCTCAGAATTTAAGCGAACGATTTTCGAAGGCTGCGGTGGTCATCGTGACAGATTATAAAGGTCTTGATGTCACTGCCATAAATGATCTGCGGCGAAAACTCAGGCAAGAAGAGGTCGAATTTCAAGTCGCAAAAAATTCGCTTCTGATCCGAGCCTCGCAAGAAACTGATGTGGCGCTGATCAAAGACACATTTAAAGGACCCAGCGCTGTAGCCATGAGTTATGGCGATCCTGTCGTCCCGGCAAAAATTTTAACCGAATTTGCCAAAGAAAACAAAGTGTTTGAAATCAAAGTCGGAGTCATGGACGGCAAAATTCTTGACGCAAACAGTATTAAAGCCCTTTCGGTCCTGCCGTCGCGAGAAGTTATGTTAGGCACCTTTGTCTATACTCTGAACAGTGTACCAACCGGATTTGTGCGGACGTTGGCAGAAATTCCCAGAAGGTTGCTGAATGTCTTGCAGGCCCTAAAAGACCAAAAAGAAGCAGCTTAATTTAGTAACGATTTTAAAAACCATCTATGGATGATGTTGTTAATGAAACTGGAGGAAGAAAATGGCGAAAGAAAGTATTACCAAAGAAGATGTAATTGAATTTGTAGCGAATATGTCAGTTCTTGAGCTCAGCGAGCTTGTTAAAGAAATGGAAGAAAAATTTGGCGTGTCTGCTGCGGCACCGGTCGCCATAATGGCAGCCGGATCTGCTGAAGGAGCTGGCGGAGCACCGGCTGAGGAACAGACGGAGTTTGATGTCATTGTCTTGGCATCCGGGGACAGGAAAATCCAGGTCATTAAAGAAGTGCGGGCCATTACCGGCCTGGGGCTGAAAGATGCCAAGGCTTTGGTTGACGAAGTGCCCAAGCCGGTCAAAGAAGGAGTGGCCAAAGAAGAAGCTGAAAAGATTAAATCCCAACTTGAAGAAGCTGGCGCTCAGGTGGAGGTCAAGTAAATTCACTGAAAATGGAATGGGTAACGGGGGGATTCATCGGGATCGATGATCGCCCCCTTGCCCTGTGCTGGCAAGTTCTTGTTTCTTTCCGAAAACTCATCACCAGCGACTCATAACCCCAAAAAACAATGGAGATGGCATGTCAAAAAGCGCGTTGGCACCAAAACGGTTTCGGAAAAATTTTGGTAAGATAAAACAGATCGTGGGAATCCCGGATCTCATCGGGATGCAACGAGAATCCTTTCAACGGTTTTTGCAAAAGGATATACCTCCTGAAAAGCGTGAGGATATCGGATTGCAGACCGTTTTTAAATCTGTTTTTCCTATCAAAGATTTTACCGGCAGTGCGTCCCTTGAATTCGTGTCTTACCGATTCGGGGAGGTAAAGCACAGCATTGAGGAATGCGTCCACCGCGGAATGACCTATGAGATACCGGTTCGGATTACGGTCAGACTGGTGGTCTATGAAATTGACGTTGAAACCGGGGTTTCGAACATCCGCGACATTAAGGAGCAGGAAATATATTTTGGTACGATTCCCTTAATGACGGGAAAAGGGACCTTTATTATTAATGGGACCGAGCGGGTCGTGGTTAGTCAGCTCCACCGGTCTTCCGGTGTATTTTTTGACCATGACAAGGGGAAAACCCACTCAAGCGGAAAAATTATTTACAGCTCACGAATTATACCGGTGCGCGGCTCCTGGATTGATATGGAAGTTGATCCTAAGGATATTGTCCATATTCGCATTGATCGCCGCCGCAAGTTTCCGGTCACCTTGTTGTTTAAAGCGTTGGGCTATCCAACCGAAGATCTGCTGAGCTATTTTTATGAGACCGAAAAAATAATCGTAAAGGGCAAGCGTTATTTTAAGGAATTCAATGAGGCGTTTCTTAAAGGCAAACGGGCCAGCAAAGAGGTGCGTGACCCCAAAGGCGGAGATGTCATCGTAAAAAAAGGCCGGGTGTTTACCATAAAGGCCATTAAACGCCTTAAATCCATTAATGCCAAATTAATCGCGATTAATGTAGAAGAGATTTTCGACCGCGCTTTCGCCAATACCATCGTGGATCCCAATAATGGCGAACCCGTTGTGAAAGTTGCTGAAATCATCGATGAGGAAGTATTGACCAAACTCAGCGATGCCGGCATAAATGAATTTGATCTGCTGTATGTCGATGTGGCCTCCAACAGCGATTCAATCCGCAAGACGCTTTTGCTGGATAAGGTTGAAACCAAAGAAGAAGCCCTGATTGAGATATATCGCCGGCTCAGGCCTGGAAATCCGGCTACGCCGGAAGTCGCTCAGGATTTTCTTGATAATTTGTTTTTTAGATCCACCTATTACGATCTTTCTGGTGTGGGGCGGCTCAAAATAAATCAACGCCTGGGTATCAGCAGTCGGAGTAATTTAAATATTTTACGAAAAGAAGATATCTTACTTACGACCAAAGCATTGATTCAGCTTCGGGATGCCCAGGGTGTCGTGGATGATATTGACCACCTGGGCAACCGCCGGGTTCGCGCGGTGGGCGAGCTGCTCGAAAATCAATACCGCATCGGGCTGGTCCGAATGGAGCGAGCAATTAAAGAACGCATGAGCCTTCAGGAGGTCGATGCGCTCATGCCTCACGATCTGGTGAATCCCAAGCCCGTATCTGCAGTCGTAAAAGAATTTTTCGGCACCAGTCAGCTGTCTCAGTTTATGGATCAGACCAACCCGCTTTCCGAGACGACCCATAAGCGGCGGCTCAGTGCATTGGGGCCCGGTGGCCTTACACGGGAACGGGCAGGCTTTGAGGTCCGGGATGTCCATCCTTCTCATTACGGGCGCATTTGCCCCATCGAAACCCCGGAGGGGCCCAATATCGGTCTGATTGTTTCGTTGAGCACCTATGCACGTGTAAACCCCTATGGCTTTATTGAAACCCCTTACCGGGTGGTGGATAAGGCCAAAGTCACTTCTGAAGTCAAATTTCTCGATGCATTTGAAGAAAAGGATCACCCCATCGCCCAGGCCAACGCCCCCATTGATAAAAAAGGCGCGTATGTCAATCCGTTGGTGACCTCACGAGTTGCCGGAGAATTTATGATGGTCGAAAAAAACCACATCGACCTCATGGATATTTCGCCGAATCAGCTGGTTAGCGTTTCGGCCTCTCTGATCCCGTTTTTGGAAAACGATGATGCCAACCGGGCGTTGATGGGTTCCAACATGCAACGCCAGGCAGTACCGCTGCTTATTAATAGCGCACCTCTGGTGGGGACCGGTATCGAAGGAGTGGTGGCAAAAGATTCGGGAGTTGCTGTGGTTGCCATGCGGGATGCGGAAGTGGTCGGTGTGGATGCTGCACGGATTGTCTTAAAGCATCATCCGGCAAACACGCCTTCTGAAAAGGATGTCACCATTTATAATCTTTCCAAATTCATTCGTTCCAATCAAAACACCTGTTTTAACCATCGCCCAATTGTTCGCAAAGGCGATTTTGTAAAGGCAGGCGAAATCATTGCTGATGGTCCGGCAACGGATCGGGGTGAACTGGCTCTGGGGAAGAATGTCACGGTGGCTTTTATGCCCTGGGGCGGATATAACTTCGAGGATTCCATTCTGGTAAGCGAAAGACTGGTGCGCGACGGTGTTTACACTTCGGTACATATAGAGGAATTTGAAGTTGTTGCCAGAGATACCAAGCTGGGAAAAGAAGAAATTACCCGCGATATTCCTAATGTGGGTGAAGAAGCCTTAAAAAATTTGGACAACAGCGGAATTATTCGTCTTGGCGCTGAAGTGCAGCAGGCCGACGTACTGGTTGGTAAAATTACCCCAAAAGGCGAAACTCAGCTCTCTCCCGAAGAGAAATTGCTGCGTGCCATCTTCGGAGAAAAAGCCGGCGATGTTAAAGACACCTCTTTACGGGTGCCGCCCGGGGTTCAGGGGATTGTTGTCGATGCGAAAGTATTCTCACGGCGGGGAATTGATAAAGATGACCGCACGCGCCTGATCGAAGACGAAGAAATTGCTCACCTTGAAAAAGATCGCGATGATGAGCTGGCAGTGATTGAAGAAGTGGTTCGTACACAGCTGGAGGATCTGCTGGTCGGTAAAAAGGCCATGGCAGCCTTGAAAAAAGGAAAGAAGGTTTTCATCGAAAACGGGGCTAAAATCGATTCGGAAAACCTGGCAATTATCCCGCTGGCCCAGCTGGAAGGCCTGGTTTTGAAAGACCCCAAAATCAGCCAGCAAGTCCATGAACTGCTTGAGCACTACCGGGATCAGCGCGAGATCTGTCGGCTGGCGTTTGAACAGCAGGTCAATCGCTACGCAAAGGGTGATGATCTGCCGCCCGGTGTCATCAAAATGGTTAAAGTTTATGTGGCCATGAAACGCAAACTGTCTGTGGGAGATAAAATGGCGGGTCGCCACGGAAACAAGGGGGTTGTATCCCGGATTTTGCCCATGGAAGATTTACCTTATTTCGAAAACGGTAAGCCGGTGGATATGGTGCTCAACCCGTTGGGGGTCCCTTCGCGTATGAATGTCGGCCAGATATTGGAAATTCATCTGGGCTACGCGGCCAAGGGGCTCGGTGATCAGTTGAACGATCTGATCAAGGAGCAAAAATATAAAGCCGTGCGCGAAAAAATGAAAAAGATTTTTGTAACCCCTGCCCAGCGAAAAATGATTACCGATATGGATGAAAAGCAGCTTGTCGATTTTTCCGGCTTTTATAAAGACGGTGTTCACATGGCCACACCGGTTTTTGATGGTGCCAAAGAAGATGAAATAAAATCGTTGCTGAAAGAATCCGGGCTTGAACAAACCGGTCAGGCAACACTCTTCGACGGCCGCAGCGGTGAGCCTTTTGATGACAAGGTCACCGTGGGGACCATGTACGTTATGAAACTGCATCATCTGGTGGATGACAAAATTCATGCCCGTTCGATCGGCCCGTATTCGCTGGTGACCCAGCAGCCGCTGGGCGGAAAAGCCCAATTCGGCGGCCAGCGCCTGGGTGAAATGGAAGTCTGGGCCATGGAAGCTTACGGCGCTGCTTATGCCCTGCAGGAATTTTTGACCGTGAAATCAGATGACATGGCGGGGCGGACGCGCATGTATGAGAAGATTGTCAAGGGGCAGAACGTTTTGGAGCCCGGGATTCCCGAATCTTTCCGGGTCATGACCAAAGAATTGCAGGCTCTGGGGCTGGATATTGTGCTATTGGAAAAAGGCGATTTGGAAACCAAAAGCTCATAAAGACCCCAGATGGGTAATGGGTATATCGGCAGGTTAGATTGTCGAAATCAACCAAACATTATAGGAATTCACTATGGAAACTCTTTACGATTTTTTCGCTAAACCGACTGATCCAAGAAAGTATTTCGGTATTCGAATTGCACTGGCTGCGCCGGAACAAATTCGCAAATGGTCGAATGGCGAGATAAAAAAGCCGGAAACCATCAATTACCGAACCTTTAAGCCCGAACGCGATGGGCTGTTTTGTGCCAAAATTTTTGGCCCCACCAAAGACTATGAATGCAATTGCGGTAAATACAAACGCATGAAACACCGGGGTGTCATTTGCGAAAAATGCGGCGTAGAAGTCATTCAATCCAAAGTGCGACGTGAACGCATGGCGCATATCGAGTTGGCCACTCCGGTCTCTCATATCTGGTTTCTAAAAAGTTTGCCCAGCAAGATCGGTAACCTGCTTGATTTGACCTTAAAAAATATGGAAAAGGTTCTGTATTTTGATAGCTATATCGTGCTGGATCCCAAAGACACGTCGCTGACAAAAGGTCAATTGCTTTCAGACGAAAAGTATATGGAAGCATTGGAAGAATACGGTTCGAAGTTCGATGCCGGCATCGGGGCCGAGGCGGTTAAGGCACTGCTGGGAAGCATTAACCTGGATGGATTGTACAAAGAACTAAAAGCGGACATTAAAGCCACCGGATCGGTTGCCAAACGGCAGAAGTTGTCCAAGCGGTTGAAGATCGTCGATGCGTTTCGAAAATCCGGGGTTGATCCGACCTGGATGGTGATGGATGTGATTCCGGTCCTTCCTCCCGATTTGCGACCGCTGGTACCTCTGGAAGGAGGCCGCTTCGCGACATCAGACCTCAATGATCTGTATCGGCGCGTGATTAATCGTAACAATCGTCTCAAACGACTTATCGATCTCAAAGCACCGGACATTATCGTACGCAATGAAAAACGGATGCTGCAGGAATCCGTCGACGTTCTTTTTGACAACGGGCGCCACGGCCGGGTGATAACCGGCAGCAATAAACGGCCGTTGAAATCGCTGAGTGACACCTTGAAAGGCAAACAAGGCCGTTTTCGACAGAACCTGCTGGGCAAACGCGTGGATTATTCCGGGCGTACCGTAATTACCGTCGGACCGGACTTAAGGCTGCATCAGTGTGGTTTGCCCAAAAAAATGGCGCTGGAACTGTTTAAACCGTTTGTCTATTTTCGATTGGAACAAAAAGGTCTCGTATCGACGGTTAAAAGTGCCAAGAAAATCGTGGAGCGGGAAATTCCCGAGGTCTGGGACACACTGGATGAGGTGGTAAAAGAATATCCGGTGTTGCTGAACCGCGCGCCAACGCTGCATCGGCTCGGTATTCAAGCGTTTGAGCCGATTTTGATCGAAGGTAAAGCCATTCAGCTGCATCCGCTGGTTTGTACGGCCTTCAATGCAGACTTTGACGGCGATCAGATGGCGGTCCACATTCCGCTATCGGTTGAATCACAGATCGAGGCCCGGGTGCTGATGCTTTCCAGTAACAACATTTTATCACCGGCCAACGGAAGTCCGATTATTGTACCGAGTCAGGATATTGTACTGGGCACCTATTATATGACTCGGGGTGTTAGCGGTTGTAAAGGCGAAGGCAAGATCTTTGCGAATGTCGAGGAGGTCCAATCCGCCTACGATGCCAAAGAAATAGATTTGCACGCCAAAATTACCGTGCGCATGCACGGTAAACGCTATGAAACAACGGTTGGCAGAGTACTTTTGTGGGAGATCATCCCGCATGTCGATATTCTGGAACTGAGTCACGTCCAGGTGGACACTGAAGAAAAAGCCCTCGAGGTTTTGGATCGGATTGATAAGGGCAGAGCGTTTGCCGGTCTTGTCAAAAAATATTCCCAGAGCCCTGATAAGAAAAATAAAGGGTTTATCGGAAAACTCAGTTTCAACGAGTTTCGCAGTTTATTCGGCTGTCAGGAAGCCGATATTGCGGCCTTGTTCTCTCTTAAGGCCGGGGATACCAGCAACGTTATGTTTGCTGATGATGATTACCATCTTTTTGAAATTATATCCAAAGAGCCCGCAATCCCTTTCGATATTGCCAATCAAGTGATGGATAAAAAGATGCTGCGTCAGCTGGTGGATTACGTCTACCGGCATTTGGGGCCTAAAGCCACCGTTATTCTTTCGGATCGTCTCAAGGATGTCGGGTACAAATATTCAACTCAGGGCGGCCTGTCCATTGCGATTGACGATATGATCATTCCGGCGGCTAAATGGGGTATCTTAAAAAAGGCGGAATCTCAGGTGTCGGAGATCG
>Ga0255054_10001177_pt1 | contig 15435 bp, 15 predicted proteins | sample JV7_2_23_MG_FD_188634 | JGI IMG/M metagenome (GOLD analysis project Ga0255054, IMG submission 188634) | Seawater microbial communities from Jervis Inlet, British Columbia, Canada - JV7_2_23 | ecosystem: Environmental > Aquatic > Marine > Inlet | place: Canada: British Columbia | collected...
GGGGTTGGCCGGCAATCTTGCTGCAACCGACCTTCAAGCTGCAGCAATCGAAATCGAAAAGCTGGTTAAAGGTGATCGCAAGAAGATGCCTCCTGTAAAGCAGCTGAATCAAAAGTTCACCAATTTAGAAAACACGCTTAACCGGGCCCTGGAATCGGTTCAGGGCCTTGGCATAACAGATGAAGATAAATCCATTGCGCCACTCGATTTAGAGCTCGCAGATATTCCCGCTGAATTATCTCAGGATATTGTTAATCGCATTCGCGATGCGGCTGAAATGGGAGATGTCACGACGCTAAATGCCATTGCAGAGGAAATGAAGACGCACTCAGATTCCTGTATACCGCTCAGCAAACGGATTGTTCAGATGGCGGAGGACTTTGAATTTGATGAGATTCAAAAATTGGCGGATGAATTAGATGCATGTTAAACATTCAGATTTTTATATTTCGTAACCCATTATAAAGATTTTCGTATTTGTATCTTCCGGCTATGAACCCAGCATCACAATAATTTGCATCTTGCAGCAGCACATTTAATAAATTTTACGTCTCTCCCAATATACCTCAATTTGACATCTGGTTTTAACCGCCTACATTAGAAAATGGAAAAGTATTGCGAATGCTGTCTATAAATCCCTTTTAACTTGAGGAGCAAAAGATGTTTAAAGAAGAAAGAGATGAGCTAAAATTCGACTGGAGCATGATTGGTAATATCGGAGAAGGTCGTCCTAACCTCGGGAATACCATGGATGTAAGTGTTTACCGGCTCATGCAGTTTACCCTCAGAGATGTGCTTATAAAGAAATTCGATGCTGAAACCGCAGATAGAATATTTTACGAGGCCGGTAAGCATGCCGGTAAAGAGTTTTACAAAGAATTGATAACCCAAAAAGATGATTTTAATGGGTTTGTGGTCGAGCTTCAAAAATTATTCAAAAAACTCAAAATGAACATTTTAAGAATAGAAAAAGCTGATCTTGAAAAAATGAACTTCACTCTGACCCTCGCTGAAGATTTGGATTGCTCCGGATTGCCGGCCAGTGATGAAACTATCTGTACATATGATGAGGGGTTTCTTAGTGGGTTGCTTTCTGAGTACACGGGGAAAAACTTTAGCGCGAAGGAAGTCGATTGCTGGTGTTCAGGCGATAGAGTCTGTAGGTTTGAAGCGAAGTCAATAGCTTAAGGGATAAACGAATGCTTAATGCAAAAGAAGAAATCTGGATTAAAATTGCTCGCAACATTTGACAGAGAAAGTTTTTTCATAAGTTCTTCAAAAATTGAATGCCAAAGGCTTCTTTTATTCTCTAAAACTTGATATCTTCGGCATATCTGCAATCTCAATGTTTGATATTTCCCACGACAACAATTTTTTTGGAGATTGTATGTTGGGCATGCGTAATATTAAAATCTTCTCAATTTTACATTTACGGCTATGAAGATAAAAAATCCTTAAACGGTAGATTGCAATTGCGAATCAAAAGTGAAATATAGGTTTGATATACGCTCTAACAAAACGAATAACCAATAATCCCGGATTGAATGTATCATTCAATCCGGGATTATTCTTTGATATAAGGAATACCGATAGCAGCCTCCTGTCTCTAAACCCTCAATTCAAAGACCGAATTTTGATTTAACCGATAAAGGCCTTGGCTATTAATTTCAAACTGGTGAATCTTCCCGCTGAACGGGCCATGATGGGTGTCAGCAGCGGTGCACTGGATGGGGAAGCCGGCCGAATCCCTGGCAGATCTGGTTCGGTTGGCGGAGAAGGCAGGGGTGAAAGCGTGAACGGAATCACCTTGATAGGAAAACTATATTTATTTCTTTAACTTGATGAGGTATTTTAAATCTTCAATATCTTTCGGTCGCCCGGCTGCTTTTTTCATCTTAATCAGATCATCAAGAGATGCAAACCATACAAATGTATCACCGAATTTTGACTTCACCTTGTTTTTCCAAATATCATCAAAAGAAACGCCCTTCACATAGGGATGAATATCCGTTTCAACCAGATATTGACGGATCAATATTTTTTTAGTCATTAGCTCGTCGACTGCCACATCTCTGACATCATAACCAAAGCTTTCCAACGCCACCAGTGTTTTTTCAGCATTCGCTCTTTCCGGCCTGATGAATATATCGATATCCAAAGTTGCACGTGAATAGCCATGAACCGGAAAAGCGGTGGCACCGATGATTACGAATTTAACTTTATGCTCTTTTAATGATCTCAGAAGACTTTCTGTGTCCACGATTCCTCGTCAATTTTTTCATTTCCTCAGATTTTCTGATCATTAAAAGAAATCTTTCTTTTATTGTCAGAGACTTAAGATAACGTAGTTCAAATTCGATTTCAGTGCTTTCATCATCATGGTCAAGCTTTAAAATTGGCATAAAACGACCTCGTAAACTTTATTTCTTATATTAAAAATATCTAAATTTATTGTTTAAGTAAAGATATAATCTGTAATCTAAAGCGCTCAACATAGATTTTTAAAAGCGCAGCTGGATGCATTTTTGAGATAGCTTCTATTCTTTGATGTAGGGGATACCAATGGCAGCCGGAGGTGTTGCGCGGCCGATGGCGCTGGCCAGAACAAAGATGGTCAGCACGTAGGGGATCATGTCGATAAATTGCGACGGCACGACTTTGGGCAGATAGGGCTTGAGCGCTTCGCCAAATCCGAACAAAAGCCCGGCTCCGGCGGTTCCAAAGGGCGTCCACTTTCCGAAGATCATGGATGCCAGGCCGATGAAGCCCCTGCCGGCACTGATGCCTTTGACAAAATAGTGGGCGTGCTCCAGTGAAAGATAGGCGCCGGCCATCCCGGAAAGCGCTCCGCTGATAATGACCCCGGTGTAGCGCATCTTGTCCACACTGATTCCCAGTGTGTCCGCTGCCTGAGGATGCTCGCCCACCGAGCGCAATCGCAATCCGAACACGGTTTTGAAAATGATAAAATGCGACGCGATGATAATTGCGGCGGTGAGAAAAATCGTCGGCGGGATTTCAGTGAACAGAACTTTGAACGCCGGGATATCGTGCAACAGGGGGACCCGCAAACGGGATAGGGCTTTAATCTGGGTTTTGTTATATAGCAGCCAGGCAAAAAACACCGTGATGCCCGCAGCGAAGATAATGATGGCCAGGCCGCTGACGATCTGATCGGCTTTAAAGGTGACGCAGACCACCCCATGGATGAGCCCCAGCAGCATTCCGGCGAAGATCGCTGCCAAAAGTCCCAGCCAGGCGCTGCCGGTTGAGTTGGTAACGGCAACAGCGGTGAAGGCACCGGTCAGCATCATACCCTCCAGCCCGATATTCACCACCCCGGAGCGCTCCGAGTAGGTGCCGCCCAATCCGGCCAGCACATAGGGGATGGAAAATCGGATGCTGGATGCCATGATCGCCAGAATCGCTTCCATTATGCATTCACCTCCTGGCGTTTTTGAATGATCTTGATCAATCGTTTGGTTATTTCGCCGCTGACGACAACGAAAATTAAGATAACGGCTTTTAAAACCAGGATGATTTCCCGGGGGACTTTCGTAGAGACGTCGATGGCCAACCCGCCGTGATCAAGAATTCCGAAAAGCAGCGCGGCCAGAACAACGCCCAGCGGGCTGTTACGTCCGATAAAGGCAACTCCGATACCGTCAAATCCCAGGCCTCCGAAAACCCCGTAGCGAAACCGATGTTTGTATCCCATCACCTGGTTCACACCGGCCAGTCCGGCAATCGCCCCGCTGATGGCCATAGCCAGAACCGTATTTTTGGCCACATTGATCCCCGCACATTCTGCCGCCGTCGGATTGAAGCCCACCGAGCGAATCTCGTACCCGAGTTTGGTGCGCTTCAAAAGATAAGCGCTAAAAATAACGGCCAAAATGGCCAGAAACACGGCGGTGTTCACCAGATTGCTTTTTGGAAAATCGATGCCCAGGGGATTCAAATAGTGGGCCAGGCGTGAAAGCTGGGCACTTTTAGCGATTTCGAACGTGTGAGGAATCCAGGATTCTTTGGGTTTGTAGGCCATTGTGAGGTACTGGGTGAGTGCGACCGCAATCCAGTTCAGCATAATGGTGGAAACCACTTCATGAACACCACGCCGCGCCTTCAAATAACCCGGAATACCGCCCCAGATGCCGCCGACGACTGCACCGCCGAGGATACACAGGGGAATCAGCAGAAAAGCCGGTAGCTTGACGAAGGTAAATCCAATCCAGGTAATAGCAAATCCGCCCATGACCATCTGGCCTTCACCGCCGATATTAAACAGGCCGCACTGAAATGCCAGTGCCACTGCCAGGCCGGTAAAAATCAGCGGCGTGGCACGATAGAGCACGTTGCCCCAGCCGTCCCGATTTTTAAGCGCAGCCGTGAAGATCGCGTCGTACACGATTAGCGGGTTCTCGCGGATCAGGGCCTGCTTTTTGATCACACTGCCGAATTGCGCATAATTCTCGTCACCGATGGCCGAGCGAACATCCTTCTCAAAGGCGGATCTGTTGGGATAGTCCTCGCCTTTCAGAGCCTGCAGACTTTCTAAAACACCAGCCGGAACCCCTTTTTCTGCCAGGCGTATAAACGTCGATTCCGTTAGAACGAAACTTTTTATAAACACCAGAATAATGATGGCGCCCACCACAAAGGCCATAACCACGGCGACAATCGGAGAAAAGATTCCCAAAAGGGTTTTAGATCTGAAAAGCCGACCGAGATTCAGTTTGGCTGTCACCGCCTATTTTCCTCCTCCGGTCATCATCAGCCCCAGACGCTCTTCCGTAGCCTCTGCGGGGTCCAGAGTGCCGACGATTTGTCCCTCATACATCACGGCAATTATGTCCGAGATCGAAAGGATTTCCTCGAGGTCCGCCGAAACCAGCAAAATGGCCTTGCCCTTATCGCGCGCCTGCAGCAGCCGCTGATGGATGAATTCGATGGAGCCGACATCGATACCGCGCGTGGGCTGGGCGGCAATCAGAAGTTTAGGATTCTGGTCAAATTCCCGGGCCACAATGACCTTCTGCTGATTGCCGCCGGACAGATTGCCCGCCAGGTTTTCCTGGTCCGGAGGGCGGATGTCGAACTCTGCGAGCAAACGCTCAGCTTTTTCTTGGATGGCGCCAAAATTAATCACATCCAGGCCGAGGTGCCGCACAAACGGTTTTCGATAGTGAACACCCAGAACCATATTCTGGGCAACGGTAAAATCCAGCACCAATCCCCGTCGATGCCGGTCCTCGGGGATATGGCCGGTTCCATTTTCTCTGATTAAACGCGGCGAGCAGTTCGTGATTACCTGACCGTTCAGCTCGACACTGCCGCTTTGTGCCTTCCGCAGCCCGGTCAACACCTCAACCAACTCGGTTTGGCCATTGCCCTCGACTCCGGCGATACCGAGAATTTCTCCCTCACGCACGCTGAACGATATAGCGCGTAAAGCCGGCAGGTCTTTGTTGTCCAGGGCGCTCAGATCTTTGACCGTCAGAACGACCCTGCCGGGCTCGGCCTGGGTACGCTCTACCCGGAACAACACCTGCCGCCCGACCATCATCGTTGCAATTTCCTGCCGGGTGGTGTCCGCGGTGGGGACGGTTCCGACGACTTTTCCGTGCCGCATGACGGTTACCGTGTCGGCAACGGCCATAACCTCCTGGAGCTTATGGGTAATAAAGATTATGGTTTTTTCCTGATCTTTGAGGGAACGCAGGATTTCAAAAAGCTCGTCGACTTCCTGGGGGGTGAGGACGGCGGTGGGCTCATCCAGAATAAGAATTTCCGCACCGCGGTAGAGCACCTTAATGATTTCGATGCGTTGTTCGATACCCACGCTCAATGTCTCTACCTTGGCGGTTGGATCCACTTTCAGTCCATACTGGTCTGAAAGCGCCTGCACGATTTTATTGGCTTTGGCCCTGTCCACAAAGCCCTTTTTGGAAGGTTCCCGGCCAAGCACCACATTTTCCGCCACCGTCAGCGGTGGAATGAGCATAAAATGCTGATGGACCATTCCAATGCCGTGGGCGATGGCATCACCGGGCCCCACAAAATGAACCGTCTTTTCCCTAACGGCAATAGTGCCGCTATCCGCGTGAAGCAGCCCGTAAAGAATATTCATTAACGTGGATTTTCCGGCGCCGTTCTCACCGACCAGCGCGTGAATTTCTCCTTGCTGAACGGTGAAGGTCACATCATCAGTGGCCAATACCAGGGAAAATTGCTTGCTGATATTGTGCATTTCAACGGCATACTCCGCCACGGCACCATCTCCTCAATATTCTGGGTTTCAGGTGTCAGGTGTCAGTGTTCAGCATCCGACCCGGCGGAGTTTCAGCTCGATCAAGTCTGACACCTGACACCCGAAACCTGACACCTGAAACCCATGAGTGGTTTTTTTATGCCTGTTTTTACTTTTCGGGAACCTTGATTGCGCCCGACAGGATCTTTTTCTCGGCTTCGGTGACCTTGTTGATCATTTCCTTGGAGACCAGGTCTTTGTTGTATTCATCCATGGCATAGTAGACACCGTGATAGGTCTGCCCGTCGATTTGCACCTTATCTCCCAGACCGAAAATCCTAACGCCGGCGTTAAACTTTCCTTTGGTGAGATCCCTGATGGTCAGATATACAGCGACATCCACCTGTTTCAGCATACTGGTCAGGCCGTAATTTTTACCGGTCTCGCTAACATGTCCGAGGTGGTTTTGATTCGAATCGACACCGATCACATATGTTTTGCGATCCTTGCCGGCCTCGTAGACGCCGGCGCCCGTCAAACCCGAGGCATGGTAGATGACATGCGCCCCCCGATCAATCTGTGCCAGGGCCAGTTCCTTGCCCCTGACCGGGTCGGCGAAGGCCGATGGTGTCGTTCCGGCATAGTCGCTCAGGATTTTGCATTCCGGGTAGGCATATTTAACCCCGGCTTTATAGCCGGCTTCAAACTTATGAATCAACGGAACATCCATGCCGCCGATAAATCCGACCGTATTTTTTCCATCCGCCCGGGCTTTCATTCCTGCGATAATACCGACAAGGAACGAACCTTCATGCTCTGTAAAAAGCAATGATGACACATTGGGTTTGTCGGGAATAAAGCCGTCGATGATGGCGAATTTTGTCTTTGGAAATTCATCGGCCACGGCCTTGATTGCATCGGTAAAAAGAAAGCCGACGCCAATCACCAGATCAAATCCCTGACTGGCGATCATTCGCAAGCCTATCTCACGGTCGGCATCCGCACCGGGTTCGATTTCCACGTGCGATACGCCCAGTTTTGAAGCCCACTGCAGTCCGCGATAGGCTGAGTCGTTGAATGATTGATCCCCTTTTCCGCCGATATCAAATACCATACCGACTTTGAGGTTTGCAGCCGAAGCGGTGCCTAATGTTAGACTACAAATCAGGGCCAGGGTGAAAAGAACCGAAAGAATTTTTTTCACCATACCTAACCTCCTTTCATGTTTTTGGGTAAGTTAAGAGTGTATGAACGCGCAATGATTTAAGTCGTTCTGTATATCATATATCAAAAGCGATTCGGCCGGTAAGGATGTTATGGCAGGCCATCTGCCGCAAGCATAATGGCTGTGGAAAACCAATTCGGTAAAAATTGACTGCATCAACAATCAAATTGACCTCAGGTTAATAAAGGGTAACCCAGATGTTTTATCAGGTGAAGATATGTCAAAATGTGGCGGGTATGTCAAGGTCGGAAGAAGATCTTTGCCGCTCGAATAATTTTGCCGGATCATTCAACAATTCCTGCATTTGATTAAAATAGTTTTGAATTTCGAGAGATTTTGTACCTTTAAATACGCAACGGTGGATGTCACATCGATATCCACGCACACATTAATCTGGGGATAGTCAAAATCACGATAGAATTCGAATACAGCTTTACGCGGCCATTTTGTTAAATCAACGGGGGTCATGCGGTTCTCCTAGTGTTGCGTCCCGCAGGGAATTTACAAAACACGGATTGATTTTATCAATCTTCTTTTTCATAGATAAAGGTGCCAGGAAGATACAGAGGACAGAGTACAGAAAACAGATGACAGAAGACAAGGGGCAGACTGTTTTCTGTCATCTGACATCTGTCCCCTGTATCCTCTAAAAACCGTACTTATCATAGTAGCTATCCGGATCTGACATTAACTGTTGTAACCGGTATTGATACTTCCCGATGATCACACTCCTGCTGCGGGAATTCGCGAAAGAATCCGGCGGGAGATTTTCGAGGTACGCCAGTTTTTCTTCCAGAATTTTCTGTTCATTTTGGATCCGTTCCTGGCGGGAAAGCTTCTGTTTGGTCGCACTGTGCTTTGGTACTGCAGGTTTATTTTTTTTATCCAGGTCCTCCAGAACGGCTTCGAAGTTTTCTTCGTCTATTTTCTCGCTGCCTTGTGCAACTTCCGTGCTGTCCGAAATTTCTTGGGCTGTTTTTATCCGAAGGCTTTTGTCACCCGGTGGTGTGTTACTGTAATGTTTGACGCCGTTTTCATCGGTCCAGGAGTAAATTTCGGCCTGCAACCCGGCTGCGGTTAGACCGGCTAATACGATAACAATAACTATGGCGATGGATTTCATGCCATCTCCTTCATTTTTCATTTGAGGGTATTGTTTTGTTAAAAATCAACTAAAATTTCCGCCTCATTCCCGCAGTGAGTGCAGGTGGCAGCCATCATAAACTAACCTTAGCAGATTTTCGATGAACGATAAATAGTGGAAGGCAATATTCGGTAGATGTTTGCCATGCAAAGAAAAAAGACGCCGGAAATTTCCCGGCGTCCTTCATTAAGTTATGATATGATTTCAATTCTAATCCGCTTCAGCTGTAGCTTTAACTCTGTCTTCCTGAGAAATTTCCGCCAGTTTTTCGATCTCTTTGACATCAAGACCCAGGCTTTCGACGACACGCCGGCCGTAATCGGCATCTGCCTTAAAAAGCAGAGCGGTCTGGCGCAGTTGTATCCGTTTTTGAGCGCCGCCCAGATGAGCCACAATATTTCCGATGAGATGGTCGCGATCCTCAGCGGTCATCACATCGCGATACAGGTTGCCGGCCTGCACAAAATCGTCGTTGGGATGGGTATACGGATGCCGTGCGGCCACGCCCGATACATCAAAAAACGGCTCCCGGGCTTCCGGATCCGGACCGGGACCCCCGAAGCTGTTGGGCCAGTAATTCGGGCCGCCGGCGCCGTTGGCATCAAAGCGCATGAAACCATCGCGCTGGTAGCTGTTCTCCGGTGCAGCCTTGGACGAATTTACGGGCAGCAGGTGATAATTGACCCCCAGACGATGAATATGGGTATCGTGATAGGAGAACAGACGGGCTTGCAGCATTTTGTCAGGTGATGCGGCAATACCCGGGACTAAATTGCCAGGACAGAAGGCAGCCTGTTCGACTTCGGCAAAATAATTCGTCGGGTTGCGGTCAAGGACCAGTTTGCCGATTTTAATGGGCGGCACTTCTTTATGGGGCCATACCTTGGTAATGTCAAAGATATCCCAGGCAAAGTCTGTGGCCTGTTCCGGTGTCAAAATTTGCATTTCCAGCGTCCACGACGGATAATCTTTGCGCTCAATGGCATCATACAGGTCGCGGGTGGCATGATCAGCGTCTTCACCGGCGAGGCGCGTGGCGTCCTGCCGGGTGAGATTTTTGATACCCTGATCGGTTTTGAAATGATACTGGACCCAGAAGTATTCACCCTTTTCATTATACCATTTAAACGTGTGGCTACTGTAGCCGTTCATATGCCGATATGAGACCGGCGTACCTCTGTCGGAGAACAGGATCGTGACCTGGTGGATCGATTCCGGAGTTAAGGATAGAAAATCCCAAAACATGTCCGGGTTCGGGCAGTTGGTGGCGGGATGTCGTTTCTGGGTGTGGATGAAGTCCGGAAATTTTAAAGGATCCCGGATAAAAAATACCGGAGTGTTGTTGCCCACCATGTCATAGTTGCCCTCCTCAGTATAGAATTTTACCGCAAAGCCGCGGGGGTCTCTGGCTGTGTCGGCCGAACCTTTTTCACCGCCGACAGTCGAAAATCTGACGAAAACTTCAGTTCGTTTTCCGATTTCAGACAAAAATTTGGCTTGGGTGTACGGGGTGACATCAGCGCTGACCTCGAAATAGCCGCCTGCGCCTGCGCCTTTGGCGTGTACGACGCGTTCGGGAATGCGTTCGCGATCAAAATGCGCTAACTTTTCCAGCAGATGAACATCCTGCATCAAGACCGGTCCGCGTTCACCGGCTGTTTTGCTGTTGAGATCATCACTTACCGGTATACCAAATGCGGTGGTTAATGTTTTTTTATCAGCCATTTTACATCCTCCTTTCCTGGTACCTTTTTTAATAATTATTATTTATAGAAAATATTTATCATTAGATAAGAAAAAAAAATAAGGCAATCTTTTTGTCCTGGCAATCCGGACAAACGCCAAAAAAATCAAGAAAAATATTTCTGTCAACTCATTTTATGGATCAAGGTTCATTTTTTTGCGTTTTTTGTGGAGGGCATTTCCGGCAGATGGATTCAGGCCGTAACCGGTGAGAGGCCTTTCCGAAAAAGATAACCGATCAGCACAACTGTCAACAAGGGAATAATGGCCAGGGCGGCCAATACCGGCCGGATAGTAAAAATATCGGCCAGCTTTCCCGTAACGGGGGTTAGCAAACCGCCCATACCAACGGCAAGCCCCATCATCAGGCTGGAGGCCATGGATTTTCCTCCGGGAGCCAGCTTTTGCGCCAAGGCAACCCCGAGCGGGAGGGTGGCCAGAATAAAAAATCCGGATAAAAAGGCAAATACAAAAATCCAGAATCCATGCAGATAAAGCGTTGCAGCCATGCAGGGCGTGGCCAAAAGATGGGCACAAATAAACACCGATTTAAAACCAATCCGGTCGGAAAGATGACCGGCCAAAAGTCCGCTTAACGCACCGGCGACAACGAACAAGGAAACCAGGGCACCGATCGAAATCAGAGAATAGCCCTGGCGGGCAACCATTACGGGAAGAAAGGTCATAAACGATTGGCTGACAAAGGCGCGCAGGGTCATCACCATCCAGATCAGCACGATCGGCAGCCAGACCGGTCCGAAAATTTCCTTGATGGAATTGATGAAACCCTGGCTCTTTATTGTACTGGCTTGAGGTACCGGAACGGTTCTGTAAAGAAAAACCAACACTGCAAAACCCAGTATCATAGAAAACGGCATTGCACTGAGACCATATGCCCCGACCAGCCAGCTGATGAAAAGCGGTCCGATGGCAAACGAAAGTGTGCCCCCCATTCCAAATATGGACATGGCGAATCCAAAATGCCGGCCCGCGTAAGGCTCAACCATTCCGGCGACTGTCGGGTGAAACATGGATGAGCCGACAGAGCCCAAGCACACGAAAAGGACCAGCATCCAAAAATAAGGTGTGATTCCAGTTAGCGGAATAAATACCATCACCAGCAAGGGGCCGCCTAAAGCAAAAAAGCGTGAGGGGTGGCGGTCGGCGATATATCCCACCGGGGGCTGAACCACAAATGCCAGAAAGCGGCTCAGACCTATAATCAAACCGGCCTGAGCGAGGGTTAAAGAAAATTTGTCGATGAAAAGCGGCAGCAGAGGGATAATAAAGGAGTTATAAAAGTCACCCACAAAGTGGAGCAGGCTCAGGACCAGAATTATTTTTACATTGGCTTCTTGTCGGTGAGCTGTCAATTCAATGGCCTCAATTTAAAATGTTCAACGCCCGCCTGCGGTGGAAAAATAAATTAGGGAAATAACCTGTTAAAAAGGACTGTCAAAAACCGGGCTGTAGAATGAAATGGATCGGGTATGATCCAGCGCCGTTCCGTTTTCTTTTATATCGGCAATGAATGCTTCGACCAATCCGGGGCTGAGATCGGAACCGCTGATTTGACGCAAGATGGCAAATGCCTCGATCCAGCTTTTGTGTTGCTGGTACGGTCTGTCGGTGGTAATGGCATCAAAACAATCCGCCACTCTGATTATTTTGGCACCCAGGGGTATCTGGTAGCTCATGAGCCCATGGGGGTAACCGCTGCCATCTATTTTTTCGTGATGGTAACCGACAAAATCGATGACCGCTGCGGGAAAATTATAATCTTTCAGGAGGGTCACACCGATTTGAGGATGCTGTTGCACTTCCGCCAGCATATCCCCGGACAGCCGGTTGTGGGTATTGTTTAAAACACGTTCGCTTAAGCCGATTTTTCCAATATCATGCAGCAGACCACCAAGCCGGATATTTTCAACGTCAGCCGGATTCAGGCCAATGCATTCGGCCAGTCGCCGGGCGTAAACCGCTACCCGCCGGGCATGTGCCTGGGTATAGGGGTCTTTAATCCCCAATGCCGCGGCAATGGTGGTTAGTTTGGAAATCTGCGTTTCGGCATCGTAGATCGGTTTAATATTGTTGTGCATATATAGTGCTCAAAATTTCTTTTTCTATCAATTCAGCCGGTTAAAATCTATTAAATCTAAACAGAAGCGAGGGATATAATTGAATGCCAGAGCACTGTCAACAAAAAAATGGGTTCAGTTATCATCATAGCCAGTGGGCTGAACCCAATACTTGTTTATGTTCCGCCCGTGTTGCCGGTCTTCACACCCGTGGCGTTGGGTTGCTTTTTTTTAAAAAAATATTATGTTGTTTTTTAATTGTTTGTAGTCGAAAATGGGGAAAATATTAAGAATACCGTCAGAAAGTTCCTTTGATAAAAAGGAGGATTCGATGAAGCGCCTATCTTTACCGATTTTGGCTGTTTTTGCTATTTTAATTGCCGGTTTTTTTCTGTTCTCTGATGCCGCTGCGGAAGATCTAACGTGTAAGTTCAAGGCGGATTCAGTGGATGTGCACGTATTTGCCTGGGATGAAGATAATGAGAGAGAAAGGATGGATGAGGTATTTGAAGGCTGGATTAAAGCAGGGCAGGAGGTACAAATCAGTAGCAAAACCGGTCTGATCACGTATAACTATCGAAAGCGCACTGCTGATCGGTCTTATGGTGACAATCACGCGACATGCAAAAACGGAAACACCATTCGGGTACCCTGAGTTTTTCCTGCTAAATGTGTATTTTGATTCGCTCAGGCCATCTGTTTTGAAAATCGAAGCACGCGCCTTACATATTGCCGGGTTTCCGGATAGGGAACCCGGCCGTTATATTTAATGACCGTGCCCGGTCCGGCATTATAAGCCGCCAGGGCTTTTCTGAGATTCCCGCCAAAACGATCCAGCATTTGTCTTATATATTTCGCACCGCCGTCGATATTTTGTTCGATATCAAAAGAATTTTCGACACCGAGCTCTTTGGCGGTGGCCGGCATCAACTGCATCAAGCCCTGGGCCCCCGCCGAAGATATGGCGCGAACCTTAAAATTTGATTCGGCCCGGATCACACCGTTGATCAGCTCCGGCGGCAAATTGTATTTTGCGGCCGCTTTTTGAACGTTTTGGGCGATGATTTGCTGATCTGTTAAGATCGCCTGCTGTTGATTGGTTCTGTTGTCCGGTTTTCCAGCAGAACCAACATCTTTCATATCTTGCCCGTCGAAGGAATGGTTTTTCAACGGATCTTTTTTGATCGCCGGTGGGGTCCCATGCTCAGAAAATCGATTTGTGACCGTGTTTTTCAATTCCACAGTCACCGGCTCGAGTTGAGGCCGGCAGCGTGATTTTGAGATGACCGGTCGGGCCCGGTAGTCGGCAATGGTTAACCCTCTGGTTTTATAAACGTTACCGGAATTCTGGGTCTGGAATGCCGCAAGTATGTTTTGAAAGCCATTCCCTTTGTTTGATGGGATCCGATTTACCAAATTTATTCGGGAACCGCTTAAGCGTCCTATGGTGTTGTTGCCGGTATAATTTTTGATGGAATACAGATCATTAAATGCCATGTATGCTTATTAATCCTTTATCGGAAGTTTGATCTTAAATTGATTAGCAATATTTGTTCCAAACAGTGATATTTAAATATTTAATCATGATTTCAGATAGTTAATGATAATAACAATTCAACAGGAACACCGCTAATAGAGAAAAATTTGCCCTTTTACCGTGGAATACTCCAAATGCCGTTATAGTGGTTGTCAAAAAAACGTTCCGGTATTCAAGCGTTTTTTTCTACAACCACTTATACCGTAATTCCGTCATGCGGAACATTATTATGGAAAGCGGTATAAGCGATTTTGAATTGGAAACGCGGGATTGAGATTTCATTGAAACCTAAGTTGAGCGATTGTTGAGGTTGCCGCAGTTACAAGGAAGATGTCGTACCGCTATAGTCGCCTATGCGGGACGACATCTGACGCAGTAGATGCGGTAAGATCGGCAATCCCGAAGGGTTTCAAATTTTAAAAATATAAATCAATCGTTCGACCCAGAGGCTCTCGACGGGTAGAATTCATTGAATATAAGGTAAAATGACCCCTTTTACAATTTGAAACGCTCAATTTAGGTGAAAGTACTTGCGATCAACGCCCCAGCAGGGTGGAAATAACGCTGAGAAACTGCAAGGGATCTACATAAACCCCATTTGCTTTTACCGCCCAGTGAAGGTGAGGCCCGCTGACCCGCCCGGTGGCTCCGCTCAGCCCGATTTGATGACTTCTGGCAATGTGCTGGCCGTCATTTACCTGAATCTCACTCAAGTGCGCATAAAGGGTAAATATGTTTGTCCCGTGGTCGACGATGACAATATTGCCGGAATAAAACAGGTTCTTGCCCAATCTGACGACGCCGGAATTGGATGCATAGACGGGGGTGCCGACTTTTGCACGAAAGTCGGTGCCCCGGTGGTAGCTTCGATGTTGACCGTTAAATAACCGCCGGGTCCCAAAGGCACTGGTGGTTTCACGGGCAAGTGGTTTTTTAAAATCGCCAAACCACAGCCGGATGTCACTGCCGCTGGCAAAGATGCGTCGAATCTCCTTTTTCTCTTGTTTGACACGCGCAAGATTCTTTTTGCTCAGCGTGACATGCCGGGAGTCGACTTTTAAGGTCTCACTTCTGTATTTTCCATCGATGATGCCCAGGGGAACGCTTGCGGCCCGGCGGCCTCCGGCGTCCGTCCACTCCAGCATAATGACCGCCTTTTCCGGCGTGGCGCTTAAAGGAATTCCTACCAGACCGGCATAGATTCCGCGGGACTTAATCGGATGCTGAATGAGGGCAATGGATTGCTCACGAAATGTGGCTTTCAGATCGGTTGCGGCGGGACCCAGTTCGTTGAGGTTGATTTCGAGTAAGGCCACCTGACCATTGGCGACATCCGTTGATGAAAGGCGGACTGCCTGAGAAATATTGTTCGGCTCGTTTTGTGCCGATGCCAGGGCCTCATGAGATGCTGTGAAAATTAGTGCGCAGGCAATTAGCAAAATGGTGTCGAATGTCAAT
>Ga0255054_10001178_pt1 | contig 15432 bp, 7 predicted proteins | sample JV7_2_23_MG_FD_188634 | JGI IMG/M metagenome (GOLD analysis project Ga0255054, IMG submission 188634) | Seawater microbial communities from Jervis Inlet, British Columbia, Canada - JV7_2_23 | ecosystem: Environmental > Aquatic > Marine > Inlet | place: Canada: British Columbia | collected...
GAGATCGTGCGCGCCGAGCGCTCCAGGGACACGGCCTCGGTCAGGGAGCGCTTCGCGACGGCGCGGACGGTGGCCCTTCTCTCGGATCGCCTCGACTTCGGCGCCTGATTGAGGGCCGGCGGCCGGTCGGCTATTCTGGTCCAAGGTACCGATTTCCAAAGGGAATCCAGGCTGGATGCTCCGCTTCAACGACATTGCCGACCGCGTCCTCGAGTACGATCCGGACTGCGATCTCGCGCTGCTCCAGCGCGCCTACGTCTACACGGCGAAGGTCCACGACGGTCAGGTGCGGCACTCCGGGGAGCCCTATCTCGTCCATCCGCTCGAGGTGGCCGGGATCCTCGTGGACATGCGCCTCGATGACGTGACCATCGTCGCGGGACTTCTCCACGACACCGTGGAGGATACCCTCACCAGCCTCGACGAGATCAATCGCCTCTTCGGTGAGGAGGTCGGCTTCCTCGTGGAGGGGCTGACCAAGATCTCGCGAATCGAATTCACCTCCGCCAGGGAGCGCCAGGCCGAGAGCTTCCGGAAGATGCTGGTCGCGATGTCCAAGGACATTCGCATCCTCCTGATCAAGCTCGTCGACCGGCTCCACAACATGCGCACCCTCGGGTACATGGGCGAAGACAAGGCCCACCGCATCGCCCAGGAGACCCTCGACATCTACGTACCCCTGGCCCACCGGCTCGGGATCAACTGGATGAAGCGCGAGCTCGAGGATCTGGCCTTTCGCACCCTGCACCCGACCATCGCGGCGGAGCTGGAGAGAAAGCTCAAGGGCCGACACCAGGAGCGCGAGCGATACATCGAAGAGGTGAAGGGGATTCTCACCGAGAAGCTGGTCGGCGCCGGCTTCCTCATCGAGATCACCGGTCGCCTCAAGGACCTCGCTTCGATCCACAACAAGATGGAAACCCAGGGTCTCAGTCTCGATGAGATCTACGACGTGATCGCCTTCCGGATCATTCTGGAGGGGGGGAGAGAGGTGGTCTACTCGGCTTTGGGGCTGGTGCATGCGATCTGGTCACCGGTCCCTGGTCGCTTCAAGGATTACGTCGCGCTTCCCAAGCCCAACGAGTACCGATCCCTCCACACCACGGTGATCGGCCCTTACGGTGAGCGGATGGAGATCCAGATCCGGACCTCGGAGATGCACCAGAACGCGGAGCTGGGAATCGCCGCCCACTGGAAATACAAGCAGGGCAAAGGGGGAGAGCAGAAGGACGACGCCAAGTTCGCCTGGCTGCGCCAGCTCATCGAGCGCCAGAGAGAGTTCGATGATCCCAACGAGTTCTTCGACGCGGTGAAGGTGGACCTGTTCCCCGACGAGGTCTTCGTGTTCACGCCCAAGGGCGACGTCATCAATCTCCCGGCCGGGGCGACGCCCGTCGACTTCGCCTATGCGATTCACAGCGAGGTGGGCGCTCGCTGTTCCGGAGCCAAGGTCAACGGCAAGATGCGGCCCCTCCGCTACAAGCTGTCGGATGGGGACACGGTGGAGGTGCTGACGAGCGCCAAGCAGACTCCGCGCAAGGACTGGCTCGACTTCGTGGTGTCGGGCAGGGCGCGAAGTCGAATCCGCCACGCAACCCGGGTCGCGGAGAACGCCCGGAGCCGGGAGCTCGGCCGGGGGATCCTCGAACGGGAGCTGCGGCGCGCCGGCTTCTCCTTGCCCCGGCTGCTGGAGTCGAACGGACTGGACGAGGCGGCGCGAAAGCACGCGAGAGGCACCGTCGAGGATCTCTTTGCCGCGCTCGGGTACGGCAAGATCGCCGCTTCGGCGGTGGTTCGCGCGCTGCGTCCGGATTGGAAAGCGGACGAGGTGCGGGATGCCAAGCCGAAGCCGCGAAAGCTGAGAGATCTCTTCCGGCGCGAAGCGCGCCCCTCGAGCACCGGGATCCGGGTGGACGGGCATGGCGATGTGCTGGTCCGCCTGGGTCGCTGCTGCTCACCCCTTCCCGGTGACGAGGTGATCGGATTCGTGACGCGCGGACGTGGCGTGACCGTGCACCGGAAGAATTGCCGGATCAGCTTCGAGCTGGATCCGGAACGCCGGATCGATGTGGATTGGGACACCGATGCGAACGTGTCCCACCGAATCCGGATTCGCGTGACTTCGCGAGACGAGCCCGGACTCCTGGCGGAAATCACCAAGTCGATCTCGGCTTCGGGGGTCAACATCGGCGCCGCACGGGTCGCGACGCACCCGGATCGCACCGCCACCCAGAGCTTCGACCTGTGGATCACGGACGTACGGGTGCTGAACAAAGTGATGAAGGAGATCGAGCGGGTCAAGGGCGTTCTCTCGGTCGAGCGAATCCGGGCGTGAGTGAACGCGGTCGGGTGAAGTGCGCAGGGCTTCGTGAGAGTTCTCCAGCTCACGAGTGACTGGAAATGGACCGGGCCCGCGGAGCCCATGGTGCGTCTGGGGCTGGCGCAGCGGGAGCGCGGATTCGAAGTTCACCTGGCCTGTCCGACGGCTCCTCATCCGGGTCATCGAGCCGTGGCGCGGGAGGCGGAGAAAGCGGGGCTGCTAGCCGAGTTTACGATCCTGCGGGGCCGGGTGGAACTCGTGCCCGGAGGGCGCATCACGAGGCGGTGGAGTCCTGAAGGGATCCTCTCTCCCGCTCTTCGCTCTGGATGGACATCAGCTCCCGGTAGAGACCCTCTTCGGCCATCAGCTCTTCATGGGTCCCCAGACCGACGATGGCCCCCTTCTTCATCACGGCGATCTTGTCGGCATGGCGAATCGTCGAGAGGCGGTGCGCGATGATGAACACGGTGCGTTCCGAGAGCAGCGACTCGATGGCCTGGTGGACGTACCGCTCGCTCTTGGCGTCGAGCGCGCTGGTCGCCTCGTCGAAGATCAGAATGTCCGGATCCTTCAGGATCGCCCGGCCGATGGTGATGCGCTGGCGCTGTCCTCCCGAGAGCATCACCCCCGCGTCGCCCACATCCGTCTCGTATCCCCCTGGAAGCGTCTCGACGAACTCGTCCACGTGGGCCGCGCGAGCCGCTGCCTCGATCTCCGCCTCAGTGGCGTCGGGTCGTCCGTAACGCAGGTTGTCCCGTATGCTGCCGGCGAACAGGAACGGCTCCTGGGTCACCACGGCGACGTGGTCGAGCAGCGAGGAGCGCTCGATGCGACGAAGGTCGATGCCGTCGATTTCGATGGAGCCTTCATCCGGGTCGTAGAATCGCAGCAGGAGGTCGGCCAGGGTCGTCTTTCCGGCCCCCGTGGGCCCGACGATGGCCACCACCTCACCAGCGTCCACCTCCAGGGAGACGTCCCGGAGCACCGCTTCCCGGCCGTAGGAGAAGGAGACCTTGGAGATCCGGATGCCCTTGCGCACGCCCTCCAGCCGCACCGCACCGGGGACATCCGCTACGTCGGGCTCCGTGTCCATGAGCTCGAAGAACCGCTCCGCCGATGGGGCCGCCTCCATCAGGTGAGTCCAGCCCTTGGCGAGATCCTTCATTGGCCGGTAGGTCGCCTGCATCACCAGCAAGAAGGCCGCCAGGGAACCGAGCGTGAGCCCCCACATCTGGTTCATCATCAGGGCGGCTCCCATCAGGATGATGGCGATGCTGACGGTGTTGTTCAGGCCCTCGACCGAGGTCCGCGCCAGTGCGCGGTTCTTGACCACCTTCATCTTGCGCCGGAAGTAGCGCAGGTTCTCGCCCCGGAAGGCGGTCTCCTCCGCCGCCTGAGCGCGGAAGGCCTTGATCACCTTGATCGCGGCCAGGATCTGGACGAGGCGCTGTGTGACGTATGCCGCGCTCTCCTGGCGTCGCCTCGCGCTCTTGCGGATGCGCCGTCCGAACACGGCAATCACGCCGGAGACCAGCGGCGCTATGGCGAAGGTGGTCAGCGCGAGCTGCCAGGAGATCGAGAACAGAAAGCCGACGCTGACGAGAAGGGCCAGGACCGACTGGACCGTGTCTGCGAAGAGAAGCTGCAGGGCGGAATGGGCTTTGGAAGCGTCGTTGGTGGCGCGGGAGAGGGTCTCGCCCCGGCTGGTCCGGTGGTGGAAGCGCAGCGGGAGGGCGAGGAGACTCGCGCATAGCTCTTGCTGGATGTCCACAAACGCCCGCCCCATGGTGTACTGGGCGAGATAGATCTGGCCGAAGTGGGAGAGGGGGAGCACCAGGACGATCAACAGGCCGGCGAGGAGCACCTTGTAGAGGTTCTCACCGACTCCCTCCGCCAGCGGATTCGCTGATCCCGCATCGTCAGCCGCGGCTGGGATCTCCTCGGTCTGGCTCTCCTCGGCCTCGCCGACACCCTGCCGGCTCGTGAGGCCGCCCAGGTTGGCAAACCATGCGCCCACGTCCGCCGGGCTTCCGCTCTTGTACTGGGGCAGGATCACCTCGTCGAAGAGGGGCTTCACCAGATAATTGCGGGCGTTACGGGCGCCCGCGTAGACGAATGAGCAGGCGAACGCCAGAATCAGGATCCCCAGATACGGGCGCACGTAGCGGAGGAGACGCCAGAGGTGCGTCGACAGGCGCGCTCCGGTGGCGGAGCTTTGGCTGGAATCGTCCGTGGGACATCCTCCCGCGGGGGGCTGCCGCTGGAAACGCTGGAAAGTTAGGACAGTTCCGCGCGAATCGCGTCGCCGGCCCGCCAGCCCAGAAGGAGATCCCCCTCCGGGCCCAGCCCCGCCACTCCCTCCCGGCGCAGCAGGTATACCGGCCGGCGCCCCGGGGTGCGGATCTCCACCTCCCCGGGCCAGCCATCGCCCGCCTGCGGAGCCGGCAGGGCGGTGTCGTCATCCCAGAGAGGGAGGGTGGGACTCGGGCTGCGGCTGATCCGCCCCTCGGAGAAGGGCATCAGGCGCTTCACTGCCTCCTCGATCCGAGGGACGCTCTCGGCGAGTTTCGCCGGGTCGTCCTCCACGAAGGCACTCGCGACCACCTCCGCGAAGAGGTCGCCGCGCTCGGAGGGGTGGACCGCCAACGCAATGGCGTTGGTGCCGACGATCGGCGCGGCGGGATCGCCCACGAGGATCGCGCGTCGGGCCAGGGCCTCGGGAACCACGTCGCGCTGCGCGCGCAGGTAGAGGCTGAGCTTGCGGTATCGAGGGACCGGTCCCTCCAAGTAGGCGGGTGGTTTGCGATCCCAGCCCTCGAGGGCCCTGGCCACCAGTGAGGTCGGCGCATTCACCAGCATCGCCCGGCCCAGCCAGAAATCCTCGGGTCCAATCCGCGCGATGCCCGGGTGATCCCCCAGCTCGATGATTTCGAAGGGGCAGCCGATGGTGCGAAACTCGCCGTGAAGGGTCTCGATGCGGCGGCGCAGGAGTCCGCGCAGGGACGCCCCCGGCTCGCTGAAGGCGGCGCCACCCTCGAGCCCCGAGCCGAGAAGGCGCGCTCGGGCTTCCGGTGACGGCGTTCGTTCGCCCAGCCCCGAGAGTGCGTGGACCTGGGCCTCGAAGAAGGGGGCGAGTTCCGGTGAGGGGCGGGCGACGCTGTCCGGTAGACCGCGCGGATGGCGGCGGCTCCGGCCCGCGCCGGCGGTCCGAGGAAGGCTCCGAAGAGCGCCGCGACGGATGATCGGGGCCTCCCGCATGGCCTCGCACTCCGCCTCGGAGGCGGCCTCCAGGGCACGGACGATCTCCCGCGCCCCCTTGGGCTTGGCCAGCCCCCAGGCCACCAACTCCGCGGCCGTGGCGGCGGTGCCTCCCACCTCGACTCGCGCCTCGGGGAGCAGCACCTGGTAGGCGATGGGATCCACCTCGAATCGGTGGCGATCGAGCATGGGGATCCCCAGGGCCTGCAGGCAGGCTCCGAGCAAGCTCTTCGAGCCGCCGCCGCTCAGGAAGAAGGGATCGCGAGAGAGGTCCGGCGCCTGCGCGGCCGCCTCTTCCTCCGCGACCAGCACCCGGAGCCCGGCCATCCCGAGTCGAATGGCCGCGACGAGGCCGGGCAGGGCACCTCCCAGGACCAGCACGTCCCAGCGCCGGGCGCGGTGATGGGCGTCTTCGGCGAGTGTCGAGCCCGCCATCACCGGCTGCGGCCGGGAGCACTGCTGGTGAAGAGAAGCGGAGGATCCGTCTCGCCCTTGCGCTCGATCACACCGATTCGATAGGTGCGCTCGCCCATTGCGGACAGGCGTTCCAGGATGTCGTCGGCGTGTTCCCTCGGCGTGATCAGCACCATGCCGATGCCGCAGTTGAAGACGCGACGCATCTCCGCGTCGGGGATCTCACCATGCCTCTGGAGGAAGCCGAAGATCGGGGACTGGCGCCACGCGCCTGGATCGATCCGTGCCCGGACGCCGTTGGGGAGGATGCGAGGGATGTTGCCCTGGAAGCCGCCCCCGGTGATGTGGGCGATCCCGTGCAAGGTGAAATCGCGGAGCAGGCTCAGGATCGGCTTCACATAGATCCGGGTCGGGGCCAGCAGGGCTGCCGCCAGGGAGGTGTTGAGCTCCGGCGGGGTGCCGTGCAGCTCGAACTTTCCGGCGGTGACACCCTCGTCCACGAGCTTGCGAACCAGGGAGAAGCCGTTGCTGTGAATTCCGTTCGAGGCCATTCCCAGCAGGACGTCTCCCTCGCCGATGGACGAGCCGTCGATCACCCTGTCTCGCTCCACCACGCCGACTCCGAAGCCCACCAGCTCCAGCTCGTTCTTGGGATAGAAGCCGGGCATGCTGGCGGTCTCCCCGCCCAGCAGCGCGCAGCCTGCGCGCCGGCAGCCCTCGGCGACACCGCGCAGGGCCTCGGCGGCGATCGCCTCGTCCAGCTCGCCCATGGCGAGGTAGTCGAGGAAGATCAGGGGCTCGGCTCCCTGAACGACCAGGTCGTTCACGACCATTGCGACGCAGTCGATGCCCACCGTGTCGTAGCGCTCGAGCAGTGCGGCGAGCTTTAGCTTGGTGCCGACCCCGTCCGCACCGGCGACGAAGATCGGCTCCTTGTAACGCTCGGGCGCCTTGAACAGACCGGCGAATCCACCGATCGAGGAGAGAGCCTCGGTCCGCAAGGTGCTGCGCCCGATCTCCTTGATCTGATCGATGAATCCCTCGTCCCGGTCGAGATCCACACCGGCGCGCGCGTAGGAGGGCGCGCTCGGCTCCTTGCCCTGCTTCCGCTTGCGAGGGGTGCTCACGGACCCTGGATAGGGGAGGCGGAGTCCACCTGTCAATCCGCCCTGGCTGCGCTCTGGACGGGGGTCGTTCGCTTTCCCGCCGCTCCTCGGGTGTTTCGCCGGGCGATCGGATCCGTCGAGGATTCAGCCAGCTTCGCCCGGTGGGCTACATTCCTCCGGGTGCGGGTCGCAGGCGTGATTCCCGCGCTCGACGAAGCCGAACGGATTGTCGAGTCCGTCCTCAGCGCCCGGGCACAGGGAGTCGAGGTCGTCGTCGCGGCATGGTGCCAGCGGTGAGCACAGCTGCTGCCCGTCCTTCCGAGTTGGCGGTCGGGGAACCCGGCGCCAGCCGCCGGGCGATGTTCCGCCGGCTGCGCGGCTACCTCGCCCAGAACAAGGGCCGCTACGTCCTGGGTGCGCTCCTCCTGCTCGGTTACGACGCCGGATTCGTGATCGTTCCCCTGCTGGTGGGCTGGTCGATCCAGGCGGTCACCGATGGCCTGCCGGTCGCGGAGGTGGGCCGGCGTGCCGCCATCCTCGGTCTCGTCACCCTGGTTCGAATGATCCTGCGCTTCCTCTCGCGGATCACCATCTTCAACGGCGCCCGGGAGATCGAGTACGCGCTGCGCAACGATCTCTTTGCCCACCTCCAGCGTCTTCCCCAGTCCTTCTACTTCCGCTGGCGGACCGGCGACCTGATGAGCCGCTGTGTGAACGACCTCACCTCGGTGCGGCTGCTGCTGGGACCCGGTCTCCTCAACGTGATCCAGACGCCGGTCATGTTCGTCTCGGTGATCGCCGTGATGTTCGTACTGAACGCAAAGCTCGCCCTGCTGGTGCTGCTCCCCTACCCGTTCTTCATCCTGATCGCCCGCGGCTTCGGCCGCTCCATGCACGCCAGCAATCTGGCCGTCCAGGTGGGGCTCGCCGACCTCTCCAGCCAGCTCCAGGAGACGATCTCCGGGATCTCGGTGGTGAAGGCGTACGCGATGGAGGGAACCACCCGCAAGCGCTTCGAGGCGGCCAGCGACGATCTCTACCACCGCAAGCTCGGCATGGTGCGGGTGATGGGCGCGATGCCGGCCTTCACCAGCCTGCTGCCGGCGCTGGCGATGTGGATCGTCTTCCTGGTCGGCGGCCGGGAAGTCGTAGCGGGAAGGATGGAGATCGGGTTCTTCTTCACCTTCGCGATGTACATCTACGAGCTCACCTTCCCGAGCTTCCTGATGGGCTGGGTCTTCGCCCTGGTGCAGCGGGGGGCCGCCTCGATGCAGCGCATCGACGAGGTCCTTTCCACCGAGCCCTCGATCTTCGACCGCCCCGACCAGGTGCAGGTGAGAACGCTGCACGGGGAAATCGAGTTCCGCGATCTCAGCTTCTGCTATCCCGGCTCGGATCGGAAGCCCGCTCTCGAGAACGTCGATCTCCGCGTCCCCGCCGGCTCGGTGCTCGGCGTGGTCGGCCCGGTGGGCTCGGGCAAGACCACCCTCGCCTCGCTGATTCCCCGCCTCTACGAGGTCGAGGACGGCACGGTCTTCCTGGACGGGATCGACGTCAACCGCATCCCCCTGGCCACGCTCCGCTCCCACATCGCCATGGTGCCCCAGGACTCCTTCCTGTTCTCCATGTCCTTGGCCGACAACATCGCCTACGGCCTCGATTCCACCGAGCCCGCCCGGGTGGCCGAGGCCGCCGAGCGCGCCCAGTTGGTGAAGGACGTCGCGGAGCTCCCCAATGGCTACGAGACCGTGGTGGGAGAGCGCGGCGTCATGCTTTCCGGTGGACAGCGGCAGCGGACAGCCCTGGCCCGGGCCCTCTCCCTGCGCCCCAGCATCCTGATCCTGGACGACACCCTCTCCAGTGTGGATGCGGAGACCGAGGCGGCGATTCAGAAGGGGCTCGAGGAGGTGTTCCCGGAGCGCACCGTGGTGGTGGTGGCGTCCCGGGTCTCGACGGTGCGCAGTGCGGATCACATCGTCGTGCTCGACGACAGCCGGATCGTCGAGCAGGGCAGCCACCAGGAGCTGATCCAGCTCGGCGGCCTCTACGCGCGGCTGGCGCGGGAGCAGGAGCGGGAGCGGGAGCTCGAGGCCCTCGACTCCGCCGTGGGGGCCGCATGAGCGCGGCGGAGATGCTTCACGAGGAAGAGGCCCTCGGCCGGGCCGTCGACTCCCGCCTGCTGGCGCGCCTCTGGACCTACGTGGCGCCCTACAAGTGGCAGGTGGTGCTGACCATATTCATGGTCTTCCCGCTGTTCTTTCTCGAGCTGGCGCCGGCCTGGATCGTGGGCACGGGCCTCGACCGCGTCATCGCACCCGCGGACGATTCGTCGCTCGCCGTCTGGGAGACGCCCTTCACCAGGCTGCTCCACGCGCCGCCCGGGATCCCCCCGTTGGTCTGGCTGGCGGGGTTCTACCTGCTGGTGTCGGTGAGCTGGGCAGGGCTCCAATACTTGAATCTGCTGTTGATGGTCCGGACGGGTGAGGCCGCCATGCGCGATCTCCGGGCCGCTGTCTTCTCCCACGTCCAGAGGCTCCACATGGGCTTCTTCGACCGCTACCCGGTGGGAAGGCTGGTGACCCGCGCCACCAGCGACGTCGAGCACCTGTCCGAGATGTTCGCGGCCGGAATCGTGGCGCTGGTGACCGACGTGATCAAGATGATCGGGTTCGCCGTGGCGCTCTTCCTGCTGAACGCCAAGCTGGCGCTTGTGACCTTCTGCGTGGTGCCCTTCCTGGCGGTGGTGGCGGTGATCTTCCGCCTCAGGGTCCGCGAGGCCTTCCGCAAGACGCGGGTCTTGCTGGCCCGCATCAACGCCACCCTCCAGGAGACGGTCACCGGGATGAAGGTGGTGCAGCTCTTCACCCGCGAGGAGCGGAACCTTCGCGACTTCGCGGAGCTGAACGGCGAGCACAGGGACGCGTGGCTTCGCTCGATCCGCTACGACGCGGCGCTCTTCTCGGTGGTGGAGTTCGCCGGCGGCATCACCGTGGCCATCATCATCTGGTACGGGACCGGTCTCGCCTCGGCGGGCGTGATGTACGTCTTCATACAGTGGATGCGACGCTTCTTCATGCCGCTCCGCGACCTCTCGGCGAAGTACTCGGTGATGCAGTCGGCGATGGCGAGCTGCGAGCGCATCTTCCAGCTGATGGACACGGAGCCGGCGGTCCGCGACCCGGAGCCGATGCCCCGCTCGCTTCCGCCGCGCTGCGGCGCCGTCGAGTTCCAGAATGTCTCCTTTGCCTACTCGGGGGAGGACTGGGTACTCAGGGACGTGTCGTTCCGTGTGGAACCCGGCGAGAAGGTCGCCTTGGTGGGGGCCACCGGGGCCGGAAAGACGACGATCATCAAGCTGCTGACCCGCTTCTACGAGGTCAGCGAGGGCCGCATCCTGATCGACGGGGTGGATCTCCGCGAGCTTCCCCAGTCGGAGCTCCGGAAGCGGGTCGCCATGGTGCTCCAGGACGTCTTCCTCTGGAGCGGCAGCGTGGCCGAGAACATCGCGCTCGGCCGGGACGAGATCTCGCAGAGCGAGATCGAACGCGCGGCCACCGCCGTGGAGGCCCATCGCTTCATCGAGCGGCTTCCCGAAGGCTACGCGACTGAGGTGCGGGAGCGGGGGACCAACCTCTCGGCCGGCCAGCGCCAGCTGCTCTCCTTCGCCCGGGCTTTGGCTCACCGAGCGGACGTGCTGGTCCTGGACGAGGCCACCAGCTCCATCGACACGGAGACCGAAACGCTGATCCAGAAGGGGATCCAGGTGTTGATGGAGGGGAAGACGGCCCTGGTGATCGCACACCGGCTTTCCACCATCGAAGACGTCGATCGAATCTATGTCCTGCACCGCGGTCGTCTGGTCGAGTCCGGCTCCCACGACGACCTCCTGGCCGAGCGCGGAATCTACCACCGCCTCTACCGCCTCCAGTACGCCGAGCAGCTGGCCGGCGCACCCGCCGCCGCCGCGGGGTAGGAGCCCGGGGCAGGAGCGAAGTCGCCCGTCTCGGGTCAGGCTAGGGGAGCCCTCGGCTCCACATTACCTTGCGGGCTGGTGCCGGGGCGTGTTAACTACCCATAATACCCCCCGAAATGCTTGAGCCGATTGATTTCCGCTCCCCACCGGCGCCGCGGCGGTGGATCGAGCTGCTGGGAAGCCAGCGGGCATAGAGGTTCGGTTGCGGGTCAAGTCGCTGCAGATCACGGGGTTCAAGAGCTTCGTCGACAAGACGACCTTCACCTTCCGTCCTGGGATCACGGCCATCGTGGGCCCGAACGGTTGCGGGAAGTCGAACGTCGTCGATGCCATCCGCTGGGCGATGGGGGAGCAGTCGCCCCGCCGCCTGCGCGGAAAGAACATGGAAGACGTCATCTTCGCCGGCTCCGATGCGCGGTCGCCGGTCGGGGTGAGCGAAGTCGTCCTCACATTCGACAACGGCGACGGGAGCGGCCCTCCCCAGCTCGCCGCCTTCGGCGAGATCCAGATCGCCCGCCGCCTGTACCGCTCCGGGGAGTCCGAGTACCTGATCAACAAGGCGCCCTGTCGCCTGCGCGACGTGTACGACTTCTTCCGCGACACGGGCATCGGTACCAAGGGCTACACCATCGTCGAGCAGGGGCGGATCGCCGAGATCGTCTCCGCTCGCCCCGAGGATCGCCGCGTTCTCATCGAGGAGGCGGCTGGAATCGGCAAGTACAAGGCGCGGCGCCGCGAGGCGGAGCAGAAGCTCCAGGCCACCGAGCAGAACCTGGTCCGGGTCTCCGACGTCCTGGGGGAGATCAAACGGCAGATCTCCTCCATCGAGCGTCAGGCGCGCAAGGCGGCTCGCTACAAGAAGCTGCGCGAGATCCAGCGCCTCCTCGAGCTGTCCCTGGCCGCGGACGAACGCCAGGGGCTTCTGGCGGAGATCGAGGGTGCGCGCGGCCACCTCACCCGCGTACAGGACGCCGCTACCGCGGCGGAGAGCGGCGTCGCGCAGCGGGAGGCGGTTCTCGAGGACAGGCGCACCGATCTCGCGGAACGGGAGCGCATCCTCGGCCAGGGCAGTGAGGCGCTCTTCCAGCTGCGCGGCGAGATCAAGGATTCCCAGAGCAAGATCGACTACGAACGAAGGGAGCGCGCCTCTCTCCAGGAGACCAAGCTGGCCCAGGAGCGCGAGCTGGAGAGCCTGCTCGCGAAGCTGCGCGACTCCGAGGAGGAGATCCAGCGCATCGGGGACCAGCTCCGGGCTGTGGAGGAGTCCCTGGCCGATGAGTCCCGATCCGTGGCGGCCGCCGAGTCCGAGGCCCATGTCGCCGAAGAGGCCCTGCGCGGGATCGATCGCGAGCGGGACGCGGAGAGCGCCGCGCTGGTGGAGGTGCTCACGCGCATCGCCCGCACCGAGGACCGCCTGGGAGCACTGGAGGATCGCCGCGCCGAGATCGACCGCCGCCTGCGCGGTGCCGACGAGCTGCTCGAGATCCAGCAGACCGAGGCGACACAAGCCGATCGCGAGCAGCACGAGCTCGAGGAGGGGCTCCGAAACCTGCTGGCCGAGCGGGACCGCCTCATGGGACTGCTTCGCGAGGCGCTGGATCGCCACGAAAAGACCACCGAGAGGCTGCGAACCCTGGCGGAGAAGCTCGGTCGGCGGCGCGAGCTGCGGGAGAAGCGGCGCGCACGGCTGGCCTCCCTCACGGAGCTCCTCGGTCGCCGGGAGGATGTGTCCGAGGGAGCCCGGCACCTGCTCGGCCTGGACGAGGAGGCGAGGCGCGCTCACGGTCTCCGCGGGCTGGTTCGAGACGTGCTGGAGGTCGAGCGCCATGCCGAGCGGGCCGTCGAGGCCGTGCTCGCCGAGCGGGCCGAGGGTCTCGTGGTGGACCGACCCGGAGGTGCGCTCTCGGCCTTGGAGGCCCTGAAGAGCGCAGGCGCAGGGCGTGGGGTCTTCGTGCTCCCGCCCTCGTCGGAGAATCTTTCCCGGAGCTTCGTACCCCTCGGCCGACCGCTCTTGGATTGCGTGCGGCCGCGAGCGGGCTACGAAGGGATCGCTCGGACCCTGTTGGGGGAAGTCAACCTGGTCGAGAGTCTGGGCGAGGTCGTAGAGATCTACGGCTCCGCTCGCCTTCCGTGCACCTTCGCGACCCCGGCCGGCGACGTCTTGACGCCCGACGGCGTGCTGCGCGGCGGTGGCGAAATCTCCCAGGCGGGGATTCTCTCGCGGGTGCGCGAGGTTCGGGAGCTGGAGGCCGAGGTCGCCGAGCTGGAGGCCGAGGTCGGAGCGTGCGAGCGCGAGCACGGCGAGGCCGAGCTGGCGATGGCTCGGGCCAGCGACGAGCTGGACAACCTGCGCAATCGCCACCACACCGCGGCTCTCGCGGTGGCGAACCACGAGAAGGATCTGGAACGCACCCGAGAAAGGGTCAAGGCGATCGGCGAGGCCCGGGAGGGCCGGTTGGCCGAGCGCTCGGAGTTCCTCTCCGAAGCCGAGTCGCTCGGCGTCGAGCGCGAGCGCCTGGCCGCCGTCCTCTCGACGGCCAGGGAAGAGCGCATTTGCCGCCAGCGCGAGCTCGATGCGCTGGGCCTCCAGATCGGGTCTGCAGGGCGAGAGCTCTCGCGCTTGGAGGCGGTGGCGACCGAGCGACGCGTCCAGCACGGCGCGCGGGTCGAAGCGCGCGATCGGCTGCAGGGGACGCTGGAGCGCACCCAGGCGGCCCTCGACGAGATGCGGGAATGGATCGAACGGCGGGAGCTGGAGATCCGTCGAGCCGAGAATCGCCGGGAGGCCCTGGCCGCCTCGATCGAGGAGACCGAGAGGGTGCTCGCCGCCGGGCTCCGCGAGGAAGAGGCGGTGCGGCTCACGAACGAGCAGAAGCGCGACGCCTACGAGGAGCAGGCGGCCACCGTTCGCGCCGTGGAGAGCGAGGCGCGGGATCTGCGCATCGAGCTCGAGTCCCAACGCGACGAGGCCCAGCAGGCGGGGCTCGGCCTTCGCGAGATGGAGCTGCGCCTCGAGCATCTGGTGACCGGCGTGCGCGACAAGTGGAAGGTCGACCTGGCGACCTGGAAGCCACCGGTGCCCGCGGAGGGTGGTGAAGCGGGGGCCGAGGCGCCGGGTGCGACCGCAGTCGTGTGGATCGGGGAAGGCGAGCAGGAGGTGACTGGCGGCCAGCCGGGTGTCTCCCCGGGCGGCGCGGAGGATCGCGATGCGCGGCGGGAGGCGAGGGAGATCGCCGGCCTCCTGGCCCTCCCGAACGAGGAGCGCAACGCGTACCTCGACCGGGTGCGCGCCCAGATGGACGAGGTAGGTGAGGTGAACCTGGGTGCCATCGAGGAGCACGAAGAGCTTCGCGAGCGGTTCCGCTTCCTGACCGAGCAGAAGGACGATCTGGAGGCCAGCATCGCTCAGCTCCGGAACGCCATCTCGCGGATCAACCGCACCAGTCGCAAGCGGTTCCGGGAGACCTTCGAGGCCGTCAACGGCAAGTTCCAGGAGAACTTCCCGCGGCTGTTCAGGGGCGGCAAGGCGAGCCTGTCCCTCACGGAATCCGATGACGTTCTCGAGGCGGGTATCGAGATCATGGCCCAGCCGCCGGGCAAACGGCTCCAGAGCGTCAACCTGCTCTCCGGTGGCGAGAAGGCGATGACCGCCATCGCGCTCCTGGTCTCCGTGTTCCAGGTCCGGCCGTCACCGTTCTTCCTGTTGGATGAGGTGGACGCCGCCCTGGACGACGCCAACATCGCGCGATTCAACGAAATCGTGACCGACCTGGCCGAGAGCTCCCAGTTTCTGCTGATTACCCACGCCAAGCGAACCATCGAGGTCGCCGACATCCTGTACGGTGTCACCATGGAGGAGAAGGGCGTCAGCAAGCTGGTGGCCGTCGAGCTCCATTAGCACTCCATCTCTGGGATTTCGCTCGGCTGCGGCCCACCGCGCGGGTGACTGTTATCCTCGGCCGTCCATGTTCGAAGCCCTTCTCGTCGACTACCTGCTTCCGCTCCTGGACTGGACGGAGGCCAACGCCGAACTGGTCGCCCTCACCGCCGTGGGAACTCCCGTCCTCGGACTTCTCATCCGCGTCCTCTTGTTTCGCGCGCCTCCGCCGACGCCGCCCCAGGAGGAACCGCCCGTCGCCGCGGAGCCCGTGGTGGTCGCCGAGGTGGAGATGGAGCCGCCGACGGAGGTGCCGATCGAGCCGGTTGCAGAACCCGTCGCTCCGGCTGTCGCACCGCCTCCGAAGTCGGTCGGGCTTCGAGATCGCCTCACGCGGACCAGCGAGGTCCTCGTCGGTCGACTCGAATCCATCCTCGGCGGGCGGAAGGTCGATTCCGGACTGCTCGATGAACTCGAGGCGCTG
>Ga0255054_10001179_pt1 | contig 15430 bp, 17 predicted proteins | sample JV7_2_23_MG_FD_188634 | JGI IMG/M metagenome (GOLD analysis project Ga0255054, IMG submission 188634) | Seawater microbial communities from Jervis Inlet, British Columbia, Canada - JV7_2_23 | ecosystem: Environmental > Aquatic > Marine > Inlet | place: Canada: British Columbia | collected...
TTCCAACCTTCCATTGCTGTTTGGATGAGCGCGGCAGGTCAAATCCGTTAAGGCGATAAACAACCCTGGTCAATCCGCTGCAATCAAACCCAGTCCGGGGGGATTCGCCGCCCCAGCGATACGGCATGCCGACATACCGTCTGGCAGTTCTGACAATTTCTTCCCTGAGGCGGACATTTCCATCGTGGTAATCTGCTGCGGCCGCGTACGTCTCCGGTTCAACGATATAAAACCCATCGAAGATACCCCTGCGTTGCAGGTCTACCGCTCTGTTGCGGGCGGCCTGTTTGGTTCTGAAGTTTTCAAACCGTACTTTATACAGTCCTGAGCTGTGAAGAAAATGATAGGCATCCAGGTCCTGTCGCTCCAATGACTCCGTCAGGCGCACCGCGTTATCGATATTCGAGAAGGCACCGACCTGGATGGTATAGCGCATGCGCAGCAGAACGGATTTTTTTGCAGCCGAAGATTCCTCGGGCCGGATGAGCGACTCACCGCCACAGCCGACCGCCAGAAGGAGGCACCCGGATATGATTGCTAAAGCCGCGTTACGAAGTGTTCGATTGTTCATCATAAAAAGCTTCCGGTTCAAGGGTTCAGGGTTCAGAGGTTAGATAACAGCCTGCGACGAGCTCAGCCGAGCCGAAGACAGATGACAAGTTTCTGGTTCCTGATCGCTGGTTACTATAACCGATTTTGAATATCGAATATCGAACAAGGAATTTCGAATGATGAAGTTTTCTTTTCCTTCGATATTCAACATTCTATATTCGATATTCTGCGGTTCTATGTTTTCTGACCCCTGAACCTTTGAACCCTGAAACCTTGCTATTGTGAAGCCCCCAGCAGCACCTTTACAATAACCGGAAAGGCGATGAAGGTTCCCAGAGAGCTTCCGAGATTCGTAAAGACCACCACCAGCAGAATGCGCGTCACATTGTTTTTCCAAAACCCGCGAACAGACAAGATATCTTCCGGCAGTCGTTCCAAATCCTTTACTTTGGGCTTTCTCGAAAAGGCCTCTACCAGCCCTGATACCCATCCGGCAGCAATCATGGGGTTTAGTGAAGTCAACGGTGCAGCCAGAATGGATGTTAAAATCGTGACCGGGTGGGCCAGCGCGATGATGGCACCCACTCCGGCGAGAATACCGTTGGCTAGAATCCACCAGATGATCATATCGGTGCCTGCCTCTGTGCCGCCGTAAAAAAATCCGGCAATAAACAGCCCGACGATTGCCATGGGAATCAACCATTTAAGAATCCCGATTAATTTACCCTTGGGGGGAAGCTGCTCCAGCGCCCGGGTGTCGATGTCGCTATCCCAGTATTTTTGAATACCCGGAATATGGCCGGCGCCCACTACGGCCACGATTTTGTTGCCGGGCGCCGTCCGAATTTTTTCAGCCAGATACTGGTCCCTTTCATCAATGACGATGGACTTCAAAGCGGGGAGTGATTTGCCGACTTCAGCCAGCAGGGTTTCCAGAACGTCCTGCTGCTTCATCTTTTCTATATCTTCTTCTTTGATTTCATCAAGTTGCCCCAGGGACAGAATCAATTGAAAGACCAGTTTTATTTTGCTCCAAAATCCCATTACCCGCCAGGTCCGGGAAAGGGTGGTGCGGATATCCCGGTCGGCAAGATGAATTTGGGCGCCGGTGGATTCAGCGGTATTAATGGCCGTTATCATTTCCTCGCCAGGCTTAACATCAAACTGTTTTGCAATTCGTTTTTGAAATGATGCCAGCAGAAGATTCGACAGGAGCAAAAATGAGTTTTTTTCCTTGATCACTTTGATGATATCGGTATCCTGCCATCGATCCTTTTGCCGGATTGCCTGGAATCTGGATTGGCAGAGCTCGACACAGACGGTATCCGGTTTTTCTTCCTCGATTACCGATTTTGCCAGCCGGGCGCTCTCTTTTGAGACGTGAGCCGTTCCGACCAGGATGAATTCCTTTTCATTAAACTTAAGGTGGGTTAAATTATGGTTGTTTGCCATTGGTATTCAGTATATATTCCGGCCAGTGTCTTTGGCCGATTCTGTGGGTGATGAACCTGACTATAGTATATTACCCCCTGCAAGGCAACAGCACAGAACCTATCTCAAAAATAGTAGGTCGCGCTCAACAGCCCCGCTAGCTAGCGGGATTTCGCATCTGATCTTTTTAAATTTGAATTCCCTCCTGCTTGCAGGAGGGATGAATCAAAATTTGACAATCTCCTTTTCATCGGCGAAGCATAGCGAAGCCGACCTGATACCCTGCAGCTTGCTGCAGGGAGAGTTCATTTTAAATGTGCTCAGCAAGGCAGCGGCCGACGAAAAAGCGCAGCATACACAATAGTATGTGAGCATTTTGAGGAGGTCGGTAACGCAGCTGTTGAGCGTGAGATGCATTTTTGAGATGGGTTCCAGCAGCCTTTCAACGATCAACCGGCGTATGCGATAGAGACGCTTTGGAAATTCCGCCATGATGATTTATGATGATATTTTTTCCTGGGAAGGATGGGGCGGTCAGCTGCGTCTGGCAAGCGGTGAGTGCCGGTTACGTATATTTGTTCTTAAAAAAAAAAAAGCCGGCGGCCCGGCTCATCTCAGGCCGATTATCGTTGTGGTTTCCGATAGTCCGGAAAGCCGAATGTCGGTGCGCAGCTGCACCGGCCATATTGCCACCAATGTCACCCGGCAGTTCAATATCGAAGCGGATCGGATGTTATATATTGAATACTATCCCGAAACGGCCTATGGCGAACATAACGAACATATCATTCCTGAAAAATATGACGTGGTGGATTTCACCTGGCATGAAGACCGGGCCATCGAGCCCAAATGGCGGACGCTCAAACCGCCGCTGCTGGATGTGATAAAGGAAATTGTGGAAGCGCATAATTCAACAAAGTAAATCAGCTCATCGGAAAAACCGCAAAGATCACCGTACTCCAGACGGAATGGGAGATGATCACCGGCGCCAGGTTTTTATATCGCCAGAACATCGCGCCCCAGAATGCCCCCGCCACACCGGCCGCTCCGATTAGCATCAAGTTGAACGACCAGATGTGCACCCCGGCATAGATAGCGGTTGCCAGCAGCCAGCCCTGCCAGGGGCCAAAGCGAACCGCCAGATTTTTTTGCAAAAAGCCGCGCCAGTAAATCTCTTCGCAGGGCCCGGTGATAAAAAAAAGTAAACAGGCGATAATACCGGTGTGGGTTCCCACTCCTTTTTCGTAAATGCCGGTAATTTGTGCGGCGGCAAAGGGCATTATGGTGCTAGAAATCGTCTTGCCCGACCAGAAAATGGCATACAACAAGCCGGCTGATGCCAGCCCCAGTAGAATAGCGGTTTTGTTAAACCGGAATTGATGTTTTCGGTGCGGCTGGATCCACAAAGATAAGATTGCCAACGTGGCGGCCGAAACGGAAATTTTTATCCAGAATGTCGCCCAGCTTAAATAGAAGGTCACAAACCACAGAACGCACGCCAGTACAACGGTCAATGCGACCGCTATGGGGCGAAACCCCTCGCGCTTCAAAACAGGCTCTCAAGCACAAGGGACGCAACCAGCAGCACGCCGAAGGCCGTATCCAGTTTTGCCGTTTGAGCATCAGCGTCGTCCGGTATCTTTTGCAGCATCTGGCGCAACAGCTTCAAAGCCAGGGGCACCGAAATCAGGACAATTAATGACCATGGATACAGGGGACCGGCAATGGACATGCCGATGATGCCGACGTAGGCTATGATCATCAGGGCACTGTATAACCTGATCCCATTGCGTTGGCCGATCATAATTGGCAAAGTCAAAATGCCTTTGCTGTGGTCATGGGAGATGTCGCGGATGTTGTTGGCCAGCAATACCAGGGCTACCAGCAGTCCGAAAGGCAGGGATATTAAAAGGGCATTGCCGCTAAATACCTGGCGTTGAATGAAATATGAACCCAGTACCATCAACGGCCCCCACATTAAAAATACGGATAGTTCCCCCAGGGCCATATATTTGTATTTAAACGGCGGCGCGGTATAGGTAACGCTTGCAAGGGCTCCTGCCAGGCCGATCCATAGCAAGGGCCAACCGCGTGTAACTGCCAGATAAAGACCGATGATGATCGCAAGCCCGTAGAGCAAACAGGTTTCGATAAGCACCTGCTGTGGCGTTAACTTGCCTTCTAAAAGAGGATGGGGCCGGTATATCCCGGTGGAGACTCCCTGAAAATCCACACCGCTTTTGACGTCATAATAGTCATTGATCAGGTTGGTGGCGGCATGCATTAAAATTCCAGCTAAAACGGTCAATACGTAGAGCGCCCACGAAAACCGGCCGTCGATAGCGGCCACAGCTGAACCGACGCTGACGGAGATGGCGGTCATCGAAAAGGACCACGGCCGGCTGGCCAGAATCCAGTTACGATATATATTCATTGATTTATTGATTCTGCTCTTCGAGGGCCTTTACTTCTTTTTCGGCGGCCCTGGCTTCCGCTTGTGCCTGTCGGGCATTTTCGGCCGCCTCAGACGCTCGGGCTTGAGCGGCTTCGGCCTGGTCAAAGGCTCTTCTTATCCGTTTTTTGAATTTTTTTCTCTTATCTTTGGTTTTGCCATATTGATTATATGTTCGCATGGCATTTTCGTATGCTTCAGCCGATCTTTGACCGGCGGCCTGCGCATCTTGATCGGCTTCTGCGGCCCTTTTTGCAGCCGCATCGGCCTGCCGGCGAATCGATTCCCTGCTTTTTTGATCTTCCCGGGTGCCTTGACGGTGTTTTAGCTCCTGAATCTCTGCGGCGGTTTTTTCCTGATACTCCAGGGTATCTTTAACTTTGGATTTTGCAGGCGGCGGGGTGTCGGTAACATGCAAGTTTCCGTTTTCATCCGTCCATGTATAGACTTGTCCGGCCATTAGACCGGAACTCAGAAAGCCGACTATCAGAATGCAGATGATGATCGAAAATTTTTTCATTTACCCCTCTTGTAAATTTAAGTATATTCGTAATTCCACTCGGAGTCAAACCATCAAGGGCAGCAGATAACTGCCCCTAGTGTTGCGTCTCGCAAGTAATTTACAAAAAAACGGTTATATTTAAGGTGTCAGTTCCCGGGTTCAGGGTTCAAAGGTTCAGGGTTCTGGGTTCAGAAGTTTCAGGATTTAAGTGTCCGATTTCTGGCTGTTGTCCTATTTCCTTTAACATCTGATGATTTATTTCTGCAGTTATCTAACCTCTGAACCTTTGAACGTTGAACCAGGCGTTGTTTAAAGAACTCAACTGAACTAAAATATACCACACGACTTTTGTAACATTTTTGTGGGACATGACAATAGAACCCACCTAACAATTACAGCAGGAGGTAAATCATGGCACTTGAAATAACCAGTTCGGCATTTTCGGAAGGTGAAATGATACCGACTCGTTATACCTGCGACGGGCCGGATGTTTCCCCGGATTTAGCATGGAGCGGCGTCCCCGAGACTGCCAAAAGCCTGGCGCTTATTTGTGATGACCCGGATGCGCCCATGGGTACCTGGGTGCACTGGGTGTTGTTTAATATTCCGGCCGGCGCAGACGGGTTGCCGGCCGAAATACCGTCGGATGCCACCCTGGAAAACGGCGCCCGGCACGGCACAAATGATTTTCGCAGATTGGGATATGGCGGACCCTGCCCGCCGGGCGGTACCCACCGATATTTTTTTAAGCTTTATGCGCTGGATATCGAGCTCAATCTGGAAAGCGGCATTACCAAGGCCCAGCTGCTAGAAGCCTTGGAGGGTCATATCCTGGCCGAAGGTCAGTTGATGGGCACCTACAAGCGTTGAAAATTGTTATTGGTTATTTGTTTATGGCCTCTGCGCCAAGCATGCAGCGGGCTTTTGGCCTTTTTGCTTAGCGATACCAATTTTCTCCGTTTTGAATATCGAATATCGAAGTTTTCTTATCCATCGATATTCAACATTCGATATTCTGCGGTTCGCTGTTTTTGGTATCGTATTGTTATGCGCTGACGCCCGACACCCGGTTACGAATAACGAATAACAAATAACCATTAACAATCATTGCTGATTCCAGAATTTTTGCAGGCGATCTGCCAGCTGCCGGGTATCCTGCACCCGGACCGGATCCCATTCTTCGCGCAGCAAGGATTTATATTGAAAGCGGGCATAGCGTTGATCGATTAATAGCACTACCCCGCGATCCTTTTCCGTCCGGATTACGCGACCCGCAGCCTGCAGCACCCGGTTTATGCCCGGGTAAAGATAGGCATACTCAAACCCGGCAATCAGGGTACGGGTAAAGTGTTCCTTGATTAATTCTCTTTCCAGACTGATGCCGGGCAGCCCCACCCCGACGATCACCGCTCCCACCAGACGGTCGCCGACCAGATCGATGCCTTCACCAAAAATTCCGCCCATCACCGCAAAACCGACCAGTGTTTGTGGATTGTCCTCTGAAAAACGCTTTAAAAACGCTTCTCTGTCAGGTTCCGACATGCCTGAGGTTTGCAGAATGGTTTCAATTTGCGGGTTGTGGTTCGTAAATGAATGATAGATTTTGCGCATGTACACGTAGGAAGGAAAATACAGCAGATAATTTCCGGTCTTTTGTTCAACCAGGGCGGAAATGACCTGGGATACCTGGGACACGGTCTGGTCCCGGTGACGATAGTAGGTCGAAATCTGATCGGAGATTAAAAGGCCCAGGTTTTCACCGGGAAAGGGTGACGGCAGAATCAGGTGGCGGGCCGCGGGGTCACAGCCCAGGATTTGTTTAAAATAATCCATCGGTGTCATGGTGGCCGAAAATAATACGGCCGCCTGGCATCTGCCCATCGCTTTTTCGAGATGGGCCGCAGGATCGATACAGAACAGTTTGAGTTTCAGATCCTTGCCGATTTTTTCATAACAACTGGTGTAGCAATCATCATATTGGTCGGCAACCCGGATGAAGCCGGATATGGCAAAATAAAGATCGAGTAAGCTCTCGCGAAAATTGGTTTTAATATTTTGGGAAAGCCAGCGTTCGGTAATGAAAAGAAATCCTCTCAGAAGCGGAATCAGCTCATCCGGCGGGGTTTTTTCCGCCAGCGGATTGCCTGATTCTTCACATTTTTTTCTGGCTTTGACCAGCCAGGCGTTGATGCGTCCCAGGCTTTTGAAAATATGCGGCAGTTCATTTTTTAGCTGCCGCCGGATGTCCAAAACCGGCTGTTTGAAAATCTCGGCCGAAAACATTTCCCGGGAACGATCGACCAAATTATGGGCCTCATCGATTAAAAAGATATAGTCCCCGTTTTCTTCCTGGAAAAACCGGCGTAAATATACGCGGGGATCAAAGACATAATTGTAATCACAGATGATGCAGTCCGCCCAGAGAGAAAGCTCCAGGGAAAACTCAAAGGGGCACACGCGGTACGCCCTGGCCGTCCCGGCAATCTGTTCGCGTGTAAAAGCGTCCCCGGCAAAGATGGCTTTGACAGCGTCGTTGATGCGGTCATAGTGGCCCCGGGCATATTCACACTCTTCCGGATTGCAGGCACTATCGGGGCAAAAACAGATTTTGTCCTTTGCCGTCAGGGTGACCGATTTTAATCTGAGGCCTTGTGCCCGTAATTCATCCAGGGCCTTTTCAGCCACTATCCGTCCGGTGGTCCGGGCGGTAAGATAAAAAATCTTTTGACTCACTCTTTCGGCAAGGGATTTAACTGACGGATAGAGCACAGCGATCGTTTTGCCGATGCCGGTTGCCGCCTCAATGAGCAATTGTCCGTGATCGCGCATCGTCCGGAAGGCTTCAACGGCCATCTGGCGTTGACCGGGTCGGTAGGTCGCAAAAGGAAAGTCCAAATCCTGTATGGATTGATCGCGCCTGCGGGACCAATCGATGATCGTTTCGGCCCATTCCAGGTAACGCGCCACAAGATCGTTAAAAAAAATCTCCAGCTCTGAAATGCCAAACGTGCGTTTGATCTCACGGACTTCACCGGTATCGATCCGGTAATAGGTCAACTGGGTCATAATTTCATCCAGACCCTGCTGGCTCCCATAAAGATAGGCGTATGTTTTGACCTGCCCCCAGTGGAGCGGGTGCTGATTTTTTTCAAAATAATCCGGATTTCGTGTGGTGGTTTTTATTTCTTCGATGATGGTTCGGTCCGGTTCGGCATAAATGCCGTCGATGCGGCCGCCGATAATTAGGCGAAATCGATCCGTTTCAATCTGGTGGGAAATCGAAACCTCGGGCTGATAGGTATCGGGACGTGAATTTTGAATTTTTTGATGCGCCCGGATCCCTTCGACCGGGCGGCTGGAACCCAGGAACTCAAATACCAGGTCCCCTGACCGCAGGACATTTTCGACTAGTTCCCGCACTGCAATTTTCAGTTCGCTTTTCAATTTTTAAAATTTGACACACTCAATTTAGGTTTACCTTTGATGAGAAAATCGGGCGGGCGTGAAGCCCGCCCCTACACAAAACTGTTTGATCGGTCTTGTAGGGGCGGGGACTTCGGCGAGCTCAGTCGAGCCGTTTATCCCCGTCCGCTTAGTGGGCTTATCTGAAGATTGGCGTCAAATCAAGAAGGAATCAGCAGAAAGTCAGGAATGGATATGTTTTATCTTGGAGTGATGCAGTGGAGTGCTGCAGTATTGATAAATAAGCTGAAATAACTGAGAGGTCGGGAAGGCGCGCGGGCGGGCGTAAAGCCCGCCCTTACACAACGCTGTTTAATCGGTCTTGTAAGGGCGGGGTTTATCCCCGCCCGAAAAACTTCCAAAGGAACGATTAACGAGCTTATTCCTTAACCACAAAATGAACCCGTCTGTTCTTTGCGCGGGATTTTTCAGTCCTGCCTTTATCGACGGGGCGTTCTTTGCCGAAACTGACCGCTATGAGCCGCCACCTGTCGATGCCTTCTTTAATTAAAAACGACTTGACGGCACCTGCGCGGCGATCTCCAAAAGCAATGTTGGTTTCCCTGGAACCGCGTTCGTTGGTATGGCCTTCGATCATAGCCGAGACATCCGGGTATTTTCTTAAAAAATCGGCTTTGCGATATAAAATAGTGCGGGCTTGCGGCTGCAGACGATAGCTTCCTTTCTGAAAATAGATATCTTCATACATAAATTGAGTTTTAGCCGCCCGAAACCTACGTTGCTCGGCTTCTTTTCTTTGACGTTCTTTCTTGTTTTTGTTCTCGAGCTCTTTCTTGTACTCTTGCTCGAGACTTGATTTATCCTGGCCGGTTCTTGCCGTGGATTCAGTCTCTGCAACCCCTGTCTTGTTAGCGCAGGCCGATAAGATCACCAGGCTCGGGATCATCAGCAAAAGGATTAAACCCGTTCGTAATGTCTTGTGCATAATTTTCTCCTTGATATGACTGGCAACTTGTCTAAGCGCAGGTCAAACAGCTTTTTGTGGTGGTTTTCTACTCCTAAATTACTTAGATTATAGTATAAAAACGGATGAAAGTAAAATAAATTAATACTCCAATATGCAGTTCTCTGTTTGTACGTTACGGCAAAAGCGTTCTTAAAAAAGTAAAAAAATGTGCAAAAAGAGCTTGACACACCCTTTATTCCTGTTATAGTTCACGCTATGAACCAAATTGCGAATAGAAATTCAATGGACTATACGGTCGAGATTCCGGAATATCAATTGAAACAATTTCAAGAGCTTATACTGAAATTGTTCCAATGCTGCCAGGAGCGCATGCAGTATCAATGCGAGCGCTTCGGGTTACCGGATGCCGAATTCAGGTGTCTGATGCTGTTTGGAGAAGAGCGTTATCTTACGGCCAAAGGGATCGCGCTTAAAATGAATGTGGTTAAAAGCCGCGTATCCAAAATTATTGAAGGATTGCTTAAAAAGAAATTGGTTCAACGCATCAAGGATCCGGAGGACTCCAGGGTCAGTCTGCTCAGCCTGACACCCGAAGGGAATAAAAAACTAAATAATATCAATGAGTTTTCAAATGATGTCCACTATCAGGTGTTGATGCAGATGGCGCCTGACCAGCGCAAGGCGGCTTTGACCAATCTCGACATTCTAAAAGCTTCGATGGAAGCTGTAAAAGAAATGATGGTGTGAATTATTTGTTTTGGCGGGCTCGGCTGGTAGAATTATTCAATAAATTGATAAGCTTAAAGGGAATATATTTTTTGGGATAAACGTTCATAGTATAAACTAAAACTCACAAAAAAATATATAAGTTACTATAATTACATCTAAAAAAAGGTTAATACCCACAACTAAAGGAGGCTAATCATGGATATGCAAAATATCGAAAACCAATTCACAGAGCTCAAGTCTCAGGTGGCGGCTCTGGAGAAAAAAACCGTGGAAGACAAGCTTTCAATGGTGGTGTTCAGCGGAGATCTTGACAAAATTATTGCCGCTTTTGTTATCGCCACCGGTGCCGTCGCCATGGGGATGGATGCGGTCATGTTTTTCACCTTCTGGGGGACCCCGGTTCTCAGAGACACCAAGAAGAGCGTGGGCGGCAAAGACATTTTCGGTAAAATGTTCGGCAGCATGCTGCCCAAAGGGATGGGCCAGGTAAAGCTTTCCAAAATGAACATGGGGGGCATGGGTACGGCCATGATGAAATCTTTGATGAAAAAGAAGAACGTGGCCTCCCTGGAGCAATTTCTGGAAATGGCGGAAGAATTAAACGTGCGCATCTATATCTGCGAAATGACCATGGATCTGATGGGATTTAAAAGAGAAGAAATGATTGATTACAAAAATTTGACATTTTGCGGTGTTGCTAAATTTTTAGAAGAGGCGGCTAACAGCAAAGTTCAGTTATTTATCTAGAACCTATCTCCAAAATGCATCTAACGCCCAATAGCTTCGTTGTGCGCCTCCTTAAAATGCTCACATACTTGCCGTGTATGCTGCGCTTTTTCGTCGGCTCACGCCTTGCTCTTGGACGTGATCTACTATTTTTTAGATAGGTTACAATCTGATTAGGAGGTTAAAATGAGTAATGATATCAAAGTTGATAAGGTATTTGATTTAAAAGGACTGCCATGTCCGATGCCCGTTGTTAAAGTCAGCAAGGGAATCAAAGAAGTTGAGATCGGCCAGATAATAGAAGCCCAATCTACGGATCCGGGCTCGTTAACGGATTTTCCGGCCTGGGCCCGAACCAGCGGCAATGAAATCTTAAAAACTGATCAAGAGGATGATGTTATAAAGTTTTATATCAAACGCAACGCTTAAACCTGTTAACTGGAGGTAACGTTGGATACGCTGTATTACATCATACTGGTGCCGATGGTCTATGTCGCTTTTGCAACGTTTTTTATCGGCACCGCTGTCCGCTTGATAAAAATCTTTCGCGAACCCAGCCATCCGGTCACCCTGCAGATCTATCCTGAGAAAAAACCCAGGTGGCTGTGGGCGCTGCATGACACGCTTTTGTTTCCGACGGTCCGCAAACACAAACCAATACTGTGGCTCTTTTTGATGGCCTTTCACATCTGCATCCTGCTTCTGATTATCGGCCATCTGGAACTTTTCGGTGAAATCGAAACGCTTCAATTCATTCCCCATGAAATATTTCTGGGACAGGGGTTTGTGGGTCTGATCGCGTCCATCGCGCTGCTTTATTTTTTATTTCGCCGTTTTATTTCGCCGGTGCGGGAACTCTCGGTTCCGGAAGATTATTATCTGCTGATTTTGCTGTTTCTGATCGTTCTTTTTGGCAGCCAGATGGATTGGGCCCGTCGATGGTATGCCTATGAGGAATTAACGGTCGAACAGTATCGGGACTACCTTTCGAGTCTATTATACTTTCGACCGGAGTTGCCTGTAGAGGTCACGGACACGGGCCATTCCTTTATGCTGGTGTTGCATATCTTTTTCGCCAACTTGTTTCTGATGTTTTTTCCGTTCAGCCAGAGTATGCATTCGTTTTTATCGCTGCCGATGAATAAGCTCAGACGGGGCTAAGAATGTCAGTAAACAGAAGACAGAGGACAAAAAACAGAAGTCAGCGTAGGGCAGCCCTCCGCGGCTGCCTTTTGATAGCCGGCACAGAGGCCGGCCCTACTGAGACAATATTACATTCCAGAGGCGTCAATGATGGATCAAAAAACACGCGATGATTTGCTCAAGCTTTTTCAAAGCAAATTAAATGAAGCCATGCGATTTTATCTGGAAACCTGCACCCGCTGCGGGGTGTGCACCGAGGCCTGTCATGTGTATGCTTCCATGGGGCAGGTTAAATATATTGCCGCTTATCGAGCCGAGATTGTGCGGCGTCTTTACAAAAAATATTTCAAAGGTCGCGGTAAAGTGTGGCCGTCAGTGGGAGACGCCAAAGAGCTCAGTGAAATGGCTCTGGAAGAGCTTTATGAGGCGGCTTACTCGTGTACCGGATGCCGGCGGTGTATGGTCTATTGTCCGTTTGGCATCGATACCCAGATGCTGATGTCCATTGCCAAATTGCTGCTGGTCGGCGCCGAAACGGAACCCGAAATCCTAACCCTGCTGGCCGATACCTCCGTTGAAAAAGGCAAATCCATCGATTTGTTTAAAGACAGCTTTATGCAGGGCATCAAAAGACTTGAAACGGAAGTGGTTTCAAAATGGAAGTTAGAAGCAGGGGAAACCGCTATTCCGGTGGATGTAGAGGGTGCGGACCTGCTTTATGTCGCTCTGGCCGGAGCGCATTCGATCATTCCGGCGGCTGCCATTTTCAATGCCGCCGGTGAAAGCTGGACTTTGAGTTTTTTTGAGGCCGTTAATTTTGGTGCCTTTGTGGGCGATCCCAGCAAAACCAAATTGATTTTGGACCGGATTGTCAATGAAGCCAAGCGACTCAAGGTTAAAGAGGTCTGTATCTGCGAATGCGGGACGGCTTACCGGGTCATGAAACAGCTTACCGGGGAGCAGCCGTTTAAGGTCAGCTCGATTACCGAAGTGCATGCCCGCTATATCCGGGAAGGACGCTTCAAACTGGATAAAACCAAACTGGAAGGTGCCGTCACCTATCATGACCCCTGCCAGATCGCCCGCAACGGCGGCGTGATGGATGAACCGCGCTATATTCTGAAACATCTAACGGATGATTACCGGGAACTTACCGATGAACCGCGCTACAACTGGTGCTGCGGCGGCGGCGGTGGTCTGGTCGCCATGGGGGAAGACACCCTGGACTTTCGCATGAAATCTGCCAGAGTCAAAGTCGATCAGGTCAACGTAACGGGGGCAAAAACCCTGGCAACCGCCTGCGAGAACTGTCACGCCCAGCTAAGCGATTTAAATAATCACTATAAGATGGGCGTCGAGGTAAAGTTTTTGAGTTCCCTGATTGCCGATGCGTTAGTGCAGGACGCACAGCCCTAAGGCACCCGGTGTCGGACTACAAGGGCGCTTTAGGAACACGCCGTTTAACCATTCGAATCTTTTGGAAAGTCCAGGTCGAATTTTTGAACGAATCAGTCAGGATAAGGTATGTGGTTTTTTAAACCGATACCTTATTCTTGCGGATTTTTTTATTGACAATATATACTACAGCGTGGGATAAAATTATAATACAAAGTGGCATATAGTGGTTGTCAAAAAACGTTGGGGATATTTAAGAACAGTCCATTTAATCAAAGGGAAGTAGAAACATGAAAACAGTCGCGGTACTTATCAACAATGTGGAGCAGCAGTATGAAGGGCTGCGCTCCAGTCTGGGCATGCTGCTCTACAATACCTGGGTGCAGATGTTTGTGGTCAATGAAGAAATAGCCAACATGGATGAAGCCTATCACGATAATATGGAGTTCCTCGATGAGATGGAGGGCGAGCGATTTTCAAATAACAAGGCTAATGTTGAAAAATACGGTTTCCAATACGCATCCATTGAAGAGATCGGCGAAATGTTGCGAAAAGCCGACCTCGTCATTCCATTTTAAGGAGGCATCTAAAATGAAAATACTTTATATTCTTCGAACCCGACCTGATGTCACAGTGGAAAAATTCATGCAATCGGTTACCAACGGTGACCGATCAAAAGCAACCGAGCTTTATGAATTCCAAAACGACAGCGATTGGTCGAAGCTCGTGGATGAAATTTTTGAAAACGACAAGGTTATTAGCTGGTGGTAACCCGCCTGCTATCGATACACATCTACTGTTCAGTAAACGACAAGAAAGGGTGAGTTGTTATGGCTGAAAAATTAGGCATCCTGGTCAGTTCGGATAAACACCTCGATTATGTCATCAATTTGACCCGTGCTGCCGGTGAAAAAGGCAAAGAAGTGGAGCTATTTTTCACCGGTAAGGGGGTGCTTCTGACCCAGTCTCCGGATTTTAAAAAACTGGTCGGCAAGGCCAAAATGACGCTATGTGACGTCAGTTTCAGGGCCCTGGGCCTTAAAGGCGATGTTCCCGGAATGGGATTTAAAGACTTTGCAACCCAGGCTAAGAATGCAGACCTTATCGAAGAGAGTGACCGCTATGTAGTGCTCTAATGGATGTGTGCTGGAAAAGAAAAAAAAATAAAAACGGAACGAATGGCAGCGGGTTTAATCTTGTTGCTGTGCTTGTGGGAAATTATCAAAAGGAGGCCAGCGCCAAGGGCAATTTTACCAGACAACTCGGCACCATCGGTGAGAAATTTTTAGATTCCAAAGCGCGCGACATGCGGGCTTTTCATCAAGGGCTGTTTTGGCTCCATGTTGATAAAAAGTTGAACCACCTCAGCCTAAGCTCGCAAGAGAGAGAAAAAATTGAGTTAAAAATCTCAAAAACGGTACCCCGGCCCGGTCAAGACTGGGCGCTTTGGAGTGTAACCTGCATCCCCCGCTACGATCCTTAGCTAGTTTCCATCCATAAATGGTCTTTTTCCCGCCGGGCTGCGTTCTCCGCGGGTTTGCGGTTGCGACGTACAGGAAGTACGTCTCGCCCCAAACCCTTGTGCGGCCTTCCCCAACGAGAAAAATCCTCATTTATGAATTGGAAACTTGATAGCGCCATTCACTATTTGTGGATGGGCACTAGCTGCAACTAAAAGCATTAATTATCTGTAACAATTCTAATTTGATCTTACCTATTTCAATTCAAAGTTCTATTAAATCTGACAATCTCCCTGTTTATAGTAGAATACCAATGTCTGCTAAGCCAAGCTTCTGTAGATCACTGTGCTACATGGCAGCAATCGGTGCTTTAGGCTTTTTCAACCGGACCTATGATATCCACAATTTTGGGGCAACCAATTTATATCAGATTACCAGATGATATATGCAAAAAATGGGAATTACGTATAGATAGCCGACATCCACAATTCAGTGAAAGTGTGGGTTGCGTAACCTAATATGCAAACACGGATAGGAACGAACGGGTCGGAATTTTACACCTGTGATATAAAATGAATATCACAAGAATTTAGGAGATTCAAAAGTACTGATATGTTGGAGATACATCAGGTTCTGAGAAGCAGCTTTTT
>Ga0255054_10001180_pt1 | contig 15422 bp, 13 predicted proteins | sample JV7_2_23_MG_FD_188634 | JGI IMG/M metagenome (GOLD analysis project Ga0255054, IMG submission 188634) | Seawater microbial communities from Jervis Inlet, British Columbia, Canada - JV7_2_23 | ecosystem: Environmental > Aquatic > Marine > Inlet | place: Canada: British Columbia | collected...
GAATTGTGAAGATTATTTTCCGAACCAAATTGAAGGTTTCTAAATTTGGATAAAACTTGCAAATACAAAAGGAGACCACAATGCCGCAACGGATACAACCCCGCAAGACGATAGTTAATTCCTGGAATGAATGGGACCCGCTGAAACATGTTATCGTCGGGCGCGCCGATGGGACCATGGTTCAGGCGCCTGAGCCTGCCATGGAACGCAACTGGCCGGACCATGGATTTCCTCTGGGAACCTACGGTCCTTTGCCGAAGGATATGGAAGAAAAAGCCAACGAACAGCTGGATAATTTTGCGAAGTTGCTGGAAAGCCGGGGCATCAGGGTTGACCGGCCGACGCCGCTGGATTTCAGCCAGGAAGTGCAGACTCCGGACTGGGTGCAGAAATCCATGTTCGGCTGCATGCCGCCCCGGGACGTGTTACTGACCGTCGGCAATGAGATCCTGGAGGCGACCATGTCACAGCGCGCGCGCTGGCATGAGTATCTCTGCTATCGCCCGCTGTTGGAGCGTTATTTCAAAGAAGACCCCAACTTCAGGTGGGAAGCGGCACCAAAACCGCGTCTGACCGACGATAACTACCAGCCGGATTACTGGCGCAAATGGGAGAAAAAGAGCAAAGAAGAAATAGAAAAGGCCATCCATGAGCGTGATTGGGTCCTGACGGAAAAAGAGCCCTGCTTTGACGCTGCTGATATCGGGCGGGCCGGCAAAGACATTTTCGTGTACCATTCATCGGTTACCAATGAGGCCGGCATTGACTGGCTGCGCCGCCACTTTCCAGATCATCGCATTCACGTCATGTGGTTTCTGGAGGACAATCCGATTCACATCGACGCCACTTTTGTTGTGTTGCGTCCGGGGCTGGCCCTCAGCAACCGCAAGCGGAAAGTTCTGACGCCGCATATGCTCGATTTCTTCAAAAAGAATGACTGGGAGGTCGTCGAATGTGCCGAACCGGCGCTGGACGGCTACCCCCCGCTGTCGTTCTGCAGTCAGTGGCTGTCCATGAATACGCTGATGCTGGACCCGAAGACGATTTGTGTTGATGCCCAGGAAATCAAACAGATGGAGCAGTTTGACAAGCTCGGACTTGAAGTAATTCCGGTGCCGTTTATCGATGTGAGTGCGTTTGGCGGCGGTCTGCACTGTGCGACGGCCGATGTTTACCGGGAGGGTAGTTGTGAGGATTATTTCCCGCATCAGATTGAAGGATTTTAGTCTATAGACTCATTTATTTGCTTTTTGTTGATGTTAGTTAAAAATAGGTTTCGGGTGTCAGGTGTCAGGGTTATGGAAGTTTCAAGTGTTCCGGTGGCGAATCTGGCTTTAATAGGGAACCATAGTGATAACTGATAAATACATCGATATTGAAAGAATGAATCGAAAATTAATTGGAGTAAGTAGGTTTCAGTGTTCGAGTTTGGGTTTTTGCGATGCTTAACCGTGAAACCTGACACCTGAAACCAAAAAGGCGCCACCAAACGATATCAACCTTTAAGTCTATGTTGGGGTAAAATTTCATTACTCCCAGAAGTGAGGTATAAAATGGCTTTTAATTTAAGGAACAGACACTTTTTGAAGCTGCTGGATTTTACGCCGCAGGAGATCAAATTCCTGCTGGATCTCTCGCTGGATCTCAAAAAGGCCAAATATGCCGGGCTTGAACCGCAGCGATTAACCGGCAAAAATATCGCGTTGATTTTTGAAAAATCCTCCACCCGCACCCGTTGTGCGTTTGAGGTGGCGGCCTACGACCAGGGCGCACACGTGACCTACCTGGGTCCGTCCGGCTCCCAGATGGGTTCGAAGGAAACCATGAAGGACACCGCACGGGTGCTGGGGCGGATGTATGACGGTATCGAGTACCGCGGTTTCGGGCAGGACATCGTTGAAGAACTGGCGGAGTATGCCGGTGTTCCGGTCTGGAATGGTCTGACCAACGAATATCATCCGACCCAGGTGCTGGCCGATTTTCAGACCATGATGGAGCACAGCGACAAGCCCCTGCGCCAGGTGAAGTTCGCCTATCTGGGGGATGCGCGCAACAACATGGGCAACTCGCTGCTGGTGGGGGCGGCCAAGATGGGCATGGATTTTCGTTCCGTGGCACCCAAAAGTGTTCAGCCCGATAAAAAGCTGGTCGATCAGGCACAGTCGATTGCCAAAGAAACCAGTGCCAAATTGAGGGTGACGGACAATCTGGATGAAGGCATCAAAGACTGCGACTTTCTGTACACAGACGTGTGGGTCTCCATGGGCGAAGCCGAAGAGGTCTGGAAAGAGCGCATCGTGTTGCTTCAGCCCTATCAGGTCAACGCGGCCGCCATGGAAAAAACCGGCAACCCGGATGTCAAGTTCCTGCACTGCCTGCCGGCCTTTCACAACCGGGAAACGAATATCGGTGAAGAAATTTTCCGGAAGTTCGGCCTGGAGGCGATGGAGGTTACCGAGGAAGTCTTTGAGTCTCCGGCATCAATAGTATGGGACGAAGCGGAGAACCGGATTCATACGATTAAGGCGGTAATGGTGGCCACCCTCGGATCTTGATGCTGGTCTCGGGTTACGGGTTTCGGGTATATATAGTTGATTGAGTTGTTTGCAAGGGGGTCGGTTAGTCAAATAGACTGAAATCCTCTAACCTAATCAACTATTTAACTAATCCTGGTTGCGGGTCACATGATGCTGGATAAAATGGGCTCAAGGCGCAAGGCCCAAGGCTCAGGGTCAATAATAAGATATTATCCATATTAAAATCCGCAATCCCAAATCCGAAATCGGAGGAATCCACAATCCGAAATCTAAAATCCGAAATTGAAAGATACTCGATGCTGGATGCTCGATAGTGGATACCTCGAAGCCCGAAAAGAAATGATCACCACCTGAGGAGGTTCGATATATGGGAGAAAAACCGATTATGCTGATTGCCTTCGGTGGCAACGCCCTGATAAAAAAGGGGCAGCAAGGAACTCATAAAGAACAGTTTATCAATTTAAAGCTACCAATGCGTCAAATCGCAAGGCTTTCCCGAAAATATAAGATTGTGATTACGCATGGCAACGGCCCTCAGGTGGGGAATTTGCTGCTACAGCAGGAAAGCTGTGACCAGGTGCCGAAAATGCCGTTGGAAATCATCGGTGCCATGACCCAGGGACAAATCGGTTATATGCTCGAATCATCCCTTGACGATGCCTTGATGGAAATCGGAGTAAACGGTGAACAGCAATTCGTAACATTGATTACCTATGTGGTCGTCGATCAGAATGACCCGGGCTTTCAGAAACCAACCAAACCCATCGGACCCTTTTATAGCGAGCAAGAAGCCCAAGGGCTTGGGTATACTCTGGTAAAAACGGATAAAGGGCTGCGCCGGGTGGTGGCGTCGCCCAAACCACTGGCCATTGTGGAGCGCCGGGAGATCAAAAAGCTTATCGAGATGAACTTTATTGTCATCTGCTGCGGCGGTGGCGGGATACCGGTGATTCGCAAGGAGCGCAAATTCCGGGGCGTGGAAGCCGTCATCGATAAGGACCTGGCCAGCTCCATTCTGGCCCGGGAAATCAAGGCCGATATCTTTGTCATCGTGTCCGATGTCGAGGGCGCCGGAATCAACTGGGGCCAGGACGATCAGAAGATACTGCGCCAAACACCGCTGGCTGAAATGGAGAAATATGTCGGTGAGGGTCAATTTCCGGCCGGCTCCATGGGACCCAAGGTGGAGGCAATTATGCAGTTTTTTAAAGCCACCGGCAACCGGGGAGTTACTTGCCACCTGGAAGATATCGAAAAAGCCATCGCCGGAGAGGCCGGAACTGAAATCGTAAAATAGCAAAGCTATTTGATTGCGGATTTCGGAATGCGGATGTCGGATTTGTTATCGGAAGAAATCTGGTTTTAAATTGATGATTTATTGAGCAAATCATAGCTAATAGAAAGACTGATACCGAGAAAAACAATAACTTAATTTTTAATTCATTTGAGGAAATTTATTAATTTTTTATGGAGGAAAAAATTATGTCGAAGAAGAACGTTATTATCATTGGAGCCGCGGGAAGGGATTTCCACAACTTCAACACCTATTACCGTAACAACGATGCCTACAACGTGGTGGCCTTTACGGCGGCCCAGATTCCGGATATCGAAGGCCGTAAATACCCGGCGGAGCTGTCCGGTGAGCTTTACCCGGATGGGATTCCAATTTATGCCGAAGAAGATCTGCCGAAGCTGATCAAGGACCTGGATGCCGATTACTGTGTTTTTTCATACAGTGACGTATCCTATCAGCATGTGATGTCGGTGGGCGCGATCGTCAATGCGGCCGGGGCCAATTTTGTGATGCTCGGGCCCAAAGAAACCCAGGTCAAAAGCACCAAGCCGGTGATTTCGGTCGGGGCCGTGCGCACCGGTTGCGGCAAGAGCCAGACATCACGCCGGATCATCGAGATTCTGATGGAAAAGGGCCTTAAAGTTGTTGCCATCCGTCACCCGATGCCCTACGGTGACATTGCGGCTCAGAAAGTGCAGCGTTTCGCCGAGCTTTCCGATCTGGAAAAGCACAACTGCACCGTCGAAGAAATGGAAGAGTACGAACCGCACGTGGTGCGCGGCAATGTGATTTACGCCGGTGTCGATTATGAAGCCATCGTGCGGGCGGCCGAACAAGATCCTGACGGCTGCGACGTCATTTTATGGGACGGGGGTAACAATGATTTTCCGTTTTACCAGTCGGATCTGCACGTGACCGTTGTCGACCCCCATCGTCCCGGTCATGAGATGCGCTATTATCCGGGCAACGTGACGCTGCGCATGTCCGATGTGGTGGTGATTAATAAGATGGACAGCGCGGACGCCGCGGGCATCGAGATTGTGCGTCAGAACATTGCGTCTGAGGCTCCGGATGCCATCGTTATCGACGGCGCTTCGACCCTGGATGTGGATGATCCTTCCGTGATCCGGGGCAAGAAGGTGCTGGTGGTCGAAGACGGACCGACGCTGACCCACGGCGAGATGAAAATCGGTGCCGGGGTGGTTGCGGCCCGCAAGTTCGGGGCTGCCGAGCTGGTTGATCCGCGTCCTTACACGGTAGGCCGGTTGACGGAAACCTTTGAGATTTACCCGAATATCGGAACCCTGCTGCCGGCCATGGGCTATGGCGAGGTGCAGTTAAAAGACATGGAGACGAGCATCAACAACACCGAGTGTGATGCGGTGGTTATCGCCACGCCCATCGACCTGAACCGGATTATCAAAATCAAAAAACCCAACACCCGGGTTTACTATAACCTGCAGGAGATCGGGCGGCCGAATTTCGATACGGTACTGGCCGACTTCGTAAAGAAACACAGACTGGGCTAAAACAATTACGGAGTGAAAAAATATCTGTTTTCGTAATTCGTTATCCGTTAATAGTTATTGGGTGTTTAAAATGCGAACTACTTTCTAATAACATATAACCAGTAATTATTAACTATCGGCCGCCAGGCCGATCAAAGGAGGGACAATGGGCCAATTATCAAACGAGCAATTACTTAAACTAAGGTCCGAATATATCTCCGGCGGTGTCGGCACCGTAACCACTCAATTTATAGAGTCCGCTCAAGGAGCTATTCTGCGCGATGTCGAAGGCAAGGAATATATTGACTTTGCCGGCGGCATTGCCGTGATGAATGTCGGTCACAGCCACCCGAAAGTGGTTGCCGCCATCAAGGAGCAGGCGCAGCGACTCACGCATACCTGTTTCATGGTAAATCCCTATGAGTCGGCGGTAAGGTTGGCGGAAAAACTTTGCCAAATCACACCGGGGGATTTCCCCAAAAAGGCAGCGTTTTTGAACAGTGGGGCCGAGGCGGTGGAAAATGCCGTAAAAATTGCACGCTACTACACCAAGCGACCGGCCATTCTCGTTTTCGATAACGCCTATCACGGCCGCACGCTGCTCACCATGACAATGACCAGCAAGGTCAAACCCTATAAATGGAAATTCGGTCCCTTTGCACCGGAAGTCTACCGCATGCCGTTCGGAGACATGGTTGGCCCCGATAAGCTCAAAGATGTTTTCATCAAACAGATTGATCCGGAGTCTCTCGCGGCTGTGGTGGTCGAACCGGTTCAGGGTGAAGGCGGTTTTATTGCACCTCCGCCAGGTTATTTCCAGGCGCTGGTAAAGATTTGCCAAGACAACGGAATCCTTTTCGTAGCCGATGAAATCCAGAGCGGTATGGGACGAACCGGTAAAATGTTTGCCATTGAGCACTGGGGCGTCGAACCTGATTTGATAACAGTTGCCAAGAGCCTGGCGGCCGGTATGCCGCTGGCGGCGGTTGTGGGCAAGGCCGCAATCATGGACTCGGTGCACGCCTGGGGGTTGGGCGGAACCTACGGCGGCAATCCGGTGGCCTGCGCTGCTGCGCTGGCAGTGCTTGAAACCTTCGACGAAGAGGACATGCTGGCCAAATCGATAGCTCTGGGTCAGAAACTGAAGTCTCGTTTTGAAAAATGGCAGAAGGAATTCAGCCTTATCGGTGAAATCCGGGGTATTGGTGCCATGCTTGGACTGGAGTTCGTCAAGGATGCAAACAAAGATCCGGCTGCGGATGAAGCCAAGGAATTGGCCGCCTATTGTCTCGACAAGGGCTTGCTGATTCTGGTCTGTGGGAGCTATGGCAACATTGTACGGATTCTGGCGCCGTTTGTTATCACGGATGAACAGCTGGAACAGGGTCTTTCTATCATGGAAGAGGGGTTGGCTGAAATATCTAAATAGTCTCATCTAAGTGTTTAAAATCAGGGAAAAAACTCGCCAGGAAGGCAAAACAGGCATGAACGGCATCCTGGGGATTAAAAGAACCTGGGGATAATAGATATTCGAGCCAGCATCCGGTCATCAGAGCCGTGAGTGAATAGGCGACAGCCTGCAGGTTCATCCCGTGGGAATTAAATTTGTCAACGGCTATTTGGTGTAATATTTTTTCAATTGCAGCTCGCCATTCGCGGTCCGGGGCGGCACAAATTTCCGCATAAGCGGCGCGCGAAGGCATCTCGCCCCAGTAAGCAAACCAGACAGATAATCTATCCGGGTTTGCAATCGGTGGCTCTAACAATGATCGGACGAGGGCCCTTAATTGGTCGACGGGCGAAGGACCTGCTTGAGCAACGGCGCTTGTCCAGGCGACGTCAAATTCTCTCTGTATAGATCGAAGCGTTTCCAGAAGAAGTTGCTCCTTGCTTTGGAAATGGAAATTGCCTATTCCCCTTGAAAGACCGGCGGTTTCTGCGACCTTGGCCATGGTGACATCTGAGAATCCCTCTTTTGCAATAACAGCGAAGGTCGCATCGATAATTTTTTGACGGGTAAGCTTTTTCTGTTCCGCACGGGTGATCGCATTTGGATTTTTCAGGACAGCCAAAATGAATCCTTTCGTTTGAGGCCTATGAAAACGGCTATCTCATTGAGCCATATTTAATTTTTTTAAAAAAGATAAAAATAATGCATTTTTTTCTTGACATATATCATTGGATGAACGTATAGTCAATGAAAATTTTGATTTTCACACTCCTTGATTCGAAATCTGACCTGCCTCGGTTTATGCTGCATCGAACTCGAATTCTGTATTGTAAGTAACTGTAACTGTAATTGTATTGGATATTACTGAATGAACGTATAGCAAGTTAAAAGACAGGCTACTAATGAAAGGAATTTGCCATGGCAGCTGCCAGCTTGAGCCGGGTTTCGGAGCCGAACCGCGATAATAGGGACGGGCCTCTGGCCGAAGCGGATTCTTTAAGAGGGCTTGCGGTGAAAAACATCGACAAGCGTTTCGGCACCGTTCAGGCGGTAAAAAATGTCAGTCTCGATGTGCATGCCGGTGAGTTTTTTACCCTGCTGGGACCTTCGGGCTGTGGCAAGACGACCTTGTTGCGTATGGTCGCCGGCCTGGAGCTTCCGGACAACGGGCAGGTGCTTTTGGGCGACGAAGACATTACATCGCTTCCGGCCAGCAAACGTCTTGTAAACACTGTCTTTCAAAGCTATGCTCTTTTTCCGCATCTGAGCATTTTCGAAAATGTGGCCTTCGGACTGCGCTCTCGCAAAATTTCTCAAAACGAAGTTAAAAGCCGTGTCAATCGCCGCCTGGAGATGCTGGGTCTGGAAGAAATGGCCGACCGCTATCCCCATCAGCTGTCCGGCGGCCAGCAGCAGCGGGTGGCGCTGGCACGGGCGCTGGTCAATGAACCCAAGGTGCTTCTGTTGGATGAACCCATGTCCGCTCTGGACGCCAGGCTGCGGTCTCAGGTCCAGGTGGAGCTCCGGCGTCTGCAGCGTAAACTTGGACAAACCTTTATCCTGGTGACCCACGATCAGGCCGAGGCGCTGGTGGTCTCCGACCGCATTGCGGTGATGAACGAAGGTGAAATCATCCAGCACGGATCACCCAAAGAGGTGTATGAGCAACCCAAAAATAGATTTGTGGCGGAGTTTCTGGGTGCCGCCAACCTGATTGAGGGCCAATATGTGAATGGCCGGCTTGAAACCGGCATCGGGTCCTTTGACCTTCAGCAACCACCGCCATGGGACCATGGTACGGTGGCCATTCGGCCCGAGCGAATTCAGGTTGCAAATCAACCTCCGCAACAAAATGGCGTCAAAGCGACATTACGCGAAGCGATCTATCGCGGAACCAACGTGGATCTGTGGCTGGAGCCCGGCCCTTTGCGGGTACGCACGGCAGCCTATCACAACTATGAACCCGGTGAGGAAATCTGGCTGGAACTTCCTCAGGAAGGATTGGTGATCCTGGATGAATAGGATGCTTGTCTGGTATGGAGAGCTCACCACCCAACGAAACCTCGCCCGGCGAGGCCTGGGATATCTGGGTCCCGGCATTCTCTGGCTGCTGGTGTTTCTGGTATTACCGGGACTGGTATTGATTCTGGTCAGCTTCATAACCCGCGGAGGGTACGGTCAGCTGGTGTGGGATTTTACCTTTGAAAATTACAAGCGTTTTCTGGGCTTCAGTGTATTCGGGTGGACGGCGGATTATTTCATTATTATGTGGCGTTCTGTCTGGGTCGCTTGCATGTCTACCCTGATTTGCGTGATTCTGTCTTACCCCCTGGCCTTTTTTATTTGCTCCCGTCCGGAAAAGAAACGTTACCTCTGGTTGACACTGATCATCGTACCGTTCTGGACCAACATGGTCATTCGCACCTACGCCTGGCTGTTGATACTGGCCCCGGATATGCCCCTGGCACAGTTAGCGTCTTTTTTGAAACTGATACCACCGGATACGCCGCTCTATCCGAGCGCCTTTGCTGTTTACATGGGCATGGTGTCCATATTTCTTCCGTTTGTGACCTTACCGCTTTATTCCAGCGTGGAACGTCTGGATTGGTCCCTGGTGGAGGCCGCCCAGGACCTCTATGCCTCCAGGGTTCGGGTTTTTACCCAGGCTATCCTTCCCCAGACGCTGCCGGGGCTGACGGTGGGTATTATCCTGGTCTTTGTGCCTACCATGGGGATGTTTGTTGTGCCCAACCTGTTGGGTGGTTCCAAATATATGCTGGTGGGGAACCTTATTCAGCAGCAATTCGGACCCAGCCGCGACTGGCCCTTCGGTGCGGCTATCAGCATGGCGCTCATGGTGCTGACTATGATCAGTCTGCAGTTATATCGGCGCCGCAGCAAGGAGGTTGAAATAATATGAGACGGATCCATCCCATCGTTACCGCCATGGCCATGTTTGCGATTGCATTTCTATATCTGCCGCTTCTGGCTGTTGGGGTGTTTTCGGTCAACGCCACCCGTTACGGCCTGACGTGGAAAGGATTCACTTTCGACTGGTACACCAAACTGTTGCAGAACGAATTAATTCTGGAAGCGGCCTGGAACACGCTGGTGTTGGCGGTGGTCTCCACGGTGGTGGCCACCATATTGGGCACCTTTTTGGCCATTGGTTTGGACCGCTTTCCGTGGGGCAGAAAAACCAACACCTTTCTGGATGTCGTACTGCACATTCCGGTGGTGATCCCCGACATTATTCTGGCGGCCTCGCTGGTGGTGGTTTTCGGTTTGCTTCGATTAATCTCATCGGTATTCGAACCCGGTCTGTTCAACATGATTATCGGTCATATCACGTTTCAGATTGCATTCGTGGCGCTTGTGGTGCGCAGCCGCCTGGTCAGCCTGGGCCGGGACATCGAGGAGGCCGCCCGGGACTTATTTGCCAGCACATCCTATCTACTGCGCAGGGTAACCGTACCCCTTTTGCTGCCGGGGATCATGGCCGGTGCCATGATGGCGTTCACACTTTCGTTGGATGACTTTGTGATCAGCTTTTTTACCGCCGGCCCGGATTCGATAACGTTGCCACTGTACATTTACGCGGAGGTCCGGCGATCTGTTAGCCCTGAGATTCATGCGCTGTCAACTATTACGGTGTTGATAACTGTGATTTTAATTATCGGTATAGAACGGTTTACGCGTAAGTAGGCGTTATTTGCTATTGGTTATTTGAACTATCGTGGAGTTTTCCGAGTTAACGACTGTCATTTCAGCGAAGGCACGAATCCAGATGACGAATAACAAATAACTTTCAATCGAGCATTTTCGCTCAATGCAAACAATTAAAAGGAGAGATGTTATGAAAAAATTAGTTTTACTTCTATTGGCATTGGCTGTTGTTTGGGGCGGAACTGCCTGGGCCGGCAAAGATGAACTGCGGATTTATATCTGGTCGGAGTACATGGATGAAGAGGTGATGACCAGGGAGTTCGAAAAGAAGTTCGGTTACAAGGTGCGTATCGATCATTTTGAAAGCGTCGAAGAAATGATGGCCAAACTCCAAAGCGGGGGCGCAAACCAGTATGACCTGGTGTGTCTCAATGATTACGTGATGGAGGCAGCCCTGTCGATGAACCTGGTTCAAAAGCTGGATCATTCCAAAATACCCAACCTTAAAAATCTGATGCCGCGATTTTACAACGATTACTACGACCCGGGCTGCAAATACCATGTACCATTTCAGTGGGGCTTCACCGGGCTGCTGTATCGCAAAGACAAGATTGCGGCCAGGGATGCCCAATCATGGTCCCTGGTGTTTGATCCGAATAAACTGCAAGGCCCCTTTTACCTGCTGGATTCTCAGCAGGAAATGATCAGTCTCACAATGAACTACCTAGGCTACGATCCTAACAGTTACAAAACAGATCAGTTGAAGGCGGCTATGGATTTACTGGTCAAGACTAAAAAACGCTCAACCTGTCTGGGCTTTAAAGGCGGCGTCGGGGCCCGGGATGAAGTTGCTTCCGGTGTGGCCCAGGCCTCTATTTGCTACAACGGCGATGCTCTCAGAGTTATCGCTGAAAACCCCCAGACCCTTGGTTTTACAGTACCCAAGGAGGGGACATTTATGTTTCTGGACAATCTTTCGCTTACCAAGAATGCACCGAATCCCGAAGCAGCATACAAATGGCTCAACTGGATGCTGGAGCCGAAAATAGGTGCAGCGATATCCAACTTTTGCCAGTTCGCCACACCGACCAAAGCGTCGTTGCCATATATAAATAAAGAGGATCTTAATAATCCGAGCATCTATCCGTCAAAGGAAGTTATGGACAAACTTTTTTATTTAAAGGATCCCGGCGCCAACATGAAATTGCTGGATCAGGCCTGGACGAGAATAAAAGCCCAGTAAACGTTTCTGCCGATTGAGGAAAAACCCGCTTTCCGGGAAAATTCTGCGGCAAGCGGGTTTTTAATCGCACCCGGAAAGGATGTGACATGAAATTTATCAATATAAACATGACTGCCAGATCGGTCAGCACGGGAAAGGTTCCTGATGAGTATGCCGGTCTTGGCGGCCGGGGACTGACTTCGATCATGATCAACAGCGAGGTGCCGGCTGATTGCGATCCTTTGGGGCCGCAAAATAAACTGATTTTGGCACCAGGGTACTTAAGCGGAACACCGCTGATCAATACCAGCCGGCTGTCCATCGGAGCCAAAAGCCCACTGACCGGCGGCATCAAGGAAAGTAATGTGGGCGGGACCGTGGCTGCAGACCTGGCGCGTCTGGGAATCACGGCGCTGATAATTGAAGGTTCGGCACCAGCAGGTAAATATTACCTTTTGAAAATTGATATTAACGGAGACGCCGAGTTGATTGATGCCGACCCACACAAGGGCCTGCGAACCTATGCCCTGGTGGAGAAATTAAAGCAATCCTACGGCTCTAAAAACAGCATTACCTGTATCGGTCCGGCCGGCGAATTTCAACTGGCGGCCGCTTCCATCCAGACGACCGATACCGACGGCCGACCCTGCCGGGCGGCCGGACGCGGAGGGCTGGGGGCGGTGATGGGGTCGAAGGGCTTGAAAGCGGTTGTTGTGGCTCAGGGCGGTAAAAGAACCGATGCTCTGAAAGACTCCGCCGCATTCAAGCAGACAGCCAAAGCATACGCCCAGGCTGTTAAGGCCGACGAGTTCAGCGGCCAAGTGCTGCCGGAGTTTGGAACCGCGACCCTGGTTGAACCCATCAATGCGGCCGGCGCTTTTCCAACCCGCAATGCCCGCACCGGACAGTTTGAACATGCCACCCAAATCAGCGGTGAAACCCTGGCTGCTACCATCAAACAGCGCGGCGGCAAAACCACCCACAAAGGCTGTGCCGGGTGCATCATCAATTGTTCCAACGAATTTGTGGATAAAACTGGAGAATATGTCACGTCCTCCCTTGAATACGAAACCATCTGGGCCATGGGGGGAATGATCGGTAATGCCGATCTGGACATTATTGCCAGACTGGATTTTCTCTGTGACGATATCGGTCTTGATACCATGAGCACCGGGGTGGCGGTGGCGGTGGCCATGGATGCCGGTTACAGGCAATTCGGCGATGGACAGGCCGCCATTGCCATGGTTGAAGAGATTGCCGATGGTACTGATTTCGGCAAAATCCTCGGCAACGGACCGGCAGCGGTGGGCAAGCATTTAAACCATGATCGGGTGCCGGTCATCAAAGGCCAGAGTATCGCTGCCTATGACCCCAGGGCCATCCAGGGAATGGCTGTAACCTATGCCACCAGCCCTATGGGCGGGGATCACACGGCCGGCTGGGTGGTGGACCAGAACCTGGAAGATTTCGGCGGAACGCTTGATCGGTTTGCGGCCCCAGGCCAGGTGGAAGCCTCCCGGGACACCCAGATACACATGGCGGCGGTCGACAGCGTCGGACTTTGCGATTTTGCCCAATCCGGATTGGCCACCCCGGAAGGTATTCAGAATGTATATAAAATGATCACAGCTAAGTCCGGAAAACCATTTGGCGAGGATGATTGGTTTGAACTGGGGTTGAAAGTGTTAAAAGCAGAGCGTGAATTCAATCGCAAGGCCGGTTTTACCAACAAGGATGACCGGCTGCCCAGAATGTTTTACGAAGAACCCCTGCCACCCTTTAATAAAGCTGTTGTGATCAGTGATAAGGAGATGGACAAGACGTTTGATTTCTAATTGGAATACCGGCTAATGAAGATTCAGGTAATTTTATTCGGGACTTTGCGCAAAGGCTTTTCTACCCACGATCCCACCCACGGCCTCGAGGTTGACTTAGCGGACGGGTCGAGTGTTGGAGATCTTGTTGATTATCTGGAAATTCCGCGGTCTGAACTCGGCCTGGTTTCGGTGGGTGGCATCCTGGTGAAAGCGGATGCAAAACTCGCAGATCGGAACTGCGTGCGTGTTTTTCAACCGATCGCCGGTGGATGACAATTTTTAAAAGGAAATATTATATTGAAAGGAGATTTTTTGTAATGGAAGACAACAAGAAGGCATTACTACAGGAACTGAGAGATCGGACCCCTAAATCGGGCGAGTTATGGAAGGAAGCCAAGGATCTGGTTCCCGGCGGGCTCATCAGCGGGGCCCGCAGAATGGAACCTTATCCTGTGTATGTCGAGCGCGGTAAAGGCGCCTATATCTGGGACATTGACGGCAACCGCTATATCGATTGTGCCATGTCGTTTGGCGTCCACGTCCTGGGCCACGGCCCGGAGGCGGTGTTAAAAGCGCTGCATGAGCAGTGCGAACTGGGAATGAGCTATGGTACGTCCCACACCAGGGAGGTGGAGTTTACCAGACGGTTCATTGATTGCGTGCCCTGCGCCGAACTGGCCATGGTCTGCAACACGGGAACCGAATCCACCATGCTGGCCTGGCGCCTCATGCGCGCTGCCAGCAACAAGCCCATGATTGCCAAGTTCGAAGGCTGCTACCACGGATGGCATGATTACGCCCAGTGGAGTGTGGCCCTGGATCAGGACAACATGGGACCTGCGGAGCGCCCGCAGATGACACCCGGGTGTGCCGGTATCCCCGACGGCGCCAGGGACACCGTGCTCCTGCTGCCCTTTAACGATAATGCATTCCGGATGATCGAGGAACACGCGCATGAACTGGCGGGAGTGGCGATAGAACCGGTTCTCGGTACCGGCATGCTGACCGTTGACAAGGCATTTTTGCAGAAATTGCGGGAAGTGACCCAAAAAGCCGGCGTGCTGTTACATTTCGATGAAGTGATTACCGGGTTCCGGCTGGCCCTGGGCGGCTCTCAGGAGTTAACCGGGGTGCTGCCGGATGTAGCCACCTACGGCAAAATCGTCGGCGGCGGACTTCCCATCGGCGCCCTCGGGTGTTCCAAAGAGATGGTGGCCATCGCCCAGAAAACCGATGACGGTTTTTCCGCTGCGGGTACCTTCAGCGGCAATCCCATGACCCTGACCACGGGCGCGGCTACGTTGAAATACCTTCAGGAAAATCGTCATTTATATGATGACATGATGGCCAAAGGCGAATTTCTTCGTAGCGGTTTTAATGATTTTACCGCATCCAACGGCTACCCTTTCTGCATGACCGGCATCGGGTCGATGTTTCAGATTCATGCCAAAGCGGAGCTGCCGGTCATCCCCCGGGATTTACCGGGCCAGGACGAGCAGGCCCTGGGAGAGCTCCAACTGCATTTCCGGTTAAACAATGTGCTGGTGCCCTGGATGCATCTGGCCTTTTTCTCCGCCGCCCACAGTCAGGAAGACCTCGAAGAGATGCTGCGGGCTTTTAAGGCTTCCGTGGCGGCGGTAATGAATTCTGGGAAATAATATCTGAATCTTGCATCTATTGTAAAATTCAGGCTACAAGCCTTCTAAAATAAAATGGAGATGGATACTATCAAAAAAAATCCTGAAACTTCCGCATCAGTGAAATCATACAAACCGACTACAGCCCAACAACTTCCAAAGTTTGCTGGAATTAAAACCTATATGCGCCTGCCCCATTGCCGAACAACGCAAGGGATTGATTTTGCCGTGGTGGGCGTTCCCTGGGACGGTGCGACATCATACCGAACCGGCCAGCGCATGGCGCCCGAT
>Ga0255054_10001181_pt1 | contig 15411 bp, 13 predicted proteins | sample JV7_2_23_MG_FD_188634 | JGI IMG/M metagenome (GOLD analysis project Ga0255054, IMG submission 188634) | Seawater microbial communities from Jervis Inlet, British Columbia, Canada - JV7_2_23 | ecosystem: Environmental > Aquatic > Marine > Inlet | place: Canada: British Columbia | collected...
CGATCGCGAAAGCCAGCGGGTTGAGGACCTTGGCCTCGTGACCACGCATCTCGCAGGCTTCCTTCAGCCGTCGTGTGCTGTAGAGACGCGGGCCACGTGAGAGGATTGCGATTCGCATTGGGGGGGGACCTCCTGGCCCGGCCAGTGTAGGCCGGTCGCGGCCCCGCCACCCGGGCCCCGACGCTAGAAGGGCCCCATGGCCAGCCGGCGCCGCTCGGTGGAGGCGACCAGCTCCCGCCAGATGGCTTCCTCGATGCGGCGGGCGGGAGCCGATTCCAGCTCCTCGACATGGGCGTGCAGCTCGATCAGCAGGCCGCGCAGGGCGGAGTTGGAAGCCTCCAGGGCGGAGACCTTGAGGTCCCCGTCGGAGCCGGTGGCGGCAACCTCCAGCCGCCCGCGCAGCTCCGCGTCCTCGACGGCGGGAACCGCATCGGCGAAGAGCCGGCGCAGCGCCTGGTTCTCATCCACCCGCCGGGACGCCGCGCGCTCGAACTCCTCGCCCACGGAGATCAGCATCAGGCCCAGGATGCCCACGGTGGACTGCTCGTAGGGGTCTGGCAGCGCGGGGGCGGTGCGGGTCATCAGGTGACCCGCAACCACGCCGAGGAAGTGCCCGGGGTCCGGCTTCACGGCAGATGCCCCAGCGCGTGCAACACGGCGCGGTCCTGGCTGTTGCCCATCAGCCAGGCCGACAGGGCCAGGATCGGGTCCTGGTTCTTGCCGGCGGTGAACTCCTGCGCACCCGAGACCCAGATGGCCTGGCCCTTCACACTGGAGAAGACCTCCCACCAATGCAGGGCGTCGGGCTCGGCGCGCAGGCCGCTCGACTCCTCCCAGATGCGGATCGCGTCCTCGCGCGAGGCCAGCCCGCCCACGCGCCCGTCTTTCGCCCAGCACCAGATCGGGTTGAGGCCCCAGGCCAGATCCTCCAACGGGTCGCCCAGGTGCGCCATCTCCCAGTCGAGGATCGCGTGGATCACACCGTCGCTGTCGCACAGGAAGTTCCCGGTGCGGAAGTCAGCATGCACCACCGAGAGCTTCTGGGCCGGAGGCGGCGGCGTCCGCCGCAGCCAGCGGATGGCGGCGCGGATCACCGGTTGGGGGCAAAGCTCGGCGCGATCAATCTCGCTCTCCCAGTGCGCCAGCTCGCGCTGCCAGCAGACGTCGACGGCCACCGGCTCCATCACGGCCTCGAGGCCCAGCTGCTTCGGGTCCGCTCGGGAGATCTCGCCCAGGATCGCCCACTTCTGCTGGGCGAGCTTGTCTGCGTGATCGGAGTATGGCGGCGCCATCAGGGCCTGGGGAGACGCTTCGAACCCGGTGAGCTGCTCCATGACGAAGAACGGGTGGTCGAGCCAGCTCGAATCCTCTTCCAGCCACAGGGGCTCCGGAACTGGCACGCCGGTGCCGTGGAAGGCCTGGTAGGCCCCGAACTCCACGGCGCGGTCGGTGTCGATCAGGCTTCCCGGAGGATCGCGACGCAGGATCAGCGGTCGGGACTGTGTCTCCCCAGCGGCGCACCAGACCAGCGTGAAGCGGTAGGTCTCCCGGGACGCGCCGCCGAAGATCCGCTCCAGGTTCTCGACGCGCACATCCTGCGCCTCGGGCATCTGCCGGGCGGCGTAGTCGGCGAGGCGGGATTCCAGAGCTGCCACGGTCGATCACGATATCATCGCGGCCGCCCCAGACAAGGAGAACCCACACGATGTCAGATACCGAGCGGCGAGAGCGAGGCCTCGCCAAGTTCAACGAGGTCTACTGTGGCGATCTGCCCGCCCCGCCGGCAGGAGCCATGGCATTCTTCGACGTGATGCTGGAGCAGCTCTTCGGCGAAGTCTGGACCCGGCCGGCCCTCTCGCTGCGCGACCGGCGCCTGGTCACCATGGGCGTGATCGCCGCTCTGGGCGAGCGGGACACCTTCGCGATCCAGGTGCGCAGCGCCCTCAAGAACGGGGAGCTGTCGCCGGACCAGCTGCGCGAGATGCTGATCCACCTGGCCCCGTACGCCGGCTACCCCCGCACCGCGGGGCTGGTGAGCGAGGTGGAGAAGGTCATCGCCGAGCAGGCCCGCGCGGGCGGCTGACCCGGCGCGATCAGCCCCGTGCCGAGCGCTGGCGCCGCAGCGCGGGCTCGACGATGGAACCCAGCTCCGCAGGTGTGGCATCGAGCCCCAGAAAGAGGATCACGCGCTGGAGCTCGGGCTCCGCGTCCGAGACGAGCCGGTCGTAGTCGACGCCCAGCCAGTCGCACTCGGGACGCGCCTCCAGCAGCGTCTCCGCCGCGCGTAGCTGCCGGACCAGGCTGCGTCGGACCGCCGCGCGGTCCGGGTCCGGCGTCGCGCCGCGCCGGGACAGCATGGCGTCCTGAGAGCGCGCCACGGCGTCGGGATCGCGGCGCATCAGGACCACCCGGTAGCGCCGATCCGGGGGCAGGTGCCGCAGCAGCGGCAGGACCACCTTGACGGTGCGACCCGGGGCGTCACGCAGCCACGCGGTGTCTTCGGGCATGCGCTTGACGGCCGCCAGCTCGTAGTAGCCGTGGGGGTTGTGCTCGTCCGGCGGGCGGGTGTCATCGCACAGGGGAGGGACGCCCGCGGCCTCGAGGATCCGCATCATCAGCGAGGTTCCCGAGCGCGGGGCGCCCGACACCACGATGACCGGCGCCTCCGACATGGCCAGAGCCTGGCGTCCCCTGCCAGGCGGGGCAACTCAGCGCACGGCCTGGGTCATGCGCGTGATCCGGGCGGCCTGGGCGGGTCAGCCGCGTGGACGTCCCGGCGAGCTCAGCCCAGTTCGACCCGAGGCCGTGTCGCCCGCCGCAGCGCATCGGACTTGACGATCACCAGGCGGCGGCCCTCCCGCGCGATCAGCCCGGATTCTTCCAGGCTGCGCAGGCTCTCGTTGACCGTCTGACGGGTCGAGCCCACCAGGGTTGCCAACTCGGCCTGGGTGAACTCCACCTCCAGTTCGCGGCCGCCGTTGGCCTGCTTGCCGAAGTCCTGGGCCAGCTCCAGCAGGATATGGGCGACCCGCGCTCGCACGTCGCGGAAGACCAGGTTCTCGACCCGACTCTCGATGCGCTTCAGGCGCTGGCCGATCTGCCGGGTGATCTCGATCGCCACGCCGGGCTTGGACTCCATGAGCGTCTGGAACACCCCGACCGGGATCTTCCACACGTGCGAGTGCTTCACCGTGCCCGCGAAACTCTCCCGAGGGAAGTCGCCGAACGCCGGCAGCTCTCCGAAGACCTCGCCCGGCGCCACATAGCCGAAGGTCGTCTCGGCGCCGTCCTTGGACAGGCGGTAGATGCGTACGATCCCCTGCTCCAGCAGGTAGACCGAGTGGGGATGCGACTCGGGCGTGAAGATGGTCGCGCCGGCTTCGTACTCGGCAGGCGTGGAGTGACTGCGAAGGGCCTCCACCTGCTCTGCGGGGAGCGCTTGCAGCCAGTTCACGGTGCCCAGATGCCAGACGTCGTTCAGCGTAGTGTCCTCATCTTCGAACAGCCCAGGAGCAGAATCCCATCTCCCCAGGCGGGGCTCTTAGGACGATACCACTTGCCCACTCGTTCGACGAAAACCGCGTACGCCTCAGTAGACCAGCTCGACCCAGCGACGGCCGGCCATCAGCTCCGCCTTGCGCCGCTGCCACTTCTCCTCGGAGCCCGCCAGCCCGCTGAACACGGTGTCCAGCTCCTCGAGCATCGGCTCCAGGCCGGCCACGTAGACGTAGGTCTTCGCTTCCCCCAGCATCTCCCAGAGCTCCGCGGCCCGATCCTGGATGGCCTGGTCCCACGCGATCGACTCGTTCCAGGCCGGGCGCGGGCTCAGCGCCTTGAAGGCCTCGAAGGTCTCCTGGTCGTAGTACTGGGCGAAGTCGTCCCGCTCGTCATTCATGTAGAGCATCTCCAGGCCACTGCGTGCGCCGTAGAAGAGCCAGATCCGGCCCTCCCAGTCTGCGACGTCCCGGTAGATGTGCTTGACCAGGGCCCGGAACGGCGCAATCCCGGTGCCGCTGCCGATCAGCAGCAGGTTGGCGTCCCGCTCGTCGGGCACCTCGAAGGGCAGCCCGAAGGGACCCGTGATGGTGATCTCGTCGGGCGGCCGCCGATCGCACAGGTAGTTGGACGCAATTCCCTTGAACTCCTCGCCGCTGTACTCGTCGATGTAGCTGCAGCGGCGCACGCAGATCTTGATGCGCGGCAGGCCGGACGCGCCGCGCTCGGGGAGATCGGCAACGCTGTACAGGCGGAAGTGATGGGAGTGACCGAAGCCCGGCGCCGCCGGCGCCATCACACCGATGCACTGGCCGAGCTCGAACGAGAAGTCGGGGCGCTCCACGTCCAGCACCAGCTCGCGAACCTCCACCTCCGCGGCATTCGACGTGATCCGCTCGCTGGAGATCAGTTTCGCCTGATGGCGCGCACCGGTCTGGTACTCCTCCAGGTGTACGATCGCGTCGCTCATCGGATCTCCTCTCCGGCCCGCCGGGCCGTCTCGTCGGGGGTTGCACAGCGATCGCGCGAGGCGCATCCGCCGCAGCCCATGCGCTCCGCCAGTACGTCCGGATCGGCGGAGCCCTCCGGGAAGGTACGGCGCCAGGCCACCTGGACGGCCAACCAGGCCGCCAGCAGGACCGCCATTCCGATCAGGCCGACCGCGTAGTGGCTCAGCATCGCCTCATCCTCCCAGGCCCGCGAAGCCCATGAACGCAATGGACAGGATACCGGCCAGAACCAGGGACAGCGCGGTGCCCTGCACCACGTCGGGAACCTCCGCCAGCTCGAGCTTCTCGCGCAGGCCCGCCATCAGCACCAGCGCCAAGGTGAAGCCGGCGCCTGCGCCCAGGGCGTAGGCCAGGCACTGGGCGAAGTCGTAGCCCTTGTTGGTCTGGAACAGGGCCAGCCCCAGGATGGCGCAGTTGGTGGTGATGAGGGGCAGGAAGATGCCCAGGGCGCGGAAGAGCGCGGGGCTCACCTTCTTGATGAACATCTCGACCAGCTGCACCGTGGAGGCGATGACGGCGATGAAGGAGATCAAGCGCAGGTACGGCGCGTCGATGGCCGTGAGCAGCTGCTGGATTCCGAAGGCGCACACCGAGCTCACCAGCATGACGAAGGTCACCGCTCCGCCCATGCGCGTAGCCGTAGCCAGCTTCCCCGAGACCCCCAGGAATGGACACAGACCCAGGAAGTAGGCAAGAACGAAGTTGTTGATCAGGCACGCGTTGACGAAGATCGACCAGAGCGGGGTGTCGCTCATCGAAGCGCCTCCTCATCCAGGGCCGCGGCGCGCTCCCGCCGCTGCGCTCGAACGTTGAACACCAGCAGCCACCCCGCCAGGGTAAAGAAGCCGCCGCTGGGCAGGATCATCACGATCCAGGGCTGGAAGTTCTCGTGGAACAGGGGGAAGCCGAAGAAGGTCCCGCTGCCGAGCATCTCCCGAACCGCCCCCAGCGCGAACAGCGCCACCGTAAAACCCAGCCCCATTCCCAGGGCGTCCATCGTGGAGCGCCCGAGGCCGTTCTTGGAGGCGAAGGCTTCGGCACGGCCGAGGATCAGGCAGTTCACGACGATCAGCGAGATGAATGCGCCGAGAGCCTTGTGAAGCTCCAGGCTGACGGCCTGGATCGCATAGTCCACGACCGTCACGAACGTGGCGATCACCAGGATGTAGGTGGCAATCCGCACCTGCTTGGGAATGAAGTGGCGCAGCGAGGACACCACCGCGTTCGACATGAGGAGCACGAAGCTCGTAGCCAGGCCCATGGCCAACGCATTGCGCGCGGTATTGGAGACCGCCAGCGCCGGGCACATGCCCAGGACCTGGACGAAGACGGGGTTGTCCCTCCAGAGCCCCTTGATGAACTCGTCGGTAGTGGGTGTCTGTGCCAGCGGACCCGACATCGGCTAGGGCGCCTCCCGGAAGTCATCCAGGCTCCGGCGGATACGCGGGATCCACCAGGCCGTGCTGTTGCGCAGGATCGCGGCGATGGCCACCGACGAGATCGTGGCGCCGGTGATGCCGTCCACCTGCCAGGGGTGCTGCTTCTGCCCGTGCTTGACCGATTCGACGGGGTGCAGCGGAGCCGCACCCGTCTCGTCCAGGGACACGTCGAGATGCTCGAAGTTGGCGAGGAATGCGGGGTCCGTCTCGATCCGGTCTCCCAGCCCCGGCGTCTCGCGGCTCTCGAGGACCTGGAACCCGATGACCGCGTCCCGTTCGAACGCGTACCCGTAGAGCACACGGATCACGTCCTGGTAGCCCATGCCCTCGGCCTCCACGGCCAGGCCCACCAGCCGCCCGCCCTCGTCGTAGCCCGCGTGGACCAGACGCGAGCCGGCCGGAGCCTCGCCCTCCACGGCTTCGAAGCGATCTCCGGGTGCGACGCGGAAGCTGCGGCTGGAGCGCGCGTCCGGAAGCACGTGGAAGATCGCCGCCCGGAGCGCCTCGGCCCGGTTGCGCGCGATGGCCGGTGCGGTGAACTGGTACACGCTGACGATGAGCACGGCGCAGCCCAGGCCCACGCCCACCATCGCGCGGTACATGTGCCAGACGCTGGGCGGAGCGCCCGCCGCGACGGGAGGCCCGTTCATCGGGGCTCCTTGCGCGGAGAAGCGCCGTAGGGCACGGGTTGTATCCAGCGGTCGATGTGTGGGGTGACGGCGTTGCCGAGGAGGATCGCGTACATCACACCCTCGGGCATACCTCCCCACGTCCGGATCACCACGACCAGGACGCCGATCAGCGCTCCGTACGCCAGGCAACCGGCCGACGTCATGGGAGAGCCGACCATGTCGCTGGCCATGAAGACGGCCCCCAGCATGAGCCCGCCGGAGAAGAGCATGAAGCCGGGCGAAGCGTAGGTCTGCGGGTCCAGCGCGTGGAGCGCGCCGCTGAGCACAACCACCGCGGCGAAGATGCCGGCCGGGATGCGCCAGTTCATCATGTTGCGCCCCACCAGGTAGGCGCCACCCATCAGGATCAAGAGCGCGCAGGTCTCCCCCGTCGAGCCCCCCACGAAGCCCAGCGCCAGCTCGCCAACCTCGCTGGCCTGCCGGTCGAACTTCCACAGCGCCAGTGGCGTCGCCGAGGTGACCGCGTCGTAGAGAGGGCGGCTGAAGGGAAGCGTCAGCGTGGAGGAGCCCAGCCCGCTGAAGCGGCCGGCCCCGAACCCAGGCGACCAGGTGGTCAGGGCCACCGGAAAGGCCGCCTGCAGGAAGGCGCGCCCGACCAACGCGGGGTTGAAGACGTTGAAGCCCAGGCCGCCGAAGAGCGTCTTCCCCAGCGCCACCGCGACGACGCCGCCCACCGCCACCATCCAGAGCGGCAGCCCCGGCGGCAGGGTCAGGCCGTAGAGCAGGCCCGTGATCGCCACGGACCAATCTCTTAGAGTGGACGCGCGGCCCCCGAGGCGGCCGATCCCCCACTCGGTCACGACGCACGAGGCGACCGCCACGCCCAGCACCAGGAGCGCGCTCAGTCCGAAGGCGTACACGGCGAAGGCGGTGACGGGCAGCAGCGCCAGCACCACGTTGAACATGATCACGTCCACGCTGTGCCCGCTCAGGATGTGGGGCGAGGTGCGGATCTCGAGGGTCTTGCCCACGTCCGTCATCAGGCGGCCCCGGCCTTGCGAACCGCCGCCTTGGCCATGCGGAACTGCTGCACCAGAGGGATGTGGGAAGGGCACACGTAGGAACACGAGCCGCACTCGAAGCAGTCCATCAGGTGGAACTCGTCCGCCATGCGCCCGTACTCTTCGCCCCGCGTCAGCGCCGTCAGCTGGCACGGGTTGAGCAGCACGGGGCAGGCATCCACGCAGTAGCCGCAGCGAATGCACGGATGAACCCGGCGGTGGGTGCGCTCGGCCCCGTCGGCATCGAAGGCAACGACGCCCGAGGTCCCCTTGGTGATGGGAATGTCCAGGCTCGAGGCCGCCGCGCCCATCATCGGGCCGCCCAGGAAGACGCGGGCCACGTCCTCCTCCACGCCCACCTCGGCGAGCAGGAAACGCAGCGGGGTCCCGATCGGAATCCGGTAGTTCCCCTTGTGCTTCACCGCCGGTCCGCTGACGGTGATCACCCGCTCCTGGATGCCCCGGCCGTGAGGCAGCAGGCGGCCGATCTCCGCCGTGGTGGCGACGTTGACGCACAGCGCGTGCACGTCCAGGGGAAGCCCGCCCGAAGGCACCTCGCGCCGCAGCAATGCCGAGACCAGCATCTTCTCGGCGCCCTGCGGGTACTTGACCTGGAGCACCTCAACGGAAGCCGGAAGGTCGTCGGGGAGACCGGCGCGCAGGTGTTCGGCCGCGTCGAGCTTGTTCGCCTCGACGGCGATGACGGCGCGCTGTGCGCCGCAGGCACGCAGCAGGTAGCGAATGCCCATGAAGACGTCGTCGCGCTGCTCCAGCATCACCCGATGATCGGTAGTCAGGTAGGGCTCGCACTCGGCGCCGTTGATGATGAGCGCGTCCACGCTGCGGCCCTCGGGAATCCGCAGCTTGGCGTGGGTGGGGAAGGCCGCGCCACCCAGGCCCACCACACCCGCCGCCTGGATCGCCTCGATGATCTCGGCGGGGCCGGCCGTGTCCACCGGGCACGGCGTCCCCTCCAGCACCTCCTGGGTCGAGCCGGGTTGGGGCTCGAGGAATACGGCCGGAACCATCCGCCCGGTGATGCTGGGCGTGAGTCCGATGCTGCGTACGGTTCCCGAGGCCGGCGCGTGCATCGCCACGGACATGAAGCCGTCGGGGCGCGCCAGGCACTCGCCGCGAGCCACCTTCTGCCCCTCGCGCACCACCGGCACGGAAGGCTTGCCCAGGTGCTGGACCAACGGGACGATGAGCAGGGGCGCGAACGGAAACTGCCGGATCGGCAGCCCCGCCGTCTCGTCCTTCGATCCGGGCGGGTGGATGCCGTTCCGGAACGTCTTGAGCCCGAGCAGTCTCATCCGGGATGGCCGGTTCAGTTGAACTTCTCGCCGCGGGCGATCCACTTGTCGATGTCCTTGGCGCTGCGGTCCCGGGGTAGCCCGGGGTGGATCACCTGCGCGGTGCAGCGCTCCGCCGCCTTGACCACGTCCCGGTAGGGGCCGCCGCGCGGGTCGACGATGATGGCCTTCTTGTTCTCGTTGTAGGCGAAGATCTGGGGATTGAGGTTCATGCACTCGTCGCACGCGGTGCAGTCGTCGGTGTCGATCCAAGGGTCCATGGCGTCGGCCGCGCCGGCAGGCGCCTCCTCCACCCCACCCGCGGGCAAAGACTCCGCCAGCGAGGCCAGAGCGCCGCCGGTGTCACCCGTCGCGCCTACCAGCTGCATCAGACTCGAGGCGAGCTTGCCCACCAGCTCACGGCGCACGTCCTCGGCGATGTCGTCCCGCGACAGCTCGAGCTTGCCCACGCCCGCCATCGCCCGGAGCTGGGTCCAGAAGTCGCGCCGGTCCTCGCACGACTCCACCATGGGCCGAGCAACCAGCAGCCGGCTGAGCTCCTGCTTGGAGTTCACCGACCACAGGAAGGGGAACTTGCCCTCGCGCTCGTCCTCGTCCAGGTCCAGGAACTCGCCCAGTGGGACCATGTTGTCGTTCCAGGTGTCGGGGGGCGCCATGCGGAAGTGCTTGCGGAAGCGAGTCTCGGTGATCGCGAAGTCGGCGAACGTCATCGGGATTTCCATCTCCAGCTCCCGGCCGCCCTCCTGGTACTTCATCTTGTAGGTGGGCCAGTCCAGGTTCGGCGCCGGGTTGCCCTCCAGATCGAAGCACTCCTCCGGCGTCTTGCCCGCGTCCGGGTCGTAGCGGAAGAGCGGGTACGCGCGGGACTCGACCGCCAGCTTCGCCTGATGCGCGCTCATGTCGTCGCCGATACCGTGCTCCGGCTGGCACGAGCTGTAGATATTGAAGAGGGCGGGCCGCCGCGCCTTCAGACCGCAAATGAAGCCCTCGATCATGTGGCTCGGGTGGGCGATGGTGCTCTGCATCACGTAGGTGGTGCGGTGTGCCATGCCGATCAGGCCGATCTCCTTGCGCGGCTCGTCCTTGCCCTGGATCGCCTTCCCGAACTGGGCCATGTCGGAGATTTGCCCGATGAAGCCCGACGTGCAGGCCTGACCGCCGGTGTTGGAATAGACCTGGGTGTCCACCACCACCACCTTGACCGGCATCCCCGATGCCATGAGCCGCGACAGGTTCTGGAAGCCGATGTCGTACATGGCCCCGTCGCCGCCCACGGCCACGACCGGCGGACACAGCTCCCATTCCTCGTCGCTGAAGCCCTTCCAGCTGAAGTACGTGAAGAACTCGTCGTGCTCCGCCGGGTTGTACCTGCCGGAGATCTCGAGCTCCGCCTTGCGGACGGCCGCGAAGCCCTCGGCCATCTTGGCCATATGCCCCTCGAAGACGCCCATCGCCAGCGACGGTGAGTCCTGGAACAGATGGTTCGCCCAGGGGAAGGGGTAGGGGTTGAAGGGGTAGGTGCTGCCCCAGACCGACGTGCAGCCCGTGGCGTTGAGCATGCCCATCCGGGAACGCCCGCCACCGGTGACCCCTTCCTGGTACTTCCAGCGCAGCTCCTTCAGCTTCGCCATCAGCTGCGTCATGCGCTGGAGCCACTCCGGGTCGATGGGCTCCTCGCCGCCCATGCGCTCGGCGATGTCGGAGAGGGTGACGTCGCGATCCCCGAGATCGCCGACCATCTTGGCCATGGCGGACGGGTCGCCCACGTCGATGTCCCGAACCAGCTTGAGCTGCACGTGCTTCTCGAGCCGCGCGATCAGCTCCCCCAGGTGCTCCAGGTGCTTGGCGATGCGAGGCTGCATCAGCGCCTCGACGGTGGCGACGAACAGGTGCAGCGCCGTCTTCTCGGAGCAACCCAGACAGGCGCCATCGCCGCTGGTGAGGGCCAGGTAGTTGGACTTGTCCAGCAGGATCGTCTCCAGCGCCCCGATGCCCTGCTCCAAGTCGTCCACGCGGATGTACTTGCGGGGCGTAGTGGGCAAGTCGAGCCAGAGGTCCCAATGCTGCTGAAGCTTCTCGACGGACTCGTCGGTCTGGCGCAGCGGCCGCAGGGCGTCGTCGTCGCAGACCTCCACGCACGCCATGCAGCCCTTGCAGGTGTAGGGATCGACCGTGATGGAGAGCAGCCCTCCGCTGCCGGCCTCCTTCTTCTCCATGAGCGTCCAGTGGGGACGCGTCAGCGCGAACTGGAAGCCGTCGAGCTCCTGGCGGAAGAGGTCGAACTCCTTGCCGAGCTGCTGCTTGTCTTCGTCGTCCAGCTCGCTCTGGCGCAGCGTGCTCTGGATCGCCTCTTCGAGCATCCCGTCGACCGAGTCGCTCTCTTGGGCCGACGCCAGCAGGCCCCGCAGGGTGCGCTCCATCAGGCGCACGGCCCTGGGCAGATGCTGCAGGCCGTGCCCGTGCTTGCGCACACGCCCGACGACCGTGTCCATGATCTGCCCGACCTCGTTGACCAGGCCCGGAATCGCCGTGTCCGGGCAGACCGTGTAACAGTTGGCGCATGCGGTGCAGTTCTCGGGAATCCACTCCGGGTGCTCGAAGCGGATCTGGGTCATGTCCCGGAACAGCGCCGAGCACGCCGGCATCACGCCGAGGCCGATGAACGGGTCCGTGATGTTGTCGCTGCCCATGCCCCGGGCGTAGAAGCTGCCGGTCTGCTCCCAGAAGCGATGAACGTCGGTGATCGGCTGCTGGCTCTGAGGAAGCCGCTCCACCATGACCGGCAGCGGCGGTCCGCCGGCCGTTCGCCGGGCCGCCTCCTGCAGCTCCGTCAGGGGGCCGGGCTCGACCTCCCGCAGCTCGTCGAAGCCGCGCTTCACCACGCGCAGGTTGTCCGCGACGACCCGGGCACCCTTGCTGCCGAACTTGTGCTGAAGCTGGCTCTCGATGGCGTCGAGGAGGCGCGCCTCGTCGAGGCCGGCCTGCTCCATCACGGGGGACGCGGCGAAGAAGGCGCCCTGGAAGGCGATCCCCTGCATGCGGAGCTGGAGGTCGGGATCCGTCGCCTCGTCGCGAGCGATCTGGAAGGCGTCCAGGTAGTGAAGCCGGATCCGCTTCTCGAGGATGATCTTCTGGAAGGGCTGGGGGATGCTCTCCCAGACCTTCTCCGGCGATTCGCGGTCGCTCTGGACGATGAAAACGCCGCCTTCCTTGAGCCCGGCCAGGGCATTCGTGTGTTGGAAGACGTTGGGGTCGGGTGAGAGCACCACGTCCACGTGGAAGTACTCGCAGTTCACCAGGATCGGCTCGGGCGCAGCCGACAGGTAATAGGTGGTGGGCTGGCCCTTCTTCTCCGAGCCGTACTTGGGGTTGGCCTTGATGTGGTAGCCGAGCAGGTCGAAGAGGGTCATGGCCAGGTTCTTGCCGGTGGTGATGGCGCCCCAGCCGCCCACCGAGTGGAAGCGCACGGTGATGCTCCCTTCGGGCATCAGGTCCGGATTCTCCGAGCCACGCAGCGCCAGCTCCCGGACGTGGGGATAGGCCTCCTCGATGGTCTGCTGGTGGATCTGCTGCTTGGGCGTCACCGCCTCGTCGCGCAGGAAGTCGATGGAGAGGTAGAACTGCCGCTTCTGCTTGCCGTCGGGCAGCATGTTCTCGACCGCGGCGATGATCCCTTCGGGCTGCAGGTCGCGGCTGCCCATTCCGAAGCAGCCGGAGTAGAGCTCCGGAACGTCGCCGGGCTTCCAGGCGGACAGATCCGCATGGGGCGCGTCGCCGCGGGCGCGGCCGTTCTCCAGGCAGCGCGAGATCGTGGCCCGGATCTCCCGCATCAGCGGCGCGTCCACCGCCAGGGGCTGGTCCAGGCGCTCCAAGACAGCGACGCCCTTCTTGCCCTTCAGGATCCGCCCCACCAGGTCCGCGGGGAAGGGCCGGAACATCACCATGTCCACGACGCCCAGCTTGATGCCGCGGCTCTCGCGCAGGTAGTCGGCCACGGCCTCGGCGCTGGGGATCAGGCTTCCCTGGCCCAGGATCAGGTAGTCGGCGTCGTCCGCCCGGTAGCTCATGACGCGCTGGTAGGCGCGCCCGCTGAGCGCCTCAAACTCCTGGAAGGCGCGGTCCGTGAGCTCCTGGATATGGTCGAAGAAGAAGGGCCGCTGGGCCGCCACACTCTGCATGTAGGCGTCCTGGTTCTGGACCAGCCCTGCCATCACCGGATTGTCCACGTCCCAGAGCAGGGGAATGCGCCGCCGGGTGTCCCCGTAGAGGATGCGCTGGGCGGGAGTGGGCGTCTCGATCTCGTCGTCGGGGCGTCCCAGGTACTCGGCAATCAGCTCCCGCTCCGGAACCAGCATCGACTCGATCAGGTGCGTGGTCAGGAAGCCGTCCTGAGCCACGGCGCCGGGATTCAACGAGAGCTCGGCGATGCGGTGGGAGATGATGTTGAGATCGCTCGAGGCCTGGGCGTTCTTGGCAAAGACCTGGAAGAAGCCCGTGTCGTCGATACAGTGGTAGTCGTCGTGCCCGGCATGCACGTTGAGCGTGGCCTTCGTCATGGCGCGAGCGCCGATGTTGAGCACGTAGGTCAAGCGCTTGCCGACGGCCGCGTACAGGGACTCGTGCATGTAGGCAATGCCCTGGCCGGAGGAGAAGTTGGCCGAGCGCAGCCCCGTCATCGCCATGCCCGCGGTCAGGGCCGCGGCAGCGTGCTCGCCCTCGGGCTCCACGAAGATCAGGGGCCGCCCCGAGATGTTGACGTGCCCGGCGGCCGCCGCCTCGGCCCAGTACTCGCCCATCTGCGTGGAGGGCGTGATGGGGTAGGCGCCCGCTGCGTCACTCGACTCGCGCTCGGCCATGATGACGGCCGTGTTTCCGTCCATGGCGGCGCGCTCGCCGGGGTACTTGACCTGGGGCTTGTCGTTCTTGCTGCGGCCGAACATCGGGTCTCCCAACCAATCAGGTGGGCGCGTCGTGGAGCGCGCCCTTGCGGATGATTCGCGTAGCGGCCGGGCCCTTGAGGGGTCCCTGGTCCGCGTCGAGCCACACGATCGCCCCGGTGGGGCACCGCTCGATCGGCACCCGGGTCACCGGGCCCCTGCTGTAGTCCACTATCGGCAGATTGCCCTGCATGCTGACCACCCCCGGCCCGTCCATCTCGCAGCGGGCACAGGCGGTGCACGCCACCTGGCAGTCGTCGAGCATCTCGTCCCCGGCCAACAGCGAGCTGCAGGAGACCCAGAGCCGCCGACTCACGGGATGCAGCGAGAAGAGGTCCTTGGGGCACACCTCCACGCAGTCGCCGCAGGCGGTGCACGATTCCTCGTCCACGACGGGAAGCGACTGGGCGTCCATGCGAATGGCATCGAAGTCGCAGACCGCCTCGCAGTCGCCCAGCCCGAGGCAGCCCCAGAAGCAGCCCTTGCCGCCGCCGGCCACCTGGGCCGCCCCCCGGCAGGAGGCCAGGCCGTCGTAACGGGCGTGGTTGCGGGCCACGTTGGCGCCTCCGGCGCAGGCCAGTCGGGCCACGCGCTTCTCCTCCCCCCCGACGTCGACACCGAGGAAGCCGGCGATGTTCGCCCGCTCCGCCTCGCTGCTGACGGTGCACGTTCCGGGAGCCACGTCGCCGATCACCAGCGCCTCGGCGAAGGGCCGGCAGCCGGGGAATCCACAAGCGCCGCAGTTCACGTGGGGCAGCATCTCCTCGACCAGGTCGATGCGCGGGTCCTCGTATACGTACAACTTGCGGTTGGCCAGGACCAGCAGCGAGGCCAGCAGCAGGGTGAGCCCGCCGAGCGCCGCGACTCCGGTGAGCACGGGCACGTTCACACCACCGCGAAGCCCGAGGTCCGGACGACCTCGAGATCCTTGCCGACCAGATAGCCTTCGCACCCGGAGAGGTCTTCCAGCAGCTCGCGGCCGCGGCGGGGCCCCAGGACCATGACCAGGGTCGCCAGGCCATCGGCCGTGGCCGCATCGGGGGCGACGACGGTGGCGCTGGCCAGCTCGGGCGCCGAGGTTCCGCTGCGCGGGTCCAGGATGTGGTGCTGGGTATAGTCGGCCGTGAAGGGCTGCATGTAGTCGCCGGACGTGGCCACGGCGCGGTTGCGCGCGTCGAAGCGCGCCTGGATGGAGATCCCCGGCCGCGGGCTGCGGATGCCGATCCGCCAGGGGTGCCCCGGCCCCTTGTCCCCCGCAGCCATCAGGTCGCCGCCGGCCGCGACGAAGACGTTGGCGAAGCCGCGTCCGGTCAGCACCGCGACCCCGCGGTCCACCACGTAGCCCTTGGCGATGCCGTCCAGGGTGATGCTCAGGTCGGGCCGGCGGCTCTCGATGCTCCGGCCATGGACCCGCAGCGCACGCTGATCGACCCTCTCGAGAACCGCTTCCAGCGCCGCCGGCCCGGGAGGGCCCGCGCCCCGGCCGAGCCGGTCCCGGTACAGACCCAGCAGCGGCTGGATCGA
>Ga0255054_10001182_pt1 | contig 15404 bp, 13 predicted proteins | sample JV7_2_23_MG_FD_188634 | JGI IMG/M metagenome (GOLD analysis project Ga0255054, IMG submission 188634) | Seawater microbial communities from Jervis Inlet, British Columbia, Canada - JV7_2_23 | ecosystem: Environmental > Aquatic > Marine > Inlet | place: Canada: British Columbia | collected...
CATTCGACAGGAATGGGGGCGACTCGATGAGTACACCGCGGGTACGACCTCGCTTTGAAATCGAGATCGATCTCGAAGCGGACGCACTCATGGAGCGGGTTCGCGAACGTCTCCCAAAATGCCCACACTGCACGGGGGTGTCGGTCGGTCGTCACGCCGAGCTCTTCGTGCCCGATGCCGAACAAAGACCGTGGTCTCCCTGGCTCAGTGTCACTGCCGACGAAAAAGGCAGCGGATCACTGCTACGGGGGCGTTTCGCGCCCCACCCCAACGTCTGGACCTTTTACCTTTTTCTCGCCTTCGGGCTTGGCTTCGCCCTTCTCGTCGGTACGACCTGGGGCTATGCCCAATGGGCCACCGAACGCACCCCCTGGGCGTTGGCGAGCGTACCCATCGTTATCGTCCTCGGAGCGCTCCTCTATTTCGCAAGCCAGATTGGTCAGAGACTGGGCGGCGAGCAAATGGACCACCTCCGGGCCGCGATCGACGAACTCATAAAGTGAATCACTCCAGGTAGCCGAGCGCTCTGAGCTGTTCCACTGTCTCGTCGTCGAGTTTCTGGGTCGCCAGCTTGTCGAGACTTCCCAACCCCTCAGCCACCCTGGCAAGGCATGCCGCGAGGGCATCCGAAGGCTTTGCGTCGACCGGCGCCAGGGTTTCGAACTCGCCGGGGTCGGCGGCGAGGTCGTAGATCTGGATCAGTTGCCGGCTCACCTTGATCATTTCTTTGCGATCGCCGTCAATCACGCCCACCCACAGCAATCCCTTGGATCGTTTCCTGTCGCTTTCGCGGGACGAGTCGCCGTGGACCGCACCTCGATGGGACTGGTAACAACCGACCCGCTCGGCGATTTCGCCGGCGCCACGTATCGTCTTCGCCCAGCTCGCCCCGGGGAGACCCTCGGGAACTTCAATACCAACCAGCTCCAGCAGGGTCGGCATGAGGTCCAGCAGAGTTGCTTGCGAGCTCACGGTGCCTGCGGGGATGACCCCCTTCCAGGAGATGCCGAGGGGGATCCGGAGTGACGGCTCGTAGAGGTACCGGCCGTGACCCCAGTAGTTGTGCTCTCCGAGGCTTTCGCCGTGATCTGCGGTGAACACCACCAGGAGATCTTTGTCGTCCACCGCCTGTCGGACGCCGGTGAGGAGGCGCGCGATGGACTCATCCACAGCCGCAATCTCGGTATCGTAGCGGTCTTTTTTCGTCAGCTGGTCATCGTTGACGCCGATCCGATCGGCGTACTCTTTGTGGAATCGATAGGGCGCGTGGGGTTCGATGTAGTGGACCCACAGAAAAAACGGTTTTTCGGGTCCCTTCTTGCGTTCTTCACCCAGCCAGTCGAGAGCGTCATCGGTCACGTCCTCGCAGGTGGCCTCGCTATTGAGGATGCCGAACCACCGCTTTCGCTCGAGGCGCTCGCCGTAGGTTTCGAAGTGCTCGCCGAGCAGCGTCAGGTTGTTTTTGAGAGTCCAGGTGCCGACGAATGCGGCCGTTTTCCAGCCGTTATCGGCAAGGATCTTCGGCAGCGAATTCAGACCGGGCTGCATGCGGATGCCGTTTCGCGTCGCAGCATGGATGTGCGGCTCGAGCCCCGTGACCATCGAGCACATCGCCGGCCCCGTCAACGGTTCCGGAGTCCAGGCGCGTTCGAAGCGCAGCCCCTGTGACATCAGCCGATCGATATTGGGCGAGGTGGATTTCGAGTAGCCGTAGCTGCCGAGGTGATCTGTGCGCAGGGCATCGACGGTGATGACGACCACCGACGGACGGGGGGACGCCGATTCAGAGATGAAGGGCGAAAACAGAATGAGCATTGCCACGAATGAAGCTGTTGTGGCGATCAGATTTCGGCGCTTGGACATCCCAGACAGTCTCCCGGCTAAAAGGCGTTCGGCCACGCATTGTAATGCAAAAAGCCGATGCCTGAACTGCCCGAATTCGAGACGGCTGCTCACCTTGTGGTACAGCATCTGTTCTGCGGAAAGACACCCTCCGGTGCTCAAACTTGGCATCGGTCTTGCGGTAGAACGATCATGGAGCGTTTTTGAAATTTCTGCGCCTCTTCTTGCTTACTCCGACGGCCCACTCGCCGGTGCGGCCGAGATCTCAAAGACGACCATCGATCATCAGCCTTGGAAGGGCGATCGTCGTCCTCTACCTCATCACATTGCTGACGGCTGTCATCTCAGCGCGAACACGGACTGAGAGCGAGCTTGGCCAACCGGGAACGCGGGGGGCTGAACCACAGGAGACGGCGCCCCACGTTGCTGGCGGTTGACCCGCATATCTCACCAACTATCTGCTGCGGCCGGAAATCTGCAGCAATCTGCGGCGTTTGCTCCCATCGGGGTGCTCGACGTACGGTCAAGTACGCGCTCCGCGCCCCTCAGGTCGCAAACACCACATCTCACAACAGCTTTCCGGCCTCGCGACGAAAGCTGGTGAGATAGGCGGGTTCCGGTACTTTCGAAACCTCTCGCGGTACACTGAACCAGAAATGGACTCCTTCGATCGCAACTGGCGCGGTTTACAGCTCGAGACGTTGGTCGATCTTTCGCTGACGATCGGCGGCGTGTTGTCAGAGGAGGAACTGGTCGACGAGCTCCTGCAGAGATCGGTCGGTACCCTCGACGCCGGCTCCGGTTTCGTCAGCACCCTCCACCCGGGGGGTCATGAGGCCATCGTGCGGTCGGTGGGCCTGCCGCAAAGCGTAGAAGTCGTGAGGTCGTTCTTCGATCCCCACCTGCTCGAAGACCTTGCTGCTGGAAAGGTTGTCCACTCACAACGCACCACCGACGAGCCGCCGTTCGAGCTCATGGCTGCACCCATGCTCTGGCAGCAACGGACAGTGGGCATGGTGGTGCTCGCCGACAAGGAGATCCGGGAGGGAAGGGCGCCATTCTCTGAAGGCGATGCCCGCCTGCTGTTATCGATGGCGAGCATGGTCGCAACCGCCGTGGCCACGGCGCGCCGGGTCCAGGTTATCGAGCGGGACCGCCAGCGTCTTGCCGACGAGAACCGGGCGCTGCGCGACGTCGCTCGTCGCGAGGGCTTTGTCGGCGAGTCACCTCCAGTCGAAGAGATGTTGGAGCTGGTGCGACGGGCCGCTCCAACCGGCGTCAACGTGCTTCTGCGCGGCGAGTCCGGGGTTGGCAAAGAACGGGTCGCTCTCCTCCTGCATTCCTTTTCCGACCGTGCACGGGAACCGTTCGTGCCACTCAACTGCGCAGCGCTTCCCGAAACCCTGCTCGAGTCGGAACTCTTCGGTATCGAAGAGGGCGTGGCCACCGGAGTACAGCGCCGACACGGCAAGATCGAGCTCGCCAACGGTGGAACCCTTTTCCTCGATGAGGTCGCGGACCTTTCATTGGCGCTGCAGGCGAAGTTCCTGCGCGTGGTCCAGGAGCGCGAGTTCGAACGGCTCGGCGGGCGTGAACGGATTCCAGTCGACATCCACCTGGTGACCGCCACCAATCGTGATCTCGAAGCGATGGTTGAAAAGGGCGAGTTCCGGCGCGACCTGTACTACCGCCTTCGGGTTGTTGTGGTCGAGGTGCCAACGCTTCGCGATCGTCGCGCCGATGTTCCGCTGCTGGCGCGGCACTTCCTCGAACTCTACGGCGAACGCTTCGGGCGCCCCGGCCTTTCTCTTTCGCGAGAGGCGCTCGCAGCCCTGATGACCCACCCCTTTCCTGGCAACGTACGCGAGCTTGAAAACGCCATCCAGGCCGCCATCGCCCTCGCTCCCGGGGAGACCATCACCATCGACGACCTGCGGCTCGAGGTCGAGAGCAGGCAGGACCCGAGCTCCGGTGGTCTGATCAGCCTGGGCGATGTGGAGCGTCGCCACATCGAAAACGTGCTCCGTGCGGTGGACGGCAACCGCCAGGAAGCGTCGCGCATCCTCGGTATCGACCGAACTACTCTCTATCGCAAATTGCAGCGTTTTGCATCTCATGATGCAGAAAGCATCAATTAATTTAAACTCTTTGTTATAAACAGATAAAATCAACATCATTTCGCATTTGTTCTAACCCGTTGCAAAAAGCACCAGACAGATCATCAATTTCCGGGCCTCGAGGATGGCATAGTTCTTGCCATTGTCATGGCCGGAGGTTGTTTGATGAGGTCACTGGCAATCCAGCGATACTCGGCCGCTGCGGCAATCGCAGCTCTGGCCGTCACCATGGCACAGGCGCTGACCCTCAACCTTGCCTTCCCAATCCAACAGATCCAACTTGCGTGGACCCTGACGCGAGTTCTGCTACAGTTGTAGGCTCATCATGGAGGTGGTGCTGCACCTTCCGGTGGTGCCCAACGTGGAGTTGGTGGCGGCAAAAGCCGTAGAGACCCTGGGCGGTGCGCTCGGGATGCACCAATCACACGTGGAAGCCGCAAGTGTCGCCATGGTAGAGGCCTGCCTGAACGCCATGGAGCACGGGGGCGGACCGTTCATTGTCCGCCTGTGGAGCGACAATCAGGACTCGAAGCCGTGCCTCGTGATTGATGTCGAGGATCACGGTGAAGGCTTCGATCCGGCGTCGGCACCACAGAACAGCGCATCGCGGGTCCTTGGGAGTACGATGAAGCGGGGCTGGGGTCTGACGCTGATCCGCGAGCTGATGGATGAGGTGCAGATCCGGTCGGCGCCGGGAAAAACCCTGGTGTCCATGCGCAAGTACGTGGAGAGTGCACCATGAACGAAGAGCGAATGAAAATATCGCAGGATATCCTGTCAGACGGCTTCGGTCTCATAGCCGCGTCGGGGTATATCAACAACGAAGGCGGGCAGGCGATCGCCGATGCGGCGAACAAGCTGATGGACCAGGGGTGTAAGACCCTGCTCATTGACCTTGACGGGACTCGCATCATCAACTCGATCGGGGTATCGATACTGCTTGAAATCCTCGAGAAGTTGATGGACGAAAAAGGACAGCTCGCCTTCTGCAATTTGACGCCGACGATCTCGAAGACCTTCGAAATCATGGGTCTGGTGCAGTATGCATCTGTGTATCCGGACCGTGAGACGGCTCAAGCTGCGATCGCGGGAGATGCCTCTGTCTGATTTACTGCGCCTGGCGGATGTCGCGCTCAGCGGTCACGCCGGCCCCGACCTTCCCGAGGAGATCCTCCGGGTGGTGGTCGAGGAGACCGGATCGCGAGCCGGGGTTCTGAAGAAAGGCGATGAAGCCATTGCCCGCTGGCCGCGCACCGTTTCGGCACAGGTCGAGGAAGCCACCGAAGGTTGGAGCGAGATTCCATTTGGCGGGGGCGAGGGACAATGGTGCCTGCGGCTTCTTCATCTGGATCGGCTCGACGAATCGGCTCTTGACGCAACCCGGATCGGCCTTCGCGCGTGGCAGCTCCGGGAGGAACTCAAGCGCAGCCGTTTCGATGAGCGCTTCCACCTTTGGGAGCTCGAAGCAATTCGTTCCATCGCTACCGGCATCGGCGGCATCCTCGACACCGAGACGTTGGCCGAGGAGCTGATCAGCCACCTCGTTGCCCTGCTCGGGGTCCGTTCGGCCCACCTCTATCTCGGTGATTCGCCACAGTCTGCCTCCGTCGTCGGCGGCTTCGGACCGGCCCGCCTCGAGGAAAAAGATATAGAACCCGCCTGGCGTCAGGGAATCTACACCGACGACCTCGTTGCGCTTCCCCTGCAGACCGATGCCGGCACCCTCGGAATTCTGGTTGCCAGCGACAAAGAGGCCCGCGCAGGCACCGAGCCCTTTGCAGCAAACGACGTGCGTCTGCTCGAGCTCTTCGCGGTTCAGGTCACAGTCGCCATGGAGTACGTGCGACTGACACACGAGTCCCTTGAGCGCGAGCGGCTCAAACGCGAGCTCGAGATGGCGGCGGTCATCCAATCACACCTCCACCCGCAGCAGTTCCCGGACCTCGAGGGCTACCGCCTTGCCGTCCGTTCTTCGTCGAGCCGTCAGGTCGCAGGCGACACCTACGACGTATTGATCCGGGACAACGTGCTCATCGCCACCGTCACCGACGTCTCCGGCAAAGGCGTGGGGGCGGGCATGATCGCTTCCGGCGTCCACGCCGGAGTCCGTTTGATGGCTACCGGCTCCCGTGACCTCTCAGAAGTTGCCAGTCGCATCAACTCATACCTCGCCGGGGCCACCGCCGACAATCGATTCGCGACCTTCGCCATGGTCAGCATCGACCCCGACGGTGGCGTCCGGGCGGTCAACGCCGGCCACCTCCCGGTGCTCATCCGCCGTCGGGACGGAACGATCGAGGAGATCAACAGCAGCGGCCTTCCGCTCGGAATCCTCGCAGTGGCGAGCTATTCGGAGTCAGTCGCCAGAATCGAACCGGGTGACCTGGTGGCGCTCTTCACCGACGGGCTCACCGAGGCCGAGGACTCGGACGAGGAGGAGTTTGGTGTGGAGCGCATAGCAGAGGTCGTCGCCGAGCTCGCAGAGCCGACCGCCGAAAAGCTGTGCGATGCGATTCTCGAGGCGGTGGAGGCCTTCACCGACGGCGCCACCCTGCATGACGACGCTACTCTGCTGGTCGTTGAACGTCTGCCATAGCTATGAGAGCTATGAGAGCTATGAGCTATGAGCTATGAGCTATGAGCTATGAGCTATGAGCACAAATTGTCCCGGTCTTCTGTTTTGTCAAGGGTGACGTGAGCGGCCAAATCTGTCTGAGTCCCTGCGATAAGCTGACTGCTGACTGCTGAAAGCTATCCTTCGTAAAGGCTCTCGATGAGGTCCAGGTACTGCTTCTCCACTACCCGTCGTTTGACCTTCAGTGTCGGCGTCAGGGTCCCATCCTCGATCGACAACATGAGGGGCAGGACGCTGTGCTTTTTGATCTGCTCGTAGCTCGCGAGATTCTCGTTGGTGGTCTCGACAACTGCGGCAAACTCTTCGGCCAGCTTCGGGTGACGCAAAATCTCCTCGGTTGACGAATAGGAAATACCTTCGGTTTCGGCCCACGCTTCGAGCACCTCGGTGTTGGGTGAGAGCAACACCACCAGGAAGGGTCGACGGTCGCCGATGATGACCGCGTTGTCGACCAGCCCCGAACGCTTGAGCTCGGCCTCGATCGGCTGCGGGGCGATGTTTTTGCCGCCGGCGGTGACAATCAGGTCCTTCTTGCGGTCGGTGATACGGATGAAACCGTCCCCGTCGATCTCGGCGATGTCCCCGGTGAGGAAGAAGCCGTCGGCGTCAAAGACCTCGGCCGTCTTGTCGGGGAGGTTCCAGTAACCCTTCATGACCGACGGCCCTTTGACGCAGAGCTCGCCGTCCTCGGCGATCTTCGCCTCGACGTTTGAGAGCGGGCGTCCCACGGTGCCGAGGCGGCTCGTGCCCGCCGGCAGACCATTGCATGAGATCACCGGCGAGGTTTCGGTGAGGCCGTAGCCCTCGAGGATCGTGATGCCGATTGAGTGGAAGAACTCGTTGGTGAAGAGCGGCAGAGGTGCGCCACCGGAGACGCAGAAGCGCAACCGCCCGCCGAGGGCCTCTCGCACCTTGGACAGCACGATCTTGTCTGCCAGCCCGTAAGAGAAACCTTTCGTTTTCTCGCCTGCGAGCTGTCGCGGGTACGTCTTGCGCCCGACCCCGAGCGCCCAGTTGAAGAGGGCGCGGCGGATGGGCGGTGCGTTGTTCACCTTGTCCATGACCTTGTCATAGACCTTTTCGTAGATCCGCGGCACGCTCGCGAAGACGGTGGGCTTGATGGTCGCCACCAGATCGCCGACGTGGTAGACCGAGCAGTAAGCCTTGGTGACACCCCGGTACATGTAGAGGTAGCCGATCATCCGCTCGAAGACGTGGCAGAGAGGCAGGAACTCGAGACAGAAATCGTCCCTGCCGACGTCCGCCCGCTCCGCCGTCGGGAGGACATTCTGGACAAGATTATCGTGGGTGAGAGTAACGCCCTTCGGCTTGCCGGTGGTGCCCGATGTGTAGATCAGGGTCAAGACATCTTCGGCGGCGATCTTCCCCGCGCGCTGCCAAAAGAGATCTTCTGCGTCACCCGTCCGTCCCGAGTCGATGACCTCATCAAACGGCAGCACCCCCGCAGCACACGGGCCTTCGATCTGGATCAAATGTGTGAGATCGGGGCATTCGTCACGGATCTGAAGAAACTTCGTCATCTGGTCGGCGTTTTCGGCAATCGCAACCTTGGAGCCCGAATCCTTGATCTGGTAGGAGATCCCGGCCGGGGTCAAGGTTCCGTAGACCGGCACGTCGGCGGCCCCGAGATCGACGGTGGCGAGGTCCACCATGTGCCACTCCGGCCGATTGTCGGTCAGCAGCATGACGCGGTCGCCGCGACCGACACCGAGCTTCTCCAGTCCGACCGCGAGCCCGGCGGTGCGGCTGAAAAACTCCGCAGTACTCAGAGTAGTGAAGCCGTCAAGGGTGTAGTGGAAGTAGTGCTCTTCTTTTGAACTCTCAAACTCGTGGCGGTACAGATCGAGGACGTTTTTTTCGGTCATGACTGCTTTCCCCCGTGACTCCTACAGGGCGCAATACCATCTGTGAGCATGCGAACGAGCGGTCGGTGGTGGCGCAGCAGGTCACCGGGACGGTCGGCTAACAGCCAGCTCGTGACGAGCTCATCGACAGCTCCGAAAACCAGATTGGTTGCGAGTCCGGGACTGATGTCTCCTCGGAACACGCCCAATTCCTGGCCCTCCATAATGATGTCGCGCACCCGATTCAAATACTCGCCGAGTTTACCACGGGTGAAGAGGCTCATGAATCGACGCGAATGACGGGTCTCGATCTGCAAAACGTTGGCCAAAGCGTGGTCGCGACCGACGGTTTCCAGGTGCAGGCGGATCATGACGCTCAGCTTCACGATGGGGTCCTCTATGGCCGCGATCTCCGTGTCGAGTCGCTCGATGAACCGGCCCAGGACGTCGTCGAAGATCGACATCAACAGATGCTCTTTGCCCTCGAAGTAAAGATACAAAGTGCCGTCCGCCACTTTTGCCGACGCCGCAACATCGGTCATCCTCGCGGCAAAGTAGCCCTTCGAGGCAAAGACCTCGATCGCAGCGCGCAGGATCCGGTTCCGCTTCTGCTCACGCGACGTCAGCTCGCGACTCTTTTCACTTTCCGGCATGCGGCCTCCAAATGAATGAACCGTCATTCATAGTCTAACCCTTCTCCGACTCCATATCCGTCTCCACGCCCAAAGAAATGAGTACTCCTGGTGTCTAAAATCATGACCAAGAAATATGGAGTGCTGCCACGATCGTTCAATTGATAAATGACCCCCGGTCATATATAAATGACTAATGGTCATTAAATCTGAGATGCACCGTGACTGATCGCCGTGCCATCAATCCAAGCGCAAAGAAGGCTCGCGGTCAACAGATGTTGGCCGCCACAGCCGAGCTGCTCGAGGGATGGTCCTACTCCGACATCACAATGGATCGGATCGCAGAACGGGCCAGTGTCGCCAAAGGGACTCTCTATCTCTACTTCCGCACCAAGGAGGCACTCTTTCTGTCGCTGTACGAGGATCGACTCGGCGCCTGGTATGCGGAGTTGCAGGCTCTGGCTGATCACGGCGCAGGCACCGTCGATCCGGCAGCCGCAGCACGGGTCATCGCTTCGACCCTCGCCGCGCGACCGACCCTGATCCGTCTCCATGGCCTCCTCCACTCCACCCTTGGCCACAACATCGATCTCGAGACCACGGTTGCTTTCAGGCGCCGGCAACACGGGAAGGTTTCGACTCTGGCGTTTGCCTTCGCCAGGCGAATCGAAAAACTCTCCGTCCACCGAGCTCTTCGTTTCCTGATTCAGCTCGAGGTGGTGGTGGGAGGTTTGTCATGGGCGGCCTTCCCGCCAGCGTCGTTTCAACGGGCTTTCGACGATCCCGACCTCGAGGTCTTTCGGATCAATTTCGAGGAGGAGCTGAGGGAAATCGTGATCGCGTTGTTGAGGTGAGGATGCTCGATGCAACAAAAGCGTAAATTCCTGGACTGTGTTGTCAAGGGGGGATTGAGCGGATCGAGAATCGAGTATCCAGTATCGAGAATCGAGTGGGCGGCGGTCGCTATTCCGCCAGGCGGATGCCCTTTTGGTTCTCAGCCAGCTCGATCTCATGTGGTAAATGGCGCCCTTCAACCCACACGATCCACTGTCTTCCGAGGCCCTTGAGGAGCCGACGCGAGGCTTTTTCGATGCTGCCCAATCCGGTGGTGGCCTCGGCCACCCCCCAGGGGCCCGGCGGTCCGTGTCGCTTGGTCGACCACACTACGAGCGGCACACGGAGGGCCCGCAAGTACTCGCGCACCGCTTGAGGACGGTAGCCGCTGTGGTCCACAACATCCTCACCGATGACCAGCACCACGGTTCTTGGACAACCGTCCGCCGCGGCGCGCAGCCCGGCCAGCGCCACCGCCTCGGCCAGGCGTTGACCGGGCACCGAGGCTCGTCCGCTGACGACGTGTGTCGTCAGCCAGGGCATCCCCCGTCGTTTGATGTCGAACGGCTGAAGAATGGGAAACAACGCCAAACCACGCGAACTGGCGGGATTCGGAACAACCAGATAGAACCTGTCCTTCTGCGGTGGGATCTCCTCGCTGACTCGGGCCTCCTGCATGACCCGCGAGAGTTCTCCCGTCGTGGCCCCTCGTAGCTCCCGGTCTCGCCGATCGATCACGCTCCCGGCGCTCCGCAGCGACGGCCACACCCCGTGATCCCTCACCATATAAACCCGGGCACCCGGGCGTTCTACCGCGGCCACCCGCACGGCCACACCCCGGGCGCTGAGCAAATCCTGGAACTCTCCGACCGCCAATTCTCGGTTCTTATCGAGAATTACCGGCACCGCGGTCAGCTCGGTGGCCACCATACCTCCGTAGGCACCGCCGAATGTGATGTCCCTCCGGGCGGTGACTCCCTCCGGGAAATGTCCCTCGGCGCTGACAATGTGGATTAGACGGGGATCGTAGGTGGGCAGCGGGAACCGTCCATTACCGTCTTCGCGCAACATGAGGCCGTCAAAGGTGACGAAGACGGCGAGGGGGTCGAGCCTCTCAGCGCTCTCGGTGATCACCCGCAGCGTTGTCGGCGCTTCAGGGGACTCACCTTCAAAAACGATCTCGACCTCGGCATCGGCTCGTGGCAGATTGACGAGCTGGACGGCGCGCCCGAGCTCCTGACCCGTCTCGTCCCGCGCCACCGCCACCAGCTCGTGAGGACGCAGCTGTTGACCGAAATCGCAATCAACCTCCCACTCCGGCTCGGTTGCGACGCCAATCCTCTCGCCATCGAGGAAGATCTCGACCGACGCCACCCCTGGATCGACCGCCACCTTCACCGGATGGACATCAGTCATCAACCACAGGAAGAGGGAGAGAAATGTCACCATGGCTTTGTTCGGGCCATCTCGTCAATCGTACGTCGATTCCGCAGGCTAGGTTACACCCCCCTCCTCTGCCACCTCACTGCGGCCCGATTGACAGCCCCAGAGGACACCCGTACCGTGAAGGGCCGTAGAAAGCCAAGGAGATCCGATCGTGACCGAGAAAACACCGATCTGGCGACAGTTCCCACAGTCCTTCTGGATCGTCAACCTGATGGAGAACTTCGAGCGCATGGGGTGGTACGGCTTTTACGCCGTCTCAACGCTGTACCTCACCAATAGCGTCGCATCCGGCGGTCTCGGTTTCAGCTCCGAGGACCGTGGCGTGATCCAGGGTCTGGCGACCTTCTTTCTGTATCTCTTCCCGGCCGTCTTCGGCGCATTAGCCGACCGATTCGGCTACAAGCGGATGTTCCTGTCGTCGGTGGTCGTCATGGCGCCTGCCTACATCCTGCTTGCGGCCCCTCGCACATTTGGAGGTTTCCTCGGTGTGTACTTCCTGGTCGCTGTGGGCCACGGAATGTTCAAGCCGGTCGTGATCTCGACAGTGGTCAAGACGACCACCGAGGAGAACGGTTCGATCGGCTTCGGCATCTTCTATATGGTGGTCAACATCGGCGGTTTCCTCGGACCGGTCGTCGCCGGCGTCGTACGGGGCTGGGATTGGAAATACGTCTTCTGGGCATCGGCGGGCTGGATCCTCGTCATGGGTCTGACCTGCCTCGCCTTCTACCGCGAACCGCCACGTGACGCCGAAGCGGAGAGTAAACGAAGTCTTCGCGACGTTTTTTCCGGCATGACCGAGGTCGTCGGCAACGTCCGGTTCTTCCTGCTCATAGTGGGCCTGCTGGTGATGATGGTGATGGGTTCCAAGTGGTGGAGCTTCTCCCTCGTGGCCATGTTGTCCGGGGCATGGTTGGTCTTCAATCTGCTTCTCGACGTGGTGCTTCGCGCAGCCCGCAAGGACCAGACCGCACCGTGGACGTTGCAGCCGATGCGGGTCGGCGAAGGCCGTTATCTGGTGTTCCTGCTCCTGATGGCTGGTTTCTGGACATCTTTCAACCAGATCTTTATGACCCTGCCCGAGTACATCCGCGACTATGTCGACACCTCGGACCTGATAGCTGCGTTGACCAGCGTCGCCGGTGCCTTCGGCGCCGACATCACGAGCTGGAGCAGGGCGCTGCTCGAAAACGGCCAGATTAAACCCGAGTACATCATCAACCTCAACGCCTTCGGCATCATCTGTTTCCAGCTTCTTATTGCGTATCTGGTACGCAAGCGGTCCCCCCTCACCAGCATCATCCTCGGTGTAACGGTGACCGTCGTCAGCTTTCTCATCTACCTCGCCGGCGCGACCGGCTGGGTCGTGGTCACGGCCATCTTCGTCTTTTCGATCGGCGAGATGCTTGCGAGCCCACGCTCAAAAGAGTACGCGGGGCGCATCGCCCCTCCCGAAAAGGTCGGCATGTACATGGGGTATTTCTACTGGTGCGTCGCCCTCGGCAACCTCTTCGGCGGTCTGCTCTCGGGAGTCGCCTATCAGTACTTCGGACCGCACGGGGTGAACCGTCCCGGCCCCATGTGGGTGCTTTTCGCGGTGCTCGCCGTCACAACCGCGATCGGGCTCATTGTGTATAACAAGGTTGCGGTGCCCTCGACCGTCCAGGGAGAGTAGATGAAGACCTTTCTGACCCGCCTGATCGTAATTGCCGTCCTGGCGGGCGCCGGGTGGTGGTTGTGGTCCAACCGCGATCGCATCGCCGTCCTCTCCAACAACAATGTCAGGATCCGGGGCGACTGGCACAAGGTCGAGATGGATTTCCCCAACCTCGACACCTACAGCTTCTCCGAGACATTTATCAGCATCCAAGGTGAGGAGTGGGCATCTTACAAGTTGCTCAGCCGCTCGCGCATCGAGATCAACACCGTCAACGATGTGATCATCTACGAGCTTAACTTCCCGGACGACGAGAACATGGTGTGGTCGATCCGCAAGGGTGACAAAGTAATACCGAAGGTGCGCTGGCGCCGCTGAGGCTAAGCCCGCGCTTCTCACCACATTGCGTAGCGAGGTGGTGAGAGGCGCGGGTTCGTGTCTCAATCTACAATTAGATGATGAAGGGAGCCGGTACGATCACGTTGGCCGCCGGTGGATTGCCGGTGCTGGCGGCCTGGTTGGTCGGCCTTTCCGGGCTGGCCGCCGCACACCGTCCAATCACCGACGTCCTCGCCGAGGTGCTGGCGGTGCTGCTGCTGGTCCTCGGCTGGAGATTCCGCCGGGGTCGCCTGGTAGTCGCCGCCGTGGCTCTCGCGCTCGCCAACTTCCTGGTCCGGGGGCCTCTTGCAGACGCGCCATCAGAGGCCGGCCTCGCCGCGCTTGCCATCCTGTTGCCGGTCACCCTGGCCGTCCTCTCCCTGTTGCCGGAGCGCCCGATCAATCATCCCTTGATCCTCGCCCTCCTGGTGGCGGTTGTCGTCCAGAGCTGGCTCATTGCCGCCATCAGCAGCGCCCAAACGTCGATCGGCGACGGCGGACTGATTGCCAGCATCAGCGAGCTCCTGACCTCACCTGACCTCGGCCGCCTGGTATTTCTCATCGCCGGCGCTTTCATCGCCCTCGCCTACGCGGCTCGCCACAGCACCTTCGAAGGATCGTTGCTCTGGGTCGCGGCGGCCTCGGCCCTCGCCCTCCTCGCCTGGAAGGGTCCCCACGCCGCGACGCTCGCTTTCGCGGCGGCGCAGCTCGTGCTGCTTATCGGCCTGGTGGAGGACTCCTACCGGCTCGCATATCACGATGAGCTCACCAGCCTTCCGGGGCGGCGCGCCCTCGAGGAAGCGCTCCGCACGCTCAATGGTAACTATGCGATCGCGATGGTCGACGTCGATCACTTCAAGCGCTTCAACGATCGCCATGGCCACGCAGCCGGCGACCAGGCCCTGCGCATGGTCGCCGCGGAGCTGCAAAAGGTCGGTGGCGACGGCAGCGCTTACCGCTACGGTGGTGAGGAATTTACGATTCTCTTTCCAGGGACCACGCCGACCGAGGCGAGCGAGCCCCTCGAAACGGTCTGCACCGCAATCGCCGATCGCCGGTTCGCCATCCGTTCTTCCGACCGTCCACGCAAAAAACCCGAGCCACCGCGCAAGTCGTCGCGGCCCCCGAGGTTGATCAGCGTTTCAGTGAGCATCGGCTACGCCGGTCCGTCCGCCCGCACCACCGACAGCAACGCTGTCCTGCGCGCCGCCGATCGAGCACTGTACCGCGCAAAAAACAAAGGCCGGAACCGCGTTGTGCGGTACGGAGCCCGGAGCGCCTGAGCGACGCAAGTTAAGAGTTGAGAATTGAGAGTTGAGAGTTGTCCCTCACCGGAATTTTCGCGTTTGTGGGACGGCGGGCGGGAACTCAAAACTCAAAACTCTTAACTTCTCAGGAACAACGCAGCAATCAAGGTCAACGCGACAAGAGAATTTGTCGCCAGATTCCAAACCACGTTCGCTCCAAGCGCGGGGATCGGTACCGGTTTTGAGGGATCACCGACCGCCCACTGCACCGGCTTCACCAGCAAAAGTGACGGCAAGGTCGCGGCCAGGCACAACGCAGGCAGCACACCGAGAATGACCGCGACGATGAGTGCTGCCGGTGTCGCGAGCCCCGCGATGACGTAGATCCACGCCGCGGTCTTCCGCCCCAATAGAATGACGAGATTGCGTCGTCCACCCCCTCGGTCCGCCTCCTCATCGGGGAACTCGTTCAAAAGGAGAAGATTGAAGGTCATGAAGAAGGCCGGGATCGAAGCCACCGCAGCGGCGTCGCTCCAGCCGCCGCCCTGCACCAACGCCGCACCAATCACCGGGCCGGCGCCGAGCCCGAAGCCGGCCGCGATCTCTCCGACACCGATCCGCGCCAGCACATCTGTGTAGGTCAACACCGACACCGCGCCGGCAAGCATGATTGGCAGCAGAATCCAGCCCACCTTCGACAAGAACCACAGCCCGATCGCGAGGCCGACACCGGAACAAACGAGACCGAAGA
>Ga0255054_10001183_pt1 | contig 15403 bp, 15 predicted proteins | sample JV7_2_23_MG_FD_188634 | JGI IMG/M metagenome (GOLD analysis project Ga0255054, IMG submission 188634) | Seawater microbial communities from Jervis Inlet, British Columbia, Canada - JV7_2_23 | ecosystem: Environmental > Aquatic > Marine > Inlet | place: Canada: British Columbia | collected...
CTGGTGGAGGAGGTCGGTCCCCTCGGACGGCTGGCCCGGTTGGTGGCCGCGATGCGGGGAACGTTGGGCAAGAAAAAGGGAACCCACGAGCTGCAGGCGCCGTGGCTCGAACTCCACTTCTCAAAACCCATGCCGGCGCACCTCGATGGTAATTCGGTGACCCTCGAGCCGCCGGTGGCCCGCTTCGAGGTGGTGCCGGGGGCGCTGAAGGTCGTAGTACCGGAGGAGTAGGCGATCGTCGGGCACGGAGACGGAGACGGGCACGGAGACGGAATGTCAACCGAAAAGGCCCTGGAACGTCGAAGGAGTGTGTTGCGAGCAAAGGCCATGGATCCATCTCGAACTGATCTTTCCCAAGCGGACGACGCGCTGGTTCTGCGGGCGCAGAACGGTAACCACGATGCCTTCGGCGAGTTGGTCAACCGTCACCAGCGCCGGGTGTGGATGGTGTGCCGGCAGTATGTGGGGGTGGGGGAGGCCGACGGGGCGGCTCAGGACAGCCTGATCAAAGCATTTACCAGGATCGGCGATTTCGATCGACGCGCCGCCTTTTCCACCTGGCTCACCCGAATCGCCATCAATACCTGCCTCGACGAGCTGCGCAGGCGGCGCCGCGAGGCCGTGGTGGACGAGGGACCCGAGGGCGACGATGAGCCCAACCTCCTCGATCGGGTGCCGGACGGGCCGGAAGGTCGGTCGATGCAGAAGCAGGCCGTCGCCTCCCTCGCGGTTCAAGAAGAAAAGTTGCCACCGCGCCAACGCGAAATCTTCCGCCTCCGTTTCTACGCCGAGATGGAGCTCGAGGAAATCGCGACCGTGCTCGATGTCCACGTGGGAACAATCAAAACGCAGCTGCACCGGGCGGTGCACAAGCTGCGGGAGGATTTGGGAGCATACCGATGAAGACCCATCTCGAAGAGAATGAATTCACCGCAGTAGTGGCCGGCCTCGAGCTCGAAGCGGCGGCCGAGGAGCACCTCGGTTCGTGCGTGAGCTGTCGTCGTCAGGTGTCCGCCATGCGAGACGTCATTGATGCCCGACGAGGGGACCTCGAGGCCGAAGCCCCGGACTGGGTGCGCCAACGGCGAGAGATCATGTCGCAGTTGCCGCCGGCGCCGACGGTCCGGCCGATGCGGCGAAGTCCATGGACCCGTCCGCTGCTCGCCATAGCGGCGGTCCTGGTGGCAGCGGTGGGACTCAGGGCACTGTGGACCCCTGCGCCGACGGCTGACCCCGGAGTCGTCTCCGAGCTGCCGGTGGAGCAAATTCTGGCCGAAGTCGACGCAATGTTGGCCGATGACTCCATCCCGGGCTTCGAGCTCATCGACCAGGGGATGGATGATGCGATTTTTGAAAACGGAGCGTCGTGAGGGGGCGGAAGTGGAGGCAGTCATGAAGAGAGTACTGATCATCATTGCGGTTCTCGCAGCGGCAGGCCCTCTGGCGGCGAACGAGTTCGATCTCCCCCCGGGCAAGTGGTGGGAGAATTCGAGAATGGTGAACCATATCGGTCTCACCGACGAGCAGCAGGATCAGATCCGAGAGGTTGTTTACCAACATGCGCGACGGATGATTGACCTTAAGGCCGATGTCGACAAGGCCGGGCTCGATCTCGCGGAGTCGGTCGATCAGCAGGAATTCGACGCGGCGCCCGTGCGCGCGGCCTACGCCGTTTTTCAGACCGCTCGTAAGAAGCTGGAGAACGAGCGATTTGAGATGCTGCTCGAGGTGCGGAAGATCCTGACGTATGAGCAGTGGCAGAAGATCGAGGAAAGCAAACAACGGATCAAGCAGAATCGGCCGCAGCAGCAACGCCGCCCTGGCGATCGCGGTCAGGGCCCGCAGGGAGACCGTCCGCCGGGATTCTAATCCGCCAGCCCACCCAACCAGGCGCAAGGCGCAAGGCGCAAGGCACACGGTAAGATCCTCGTCCGCAGGAGGGTTGGATGACCTTGAACCTTGTACCATGTACCTTGAACCTTGTACCTGGGTGCGCGGCTGGTATCTGTTGACACCAAGTCTCCTATCTGCTAAAAATAGCGCCCCTTTTGCTGGGGAGAGGTGTGGAATGACTGATTACGCAATAGTCGAACACGGCGGCAAACAGTACCGGGTCAGCCCGGGCGATGAGCTGCTGGTGGAACGCACCCAGCCCGATCTCAAGAAGGGCGACGATCTGCTCTTCGAAAAGGTCATGCTGGTGAGTCAGGGTGACGCTGTTCGCGTCGGACAGCCGACGGTTGACGGGGTGGTGGTGCGCGGACAGGTGCTGGCGCCGGTCCGCGGTGACAAGATCATCGTTTTCAAGAAGAAGCGACGCAAGGGTTACAAAAAGACCCAGGGCCATCGGCAGGACTACTACAAGGTTCGCGTCGAGGCCATCGAGGCCTAGGGGGCATCATGGCGCATAAAAAAGGACAGGGCTCGAGCCGCAACGGCCGTGATTCCAACGCGCAACGTCTCGGCACCAAGGTTGGTGACGGTCAGCAGGTGACGGCGGGGACCATCCTCATCCGTCAGCGCGGCACTCGCTTCAAGCCCGGGAACCACGTCAAGCGCGGCGGTGACGACACGCTGTTCGCCACCTCCCACGGCGAGGTGAAGTTCCAGAACCGGGGCCGTTTAGGCCGCTTCATCAGCATCGTTCCCAACTGATCGGCGCGCTGAACCCACATGACATCAAACCGGCATATCTCACCGGGTTTCGTCGCGAGGGCGGCGAGGTGCCGTGCCCAGGGGGGTTTTCGACCTAGAGGTCCGGCCGGTGTCCCCAGTGCCGTCCGCCGATGGGGCTCGCGAGCCGAGGTCAAGGCGCGAGGAGGAGTCGATGCCCGAGCATCGTCGACGACGAGCAACGCAGAGATTGGCCGCGACCCCCATCGGCCCAAAGGGTTGCGGCGGCATGGCCCCGTCTTCGTTGTTGCCGTTCCTCGGCGATGGAGGGACATCGCCGTCGTCGCGGCGCCTAGAATCCGGGACCATGGCGCACGCAACGGACGACGCTGGGGGCGCCGGCCGGGCCTCGTAGGGCGCGGAGCACGTACTTGCGGTACGTCGAGCACCCCGAGGCGAGAAAACACCGCTGGGTGAGGTGCATCGCTGGCCGCAGCAGACAGCTGGTTAGATATGCGGGTTAAGGACAAGCGACCGAGCGCGGCGGTGTCGCGGCGGTAAGCGATGCTTGTCGATTCAGTACGGATCACGGTGTGGGCTGGTGACGGCGGCAATGGCTGCGTTTCCTTCCGGCGCGAGAAGTACGTGCCTCGCGGCGGACCAAACGGTGGCGACGGAGGCCGCGGGGGCAATGTGATCCTGGTTGTTGGTGAGGGTCTCAACACCCTCCTCCACCTCCATAACCGGCGCCAGGTGCGGGCGGAACGCGGCCAGAACGGGCGCGGCTCGAACAAAACAGGCGCCAGCGGCGAGGACATTCGCCTCCAGGTTCCCCCCGGAACCGTTGTGCGAGACGCCGCAAACGGAGAGGTCCTTGGTGATCTGGTGGAGAACGGGCAGGAGATGTTGGTGGCGAAGGGGGGGCGTGGCGGTCGCGGCAACACACGATTCGCCTCCTCGACCAATCGTGTGCCACGCACCGCCGAGGATGGCGGAGCGGGCGAGGAGTTCGACCTCGATCTGGAGCTCAAACTGCTTGCCGATGTGGGTCTGGTGGGCCTGCCGAACGCGGGCAAGTCGACGCTGCTGGCACGACTCTCAGCCGCACGACCGAAGGTTGCCGACTACCCATTCACCACCATCGAGCCCCACCTGGGAGTGGTCAGCCCATCGGGCGACGATCTTCGAACCCTGGTGATGGCCGACATACCGGGCATCATCGAAGGGGCCCACGAGGGCGCGGGGCTCGGCATCCAGTTTCTGCGCCATGTCGAGCGCTGCCCGGTGCTGGTGCACCTCGTCGATCTGGCGTCGGACTCGCCGCTTGGCGAGCGAGTTGATACCATTCGTGGTGAGCTCGAGGCCCACACGGCACCGCTCGAAGATCGGCCCTGGATCCTGGTGGGCACGAAGCTCGACGCGATTGCCGACCGCGAGGCCGGGCTCGCCGAGCTGGCGGCCACTGCGAAGGCCAACGGAGTCCAGTCGACTGCCATCTCCGCGGTCACAGGTGAGGGCATCGACAGGTTGGTGGGAACGCTGTTCGATCTGGTTGAGGAGGTCAAAGAAGGGCCATGACAGCGCGAATTGCGATCTATGGCGGGAGCTTCGATCCCTTCCATCTCGGCCATCTGGTGCCGGTGGTGCGCGCGCAGGAGACCTTTCTCTTCGAATCGGTGTACTTCGTACCTGCTGGATCGCCGCCGCACAAAAATGCGGCGCCACTCACCCCAGTCACCCACCGCCTCGCTATGGTCGCCATGGCGACGTTGCCCTACGACAATTTCTTCACCTCCGACGACGAGGTCTTTGCCCCCCAGCCGACCTACTCGGTGGAGACTGTGCGGCGATTCCGGGAGCGATACCCGGGTAGCACCTTCTTTTTCATCCTTGGTTCGGACTCCTTTTCACAGATCGCCGATTGGGAAATGTGGGAGGAATTGGTGGATTCTGTCCACCTGGTGGTTCTCCATCGGGCCCACATGTGGGGCAAGGAGCTCGAGCAGCGGGTGCCGGCACGGCTGCTGCCGCGGCTCCAGCTTGTCGAGCCGTTCGAAAAGGTCCCCGACCCCGAGGAGCTGACGATCTACCTCCTCAACCACGAGCCGTTCCCGATTTCCGGCACCTCGATCCGGAATCGCCAGCGTCGCGGTCTGCCGATTCGCGAGCTCGTTCCGCACGAGGTCCATTCCTATATCGAAAAGTACGGCCTCTACTCGCCGGCCTCGATAACGGAGGAGTGATGGCGGACGCTCAACTGATGGATTCGCTCCGAACAGCTGCGCGAGCCGCCGCCGACAAGAAGGCGTTCCAGATCGTCGGTTTCTTGGTCTCCGACCTCACCTCCTACACCGACAGTATTCTGATCTGTTCCGGTGCCAGTGACCGCCAGGTTGCTGCGATCTCCAACGCGATGCAGCGGCAGCTCAAGGAGGCCGGCAAGCGGCCCCTCCACGTCGAGGGTGAGAGACGGGCGGATTGGGTGCTCCTCGACTACGGCGAGTTCGTGATTCACGTCTTTACCGAAGAACGTCGGACCTACTACGGACTCGATGGCCTGTGGGGTGATGCTCCGAAGCTCGATAAGGTGGCGCTCGGTATCGATGGGGGCGATCCGCAGTGAAGGTCCGTGTGGCCTGGCTCGGCCGGCCGACGGCGAGTCCCTACGAACGCGAGGTCGAGACCTACCGTAAAAGGGTCCATCGCAGATGGCCGGCCGAAGACCGCCCGCTGCGGGCTTCCGCCGGGGGACGCGACAAGGATCCCGAGCGCGTGCTGCGGCTCGAGGCCGACATCTTGATGCGGCATCTCGAGCCCGGTTGGCGGCTCGTGGCCCTCGACGAGCATGGCCCGACCCATACCAGCGAGGCCTTCGCGAAACGGCTGCAGAAGTACGCCGACCAGGGTGTCGAGGGCATCCTCTTCGCTATCGGCAGCGACCTCGGCCTCGAAAAAGACCTCGTCGCTCGGGCCGATGAGAAGCTATCGCTGGGTCCCATGACCCTGCCCCACCTGCTGGCGCGACTCCTGTTGTGGGAGCAGCTTTTCCGTGCCGCCAACATGCTCGGTGGTGGTGCGTATCATCGAGTCGTCGTACAATGAGGGACGGTCAAATGGAGGACCGGAGGCCGCAGTGTGGTGGGTGGAAATGGACAGCCCTTTCGGAGGACTGAGCGATGAATAAGAGACAGCGAGAACGTTATCGCAAACAGCTGCTGGCGAAGCGGGAATCCCTTCTACAGCTCGTCAAGGCGGCGCGTTCCAGCGAAACCGAAGCCAATGACAAAGAAGCGCCGGATCTCGGCGATCGTGCCCTGTCGACGGTGATTCGTGATCTGAGCTATCAGCTGACCGCCGGGGAACGAGACATTCTGCGCCGGGTCGATGAAGCCCTCGATCGTATCGAGGACACCACCTATGGGATCTGCGTTTCATGTGAGAAAAAGGTCCAGTTGGGTCGCCTCGACGCCGTGCCGTGGGCGCGTCACTGCATCGAGTGTCAGGAGTTGCAGGATCGTGGAGAAATCTAACCCGCAATTCTCACCGGCCTCTCTCACGCAATCATGAACCGGAAAAGCCGAGCCAGAGTAACTCCTCTGCAGTTCATCCAACAATTGTGGGTGTGGCGGTGAGCGCGCCGGTCTATCTCGTCGCCTCCTCCGATGACTACCTGCTTGAAGAGGCGCTCGGTGAGACCGTGCGGGTGGTGTGCGCTGAGTTTGGGGATATCGATCCCGAAACCCTGCCCGAAGCTCTGACGCCGGAAGATCTCTCCGTCGAGCTCTGTTCACCTTCCCTTTTCGCGCCACAGCGCGTACTGGTGGTGCCGGAGATCCGCGCCTGGATCGACATACCCGCAAGGCGCCCACCGGATCCTCGTCCCGCCGTAAAGGCCACCGTGGATGCTGCGCCGGTGTTGCAGGTGCTGGGTGAGGGGATCGCCGACGGTATCGCCCTGATCATGGGAGCGTGCTGTCACAGCAAACCCAAAGGTGCGCTCGTGGATGCAGTTGACGAGGCAGGTGTATTTCGCTGGCAGCCGGTTCCCGAACCACCAAAGCCCTGGGAAGATGCTGTCCTGTCGAAGGAACAGGACACGATGCTGCGAGAGCTGCTTTCAAGGGCAGCCGGCGATGTCCGATTCACGCCGGAGGCGGCACGACTGCTGCTCGAGCGTCTCGGTTTCGCCCCCCGGCTGCTCATTCAGGAGGGACGGAAGCTGGCGGCGGCCAACGTCGACGGGATGGTCGACGAGGAGCTCGTTCTGGCCCTCAGCTTTCCCAAAGAGCGTTCTCTCGACGTTGTATGGGATGCGGTCTTCGAGCGCCGGGCGTCGCCGATCCTCGACATCATGGCGGCCACCGACGCCGGCATCCAGGTGCGTGATCGGCAGGGCCGGCCGGTCACCCCCAAAGGGGCTCCGTCTATTCTCTTCAGCCAGGTGGCGTCGATCCTCCAGAACCTCCTCTACCTGAGGAGGTTGGCGGCAGAACATGGACTCATCGGGGAGATGTCGACTGACAAGACTCGCGATGACTTCTGGTACCCGAGGCGATTCAAAAACGGGCTCGGTCCAAAGATCGTGGAGCTCGTGAAGGCCGACGCGCCGTCGCCGATCCAGCGAGCGGGGGGAAAGGCGCCAACCCTCTTTGTGCTCGGACGGTTGTTCAAAGGAGCCGGGCGTTACTCCGACGAGGATCTGGTGCAGGCACTTGCCGGGATGGGCGCCGTCGAGACCGCACTGCGCGGCGATATGGCAACCGAAGCGCTGTCCGTTTGGATTACCTCGACCCTTCACTGACCCGCCCACCCAGAGGGCGGTTACGCTTCTGGTGCATCCTGCATCCTGCATCCTGCATCCTGCATCCCATAGCCATGCCATCTGCGCTACGATGTTCCTTCATCTGGACGGGGAGCATTGTGAGCAATCGCGATTCAACGGCAGACCAGCTTACCGAGGCTCTGGAGCGGGTCCGACGGCTGGAGGCGGTGGTCGAGGCCGGGCTGATGGTCAACTCGACTCTCGATCTGGCCGAGCTTGCCGAGCACGTTATCGGCATCGCAACGCGGCTCATCAATGCCGAACGCGGCAGCCTCTTCCTGGTTGACCGGGAGACCGGCCGCCTGCGATCGATGGTTGCCCAGGGTCTGACCACCGGTCCTCTGACGGTGGAGGTGGGTGAGGGCATCGTCGGAGCGGTGGCGGCATCGGGCGAGGCGGAAATCCTGGACGATCCTTACGCAGATTCACGGTTCGACCCCAAGGTCGACCAACTCACCGGGTTCCAGACCCGGTCACTGCTGACAGTGCCGGTTCGTGACCGTGAAGGAACGCTGATAGCGGTGCTGCAGCTCCTCAACCATCGGGGCGGGGGCTTTTCAACCGCGGACGTGGAGTTCCTGGCCGAGCTCGGGGTGCCCTTCGCGATCGCCTTGATGACAGCCGACCTCCACCGGGAGATCGTGGCCCGAGAACAGCTGCGTCGCGAGGTCCGTCTTGCGGCCGAGATCCAGCGCGCCCTGCAACCCGAGGGCCGTGCCGACATCCCGGGTCTCGAGATCGAGGTCCTCTTCGAGCCCTGTCATGAGGTGGGCGGCGACTACTGGGACGTGATCCCGGTCGGCGATGATTGCTGGTGGATTGTGGTCGCCGACGTATCCGGTAAGGGCGTTCCGGCCGGCCTCGTGGCGTCAAATATCCAAGCCTGTTTGTGGACTCGGCGCGCGGGGTCCGAACCCCTGACCTCGGTCATTGCCGACGTCAACGAAACCCTCTGCCGCCTCACCCGCGGTCGCAAATACGCCACCCTGGTGGCGGCGGAGTGGAACTCGACGAAAGAGACCCTGAGCTGGGTCAGCGCCGGCCATCCGCCACTGATGCTGAGTCGCGACGGTTCTGTCCATGACTTTGGAGCCACCGGCCGTCCTATCGGTCTGCTCTCCGACCAGAGCTATGAGTCCGAAAATGCCTCACTCGCCGAGGGCGACACGGTGCTGCTCTATACCGATGGCCTCCTCGAGGCGGGCGGCATCAACGGCATCGACGAGTTTGGGCTCGACAGAATCCGCGCCTGTCTCACCGTTGATGGGAGCCCGCGTGATGTGATTGAGCGGCTCACCGCCGCCCTGGCCGCGCATATTGACGGTGGCGAGCCTGAAGACGATGTCACGCTGGTGTGCCTGCGGCGGAGGGGTGCTGATAGCTGAGGCTCTCGAGGCTGCGTTGGGGGATCCGGCTTCCGGCTTCGCTTTCAGCTTCGCCGGGACCAGTCGCCCTGTGGGCTACGCCGTGACTAAAGTAAACTGAGACCACCATGGCGGATAAAAAGATGATCTGGGTGGTGGACGACGATCCGGCGATCAGGGAACTCGTGACCTTCATGGTTACGGAGGCCGGGTATGAGGTCGACGCCTTCGCGTCCGGGGCCGAGGTTCTGGCGAGCTCGGGCGAACCTCCGGGCGCCATCCTCCTCGATCTCATGATGCCTGAGGTCGATGGCGTCGAGGTTCTCAAGGAAGTAACCCGGCGCCATCCGAAGCTGCCGGTCATCATGGTGACTGCCGACAACGACGTCCAGCGAGCCGTCGAGGTGACCAAGCTCGGAGCCTACGACTATCTAACCAAGCCGATCGATCAGGAACGGCTACTGACCACTCTCAGCAACGCACTGTCCCACGGCAGCCTCGCCAAAGAAGTGGCACGTCTCAAGGAAGAGCTTTCGGATCGCTACCACCTCCGCAGCATCGTCGGCTCCTCGGCCGCCATGCGGAAGGTCTACGATCAGGTTGAAAAGGTGCTCGAATCGGAGATTACGGTCTTCATCGCCGGTGAGAGCGGCACCGGCAAGGAGCTCGTTGCCAAGGCGATCCACTTCGCATCATTGCGTTCGGACGGACCGTTCATCGACGTCAATTGCGCAGCGATTCCAGAGGGGTTGCAGGAGAGCGAGCTCTTCGGTCACGAGAAGGGCGCCTTCACGGGCGCCGTCGCCACTCACCCCGGAAAATTCGAACGGGCTTCCGGCGGCACCATTTTCCTCGATGAGATCGGCGAGATGTCTCCCTCGGCCCAGGCGAGATTGCTCAGGGTTCTTCAGGAGCGGGTCCTTCAGCGAGTCGGAGGCGTAGAGACCATCGAGCTCGACGTCCGGGTGATCTCCGCCTCCAACCGCGACCTAACGAAAATGGTCGAGGAGGGATCCTTCCGCCAGGACCTCTATTACCGGTTGGTGGTCTTCCCGATCACCCTGCCGCCGCTGCGCGACCGGCGCGAGGACATCCCCTTGCTGGTCGAGCATTTCCTCGAGAAGTACGCGCGCGACGCCGGCAAACGGGTGACCCGGGTCGAAGCCCAGGCGATGGATGCAATGGCGACCCACGGTTGGCCTGGAAATGTCCGCGAGCTCGAAAACGTGATCCACCGCACTCTTCTGGTTTCTTCCGGACTCGAGCTCACCCTCGATGATCTGCCGCCCGGGATTGGTGAGGATCAGCCCTCGGCCGCGCCGGGCGCCCAGCCGGCAGCGGACTCCGGGTCCGCCAGCGGCACGATGAATCTCGAGGAGCTCGAACGCGAGGCCATCGTTCGGGCGATGGAGAACAACAAGGGCAATCTTTCCGACGTCGCGCGCCAGCTCGGCATCGGTCGATCCACCCTCTACCGCAAGCTCGAGCAGTACGGACTCCGCGAAAAAAAGTGAAGAGTTGAGAGTTAAGAGTTGAGAGTTGAGGGGATGCCGATTCGTAACTCTTAACTCTTTACCTTCTAGAGGACGTCGTCCCACCCTTTCTCGCGAAGCGCTTCAACCACATCCTTGACTCTCTGGGTTTGCTCTTTCGGCACGACCAACACCGCGTCCGGCGTGGCGACAACCACGAGATCGTTGACGCCAACCACTGATAATGCCGGGCCCGTACTGACCAGCACGTTACCGCGCGAATCTTCGGTATGGACGCGTCCGTGGCGGTGGTTGCCGGAGGAATCGCCTGGGATCTCCTCTGCGAGTGCTGACCATGAACCCACGTCGGACCATGGGAAGTCGACCGGAACGGTCCAACATTTCTGTGCCCCTTCCATCACTCCGAAATCCACCGAGGTGGCGGGCAGGGTTGGGTAGACCTCGGCGACCACGGCATCGGCCTTCGAAGATCCGATGGCTTCCGCCAATCGGCCGAGGCCCTCGGCGAGCTTGGGCAGTTGGCGGTGGATTTCATCGAGGAGATCGACAGCGCGCCACGCGAAAATCCCGGCGTTCCACAGAAACCGTGTCGACTCGAGATAGCGCTGCGCCCGTTCCAGATCCGGTTTTTCAACGAAGCGCTGCAAATAGTGAACTGCCCATTCGCCATCCCGGCAGTGTTCCTGACCGAGTTCGAGATAACCGTATCCGGTCTCCGGCTTCGTCGGCTGGACACCGAAGGTCAGCAGACCGCCCTCGCGCTCGACCAGGTGCGCCCCTGCCGCCATCGCCGAGCGGAAACGTTCCTCCTGACCGATAACGTGATCGGCGGGGAGCACGATGCAGATCGCCTCGGGGTCCCGGGAGAGCATGGCATGGGCGGCAAAGCCCGCACACGCGGCGGTATTTCGGCCCTCGGGTTCAGCGAGAACGTTGCCGGCCGGAAGCTCGGGAAGTATGTTGCGGCTGGCATCGGCGGTCGCAGCGGTTGTTATGACCCACACCCGCTCCGGCGGCACCAGCCCTTCGAGCCTTTCAAAGGTCATCCGTAGCAGCGGAGTGTCGGTGGCGAGGGTCAGAAACTGCTTGGGACGGTCGCGCCGCGAGGCCGGCCAGAACCTGGTCCCCGATCCTCCGGCCATGATGACGGCGTGAAGCATGGGATCATCTTAGCTGTTCCTGTCGGGGAGCGGGGGAGCAGAGGAGCGGAGGGGCGGCGAGGTGAAGTCGAGGGAGGATAGGTTTTGGCGATCCGGTATTCTCCATCCATGAACGAGAACGGTTTTGCTGCGGTCACCTTTGATGCCGGCGGAACCATGATCTACTGCGACCCGAGCCCGGGAGAGATCTACGCCCATCACCTCAGCCGTATGGGGAGGTCGGTCGAAGCCGACGAGGTCGGACCGGTCTTTCGGGATGCGTGGGCCGAAATGCAGCGCCGCACCGTCCCCGGACTGGATCGATACAACTCTGCTCCCGGTGGCGAGCTTGCCTGGTGGGGCGAATTCGTGCGCGAGGTGCTCCGTCGCCTCGACCATGACGCTCCCTGGGAGCCACTCCTCGAGGATCTCTACGCGGCGTTTTGTGAGACCAGCGTCTGGAAGGTCTTTCCAGAGACCGTTAACACTCTGGAGACACTCGCAGCGCGCGGAGTCCGGCTGGCGGTCATCTCCAACTGGGACCGTCGGCTGCCCGACATCCTCCGTTCGCTCGATATATTCGAGATCTTCGAGACGGTTACGGTGTCGTCCATCGAAGGGATTGAAAAACCGTCCTCCGAGATCTTCCATCGAACACTCGCGCGGATAGGGATCTCTGAGGCCGAAACGGTGCATGTCGGTGACTCGCCGCTGGAGGATTACAGTGGTGCCGAAAATGCCGGACTGACCTCGGTGCTCATAGACCGGCACAACCTCTTTGCAGACGAACAGTATCTGCGGGTTACCAGCTTGGATAAGATCCTCGACCTCATTGTCTGAACCGGTAGCCTCTCCCCTGCTCCCCTGCCCCCCTGCTCCTCTGCTCCTCTGCCTGAATCGGATCTGCCATACTCAATCGGTATATGTGGGCTCTAAGGTATCTTTCCGCGAAGAATGGCAAACAACCAGCGATGGTGCATCTGCGCAGGCTGGTTGGGCTGACCCTGTTCTTTCTGTGCCTTTCACCGGTGGTCAGCGCCGGTCCCATAGAGGAACGGGTCCAACGCCACATCGAGGCGGCCGTCGAGGGTGGTTTGACCCCGGCCGACTACCATCATCTCGTCTTTGCATTCAGCTGGCGTACGACTCTTGAAGACTGGACGCTCGCCGAGCGTGGCCTCGACCGCCTGACCGCCGCACGGCAGATCGATCCGCTGATGGCGGATGAAATCCGCATGATGCGCGCGGAAATCGAAATCGATCGCGGCCGCGACGCCGCAGCACGGGAACTCTTCCGTACCATGGGCGGGCTCACGTCCTGGTGGTTTCACGAGCCAATAGCCCTCGAGGAACTCACCGACTTCGATGATGTAGCGGTGCCGCCGCCGGCTGAATTCGAATGGCGGGCGACACCAGGCACCGATCCGTCGGGATGGGTGCGTGTGTCGGGTCTCGCCTGGCCTCCGCAACGGCAGATGGCCTACCTCGCGACATCGGTGGTGAGCGATCGCGAACAGCCCGTGGCGGTGCGGGTGGGGGTCGCGCAGGTGGCGCGGGTTTGGCTCAACGGTGTCGAGCTGGTGACCACGCCGCAACCCCTGGACCGGGCGCCCGACCAGGCGGTCGGCGGGGGATGGTTGCGTGAGGGGGAGAACGCGGTCGTCATCGCTGTCGCTTCGGAGGACGAGCGGTGGTGGCTTCGCGCGCGCCTCACCCGACCCGACGGCTCAGCCATTGATGGGGTGCGAGAAATTCGGCAGCCGCCCGCGTTGCATCCACCGATCGACTCTGAGCCGCCAGATGTCCGCGAGCTCGGTTCGGAGATCCGCAAAGCACGTGCTGAGGGCACCCCCGGGGCGGCGATGGCTCTGGCAGCTTTTCTCGTCGCCCGGCATCCGGAACCGGTGGGGGGAGGCGGCGTTCGCGCTGCGTGTCGGGACGCTCGTGCCGAGATGCCTGGTGAGGCTCGGCTCCTGGAATGGCTCGTCACCACCGAGCCGGGAGCGGCGCGGGACCTCCTCTCGGAGGCGTTGAAAGAAGACCCTGACCTGCTGTGGGCCCGACTCGAGCTTGCGGCCTGGTACGGGGAACGGGGGCTGTACGAGCAGGCCCATAATCTCCTGGCCGAGGCGGACACTGGCGGTGCCGTCATTCGCGGCGCCATGCTCGATTTCGATGCGGCTCTGTGGGGGCCGTTGGTGGTGCCGAGGTTGGCCGAGTTGGGCCGTGGTTATCCACTGTGTGTGCGGGTCAACATTGGTCTCGCCGAAGCGGCCATCGACGCTCGCCGCTGGGATCTGGCGGCGGAAGCCGCGATGAGGCTCACGGAGGTGACGCCAGGAGCAGTCAACATCATGGAGCTCAACGAGAGGATCGCAGAAAGCTGTGGCGACGGCTCGGCGATGAGGGAGCTCCTGTCGACGCGTCTCGAGCGTGAATCGAACGCACCGCGAACCAGGGTCCGTCTGGCGCGGCTGCTTGCCGCGGATGGGGATCTCGAATCGGCCCGGTCGATGCTCTCCGTTGGTCTCGAACGCTCTCCGACCGACGTCGATCTGATGATGGAACTGGCCAGCATCGAACACTCGGTGGCCGACGATACGGCTGCCGCAGAGCTTGCTCGAGGCGTGCTCGAGATCCGACCCCAGGACCGCCGCGCTCAACGCCTGCTCGAGCTGCTGGGTGAGGAGAGGGAGAACCTCGACTGGCTTCGTTCCCCGGACGAGCTGTGGCGGATGGCCGATGCGGCTCCGGCTGCGACGCCGGCAGTCGCAATTCTCGACCACCAACAGATCCGATTCCTGCCCTCGCGCTTGACCGAGGAGAGGGTTCAGCAGGTGTTCTTGATCACCGATGCTGCGCGAGCTGACGAACTGCGCAGCCAACACATTCCCTATGTCGCTGAAAACCAACGCCTGCGTGTTCTGCGTGCAAGAATCCTGCGTCGCGACGGCTCCGACGTCGGTGCCCGCCAGGGTGACACGCCCCGCCTGTCAGAGCCCGAGTTCAACCTTTACTACGACACGCGGCTGCGAGTGCTTCGGTTTGATGAGCTTGAAAACGGCGACCTCGTCGAGATCGCCTACGTTCTCTCCGAGACCAATGAGGCCAACGAGACCGGCCCATACAATGGTGGACTGATTCCCCTGGGTCGCGGGGTTCCGGTGGCGCTGATGGAGGTCGAACTGGTGGGTCCGGGCGCGGTTCTCCCGGACTGGGAAATTGCCAATCTCGAGGGCGAACCGGTGCGCGACGAGGACGAACATGGCGTCGTCCGATTGAGCTGGGAATGGCGTGACCTCCCGGCCATCCCGACCGACGTGCCGGCCGCGCCGCAGCTCCTGGTGATGCCCTACCTGGTCTACTCGAACCACCCTCAATGGGGTGATCTGGCGGACTGGTACGGACGCCACGTGGCGTCGAGGGTACGGACGTCGGAGCAGGTGGAGGAAACCGCACGTCGCCTGGTCAATGGTCTCGACGAACGACTCGATCGTATCAACCGCCTCTACCGTTTCGTGACCATCGATATCCGCTACGTCGGACTCGAGTTCGGAGAGCATCGCTACCGCCCATTTTCGGCTGATTGGGTCCTCCACCATCGCATCGGCGACTGCAAGGACAAGGCCGCCCTCCTGGTGGCGCTGCTCGACGTCATTGGTGTGCCGGCACGAATGGTGATGATCCGGACCGCTGATCTCGGTCCTGTCAGCAGCGAGCTCGCCGTTCTCGAGGTATTCAACCACGCGATCGTCTATCTACCCGAGGACGATCTGTGGCTCGACGGAACCGCCACCGGTCACGCACCGTATCCACCGCCATCGATGGATCAGGATGCATTCGTTCTGGTGGTCGACGGATCACAGAGTCGACCTCAGTTCTCGCCGGAGGTCGGCGCGGGGAGGACGAATATACGCTTCGCTCTCGAACCGGGCGACAACTCCGATGTGGCGATCACGATCGAAAGTCGCG
>Ga0255054_10001184_pt1 | contig 15378 bp, 26 predicted proteins | sample JV7_2_23_MG_FD_188634 | JGI IMG/M metagenome (GOLD analysis project Ga0255054, IMG submission 188634) | Seawater microbial communities from Jervis Inlet, British Columbia, Canada - JV7_2_23 | ecosystem: Environmental > Aquatic > Marine > Inlet | place: Canada: British Columbia | collected...
CCTTCGACAGGAGCTGCCTCACTTGTAGGGGCAACAGCCGGAGCTGGCTCTGTGCTAGGCTTGAAAGCGTTCCCTGAATCGATTGTATCGTTAGGGTTCTGAAGAAGCTCCCACCCATGGTATTCTCTACCACTTTGTTTTTTGGGCTTCTGCTTCCCTTTCCATTCGACAATCACTGACGTTCCTACAGGAACCTTGGTGAACTTGTCGTTTAGCACACCTGTACCCCAGATGCTGATTTCTCCGTTTGTATCTGCTGGGTCTCCAGCAAGGTGAGCCGGGTTACCAGCCTTTACAAGCTTAAGTTTGTGAACCTGTGAGTTCTTGTCCGGACCTTGGTCGTGCTCAGTCCCAAGGTAGTACCCTTGAACCCAAGAGTTCTCGTCTGCAGCAAGAGCAACAAGGTTGTTGTCCTTTTTCTTTCCAGTTTGCTTTGGCTCCCACGTGGTGCCGTTTCCGCCGCCTACAGCGGTGTAGTCATCTCTATTCATGTTGATTTGTTTTATTGTTAGATATTTGTTGATTTTCTTTTTTCATTGAATTCGGTGATATTCTCTTGACGACCTCTCGGTTTGCCTTTCTTACGGCTTGCTAGAGCGTATTCCACTTCAGGATACACCTCATCACTCATTCGAGCCTTGTACTGGTCTATCAAGGTCTTGAGTTCCTTGATATGCCGCTTCTGTCTCGCGACAGCCGCTTTAGTGTTCTGAATCTCCAAGCTCGCTGCGTCAGGAGACATGTCGGAGACTTTCTCGATAATATCACTAAGACATACCTTTTCGCCTCTAGGGTCGTTTAAAAGCAGCCTTATCTTCGATATGCCGCTACTTACTTCCATGGTCAATGTAGTACTTGTCTCGGATTGAACTAATGTAGGTCTCGCTCATTTTGTCGAGCGGAGTTTCGACCACTGTTATTTTTACCAACACTCCCAGCACCTGGAGAATCTTTATGATGTGCTCCTGTCGTAGCTGAGGGCTAGACATTGGCTGGTCTTGTTGTAGGTATTGTTTCTTGAAAGCTCTGTAGCTGACTCCGGCCTCTTTGGCGACCTTGAATAGGTCTAGGCCGAGCGCTTCGGCTCTGGCTTTGATAAGTTTCTTGATCTCAGATGAAGAAACGATAATGTCAAGATAGTCTTTATTGAGCTGTCTCTGCCCAGTGCTTCGAGTGTTTCCGTCAATCATCCTTAAGGCGTTTTGCGCCTAGTCTCTTCATGAAGTCCTGATATTTCTCTGCTATCATAATCTCGGCCTGTTTCGATTTCTTCTTTTTCTTCTTCTCGTCTTCGTCGTCACTACTGTTGTCGCTGTTGTCGGAGTCTCCCTTCATGTAGAGGAGTGTCATGTCGATACCTGGGAACTCAGCTTCGTCTGAGGAGCTTTTATGCCACGGCCTAGCTGACTTGATTTCGCCGCCGCTTATCATTTCCGATACGATCTTTGATTTATCTCTGACGAACTTCTTCGAGTGAGGGTTTCTCACGTCGTTGCCAGTGTTATCCCGCTTCTTATCCTTTACAATCTTATTTACTTCTATGAACATCTGCCCTTCTTTTGGTTTCCCAAATGTAACGATTCATACTGAGAATTAAAACTTCCGTCGAGAATATTCGGCAAGTAGTAGAGCGTCTATAATCCCATCGTGAGGCTTGGTAGACCTTTCGGTTCTCAAGAAGTCCTCTGTTGGCCATAGTCTTTTGGCGGCTAATAGGGATGTTGCTTTGGTGTTTACCGAGCCAATAGCTGGGGTTCCGTCCTTCTTTCTCTTGGTCGAAGCCTTTCGGATTGGTTTGATGTTTTTCCACATTTCTTTCTGCCATTCCTTTGGAGGAACCATGGCATGACGGCATTCGTTACCAATTAGAATCCCTTCAATTTGTCCGCAATTCTTTGAGAGGGAAACCATTGAACTCTTGCTGACTCCGAATATAATCCCTATCAGCTCCAGGGTGAAGTTGTGGTCGGGATACTTCTGTTTTGTCTTTTTGATAATCTTGTTCAGACCGTGGGGGTCGAACTTGTTGCCAATTTTGGGGAACCCTGCGCGGTAAAGTATCTTCCCGTTTTCGTCTAGAACTGCTATTGCCCCGTCTGCTCCGGGGTCTATTCCTATGTGTATCATCTTACTCTAAAAAAATCTCCTTGGTTTGACCTTCTCTCAGTGATTGGTTTGGATCCAAATTCACTTTTGTTGTGGCGGTACGCACTGCCTACGCTCCCCTGGAGCTCCTTGTAGTCCAGCGACGAGTACTTGTTCCAAATCATCGCTAAAGCGTGCTCCTCATCCATGCCTGCACGATTCAATGTGCAAGCTAGGGCAAAAATGTAATTATTCCTATTCCCTTGGTGATACGACCCTACGCTGCTCGCCTTGACAATCTTGATGCAAGTATCGAAAATGTGGCTCATATCGAATGACATAACGACACTGCTAGGAAGCTTGGCCGGGGAAAACACCCTGCTAAACATCTCCCTCTGAGAATCATCGTGCTTGATTTCGAATATCTTGTAGCTAGGATTGTAGTACAGGTCAGGGTCGTAGCTTACGAAGCATAGCCTGGACACGTTCTTCCCGCTCCTATCGATAATGATATCGTAGTTGTCCTTGATGTAGTTGCTAAGGGCGAAGAAAGCTAGTTTGTGCTCCTTGGCTTCCGTTGATACATGGAACAAAATCTTAACACCCTTGGTTGGTCCATCAAAGAAACAAGCTACATGCTCATCATTCATGAGCTCCCTCTTGAATCGAACGAGATCCTTTTTGCTGATATCGTCAACATCTAAAACAACCATGTTAGAGTACTCAATGAGCTTGTCGTCGAATCTCTCAGGGGAGAACACTCCGGAAAACGTAACACATGGGAGCCTGAACTTTACTTTCTTCACAGTATCCTTGTCCTTCGGGTCTATGCTTCTTAGCCGTTCAATCGGCTCTTTCCACCTCCCCTCTTGGATTCCCTCGATAACCCGAAGGGCGTACACGGTGTGTGTACATGCCTTAGGCCATACGTTGGGGAATATGTTACATCTTGCGTGATCCATTAATTATCTCTTTTCCCTATTGACACAGGGGCTATTAGCCACATCTGCTCTGGTGTTTTTGACCCGTTCTTTTCGAATAGGAATATAGAAGATTTATTGCCTTCAGTGTGAACAAGAATCTCATCGGACTCCATCTTGTCGAGAGCAGTGAGCATGTATCTAGAGTTGAAGGCGGTAGCACAATCAACGAGCGTGTTGGATATTATCTCCGGCTCCTCGTATGCGTAGTTCTCCTCGAATTCGTTCACAGCCGTAAGGGCTATGACTCCTTCTTTTGAAACCATTTTAGTCGAGTTGAATTCATTCTTCGAGTACAGGTTGAGTCGTTTGAGGGTGTTCATCATCTCAACTCGGGATATACACACGAAGTTGTCCTTCTTGAGGAAGTTCCAGAACTCCTTCACTGGTGGATACTTCCCATATAGGAGCTTAGCGATGAATGTAATTGGTCCGTTCTGAACTAGAACGCTGTTGCCATCCGTTCCTACTTTGATTTGCGGGGAAATATCAACACCGTCCAACATCATGGCTGTACGCTTTGGAATCATCATCTCTGGAATCTCTTCTTCGACGTGTAGGCCCATTCTGGATATCACGGTTCCATCTGTAGCTGAAACCTCAACAACGCCGTCTACGGTCTTTATAGACACTCCTGACATCATCTCACGAAGGTCTTTCGGGTTCACAATCGGGCTACATGTTGTCATGGCTCCTACGAACGCCTCTCCTGAGATCGGGAAACCTTTAAGTTTCTCCTTGTCCATGGTGACTACCGAGAACTCTTTCGGGTTAATGCTGGAGATTCGATACTTTCTCTTCTGGCCCTTGACAGAAATGATGGTCATGTAGTGGTCTGCAGAGCCTTCCTTCTTAGTTACCTTCGAAGTGATTATAACGTTCTCACAGTCTAGAAGCCTAATGGTTTGGCAGAACACCTGGGCCGGAACACACATATCAAAGTCTTCACTAGATTCAACTGTGATGTATCCTTTGATTTGCATGTCCGAAGACCTCGAGTATATGTAGCACTTGTCTCCCTTTACGGTCATGTAAAGGCATTCCCAAGCGTGAATAGTTGTCTTTTCAATCCCACGAGCTACAACGTCGAGGACTTTTACGAGTGACTCTCTATTGGCCGTTATCTTCATCTTCGAATAATTTTGTTTGGTTAGGGTCTACGAATTCATTTACTTGGTCGTGATACCACCAAAATTCATTTACTAACAGGTCTCCGTCAAGTGTTAGCCCCTTTAAGGTGCCAAACTTCCCATTTCCGTCTCTTACGGTTTTACCGAGCAAAGACTTCCATTTTTCTAATTCAAATTTCATACTTTTTGAAATTGTGGTGTTGTCGATTGGATGCCTTTCATCTTCTCGTAATCATTGAACAGGCTACTGAATAGCTGTCCCTGGAGGTTGTCATAATGAACAACTCCCTGCTTTCCTTTGTCAACGAGTTCGTCAATGTCTCGCTTCTTGTCCACGATAATTCGGAACACATGCTCATCGATAGTCTCTTTACCGATCGTGTAATAAACCCGAACAGCTTCCTTCTGGCCTATCCTGTGGCAACGCTTGTATGGCTGCTCTAGCTGGTCAGGAGTAAGAGGGAAGTTCATGAATATCACATCATTGGCATTGGTCAGGTTAATCCCGATTCCTGCAGCCTGGAAATTCCCCAGGAACAGGAAGCAGTCATCTTCCTTCTTAAACTTGTCAATGAGCTGTTGTCTCTTGTGGGAGCCTACATCTCCGGCGATACGGACGCAGTTGCCTAAAAACTCCTGTTCGAGCATCTTGAGCGGGTCTGTATATCCTGAGAAAACAACCACCTTGCGCCCTTCAGCTCTAATCTCATTGATGAGGTCTTTGATGGGCTGCACTTTGCTGGTGGCCATTATCCTGTTGAGTGAGTGGATGTTAGCGCTCATCGTGAGACGAAGCTTGGCCTTCTCTTTCTGCTCTGCAGACTCGTACTTCTTCTTGGCCATGTAGAGCTCTTCCAAAGCATCGTTGTACTCTGAGGACAGCTCGCCTACATCGAAGTAGTATTTCTTGATAATCAAGGCCGGTAAATCAATACACTCTTCTGACTTCTTTCGAATCATGAAGTTGGACATCTTGATTCTTAGGTCACCAATGTTTTTTGACCCACTGACCTTGTTGCCTCCTCTAGTCGAACTACTCAGGCAATAATCCTTTTTGAACTTAGCGAAGTTCTTACCTAAAGGATGGCCAGCAAGCTTGCAGTACGCGAAGTAGTCAATCGACCGGTTTGTAACTGGAGTACCAGAAAGAAGAGTAACCCTAGCTTTAGGATTGTTTCTGACCAGCTTCTCAACAGCTTTGAACCTGTTGGTCTTGTGGTTCTTGATGTAATGACATTCATCGATGATGATGTGTCCTATGACGTCTCTGTTGAGGTAGTCGAAGAACTTGCTAATCATCTCGTAGTTGATTACTACAAACCGTTCGCGGAAAGCGTATACACACTTGTTCTTCTTGCTATCAAGTATCGTCCATAGAATAGGATTGAACCCCCAGTCATCAGTCATGTTATGGAACCAGTTCCACTTCACCAGCGCTGGGCATATAATGATTGTCCTTGGCACCGACATGGACTTCGAGAGGGTTGCTGAGGTGATCGTTTTACCGAGCCCTTGTTCGAAAGCCCAGTAGTTCCATTGATTGTAGATGCTCACCGCCAGCGTGTGTCCCTGGTGCATGAATAGATCGTTGGGATAATTCAGCTTTGCCTCGTAGTTCGCTTTGAACTCGTTTCGACTATCCACATACATCTTCTTGAGATGATTGAAAAATCCGGTCCGATAAGCCTGATACTGAGCGCTAAGCATTACTATAGAGAAGGAGGTCTTGATGAACTCAAGTAGAGCTTCAGGGTAAGTCCTTCTGATGTCTACAGTAATGATGTTCCCGTTTAATTCAAAGCCTAGACAATGAGCTATTTCAAACTCATTATCTAGCCAGTGGTTCTTAAACAGGCGCACCCTGTATCGGTCGAGTATATCGAATGGTTGCATTGGCCTAGTAAGAATATTATTTGTCAGTGTGAGAAGGGGCAATAGACCCTCCTGAAAGCGCTTGAATTTTAGTCTCCATGTCTAACTGATTCCCCAGCCACATTTTCGCTTCCATTAGGGCTGTCATGATTTGCATAGAAATCATCTGAACCTGTGGGTTAGAGACGGACAGCTTCACGAGTTCGTTGACAGTATCTTGGATTCTCTTGCGATTGTCCTTGATGTAATCGAACTTACTGTAGTCCTCGGGAAACTCAATACCAGTCTGGTCGTGGCTCGGATAGTCGAGCTTGCTGATATGGTAGAGCTGAGTCACCCAGTTGTTGGCTCTCTCGAGCTCTATCTGGGCTAGTCCGCCGTATTTAGTGTTGATTCCAATCTTCGTCATGAAGTGGATGGATAGGTCAATCTTGTCTCTTATAGCTTTCATATCTCTTCTGATTCTGTAAATTCAACTGTTACTTCTTCGTTCTCGCCTTCGAAATCAACTTTCTCGATTAGGACTTGGTAGCCTTGCTCTTCGCAAATCTTCATGATGAATCTCAGCGTCTGACGATCCAGGAGCGAGCCGTCCTTGATGACCAGTAGTTTGAGGTTTGGATTCATGGCCATCCCGATTCGAATACCTATCCCTATAAGCATAGCGGTAGAGTGCTGGTCTTCATCCAAAGGAAGTCCTTTGTAGGTAACCATGTTCTCGTCGAACGCTAATCCGGGAACTGGTAGAGGGCTGGAAGCAAACACTTCGGCCTTCTCCTTGTCAATCTCCTTCATTCGCTCAGTCTTCTTGTCGGACTCAGCGCTTTTAGTGTCCATGTCGGACCTAGACTTCTCTAGCTTGGCAATTTCATCACAGATTGCGTTGTGGTCATCGATGTCCTTGAGTTGAGCTGATAGGTACCCGATGCTTGGCTTCTCATTCTTCTGGAGCCATTCATTGGTAGTGTTTAGATTATGTCTAGCCACGTCCAGCTCTTTCTGAAGGCAGGCTATTTGCTCTTCCTTGAAGCTTATAGTCTCCATGAACCTAGCCTGAGCTGAGGTAGCCTTCGAGTGCTTCTCGATATAGGTGGAAAGCCCGTTAATTTGAGTTCTGATAGCCTCGCCGTCCTTCTTGGTCGAGTAGTTCTCAATGTCTTCCAGTGTATATTCATGCCCTTCGAGGTTGGTCTTCATAACCTTTACCTCTGCATTGACTGTTGACCGCTCATTGTAAACCTTCTTACGCTCAACGTCAAGCTCTGCCATTTTATCGACAACCTCATCAGGAAGTAAGGCTTTTAGGATCTCCACCTGCTTCTTACGACCAGCGTCGGAAACTCCGCCAGCGTCGGTACGAGCCAGCCTAAGGAACTCCATCATGTTGAAGCTGATGTTGCCTACAATGTCGTTAATAACACTCTTACCGCCGGGAACCTTACCCCCGTCTTCGTTGGTAATAGTGATACGCCCCTTCTGATGCTCAGGGGAGAAGTATAGGCCAATGTTGTATTTGACGCTCTCTCCTTTGAACTTACCGCCCACTAGAAGCTCTACTGAGCCTCTTTCCTCACCTTCCTTAACTGGTTGCAGAGGGATTATTTTGGAGTTGATAGGAGATTGAATCGCCTGGATAAGGCTGGACTTGCCTCCGGCATTTGGAGCGATGATAATAGCTGAGCGCCCTTCGAAGACTACTGTCTTGTGAGAGATGTTCTTGAAATTCGTAATCTCAGCCTTGAGTATTTTGATACCTTCTTCTTGCATTTAGTCGTTTGTTGTCGGTTATTTAATAGTTCCATCGCTAGTGTCTTCAGCGATCTTATTCAATGCTCCTTGATACTGTGGACACTTGTCCTTCACTGGACACCATCTCTCACATCGTTTGTCTTCCCCCGGTCGGTGCTGCACATACATATCAGAATACCTGTTCCGGTTCTCGTGCATGTACTGGTCAGCGTATGCCATAGAAGCGCAAAGCTTCACAGCCTTCTTGTAGCCCTTTCTCATTACAGCGTACTTGGATTCGGTAGACCATCGCTCAGCTCCTGTACATTGAGCTACGTTACCTAGAAGAGCCTGCTTGTGGATGTTGACTCTCTTTCGGAGGTACTTGTCCATTGTAGCGTCATCAAAGAGCTGGATGGGAATCGTTTGAACTTGGTGCTTTGGGTAGTCTCTGCTTCGCATTAGGCCGTTAGGAGACCAGTCGCGGAAAATGGCGACAATCTCAGCCTCTTTAACTGGGAGTCCGTTCATTCGAAGCATGTATGCGTACGTGTTGAGCTGCGCGTACCACTTCTTTTTGGACTCTTCGAAGATAGCCATCCATACACTACAGTTCTTGTAGTCGGAAAGCTTCTCTAATGACTTGGTGTATTTGTCGAGGGTGCCGGAAATGACCATACCTTCGACCTCAATGGTAAGAGATTTCTCCATTAGGACATCAGGATTCAATGCGTCCGGGAAGTTCTCTTCAATAATCTTTTGGATGTATGCAGCGCCCTTCTCCTGCCCCATGTCTTCTAGGACCGCCTTGGCTTCGAACAGCTTCTGACCTTCCACCTGGTTAATCTCTCCAAGCTCGACAACCTTGTGCACGGCTGTGCCCATGACGGCCCATATCATGTCCATGGCGTCTACTTCAAAGTCGTTCTGTCGTTTTAGGATTCTTACTTGGGGAGCATCGATAAGTTGAGTAACTGAGATGTCTCCATAGGTTCGGTGCTTGTCCACCATTACGGCTCTAACTATAGCGTCAGGAAGTCCGTGTTTATTCGTTATTAGTGTTCCCATAAAGTCTGCTGATCTGAGCCAGTAAAGATAGAAAAATAATTGAGTTATTTGGGCCAGCGAAGTTCTTTAAACTCTTTCCAGTTCAAGTACCCTCTTTTTTGAACGGGTTCGTTTATGTGGCATTTAATAGTGCCTGAGAAGATGCCGTTCTTCAGGTCTGACACCTTGTGGCCCCTTTCTTTTGCGAGTAGGTATTCATGCCTCTCCTTGTTCGTGATAAGCACGTAAAAAATCCAGAGAAATACTACCCCAATCTTTTTAAAAATCATAGCTATTCGTTTTCAACTTTCTTAAATCCTTCACCGAACTTTTCGGCGTTCTTGTACTCTTCAGCATCAGGGATGCTTCTAATATCTAGGTTGGCTTCCATGAAGTGGATGCAGTCAACGATGTATTTGTGCAGTCGCTTCTTGGTCATATCTCCAACACTTAGGATATATGGAAACTCTTCACCTTTACGAATCATCATCTCCTTGGCGCAATATGAGCTCAGGAAGTAGTGAGCCTTAGCCTTGTCCATTCCCTCGTAACCAGCATTCACTAGCCCCATCATAGCCACATCTAGTAGTGGACCTCGGTAGTAGGCATACATGCGAAGCTTCTCTTGTGATTTGACCTTGGGCTGAATGGTAACAATGAGTTCAGTGTTAAGGTTTTCGAACATATAGGAGCGAAACTCAGTTTTCATGATGAGCTCCTTGGCCATTCCTCTGGTCGTGTGTCCCTCTACTGGGGTAAATGTGAAGTGTGCTTTCATTACATCATAAGTTGTTCGTAACTGAAGTGGTCACCAAGGGCTTCCTGGATCGTAGTCATTTCATTGGGCTCGAATCCCAGCATCTTCTTGTTGTACATTCGAATTCTCCGGCTAATTCTAATCTCTCCCCTAACGAACGCCTTCCCTTGGTCGGTGATACGCCATAGTCCGAGCTTCGTAGCGCCCTTGTCTTCCTCCTCTTTAATCATAGGGTCAATGAGTCCCCAGAACCTCAGCAGCGTCCAATCATGACCGTTCTTGATGCTGTTCTTTCGAAGGTGGTCTTTGACATGATGGTACTCGGAGTCTCCAAGTCTGTACATTTCGATCAGAATCCTGGCCATCCCTGAGTTTAGAGGTCTCTTGTATTCTTTGACGTATTGCCCACACGCTGGACAGTGGCATCCTTTACGAAAGCCTCGTCTAATGAACTTCTTTGCCTCCTCCAATGTCTTCGTTAGTTCCATAGTAGATTAGTCGATTTAGTGTAATTAGAATTTCTTCGTATCGTCGGTCGCCGGTCTCATGTAGTTTGAGACGAACTAAGCGCCGGAAAACGTCAGGCATGAGGTAGGCTTTCTCTTGATTGCAATCATAGCAGCAAGGAACCTTGTTGTTAGGCAGGTTGCTGATACCGTAAGCCTTGAGAACCATGCTCGGGATGAGGTGGTCTTTAGTCTTTTTGTTGGGAAGCATGAGGAGCCTGCAGAAGAAGCATACCTCCTTGTTTCTGGAGTGCTCGATAACGAAGTCCCAGTCAATGTTGAAATAGCCTCTATCTCTGAAGTGAACGACCCCCTGCTCTTTGAGGGTAGAAAGAATCCTGTGAAGGTTGGCCTTGTCCCAGACCCACTTTGTGACCGTTACATATAGCCATCCGTCCTTTTCCTCCATGGAGATGACTTGGCTCTTGGGGATCCAGAAGGTGTGGTTTTTGAATCTCTTGAATAGGTAGGCTTTGTCCGTCTGTGACTGTAGTCTATTGGGCTTTATTTGAAACGTTGTTGTCACCTTCTTTGAGTTCTTCTAGTTCTGCTTTAACGAAGCCTATTAGCAACCTGTATTGCATGATAGCCTCTTCTCGGTGTTTCCCGGAAGCCGAGTTCACTAAGGTAAGCATAAAACTCTCACATCTATCAACAAACTCAAGGATACTTTTGTATCTCTCCTGATTGTCGAAGCACCATTTCAACAGGGCTGTGAGGCGTTCTTCGGCTGTAACTCTAAGTGCGTCCTTTAGCTCTGGGTCGTTCACAAATGATAGCGTGAAGTGCTCCAGATTAAAGAGTATGACGTCCTTTTTAGACCCTTGCAGGTATGCTCTCATCGCTGGGACTGATGAGTGTATTCGAATGTCATTAGCGAAGTATTTGTTCTTGAAGAGCTTGAATGTCATTCCTAGCTCTATTGATTCGCTGTCCGGCATTTTTGCGATGTGGTAAACCTTAAACATTAGATAATTTTTAGATCAATAATTCCATTATTCATTGCTGCATACACCAGCATCGTGTCGTTCTTGACATCGAATATACCTAGGAGGTTTCGTCTTCTTGAAACAGCCGCCTGGATGGTTATCCCGAGGTTGTTGGCGATTAGCGCATGACCGTTACCTAGAACGATTTGCTCAAGAACCTCCATGTGCATCGCGTTAGGCTGTTCGATGTTGGTAATCTTACCTACATTAATCTCAATTTTTATCATATCAAATACCCTTTCTTTCGTGCATCGGCTGGATGCAGGTGAATCTTTATTATGTGGCAATCATGGCAGCAAGCCATGAACCACGGGACGTGATAAACTCTTTCGCCGTTCCTACCCCCTTTGTGGTGGAGCTCGGTCGAGTCATCCCCACACCCCTCGTATTCACACTTAGGATGCGCTTTCATGTACTTATCTCTTTCTGATCGATATCTAGCCAGTTGTTCTAATCTATTGTCAGAGACAGGCTTTATACGCTTAGAAAGAGATTTCTTCTTGTTGGGTTTCTTGTCGGTACGAAGATACTGATGCCACTTACAGTAGCCCTTCCCGAATCTCGGGTTAGTACAATCGCCCTTCAAGCAGTCCTTAGCCACTACTCTTCCTCGTCAGACTTAGACTTGTCAACAATAGCTTGGAAGGCTTCGTCGAACATCCCTTGTCGAGCCATGCTCATAATCTGAACCATCTTGAATCGATCCTTTGGCGGAACGTATGAGGCTTGTGTAAGCACGTCATTCAAGAAGTTGGAGTATCCACCAAACTCTTCGACGGCACCTTCGGTCTCATCTAGCTTGTCGAGGAATATCTCAACTGGCCCGGTAAGTGATTTAAGTTTCTTTTCGAGGTTTCTCTCAACCTGAAGTACTCGAAGCGACCCTTGCTTCTCAGCGCTTCTACGCTGGGCTCTGTTGCCGTCTTTAAGGCGTTTCCTGAGCCAGTATCTTTCAATCTGCATGTCGGCGTCATTGACAACGGCCATGTGGCTAGATGCTATTTGAAATAATGCGTGGTAGGTTACCAGTGAATGGTATTCCTTGTCGCTGTACCCGGTCTTAGCGTTTTCTTTCTTCGGGGCTTCTGCTGTTTCTGTGCTCATCCTAGAGGTGTTGCTATTAGTTTGCAATTTAAGACTTTTAGTAGAGATTCTAGCTTCTCTTGGGAAGCATTTGTTTCTTCGCCTCGTTCCCACTGGGAATAGTACCCTCGATTCCATCCGGCTTTTTCGGCCAGTTCGGTCTGGGTCATGTTGCGATACCTTCTCATCATCCCTATCTGACGGTGTAGTGGTTGTACTTCTAGTGCCATATTAAGTGTAAGTGTTTCTTTTACAGATGATTGGTTTTCCTTTTCTTGATGCTTTGGTGGCGAGCTTGTCGGCCATCTCATTGAATGGGTTGCCTGCGTGTCCCCTTATCCAAATGAATTTAAGCTTGCTCTTGCCGTCCAGGTGTACTTTTCTGGCGAGGTAGAACTTACGCCATAGATCGATGTTCGCTTTTGAGGACATGGTGTTGTTGGCGATGTTGTTGTCAAGCCACTCATTGGCCATATTGATAACATGTTCATTATCGCAGTAGATATCAATCGTGTGTCCCGGATTACACTTCTCAAGGGCGTGAATGACTCCTCGAATCTCCATGCGAACATTGGTTGTATCGACGAAGCTCCTTGAGTGGTACTTTTTCATTCTCTTCCCTAGAATGAAGACTACCCCGAACCCGCCTTTCTTTTGGAGGTGCTTGTAAGATCCATCTGTGTAGATTTGGATTGCGTCAGTCATTCTTTATCTCTTGTTATATCTATAAGTGCTAAAAATCCTTGAGCGGGCTTTCTTGGAGTCAGGCTCACGTCTCCATTCCACATTGCGTTCTCTAGGTCGAGAGCCATTTGAAACTGCTTCTTGACTATTGATAAGAAGTACTCGTCGTTGTAGTATATCGCACTCCGAAGCTGGTGTATCTCCTTGCTTTGCTCGGCAATCTTAATTTTGAGCTTCTGGTAACTACTTAGTTTCTTCTTCGCCATGAGTGTTGATTTTTTTTTAACTTCTATGTACTATTGCACATGTTTAACTGAAATGCCGTATAGTCTCTGCCTAGATTTAATGGCTCTGTATGATGAGGTGCTTCGCGGGGCGGAAAGGCTCTTGCTTGTTCTTGACGGTCTCTAGATAATCTAAGGCCTCCTGTTCTTCTATACTATTATACATATTATTTTTTTATTAATATTAACGATAGCGGTGTGAATTGATTATCTTTTATTTCATGATAGCCTAATGATCTCATGGTGTTATAGTGTTCTTGTTCTACACCAATGAATGGCAGAAGATAGTTGTGCCCACAACAACACCCTGTTGTTTTTATGCCTTTACTCCATAGGCTTTTAATTTCATCTAATAGACAGTTGTCTATTGATACGGTGTTACCCCTTCCAAATGGCTTACTTAAAGCCGTAGCATTGTCGTACGTTTGGGCTGATATGTTTACACAATTACACATTTTTTCAACACTATATAAAAGTAACCCTTCGGGTCGCACAAGCTTACTTTTATACTTGCGTTAGGTTTAATTACTCCTTTCTTGTGTCAACCTTTCTTTCTTCATCCCAAAATTGCCCCGCTTGTTCTATTTCACTACAAGGGTTATCTTTTCTTTCTTTAATTAATCTGTTATACGTTTCATAATGTCCTTCCTCACAATCTTGTAATTCATAAGCATCATACCAACATTTTTCACAACTTGCCATATCTTTATTTTTTTTAATTAAACTAAACCTAACACTCTGTAAATGGCATACAAGTACAGCCACTTACAGTAACCGTTATAAGTAATAAAAAACTAAAGTTGTTTAAACTTTTGACATTTTTCACATTTATATAAATCAAACCCACCGAATCCACCTGTTTTATCTGGTTGTAACTTATAGCTATGTTTGCAAGTCTGTTGCTTGCAAATTTTCTTTATCCATAAAATTAAATCTCCTATCATAATCCGTTTTTTAAAACTTATAACATTATTTAAAAATCATTAAAACGCTTTTTACATTTAGCATTAGAGTGCATTAAAACGCACAATAACATTGTATATAAATTATTTTTTTACTACCTCTTCCCCATACTTAATCATTGCATCCATTTCATCAGCTATATTTAATATGGCTTGAAATTGTGCTTCTGTCATTTCTAATTTTATCTTTTTTGCCATCTCTAAAAATTTTAATTCAAATCATACAACCATTCGTTGTAAACAATTAGTCGCTAAACTTTAGTTTTTCTTTTTTAAATATCTTGCCATCTTTATAGAAATGTGCTTCTTTGCCAACTATACTTATAAAATCAGCGTCTAACTGCTCGCTATCGCTTTTACAACAACGTGTATAATTAATAGCTTCATTTACTGCTTTTATAAAACAGTCTTCGCTCATACCTTGTTCTACACTTTCATCAATAGTATTTAAATAAGCATCTGCTCTATTTTTAAATAATTGTCTTAATTTTGTTTCTTCCATTTTTATAAATTTTTAGTTAATCCAACGCTACTAATCATACACAATACAGTTATAAATGCTTCACAAAATAATCACTTAGACCTGGCTCTGTACCGTCAAACTCGTAGCCCCTTGACACATACCAACGGTGAGGCCATGCCCTAGCATCTGCCCATAAGATAGCCTCTTTGCCCCCTAGTGACTTAATAAGATTCTCGCGGTAGTCTTGTAAGGCTGTACCGAATCCCTGCCCCTGGTGGCTCTTATCTACGTTCAAGCATGATAGTTCGCCCTGCATATCCTTGTCCAAATAAACAACCAACTTTGCAGAGGCTCTAATAGTTCCGCTTTCGTCTTCTGCAAAAACTAAATAAGTGCTTCTGCCTTTCGTTGTCACTTTGTGGTGCTTGATTTTTCCGAGCATACCAACGGTTCTATTTGCGGTTTTTCATTCTAGCGTCTTCCCATGCTTCTTTGATGTCGCCATAGTAAGCCCAAGCCTTGAAGAAATCTATTAGTGTTCCTAGTAGCTTCATAATCTAAGGTTTAAATTTCCGTTATGCTCATTCCCCAATTCTTGATGTGGGGCTCTTGTTCTGCGAATTTCTCAAAACTTTCATATTGAAATGCAGGCCAGTGTTTCTGGTGAAAGATGAAGTTTGCCTTATCCTTGGACTCTGCCTCAATCACTTCCTCTGGAATAACGTCTGGTATGCCTTCCATCCCTGACGCTAAATAGTAATAGCTTATTTTAAATTTCTTCATAATATCAACGGTTAAACAAACTTAA
>Ga0255054_10001188_pt1 | contig 15349 bp, 14 predicted proteins | sample JV7_2_23_MG_FD_188634 | JGI IMG/M metagenome (GOLD analysis project Ga0255054, IMG submission 188634) | Seawater microbial communities from Jervis Inlet, British Columbia, Canada - JV7_2_23 | ecosystem: Environmental > Aquatic > Marine > Inlet | place: Canada: British Columbia | collected...
CGCTCGAGCGTCAGGTTCACCATGCCGTCGGCGACGGCCATGAGTTCCTGCCACTCGTCCTCGGGTAGCCGCTTGCCGGCGACGATTTTCATTGGCAAGGGCAAGGTAGGCCCGAGAATTTTGTTCGCCTCGATAGCGGCACGATAAAGCGGGCCGCCATGATCACCGTCGCCCGCCGAAACGAGGACAGTACTCCCCGACAAACCATTACCGTATCGCGAGCTTGCGCTCTCCCGGGCCACGAAGCCCGTGTGGTAAAGCTGCGTGTGCAAGACACTCTTCGGTTGAAAGAATTCCTCCAGGCGCGCAAAAACGGGGTCGGAGTGGACCACGACGAGGTCGAAATACTTGTCGAGCAATGCCGCTGCCTTGTCGGCGCGTGAGCCGTCGTCCTGTGCACAGTTGGTCAGGATACCGTCCGTCATGCAGACGACCAGCGAGTCCCCGTAGATTCCGTTTCGTGCGCGTTCGACCAGCGGCAGAATCTCTCCTCGTAGCGCGTGCTGCTTAAACGGGAAATTCTCGATCGCGACAACTCGTGGCTTCAGCCGTTCGAACACCCGTAACATGATGTCGCGACGCGTCACGAGGCGCTCCCGGAGTTCCTGCGAACGCCCGATGTCGATCACGTTTGAATCAGGATCGACACCCATCGCCGGTAGCAGGACGAGTTCGACGTTTTCGGGCACATCGATGTCAATCGTTTCAACATCGCCCAGCAGAACCGTGACATCGAAGGTGTCGCTCAGCCTTCCTGCTACTTCCATCGCCCGCCGCAGTTGTCCCAACTGCGTCTCGCTTCTACAGCAATACATTAGTGCGGATTTTGTCATTGTCATTCTTCGCTCTAGGTTCGGAAGGCGTCCAGACGTCCCGGTCAAGACGCCTTCCGATTACTCGGGCCGAACCGAATCGCTCATTCCATTTCCAGTTCGACCTCTGTGGCCGTGAGTTCCTGTATGTTGCTCTCCACGCCCTTGGCGTCCACCAGGCTGCCTACGCCCACGGCCGCCCAGAATTCAGCAGGAGTCGAAAATTCGACTTCTGTGCTGCCCCGGCTATCGATGAACTTGGCTTCACTCGTAAGGATGGTCACACCGAGTACGGTCAGGGAGTTGGGTTCATTGACGCCACCGGTCTCGACGAAGCCACGCAGCTCGGTATCGTCCGAATTGGGATCGAAATCATCACGCTCGATGATGAATGCGGTGATTTGACCAGTCGGGAGTTCCTGACCGCGCACTTCAACGTAGTCGCCCATGCGCAGCATATCGACTTTGAGGCTTGGGACGCCGGCATCACTCTTGTCTTCAATGCGGGTCTCCAGGCTGTCGGTGTTTATAGTGACGTCAAGGACTTTGAACGTCGTGCCACCGGCAGGGACGTCGGCATCGACCAGGCCCACGACTCTGACGTTCGTCGAGGTCTCGATCTCGATCTTGGTGGCGACAAGCACGTCGACACCGCTGACGTCGTCGACGTCACCCTCGATTTCGACCTTTAGGTTGTCGCCGAGATCCATTTCGGAACCGCCTTCGTAATCAGTCGACCCTGTCGTCGTTACCTTCAGCACAAAACTCCCGACTCGGACACTGAAGTCTGTGGAATCGTTAAAGTCCGTTATGAAGCCTTCGATCTCGAAATGATCACCTTCGTTGCCGTCCAGCACGTTGCCCTTAAACTCGACGCGGGTCGCGGTCAGAACCGGCGGATCTACGCTGTCGTCGAACACCGTCCCCTTGGCTTCGATGGGGTCGCCGTCGTTGATGGCGCCACCCGGGAAGTTATCGATTGACAACGCGGTGCTGTAATCAACCTTCAGTCCGTTGATCATGAAGGTCATGGCGCCGCCGACATTGTGGCTGCTGACCACGCCGTTGATCTCAAACTCGTCGACTTCGCCGGCTGTCTTACACTCGATACGGCTCGCGTCGATACTGTCCGGATTACCGTCAACCCCGGGAATGACCGAGCCGTAGACTTCGACCGCGGCGATGGTGGGATCGTTCAGAGACGCCGGACAGCTGTCATCAACCGACGCTCTCATACCAATAACGACTGTCTGACCCAACACGGTGATGTTGCCATTGGCATCGACGCTGCTTACCGGCCCTTTGACGATTTCGTCGAGTTCGACCGACTCGGCAACCGCGTTCGTATTGTCGTCGTCGATAGTGCCTTTGACGATGACCGTCTCACCAACCGCAAAGTCGGCCTGAAACGCAGGTGAGCCGTCTCGCGTAAATGTCGCACCATCAGTGTTGTAGGTAACACCATTGACGATAACGCTGCCGAAACCCGTGATGGGTCCGACGCCCACCGCAACGCCCGTGCGAATAATGCCGCCGGATGGCGGTGGCGGCGGAGGTGGAGAAACACTGTCACCACCACTGCTACCGCCGCATCCGGCAGCGGTTAAAACAGCCATTACCAGTACTGCGCCGAGTTTTCTCAACTGAATATTCATTGCACTAATCCCTGTTCACTTTCGTCGTAGATGAGGTAAACACCGACACCCAAGCGAACGGTATTGGTATTGGCGTCTTCCCTGGCTTCAATTTCATGTTCTGTGAGCCACACGTCGATGTCCTCCAGAAACTCGAGCCCCCTGGACTCGACAAGTTTTTGAAAGGCATTGAATGCGCGAGGCGTAATTCTGTCGTTGTTCGCAATGGCCTCGAATCGCCGCGCAGACGGGCGTTCAGCGTCGAGGTTGTGTTCGAGAGTTGTCGCATGATCATGTAAAGCGATACCGAGGAGCCGCACGATCTCCGGATCGATTTCTGAATAGACAAAGTCACGTTTAAGTACACGTATCCGTCCGTCATCCAGTTCCTCGATGAGCCTCCTTTGCTGCATTTCCTTGCGTATTGCCCCATGCGGCAGGTCACCAGCATATCTTTTTAACAAACTGGACAAACTCCCCGTAGGGCCAGTCGCCGGCAGATCTTTGGGTTGGCCATGCTCGGTGGCGAACTCGCTGTCGACGTGCCAGCCGGTCAGAATTCTCGAAATCTGGTTACCATGAAGCGCCACCGCGAAGTCCTTGCCTTCGAGTAACTGGTCCCGCACCCGCGCGACCTCCCGTCGGCTCAGGCCGGTTAGCATGGCAACCCGCGAATTGTTCGTGGGTCTGCCCTCAATTCCGTAGTCGTCTCGTGCCACCTTCACAAATGCCCCTTTCGATAGCTCGCCGAACTCATCCCATGTCACGCCGTGCTTGAGCAGAAACCTGACCACCGGCAACAGCAGGTAACGACAGCTCTGAATTACGTGTTCCTTCACTTCCACTGCAAATCTCAAGTTCCTTACATGTGTGCTGTTTTAGCACATATGTAAGCTATTGCAAAATAAATACCTGTTTTATGGCAAGAGAAAATTCCGTCTGGCGCATCCGCCAGCGCTAAACCCATGAAATTCGGTTGGTTTCGATCAGTGCGTACGACCCCGCAGGCCAGCGGGTTCAATTTGACGTAATGCCTGAATCGCGCCGTGGCGGCGTCAGCGTGCGCTGTCTGCCCGACTTTTATTGAGGTAGCGGCTCGGATGCCGGTCGAGGACGTTGTTCTCGAAGCCCGACACGGATGGTGCAACGAGATGCTTGCTGACATAGAAGTACAGCGGTGCGATTGGATCGTCCTCGAGCATCGCGGCCTCGGCGGCCGCGTACAGGTGCATCTGCTCCTCAGTGCTCACGGCCGCTTCCGCTTCCGCGAGCAACTGATCGTAGGTCGCGTTCGAGTAGCCAGGCAGGTTCTGCGGATTTTTCGAGTGCAGAATGTCAGTGAAAGTGCCCGGATGATCGTAATCGCCGTTCCAGGCAAAACGCATCACCTGCCAGTCGCCACGATTCTTGCGGGTCGCCAGGAAGTATTGCCACTCGCGCTTATCGAGTTCGACCTCGGCGCCGAGGTTCTCCCGCCACATTGCACTGACCGCAAGTGCGATGGTTTCGTGAAAATCACCGGCATCGTATAGAAGTGTCACCTGGAGAGGATTTTCGGCCGAGTAGCCAGCCTGTTCGTAGAGCCCGCGCGCTTTCACCAACCGCTCGTCCTGCGGCAGCGAGTTCCAGGAGAACCTCGCTGGCTCGTAGCCGTTGACGCCGTCCGGTACCAGCCCGTAGGCAGGTTGCTCTCCCCTGCCGGTCACCCTGACGAGCGCCTCGCGATCGATGGCCATCGACAGCGCCTTGCGTAGCGCTGCATTGTCGAATGGCGCCTCGCTGAGATCGAATGCCAGGTAATAAAGCCCGAGATTCGGCACGATCTGCAGCTCTGTGGCATGCGTTTTACGCAAGCTGTTTACCTGCGAGCCAGGAACCGTATAAGTGATATCGAGTTCGCCGGCCCGGTACATATTGAGTTCGGTACCGGGCGCAGTGATAGCGAAGTACCTGACCGCGTCAAGAGCGACCAGGTCGGCTTCGCGAAATGCCCGATTCCTGCGCAGCAAAATGTGGCTGCCGGGGTGCCATTCCTCCAGCACAAACGGGCCGTTACCGACAAACTGCTGCGGGTCCGAGAATCGTTCGTTCGGCACATCCGCGTCACTCCGGAAAGGATAGGCAATCGGCATCGTGAGTACCGAGGGGAAATACGGTGCCTGCGCATGGAGTTGGATAACCACAGTTTTCGCGTCACTGGCGGTTACTCCGAGTGATGTCGTTTCCAGCGTACCCTGCGCGATTGCTTCAGCGTTCCGAATCGGATACAGCAAAGAGCTGTAGGCCGAACCGGTTTCCGGCGCAAGCGTGCGTCTCATGCCGTCCACGACATGCTCAGCGGTAACCGGCGCACCATCGGACCAGCGCGCATCCGTTGCCAGTCGAAATGTGTAGATCAAGCCGTCGCTACTAACGTCCCAGGATTCCGCAATACCGGCAACGATGTTGCCGTGCGCGTCCAACGACAACAGGCCCTCGTAGAGGTCGGTCAGGACATTGAATGAATGCACATCTTCTGCGCGGGCAGGGTCCAGCGTTTGTGGGTCTCCGCCATTGCCACGATGTAATACGACGGGTTCTGTTGTGGCAACACCGTCTGCAGTGCCGTCACTCGCCGACCCGCAACCGCAAATGCCGCCGGTGACGACAAGCAACAGCGCAAGACGCGATATCGCACGAGAGGCCATTGCCCATCTTTTCATAAGGCCAACCGCGTTACCACACGTCTACAGAAACCTAGTCTGCGTTGCCAAATACGCTGTTGATACCGATGAACAAGCGGAATTTAGGGTCGCTTTGGATGCCGTTCAGGTCCTCGAGAACAGGCACGCCGAGAGACGCGTATGCCGCCCAGCCCCTGGAGCTATTGAATCGGACACTCGGTGCGACGTACACCAGGTTGCCACCCGTATGGGTCTGGCGAATACCTGCTACCGTCACGAAATCCCGCCATTCGCCGTTGATTTCGATGGCAAGATCCCAGGAATTCTGCACGCTTGCATGGCTGTGGTGTGCTGCACTGTGGTCTTCTTCATGTTCGAGCCGGTAGGACAGCGCGACATTGTAGTTGAATACATCACCCAGATTGGACTGCTGAGATCCATCACCCGCGAACGAATACAACACATTGCTATCAAGGCTCACCTTTGACCACTGGCTCGTGAGGGACGCGCCCGTCAACAAGTCCCAGGAACCGGAGCCGGGCTGGTGTTCTGCCTCGAAACGGTTGCCTTCGTTGCCGGTGACATCCGTTCTTCCCGTCGGCGTCTTGATGCCGAACAACGCTGATGCGTGTAAGCGGCTGTCGCGGCTTCCAACGAAGCGATACTGGCCATACAAAGTCAGGTCACCGACACCGCGGGAATCACCGAGATAACTGACTCCCAGGGCCTCTTCAGCCGCATGATCCGCGTCAATCGGCTCGTCATCGTGTGGGTCATGATCGGAGTGCTCCGGCTCGTCATCGTGTGGGTCATGATCGGAGTGCTCCGGCTCCTCATCATGATGATGCGCACCTTCGCGAATTCCAGACCGTATGACGTACGGCAGGTTTGCACCGACGGTCAGTTTATCCGTCAGTCCGATCGCCGCATTAAGCGAGAAATTGTTCACGCTCGCTACGCTATGCACGTTTTCGTCCTGTTCCGCAAAGTATGCGAGTTCGATATCGCCGATTTCGTTGTTCGACAGGGTTTGCGACTCAAAACCAATGACGCTTGCACCCTTCGGCAGGGTAAGTGCCGTCAGCGTCGTGATGGCACCGGCACCGTCCTGTTGCAGACCGAGTGTGGGGTGATCTGCAAGCACGACAGGGGATGAAATGAGGTTGCTGCCGACGATGGCCTGGCAGGCGATCGCGATAGCCCGCACTGGAATCTTGTGCATAGCAGGAATCTCCACAATTCGTTGTAGCCCTGTCCGGCGGTGGCGCAACGCGCCTGCGGCAAAGAGCGGCTACTTCGCGTACCAATGTCGCACAAGCGACGCAAGGTAGAGACCGCCCAAAAGCACAAGTGTCGCTAGCCGGAAGTATGGAAGTTGTTTTCGCTCGGCACGCTGCTGCCAGGCCAGGTATCGGCATAGATACGTATGTATGCGGCGCGTTGTGTTTATTAGTATGTTTAGACTTGGTCTTCTCTTGGGCAATGATGAGTCAAGGTCTGTGTAACCGTTTCGGTTTCGACGACGGCAAGATCGCCGAACGGATCGGCTTGCTCGGGCTAACCGGCCCCGACGTCCATACGTATGCCGCGCAACTGCAGTCGCACGTCATTCAGCCGAATATCGACGCGATCATCGACGACTTCTATGAGTTGCTCGGCCGCCACCCCGAATTTCTCGACATTGTTCGTGAACGCGGGCAGATCAATCGCCTGAAAATGACGCAGCGCAAATACCTGCTGGGTCTCGGCCAGGATTTTTCAAACCGGCAATATTTCGAGGAACGCCTTCGCGTCGGCGTAGTGCATCAGCAGGTCGGCGTTTCGCTCGGTCTCTATCAGTGCTTTTACTCAGTATTGCAATCCTTGCTCATCGCGAGAATCTCGGCAGAAATAAAAGTCAATCCCGAGACGTTTGAGCGCCTTTCACAATTCATCGTCAAGATCACATCGCTGGATATGTCCCTGGCGATCGAGACGTACCACTCTGCTGAAATCAGTATCCTCGAGGAGTCGATGAACCACATTCGTGACGAGGGCGAGCTACTTCGACAGACATTGCGGATTGATTCGCTCACACAGGTGCTTAGCCGTGCGTGCGTCATACAGGAACTCAAAGACAGACTTACCGCGTCGCAAGCAGAGTTACGCCCGCTCGCCGTCGTTATGGCGGACCTCGATCACTTCAAGCGCATGAATGACAGCTTTGGGCACCTGGCTGGCGACCGCATTCTCAAGGAAGTTGCCGGACGTATGACCAGCGGCGCAAGAAGCAGCGACATCATCGGTCGATACGGCGGCGAGGAATTCGTCCTGATCTTCGACAATACGACACTCGACGTCGCGCGAGACCTCGCTGAACGAATTCGAGAGCACGTCAAGGCCGATGCCATTGACGAACAGCTGGGTGATCTGCACATCACGGTGAGCCTTGGTGTTGCCCAGGCACTCGCGGGCGATGATGCGGACTCGTTGACGTCTCGAGCGGATCAGGCCATGTATGCCGCGAAACGAGCTGGCCGCAACACGGTGCGGACGGAGCTCGACATTGGCCAGGCACAGGACCTGGCGAGCAGCAATACGTAATCCATTCGCGTTTGCCGGGGCGTGAAGCAGGTCATGGCGAAACAGGCAGCGATCCTGTCTCATGAGAGCATCGCTATCCGTAACCGGTTCAACGTGCCTCGATGTTCGTTCCTGTCAAAGCCGACTTTCCGCTGCCTCGCTTTCCTGCATTGACTCTGCTGGTCGGCGCGATCTGCATCGTCGTGTTCACGTTTCAGCTCAGCGCCTGGGAGAAATACTATCAGGACAACATGCGTTATTGCGCCAGCCAGGAGCGCAGCCGACTAACGGAGATGGTGTTCAACCAGATCGCCGTGCTCAACGAAGTCGAGTCCTGCGGCGACATCATGTATTCAATAGCCAACGCGCCGGACAAGGACGAGGTCATCCTCGAACTGGTGACCGAACTCAAACCCTTCGCTGGCTACAGCTACAACGACTCCAGGGAGTACATGGCACAGATCCTGAATGACGAACTGCGCCGCTACGAACAGATGGTCGGCCCTCACCCGGATGAAGGCCTTGCCTACTTTTCGGGTTCCTGGAATGCATGGACGATGATTACCTCCTCGTTCGCACATGCAGACTGGGGCCACATCATTTTCAACCTGATTTTCTGGTTTGCGTTTGCCGCAACCGTTGAAGGACTCATTGGCGCGCCGATGTTTGTCGTCGTTGTACTCACGATCGCGCTGTTCACCGGAGTATTTAGCAGCGTGTCGGCTATGGCGACTGGCATCGATTTTCGTACAGTCGGACTGTCCGGCGTCGTCACCGGCATGATCGGCCTGTATGCGTTTCTGTTGCCACACGGCAAGATTCGCTGCTATTACTTCTTCATTGTCATATTCGGCTCGATTGCGGTACCCGGCTGGGCACTCGCACTCTGGTATATCGGTGGCGACGTCTTTCGTCTGTTTACGTTCGAGGACAATGGCGTCGTCAATGTCATGGCGCATGTTAGCGGCGGAATCGGCGGCTATCTGTTCGGTGCCGCGTTCCTGCGCAAGGCAAAAATCGCTGCGCGGCTTGGAGCGCCAGGTGGGGCCTGATTCAGGCCTTGGTGCCAGAGCCGGAAGGCACCGCCCGTAACTGGGCAGCCCGTTTGCGGCGCAGGTCGTCGAGACTCTTCATTCTCGTCGTGTCGGCAATCGTGGCGCGACTGGCTACAGAGGCATCCGGAACAGGAGCGTTCACGATCTTCAGACGATGATGGCCGAGTGAAATCACGTCGTCTTCCAGCAACAAGGTGCTCTTGACCCTCACGGAGTTGACCGTTGTGCCGTTGACGCTGTTCAAATCAAGTAAAACGAGGCCATCCGAATACAACAGCAAAAGCACGTGAAACTTGCTGCAGAATTCATCCTCGATAACGATATCCGCAAATTCAGAACGTCCGATAAGGACCTTTTTGTCATTGAACGCGAACTCGTCAATGGTCTGACCATCTCTCGAGACTATGATCTGCGGCAGCTTGTGTTTGCGAATGCCTGTGTGGCCAGCTGCAACGGACGAACTACCGGAAGGCGATTCCGAGCCGCTCATGACAGCCAGTGCCAGCGCGTTCAAATGGCCCGGCCAGCCGCGCGACTGTGCGTGCAGCCTGTCGCACAGGTCACCGGGAAAGACGGAATCCGGCGTGCCAACGCCGCAGGCCTCGAGTCTCGCATGGAGATAAACCAAGGCTTCGTTCCTGGTCATCGGCTCGAGCGACAGCGTTTCGATAGAGCGATTTGAAATGGCGTTCGCACTGCCGGGACCGATAATTCCGTCGAGAGGACGTTGGCTCGTCAATATGATGCGTAACGCGGGCTGGTCCTGCTCGGTCAGCGAGGCGAGCTCGTTCAGTGTGCGCATAGCGCTCGGAAACATCTTGTCGGCATTGTCGATCATCAGGATCGGCGCCTGGTAGGTCCTGGCTTGCTGAGTAGAAAACATGGTGATCATCTGCAGTAATTCGTCCGTCGACTGCAAATCCGGTGCGTAGCCGTACCGGGCAAGCACCTCGGACAAAAGGCCACGTGGCTTGATTCGGGTACCGTCAATGACGGCCACCGCCGTATCCCTGGGCAACTCGCTGACGAACTGCCGCATCACGGTGGACTTGCCGGACCCTTGTGGTCCATTAATCAGGCCGATGGCGGCACCGTCGCCGAGGACGCTCCAGATGAAATCCAGCGCATGCTGCTGCGACTCATACTTGACCATCACAAGCGATTCCGCCTGCTCCCCAAACGCCTGCTCCGCGTACGCGGTTTGTTTCGGATCCATCGTCACATTCTTTTTGCCTGATACTCCACCACTGAAACGTCAATCGCGGGCATTTGGTTCCTTGCCTAAAGCAATCCCTCGAGTCCGTCCAGATCATTAATCACTCGCCACGCGCCCCCGGCCTTCTCGACTCGACCCCGCCACTCCTCCAGCCTGCCAAGGTACTCGCGTGGGTCAATATTGTCCGAACGCAGCTTCGTGACATTGAGCGCGATGACATCAAATCCCTGCAATTCGAACTCGATATCGCGCACGTAGCCCTTTTCGAGATCCTCCTTGAGATCGGAGAAGATCAGTATGGTCTTATTGCCAGTTCCTTTCTCATTCAGGTACTCGACCGCCTGCAGAAGCCCGCCCGTTATGTCCGTGTAGGGAGCCGACTCGGCGCCGGAGACAAATTCGGCGATCTGCTGCGCAAACACTCTCTTCTGCCGGTTCACTGCACTCGGTCGATCGTCAAACGATGCTTTCGCGATGATGTCCTTTTCGCTGAAGCTGCCCGTGTCGATGCGCGCCACGGCAAACGTGTCGGTCGCATCGAGACGTGACAATGTGAAGCGAATGATATGTTCCGCTTTCGTGAGTTCCTCACGATAAGTACCGGACGTATCGAGCAACATGTACACGCCATTGTTCTGTGGGCCTTCGCTGCTGCACGAGACGAGCAGCGCACACAACATCATGATGATTGGTCGTTTCATGGTCACACCCTCCCGGAAAATGCCGGCCGGCTACTACCGTCTTCGTTCTGCGCCATGCGCTGTTCGAGCCAGAGCGGGACGAACAGCGGCAAGTCATAGAGCTGCTCAAACAGCGCACCGAGATACAGAGAAACATTGCCGATGACACGCAGCGCGAGCGCCGTGAACCGCAGAATGCTGATGCCGATCAGCCCGACGACGGTACGCAACGAATGTACGAACGTCTCCAGTGGAATGGCCACGAATGTCAGTGCGAACGGTAGGATAAATCCCATGCCCATTTGCGCGGCCGTGGTAATCCACAGGTACTGACTGGTTGCCGTCGACGCGACATCGCCGCGCAGCAACGCACTGGTTGCGAGCGAATCATGCAGCAATACTTCACGCATATAGGCAAGCCCTGCTTCGACACTGGCGAGCGATAACAAAATCGTAAACGTGATCCAGGCCATGCGAACGCGCAACTTGTCGGGCAACGCACCGATCACCGGGAAAAGACGCGTGATGCGCAGCGATTCCATCAGGAACAGACCCATCGAAATCTCGACCATGATGATCACGAGTGCTGCGATATCTGCTGTGCGAAAGCCACCGATCAGACTTGTACCGCCCACCATTTCGGCCATCGGCCGGGCAATCAACGAGAAGTTGATCGCGGCGCCGCCGATAGCGATGGCGAGCACGAACGCCGATACAAAGAAATTCACCAGCGAAGATGAAGACAACACGGATACCGCACGGTCATGGCCACGTACGATGTCCTCGTATTCCTGCATGAGCCGGTCGATGGTGACGGACCTTGCCAGCAGACTGTCCACGTTCTTGCCGACCTGCGCCAGTGACTTTTGAATCTGTCGCCATTCCGGACGCATTTTTCGTAACAGGCCGTGACGCTTCGCACTCGTTGACTGGTAGGCGATCATTGCCTCCTTGTGCGCGCGCACGAGCGACTTGTGAATGTCATTCAGAATATTACCGACGCCAAAACGTCCCTCTCGCTCGTCGATCTTGGCGATTGCCTCGACCGCCTTAACCCAGCCAGGGGGATCCGGCGGTACGTTGACCGACTCCTGATGATCGTCCTCGATACGACTGATCGACTCGTCCAGCGTACGATGCAGCGCCGAGTAATTAGCCAGATCCTTGCGCACGGTGTCGTTAATGCGGTCGAACTCACGCTCGATGATCCGTTCCTTGGCTTCACGCCCGGCGGCAAGCAATACATCGCGATTGCGTTTCGCGAGATTTCCTTGCGAGCGCAGAACCGCCCTCGACGCGGTACGAAAATTGTGGTGAAGCGCTCGCGCGGTCGCGTGAATGGCTTTATGGGCCGTACCGCGCGCCAGGTAAAGCGCTGAAACAATAAGAATTATCCAGAGTAACGCCGAAGCGACTGGCCAAGGCGTAATGCCCAGCATAAATGCCATGATGGTAACCCCGCTGTCTTAGAAGATCCGTAGACCGGTGGCTTTGCGAAGCGCCTTTTAAGGCGCCGTGCCCTTTTCATCCCCATGCAAGCGTTTCACAAGGCCTTCAACAATGTCAATGACATGCGACACACTTAGCTAAGCCCGTGTTTTATAAAGACAACGGGTTTCGATCAGGATAATATGTTCAACGCACGGGAGTGCTAACAACAACAATATAGGGGAGAAGTAAATGAAGAAGCTTATTTCCAGCCTTTTGCTTGCAACAACATTGTGTTTCGCCGGAACTGCTGCCGCAGACAGCATCGCCAATGTTTATACCTGCGAACTCAAAGACGACATGGAAATTGAGGACGTACAGGCCCAAAACAGCATATGGCTCAAGTGGGTGAACGAGCACGTTGAGGGAGGGGGGGTCACCAGCGCCGTCGGCACAGCAGTTGTCGGCGATCAGGACATCTTCTTATTCATCGATACCTACCCGAGCCTGTCCTCATGGGCAGCTACGCAAGAGGCATTGGACAGCGATGCCGCAGACGAGCTGGAGGAACTGTTCGAAGACACGAACGACTGCAGTGAAAATCGTCTTTGGAAGATTGAAAGCACCAAGTAGATCAACGCCCGACAAAGCCCCGCCGCGACGGCGGGGCTTTTTTTGTGATTGGAGGTCCGATTTCGGCCAGAATCAGGCTCTGGACTGATTCGACGCGTTTCTACGGATACATCCTGTAGTCGTACTTCGGGGCAATCACGTCGTATTGCGGCTGCAGGAACATGACCAGATCGACCAATTCCTGCACGGTCATGTAGCGATTGTAAACGTACATGTTTGACTCGCCGCCCTCCGATACCAGGTCCGGAGGATAGCCGTCTGCCAGCTTGTGCGATGGATTAATGATGGCCGTGACGAGTTCGCCATAACTTCTCACGCGCGTCACCGGACCACCCAATTCAATATAGGGCGGATCCAGACCCTCTATCGTTGGAAATTCCTCGCCCTCGATCATGTGGCACTGATGACACTGCATGTAAAGGAAGGTGTCGCGCCCGGCGACCGGATTGCCCTGCGGCAGACTGAAACCACGCTCGGACATTCGATCACGATCGCAGCCACTGATGACGGCCACGGAAACTACCAACAGCGCCAGAATAGAAGTTGCTTTCATCGCGAGCCTCCTCTGCAGCGATCGAATCGTGCCCAAGTTATTAATATCACAGCAACTCTCATTGCAGCATCAGGGATAACCGCAGGCCAAAAGCGGTCTGGGAAAGGGTGATGATTCGCTCATAGCCGGGAGCTTCAGGTGTGATTGGAAATCTCAGTCTGAGCGCAGTGACCGAAACGCCCAGACGCACAGCGTCAACGCCAAAGCCGCGACGATCAATGAAGGCCACAGCGGAACAGTCCAGGTGCCAACCTGCACGGGGATCTGCAAGGTCAAGCGCGTTAGTTGCCCCAACGTGATCAACGCGAAAATGCTTCCGGAGACTTTCAAATAAGCGTTACTTTTCATTGGCCGATCCTCCTGCCCAATCTCTCTTGTAATCCACTGACGCCGAAAATCAATTAGAATTTGTGCCTACGTCGCAAGGCCCTGCATACATTAAGCGCTGCCAAACCAGCCGTCGTAAAGTAACTTGATGCCAGTGAGGAACAGCAGCGCATATATTATCCTGTAGATCACCACCTGCTCGATCCGGTGCAACAAGCGAAACCCGATCCAGACTCCAATGGGTGCGAGTGGCAGCAATATCAGAGACGTGCCGAGATTGCGCATATCAAACTGTCCGAGCAACGTGTACGGCACGAGTTTCACGTAGTTGAGTACCGCAAGGATCACACCAAATGTGCCGGCAAGGACGATCTTGTCCAGTTTTCGCGGTAACAGGTAGACGGACAAGGGTGGAGCCCCCGCATGCGCGTGGGTACTCGTGATCCCGGCAACTACTCCCCAGAATCGGCCGGCCCACTTCCCCGGAACACGGGGCGTTCTTGTACGGCGCGCGCTGGTCCAGTGATCGAGGCAAAAAAGGACCGCGATCGCGCCGAGCATCACTCTCATTCCGGCGATCGGTAGCACGCCCATCAACAAGGCGCCGGTGGCGACGCCTGCTATCGTGGACGGAATCAGCACACGCAGACTCGCCTTGTCGAACTTGCCCCAGAACAGCTTGATCACCTGCAAATCCATGACACAGATGATCGGCAGCAGTATCGCTGCCGCCTGTAGCGGCTCGACCGTCAATGACATCATTGGCACGGAGATAGCGCCGGCGGAACCGCCAAGACCGCCCTTACCTAAGCCGTAAATGAGAACGGCAGGAACGGCAACGAGGTAGAAATGCCAATCGTCCACTATCATGAGCATCAGAGTTCAGTCACATGGGTGCCCCCAGTGCCCGCAAGCGACTCGAGTACTAATTCTTGTTGATGCCCGTGAGCTCGTAGTGCCCGCCCTTGTCGAGCGCCGCCTTGTACGCGGGTCGAGCACGAATGGCGTCCAGGAAGCCCGCGAGATTTGGATAGTTCGATGACAGCTCAGTGCGGACTTCCGCCGCCTCGATCGCAAAGCTCATTTGTATATCGGCAGCCGTAAAGCGATCGCCACAGAACCATTTCGACTTGCCGAGCGTCCACTCCATGAAATCGAGGTTTCTCTTGACGTTGGGATCGAGGTAACCGCCACGCACCTTGCTTGCAATACCTTTGGCGATTGGCTTCGCGAAAAACGGTAGCGACGCATTTTCGATGCGACCTATCACCAGTGAAAGCAACATTAACGACGCGAATGTGCCCTCGGCGTGGTGCAGCCAGTAGATGTAGGCGCGCCATTCGGCTGTGCCTTCCTCGGGCTTCAGCCGGCCTTCGTCATACTCATAGACAAGGTATTCGATGATCGCCCCGGACTCGGCGACCGTTTTGTCGCCGTCCGTGATAACGGGGGCTTTACCCAGCGGGTGCACTTCCAGCATCTCCGGGGGCGCGAGCCCGGTTTCCTTGTCGCGGCCGTAGCGCTTGATCTCGTACTGGGCGCCGAGTTCTTCGAGCAGCCAGACAATGCGATGAGATCGCGAGTTCTCGAGATGGTGGACGGTAAGCATGGCGGCCCCTTGTCAGATCAGTCGATTATACGGTCTATCGACATCACCAAGAATAAGGAGCTACCGAAATCGGAAGTGAAAGCTCAGGCGTGCCTGCCGGGGGCGCCGGAATGCGTCGGGCGTGCCGAATTCCGGATCCAACCTGGGGTAAGAATCTGCATCGAGTTGAAGTTGCGA
>Ga0255054_10001190_pt1 | contig 15344 bp, 21 predicted proteins | sample JV7_2_23_MG_FD_188634 | JGI IMG/M metagenome (GOLD analysis project Ga0255054, IMG submission 188634) | Seawater microbial communities from Jervis Inlet, British Columbia, Canada - JV7_2_23 | ecosystem: Environmental > Aquatic > Marine > Inlet | place: Canada: British Columbia | collected...
GAGGAAACGCATATCATAATGCCTCCCGAGCAGCTACATGGCATGATGGATTATCTGGTGGGCATGTTCAAGGTGGAGATACCCATGATCATGGTTATGCGGCAGTCTTAGGTATTGGTCGTGTACAAAATGGACTGGCTTCTGGACGTTCGGGCACTCCAACTTATGTGGGAGAAGTTTATTATGAAACAGACACAGAACTTCTTTATATATCTAAAGGAACTGCTTCGAGTGCTGACTGGGTTAAGATTGTTGGAGCCCCGGTAGGAACAATTTCTGCTTTTAGAGAGACAGATATTACTAACGAGTATGGTGGATCGTGTCCTCCTGGATGGACTCGATATACTACGGCTGATGGACGGCTTATTAAGGGAGCCCCAACAGGAGTTACCAGTCCGTTAAATACGGGTGGAACAGACACACACACACATGAGTACACAGATATTCCACAGCATACTCATCCAATTTCTTCTCAAGCTGCTGATTTAGTTGCTGAAGGTACACATAAACACAAAATTTCTAAACAGGGGTCTGGTAGTGGTTCTGGTTTGGCTATGGACTCTTCAAGTGCTGGAGGGACCACTAACGTGCTTTCCGGAGGTGGACACACACATAGTTTTACTGCGGACGCACACAGTAGTAACTCTACAAAACGAACATCTGATGATGCTGTTGGTGTAGCTACAGGAACTTCTGAGACGGCTGATAATTGGCCTTCATACCAAGAAGTTATTTGGTGCGAGAAGACCTAAACCAATTGAAGGAATTAGGAGTAATACTATGGCATATGTAGTTGTTATCGATGTTTCGAAATGGCAACACGCAGATGAGGTTCCATATAAGGAACTGAAAGCACATGGTGTGTCTCTTGTATTTATTAAAGCAAGTATGGGTGGTGGGTATGATCGGGAGTGTGATGCCCATGTAAAGGCAGTACGAGCAGCGGGGTTACTTGTTGGACTGTACCATTGGTGTGATCCTACACAGAGCAATGATCGACAAGCAAACTTTTTTTCTGATCAAATTCGTAAGTATAAGCCGGACTATATTTGTTACGATGTTGAACATTGGTGGGATAGTTGGGATGCTTATTACAGTGGAACGGCTGGTCGTTTGTCTGCTACTCAGGTAGTAACAAACTTTCGCACGATCTATAAGAAAGTTTATCGAGATACACAATTTCCGTATGATCGAACTTTCCAGTACTCTGCTAAATGGTTTGTCGATTTGTATGGAGCACCGTTAATTACAGCTATTCGAGAATTTCCTGGACGTAATTGGTGGGCAGATTATACCCAGTTGTGGTTGTCAAACTGGGAAATATCTTGGGAGACTTGGGAGTGGCTTTGGGGAACACATTTTGCTGGTCGAGAACCACGGATGCCAGATAATACCCTTGGGTGGGATTTGTGGCAGGTGCAGAGTAGGATTATTGTTCCTCCTGTTCATGGAATTAATTTGCGGTTAGATACAAATTGTTGTTCAGAGGCATTTGCTACGGAGCTTATAGCATTAGCTGAGAACGGTGAAGTACCGGAACTTGAGCCAGAACCTGAACCAGAACCGGAACCGGAATGGCCTGAAGGGGCAATTAAGAAAGTTTCGGTTACTGCAAGAGCCCTGAATATTCGTAAAGGACCGCATGTGTATAATCCAAAAGCTGGAGCAGCAATGCTACATGGAACAGAAGTATATATCTATGAGATCGTTGGATTATGGGGACGTATTGAGGTTGGTGCTTGTATCTGGACTCACTTAGGGTACACTCAGGAAGTTTAAATGACGGTTAATTGGGAAATTTTTGGTTTGTATTGTTTTGCTGCTTTTCTGTTGATCTACTATATAATTAAATATGCAGATCGACGTTTTGGAAAAATCATTTGGTTAGGGTGGGTTTTATTGGTGCTATCTCTGATGGCTGCTTATAAAATAACTCCTGATCTTCCTATCCTACCATTTTGGCATGATGTGGTGTGGGCGTATGGAGCAATTGCGCTTATATCACGTACACTATACTCTATTAAGGCGAGGAAGAATGGACGAAACTATCAACATCTTACCTATATGGCTTCAATTCTTAGGACCAATTTTGGTGGCAGTTTTGACTTCGATAGCGGGTTGGTTAGGAATCAAGAAGCAACTTCAGAAAGACGCAGCGACAGTTAAGAAAGACGAAGCTGAAGCAGCGCAAGCAATACAGGAAGCAGCCCTTGCTCTTCTTAAACCTTATCAAGATAGAGTTGAACTTCTCACAGGGAAAGTAAAACTTTTGGAGGGTCAGGTTAAGGACCTTTTTACTGAACGTGTCATTTTAAAAGGACGTATCCAGATACTTGAAACAGGTGTGGATAAATTGAGTAGTCAATTACAAAAAGCAGGAATTGATCCAGTGTGGACGAGAAATGGGGGACAATAAACCTTAAAAAACAATTGAAGTAACTAGTGAGGAATGTTGCATGTCTAATAAGAGAGAGAGTGCAGCCGCTTTTTTGAGAAGAGTTACAAGACTTAAGAAAGATAGCGATGCCCGAGAGTGGGTGGAAGATCGATTACAAAAGGCTCATTTGCAGCAAGTTGCAATGGAAAATATGGGTACGATCACGATTATCGTGGTTCCCGGTGGAGCCTTTGGGTGGCATCTTTCTGCTAACTTGATGAGTCGAGTAGCGTTGGATTCTGTGGACAAAGCGTTGAATGATGTCCATGATGATGTAATAAGTATGAGAAGGCGGCTAACAGAAGAAGAACTTCGTGAAACCGCTGAACAAATAGTAAAGCAACAGGAGGAATCTGATGGCTCGAACGGTATTGACAGTTCAGGACATCGTAAGAACGGGGCTTGAGGCTACTTATTCTGCGGGTGATGATTCAAATAATCACTCATTTGATAATACTGGTGAAAACGTGCTTCTTCATGTTAAGAACGGTGCAACCGATGTTATCGTTACAATCTCAACTCCGAATTCGATTGATGGTTTAGCACTAGCGGAACGTACAGTTACGGTTTCTGGAAGCACTGAACGGATGATTGGTCCATTTCCGAATGCAATTTATGGTACGATTGATACTGATCCGGACCCGGATATTGATCCTGCTATTTTCATTGATCTAGATGATGATACAAACGTTACGTTGGCAGCACTTAAACTTCCGGACCCATCGTACTAATCTGAGGTGATATAATGGCTCGAACAGTTTTAACAGTAAATAACATTGTAAGAACTGGTTTGGTTGTTGCATATGTTTCTGGTGATTCAGCGAATGGGCATTCATTTGATAATACAGGCGAGAATGTTTTTCTTCTTGTAATCAATGGTGATGCTGCTGATAAGACGGTTACGATCACAACTCCGAATCAAGTTGATGGACATGATATTGGCGATCTAGCAGTTGTTGTTACTGCTTCTGAGGAACGAGTAATTGGTCCGTTCCCGAATGCGATTTATGGCACGGTAGATACCGATCCTGATCCTGATATTGATCCGGCAGTACTTGTTGATCTATCCGCTGATACCAGTGTTACGCTTGGTGCTTTCAAGCTTCCGGATGCATCTTACTAAATTTTTGGATGAGGAATTAATATGGCACGAACAGAACTTACGGTTCAAGAGATTAGTCGTTCTGCGTTAACCCCAAGCTATGTTTCTGGTGATGCAACAAACGATCACTCATTTGATAACGCAACACAGAATGTGTTTGTCCACATTAAAAATGGTGGTGGTGGAGCAGCAGTTGCAACGTTTGTTACGTCTCAAACGATTGATGGAAAGGCAATTGCAGATTTAATTGTTTCTGTTACCGCTGCTGAAGAGCGTATGGTTGGTCCATTTCGTAATGACCTATATGGTCAGGAAGATGAAGACAATAGTATTGCTGAAGCTGTGTTTGTAGATTTGGATATTGACACGAGTGTTACTCTTGCAGCGTTCAAACTTGGTGATGTGAACTTTTAATTAGAATAAGGAGTGAGAAAATATGTTTTCTTTACAAGCCGCAATTGAATGGAGTGATTTACTCCAACCGATTTTGGAGACGCTTTTGGATGTCCTTCTTCCTGTCGTTCTATCTGTTGTTGCTCTTTGGATCAAGCAATTGATTTCAAAGGCTAAGGCAGAGATCGAGGAAGCGAATCTTTCATGGTTGTTGGTTCTTGCTAGACAGCTTGTTGTTGCAGCAGAACAAGCAGGTGTCACAGGCATGATTGAGGATATCGGTGAAGAGAAAAAGGCAATGGTTGTCAGTTTGCTACAGAAGGCTGCTGATGCTCGTGGCATTAAGATTGATATGGAAGTACTTTCCGCTATCATTGAGGCCGCAGTTGTTGCTGAATTCGGTCTTTCCGAACCTGAACCTGCTCCTGAGGGGTAATCAACGCTCTAAGTCTAATAATTTTGACAAGGGAGTACTTCTCGGTACTCCCTTCTTTTCCCTTTTTTCCATACTTGACTTGAAATTGTAAATATGGTATAATTAGCTACTCTTAATGGAGGCATTTATGGTTGCAAAGCTTAAGAAGGGTTGGGCAAATTTAAGTAATGAACAGCGAGATACTTTACTAGAATTATATGATAGGAAGGAATCTGCTGAAAAATTGGCAGGGCTTGCTCAATCGCACTACGGGGTAAAGATTAAATCGGGTACTTTGGCAAGACGCTTGAGAGAGTGGCGTGCTCTTAGTGGTCTTCAAATTCCTCATTTGCAGCGAGGGATAAAGGTATCTGGAGATCAAAATTGGATTGAGGTGGTTAGTGTATCTGAACGAATCGATAGTCTTGAGAGTTTGATAGAAGCGGCAAAAGTAGACCTTGATGTGTGGAAGGTTTCACATCACTTTGTTAATAGTTATGAGAGCTTTCGGAAGAGGGTTGATAAGAATCTGCGGTTTAGGGGTGGACGTATATCAGGACATACAAGGGACGTAGGTGGGGTAACCATCGTTCCTTTGTTTCAGGTTAAGGCGTGGCTTGTACGTAAAGAACCGATCAAGGTCACACCTGTTGTTGAACCAATTCTCTTTAAAGGAATTACTTTTCCAAAACCTGCTGTGCGGGGATCGAAAGGTTTACGTAAGGCAGCATTGTTATTTGACCCGCAGATAGGGTTTGCTCGTAAAGACATTAACTCTCCTGAGTTGATTCCTTTTCATGATCGTAGAGCACTAGACATTGCTCTGCAAATTATTGAGAAAGAACAACCAGATGATATTTTTCTTGGTGGAGACATCTTTGATCTTTCAGACTGGACGGATAAATTCATTCGTCAAATAGAATTTAGAAATCTTACACAACCAGCATTTATAGAAGGTGCATGGTGGTTGGCACAGCTTCGACTAGCTGCGCCAAATGCAAATATTGAGTATCTTTCAGGAAATCATGAACTTCGTTTGGTAAATGCTATGATACTGAATATGACTGCGGCAGTAGGAATCAAGAAGATTAGATTTGGAAAAGACCTTGTAAGAATCGAGCTTCATAATGATCCAGTTGTTAGTATTCCAAATTACTTGTCTTTAGATAGCCTGGGGATAAAGTATCTTGAAAAGTATCCGGGCACACGTTGGTTAAACGATGCTCTTCGTATTGAACATGGAGATATTGCTCGGGCAAAACCGTTGAATACTGTGACTGCTCTATTACGAGAGAGATCGGAGTCTGTTATTTGTGGACACATTCATCGTAGTGAGCTTGCTACCAAGACTTTGTATGAACGTTCTGGAATACGAAGTGTTGTTGCTTGGTCAATTGCGTGTTTGTGTCATATAGATGGTCGTGTACCTGGACACAATCCGTCCAAGCAACATTGGCAGAATGGTATGGGGTTCGTTGATTACACACCAAATGACAAGTATTTCAACATGCTTCCTATTCGTATTGAGGATGGAGAAGCTCTACATAGTGGAGAATTGTTTAAAGCACGGGATAGACTTGTTGATCTACGTAAGAATACTGGATGGGCTTTTTAAATGAAAGGTATAATCGATCTTGATAATGTCGTATCTGACTGGGCAGGATGGGTTTTCTCTCAACAGAAAGAGATTCCTAAGACTGCTGGTCTTCGTTCTGGACGACTTCAAGATATGTGGCCTGGACTAACTGACAAGGATGTTGATTGTCTTGTATGTGATGTTCGTGGTTATTCTGATGCGAGACCTGTTCCTGGTGCGTTAGATGTTCTTTGGCGGTTGGTAGAAGACCCGGAGATTAAACTTCTTTACCTGTCTGCTGCCCCAATTAATACTATTAGGGTTCGTCGTACATGGTTAAGAAAACATGGATTTCCGTATACACAGAAGCATGGGATTATCGATCTCATTCATACAGGCAGTTCAACCGTGAAGGTAAACTGGATTGTAAATCATGGATGTGGGTTTGATTTCATTATTGATGATAGTCTATCTCATCTTGATGCTGCCTTAATCTCAAATGTTTCTCTGCGAATAGCATTTGATAGACCGTGGAATGCTGGTGACAAGAAGCATGATCGAGCGTATTCTTGGTATCAGATTTTATCTAAGATACGGGTGCTTAAGTAAGTCCAAACTTGGACAAAACCATGGACAAGATCATGGACAAAACCACGGACAAAAAATAACCCCCGGCGTTTAACCGGGGGTTTTCTCATTCTCTTTTGTCTCTTACTTTTGTAATCGTTCTTTCAAAGTTGCAACTTCTCCTTCCTCAAGAATATCGAGTCGTTTGTTTAGAAGTACGTAGGTCACAGCATTTTGAAGTGCTGTTTCATCCTCAGTTAGAGCAACGAATGGAGGAGTTGAAGCTGGAGACTTACGAAGTCCTGCTAACCAGACCAAAAGACTATCTCCCATTGGGTCTTCCAACACCTGTTCGATGGTCTTGCCAGAGTTTGGCAGTCGTACAGATTTACCTTCGACGGTTAGTTCCTCAGGGATCACGTATTCCATTGCTCGTTGAATACCTGATTTCTTACTGGAATCTTTAGGTTTTTTTGTCTTAGCAGTAGACGTTTTTTCTTTCTTCTTTTTTGGTTCTTGCGGTTGAGTACTTCCACCACCAGAGTTACCTCGTCCTGTTGCTTTTAAGAAATCCGAGTGGTTCTTATCATACAGAGTGATACCGAATTGGCGACCCAGGTGACGCATGGCACGTTTAAGTGCATCAGTCGCACATCCCGAGATAGCCATTTCATGTTGTTGATAAGCTTCACTTTGCGTAGAATTCTTTCCGATGTCTCCCTTTTCGATTGTATGAATCGTTTTACCATCGGCCAAGAATCCATGAAAACGAACCATGTAAGGAACGCTGTAAACAAACATAACGATAATACCAGCATCCGTTTTCTTTGTGCCTACCTCAAAACGTTCTACTTTGTTTAGAGGATATGCATCCCAACCATCTTCTCCAAAGATTCGATTGGCGGTATTAATCACATCGTCGCCCTCTAGGTAGGGAAACACCTTACCTGCACCTGTACGAGTTTTTACACGTTTAAGATCGAGGGGTTTTTGTAAATCAGTGATTATTTCATTCCATTTACGCATAACTTTCTCCTTTCAAGAAGATTATATCATCAAAAAGGTAGTTTGTCAAGCTCGAAGTTAACGGATTCTTCTAGTGCTTTACGTTCTCGTTCTGCAATAACCTCTCTCCTATTTTTGATAGGAAGACGAGTGAGTAGATCATCTACGATAGCATCATCTAATTTTCCGGGGTAATCAGGAATGAACGGAATATCCTCAATATCCATGAGAACCTCTGTTCCATCTTCTGTGGTAGCTTTACGCACTATACTGAGAATCAGTGCTTCATCCTTCCATGAATAGGTGATCTCAGGTTTACCAAGGACATCATGCTGAACGTGGTCCATCATTTCTTTGGTGTTCCGGTGTTCTGCAAGTTCTTCAATAAAGGTTTTGAGTGCTGGTTTATAAGCTTTCACTAGTTCTTGAAGAGCTACAGAGTCCGGATTTTGTTCATAGTAATCAGCATGAGTTTTGAGTGCTTCCGCTGTTTCAGTATCACAGACGTGCTCTGCTACTTTGCGTACTACATCAGGAATCACCCCGACAATTTGTCCATGTCGGTTCCATTCAGCAGTCATGTTAAGAACCTTACGCATAGCATAGGGTTTCGTAATCACTGTTTGAAAGGCATCTTCAAGTTCGAAACCAAGACCTTGCATTTTGTCATACGTACTGAAACGCATAAACAATGTGGATCGGGGGATATGCGCATCTTTAGCGATCCATCCAATGAAATCTTCTTGCTTACTGAAAGGACTCTCACTATATGGATCAATGTAGGACATGAATAATGGTACGCCCTCCGGAGTTCGTTCTTTGAGGAGTCTGTAGAGACGAACTAATCCTCGTTCTCTTAACAAGCGGGATAAATTAATATCCCTGCTGGAGATACGAAGTGTCTCTTCAGTTGTTTCTCCCAATTCAGGTAGCTCCAGGCTAAACATTTCCTTAAAAGCTATTAGAAGCTCAGCCAGCTTGACGTGGGCCTCCCCAGACATAGTTTCTCCACTCATAATAGCTTTCTCAAGCTCTTGAGCAGCCTCGATTAAACTGAATTCTCGCTGGATCAATGCAACTTCCTCTTGAGGGCTATCGGTGAAGCTAATTTTTAGATGTTTATTCACTTGGTTTCTCCATGATACTTCTTTCCACAATGAGGACATTTAACATTGGGTGTGTATTTTTTAAAGCCGAGTGCTTCGGCCAGATATTCTTGATATGCTGCTTGTTCAAATGGGTCCTTTACCACATTAATGAGTGGCATGATTAGTTTAGCTACATCCCGCTTCTGCTTAGGATCGGTTGGTTTATGCTTACCGATCAGGTAGTCCGTCATATAGATTGGAATGGGTCGAGCCGATTCTAAAACTTCCATCCAGATGTCAGGGTCTTCGAGAACCAGTTCATCCGGGTCCTTACCTCCTGGTAGTTTGGCTACATACAGGTCTAGTTCGGATTGGCGTTCTACTTTCAAACGTTCTAAGGCGATCTCAGCCGCCTCATCAGGATCGAGTGCGAGAACCGCTCTTTTTGCATGATGACTGAGCAGTTCTGCTTGTTCTTTAGTGAAGAATACTCCCATGATACCGATGGTATTGGTGTAACCTGCTTGATGGAGACCGAGTACGTCCATGTAACCTTCGACAATGATCACTGACTTTCGTTCACGAATAGAAGTACGAGCTTGAATGAGCCCATAGGTTGTTCGTCGTTTAGTAAATACCGGGGTGTTCGGAGTATTAATATATTTTGCTCCGTTTGAACCTCCAAGTAGTCGTGCTCCAAAGCCCATAACGTTTCCGTTGGTTTGAATTGGAAACATAATTCGATTGCGGAAATAGTCGTAACATCCTTTTTTATCTCGGCGTTGTCTACCTAGACCAGCGGTAAGGATATCTTTTTCATCAAACCCTTTTTCTTTTAACTGTTTATAAAGCCAGTCCCATGATTCGGGAGCATAACCAATACGGAAATCAATAAGGGTTTCTGATGTGATCCCTCGACGCTCAAGGTACATCCGGGCTCCTACTGCATCCGGTGACCACATTAAATGTGTGTGATATAAGTTGGTTGCAACATTCAAGACTTCGTAAAGGCGTTTGTGATAGGCGAATCGTCTGCGTTCTTTCCATGATAACTTACGTAACGTGATCCCAAATTTTTCAGCATATCGGTGCATAAGATCGGAGAGTTCTATATCCTCAATTTCTGTTAGGAAGGTGAGGACATCACCCCCTTTGTTACAACCATAACACCACCATGATTGTTGCTCCGGATATACTGTAAGTGCCGGGGTATTTACATTTGAATGAAAAGGACAGAAACCGACGTAACGAGTTCCATTCTTTTCAAGTTTGATATGTTTTCCCAGTTCGTCTACAATATCCAGACGCTTTTTGATTTCACTGATGGGATTAATCGTCTTGCTCATCCAATGCCCTTGCTAGGTCTTTCCGATTCCAACGCATTTCTGCTGATCCGTAGAACGCTCCTGAGCGATCCTCTAAGCGTTGAATTACGTGGAACATGCCTGATTTGCGTGATTCTTCCAGGGAGATTGTCATAAAACCTCCTCTGTCAGGGTTATAGTGTGTGCTCATTGCAACGTTAGCTTCCTGGGCTAGTTTGCTCCCACCCATAGCTCCGATACGTCCGTGTCCACCCCGTGATTCACGGACAGAAGTTAATGAGACCTGACTGAGCACAAGTGCAGCAATCTTATGAATAGAGACTGCATCACTGATTGCAGAAACAGCACGTAACTGTTTCTCGTAGTCACTGATCTCATTGGCAAAACTATATTGCTGAACATGATCCGACACAAATACTTTAACTCCGAATTCTTGGATCATGAATTCCCATCGAGAAAGGTTGGATGCGTTTTTAACGGATGTCTCATTTTCTTTTTGCCACAGGTGATGCCATGTATCTTGTATATTTCTTTTACCCCGAACCGAAGTCAAGAGATTGCGGGTGCCTCCTTGTGATGGGGATGCTCCGAAAATATATAGGGGCCATGTTGCCATCGTGTCCATAGCATAGTTGATCGCTTGCATCTGTGGCTTTGTACGTTCCTTGAATCTCAGGTACTCAGGGGTCAATAGGAGTTGTCTACACCTGTCCGCAGCGCATTCAGCGCATGAACCTCGTGGCATGTGGCCTTCCTGAATCAGCCAACGTGACGCAAGATTTGCGATTAGTTGATCTCGATATCTGACTGGAGTCATACCGGATTCCAAAGTATCAATAACAGTAGGGGGTTTGACATCCAGGGTATGTGCAGTCATAAAATTTATCAGAACGTTAATAGCGAAGGTCGTCTTACGCTTTTTTTCTTGACCCATGATAAGGATTAATTCACCATGTACAATGTCAATACCATATAGGTATTTGTCAAATACATCAATACCATAAGGAACAAGGTGAGCCCGATTTATTTCTGGATCACCCCAGTCATCCTTGGTTTGTGCTAGTAGTGCTTTGATACCAGGGTTATATAGATCGGTCATTTATACACCTTCAAAGGCGGGGCAACTATCAGTATGTTCGTGACAGTCACGCATATAGCAATAATCGCTATCTTCATATTGCCTTTTATGCGCTTCTAACGCAATCTTATTTTCATCTTCAAGGTTTTTTACCCGTTTTTCGAGTTTGGCAACTGATTCCATATCAATTATCTTCACAGAGGGCAAGCCCATCATTGGTTGTTGACCAAAACGAATGTGACCACTCTTATCTATTTGTACATGAACACCAATTTTAAGATCATTCAGGGTTCTTTGTTGTGCGTTCATCGTCTACCTCAATTGCCGAATGTGGTCCATAATTGTGTGGAGACAGGAGGCACCACCAGTCTTCTGCATAATCGCTTTTTTCTTCTGTGTCCTCTATGACAATCCGTACTATATTCCCTTCGGGAACTTGATACATCGCATCGTAAATAAGATCACGCCAAGGAACTTGTTCATCTGTTTCAGGATCATGTAGCCTGTTCGAATACGGACAATGAGCATCTTTTTCTGGATCACCCCGATAGTTTCGTTTGAATGCTTCAAGAACGATAATTCGTTTCATTTTATTCTCCGAAGACTTCGAACTCAAATTCCGGGTACTCCTCACTAATATTTATTACAGCATCTTCTACTTTATTTTGAAATAAAGAAAACCTATCGGACAAAGCTAATTCACCGGGTCCGTTGATCTCATCTTCCTCGGCATTAACTTTTATTCTGACTGTTCCATAATGAATCTTCATTGAGGTCTCCTCATTATAACATGCTCTATGTTAGGTGTCAACTTTCTTTTGTATCTCCCCAGGTTTGTCCTAATATAGGTTCAGCCAGGATTGGTACACTTAAATCAAAAACTTCCTCAACTGCAACCATTTTTTGTTGTGCGATAAGAGCGAATTCATCAGCCGCATCATTAGGTACGATGAACCCGAGTTCGTCGTGAGTCTGACTATTCATCCGAGCATCATAATCTTCCAGGATTGGATCGATCTGAAGCATTGCCCATTTGATCAGGTCCCCGGCTGAACCCTGGATGATGCTGTTAACTGCTTGTCGTTCTGCTCGTCCCCGGTCACGTTCACTGAAACTGCTTAATTCTGGAAGATGACGACGACGTTTGGTTATTGTCCGGACATGACCCAACCGTTTACCTGCTCGAAGAACAGCGAATTTCCAGTCCATCAGTTCGGGATAGGCTTCTCCGAATTGCCAGAACCATCGTTTGGCATCAGTCATGCTTGGTCGAGGATAACCCTTCTCCTCAACCATGTCACAAAACTTGCGGGGTCCTGCACCGTAGAACCATGCGAAGTTGAGGTTCTTGGCAATGTATCGTACTACTCCAACAAGATCGGCTGTTGTTTGGTGCGGGTCTCCCCCTTGAGCGAAGGTCTCCATTAGAGCTTGTACTTGTGCGTAGTGCGCAGCAAGACGAAGCTCGATCTGCGAATAGTCGATCATAAGAAAAAGACTGCCTGGGGGTGCCCCTATGACCCTTCTAACTTGAGAACCAGTTTCACCATGTGCCGGAATATTCTGAAGATTAGGATCACTAGACGACAAACGTCCTGTAACAGCCCCAGTATGATTGTAACTACCGTAGATATATCCATTGTACGTTTTCTCCAAGAAAGGATTTACATAAGTGCTGAGAAGTTTATCAAGTTTACGATACTCTTTAATGAGGTTTGCACTGCCTGATTCATCGACGTAAGATAACCGCATAATAGCCAGTGCCTTTGTACTTGGTGCACCACCCTCTGTTCGGAAAGAAATCGGAAGATCGAGAATATCATAGAACCATTCGGCAAGTTGAGGATTACTATTCGGGTTGCGCCCATTGGGGTATTTACTGTCTTCCCCCTTCGTCTTTGTCAAATCACACCATTGCTCGAATAACTCGGTATGTCGTTTTTCCCACTCATATCGCAATTCAAGAAGCTTATCAGTATAAACGTAAAAACCCGTTTCCTCCATACGTTGAAGAACAAATATGAAAGGCATTTCTGTGTCGAAGAAGTGTTGTTCCTGTGACTCCTGCACAAGGTCCCAATACAATTCCGGCCACATTTGTACACCCAACCATGGGTCCATAGCTCCGTATTTTCCTAGAAGATCGAGGTCCATGTCATAGACAGTAACCTCATCCATCCGTTTGAATCCCTTGTCGGCTTTTGTGATCCGTTGGAGGTCTTTAAATGTAAGAAGTCCTTCCATTCCAAGTCGTGCCTCAGCAACGTGCTTGAGCCCAAGTCGTTCATTTTCGTCTACCAACCATTGGGCTACCATTGTATCAACAATATTTGCTGGTTTGATCGTCGGGTCTAACTTTTTGAGAAAGTGTAGATCGAATTTTACATTGTGCCCAATGCTTTGTACACGAGGATCATGCATCCGATCCTTGAGCCAGGGCATAAGCTGGTTTAAAACGGGCATAGTAATATACCATGCACGATCTGGATTTGCCAACCCCATTCCATGAACTTGATCTTTCATATAATGAAGACCAGTTGTCTCGAAGTCAAAACCCAACAACTGGTGACGACCAAAATCTTCCATAACCTTAGGTATTTGCGAAGGCTCGGTTACCAACTCCCAATTTAGTTCGTCCATAGATCATCCATTTCTTTGTATTCTTGGTAGGTTCTTTCTTCCTGTGCTTGTTTCTCTCGTTCTTTTTTGATAAATTGAGCGGCTAAAAAGGTAGCAGCTAACCAGTCAGGTCGAACATACAAGAGACTTGTGTATAGCTTCCACGCAAAATCCGGCTCGTTGAATAGTATCCACATCGCTCGAAGTGCTACATCAATATCATATTCAGCTTCGTCAATAAGGTCTTGAGCGAACTTAGCCTCACGTTTGAATCGATCTGATTTGCGAGGAACCCGGAACTTATCTGTGATCCGTTTGCCCATGAGTTTCTCCCAATATTTGAGGAGTCGCACGTTAGGTGCCTTCTCAGATAGAGAGAACCACTTACCACTACGAAGTCTAATGAGCGCACCACATCCTGGGCACGCTCCGTTCTTTCGTCTTGGAAAATCCTCATGACAATTGGGACAAACAGGCATTACTTTTCAATTCCCTCAAACATGGAATCATCGACTGGTGCATTAGTCCATGGACCAATCAAATTAAAAATTGCCAATCTCAGCAATTGACTTTCAGTCATATTCATTTCTTCGGCTTTCTGTTTCCAATATTCTTTTACTATACCTGTCCCTAAACAACGAAAAGGTCGATCCATTTTTTCTTCATCTGGTTTAGGTGGTCGGCCTACTTTTGGTTCTTGAAAATTAGTCATAGAAGATACCTCTTTCTTAATGCTAGGCCATCCTTGTTCAGCCCAAGGATAACAAGAATTCGCATCAAATGCGGGATTACTACTGTTCGTTGACTTGGGGAAATTTTATCGGCAATACGCCAAATTGCGGCAGCAGCGTAAACCAAATTTTCTGCCTTGGTGGTTTCTTCAAAGCACTGAATATTTTCTACGAAAGTTGCAAAGTCTTCTGCAACCCGAGGAAGTTCAGTAACCTGTGTCTTAGTCAGATTTAGGATTGCATCCCGAAGATGAACAGGACTCCAACGAACCCCAGAAAGCAGATGCTCCATTGCTTTATCCACACCTGCAAGGTCTGCGCACTCACCAATACGAAGGCGCATGGTTGTGGTCATACCAAACCGAGCGAGAGACCATTCGTCTGCTCGTAGTTTTTCACGGTGATCTGCACTGGAACCAACGAACCATTCTTCTTCTGTCCGTCGAGCGAGTATGGCTTCACCATTAACCAGTACAGGACCACGGTGAAGACGATCTTCACAAGGAACTGGTGATGTAGTTGATACCCATAAAGGAAGAATACCACCCGGTGATCCCTCAGATACAAGGTAGGTTCCACCTTTTGAACGGTAACCACAACCACGTTTACTTGACCTAATTGTTCTCATCAAGCGCCTCACTAAATTCATGTCCACATGAATCACAGCGACCCGTAAAATTCAAGGGGTTACCCAATAATGTACTACAAAAAGGACAATACCAGTCTTCTTCATATTCAATTCTTACTGGTTCAACGAGGTAATCCATATGCGCCATTTCATCAGGAAGACCCTCTTCATGATCGTATGCAACATATTGTATTCCGGTAATGTAGGCATACCCAATAACTCCGGGGGTCCAGAAGAGTTTATATCCTTCAACTAACTCTTTCCAAATGGCAGGTTCGCTTTCCCTTAGTCTTTCGAGAAAGATAACCAGATGAAGCATATTATCAGGCAACTCACAATGTTGAAGATACAATGATTCATCTAGTGTTCGTAAGAGATCA
>Ga0255054_10001199_pt1 | contig 15290 bp, 14 predicted proteins | sample JV7_2_23_MG_FD_188634 | JGI IMG/M metagenome (GOLD analysis project Ga0255054, IMG submission 188634) | Seawater microbial communities from Jervis Inlet, British Columbia, Canada - JV7_2_23 | ecosystem: Environmental > Aquatic > Marine > Inlet | place: Canada: British Columbia | collected...
GGTTCTATCCATAACACTTGCCAAACTTCATCATCTTTTTGATCAGGAAAACCACTAACTATATCTCCTATTTTAACATTATAATCTCCTACGAATTGAGTAGTTTCAATTTGATATCCTTTTATAGGTTGAGGAGCTGGTGGAATTTCACCACTAATAGCTACTAAATTAGCTTGTTGTAAAACTAAAGGTGTTTCATAAGGATAATACTTAGCAACAGATATTTGATCTTCATTTACATAATGTACTGGTGTAATTAAAGACGTAGGATTAGCTAGTTCAACATTAATTTTTCTTGGTTGATTACGGTTGTCTGTCCAGAATAATAAATCATCTAATAAATTTATACCGTATATTTTAAAGTTTTGATTAAAGTTAAGAAAAGATCCTCTGACTAATAATGTAGTTATATTAGTTGTGGGATTATATTTATGTATAGTATTTGTATAACCAAAATTTAATTGGTTAGATCCAGATAATGTTATGCTTTGACTAAGCACAATTAAACCATCACTTGGAACTGCAGGATCTGGAGGCACAATACTTACAATTACAGGATCAACTTCTTGACCACCAGCACCAGAAGGTTGACCGTTCCAGTTATCACCATATACTGTCATACCTACTTCTAAACCCAGAGTAGTAGGATCTAGTAAATTACCAGCTTGATCATATAAAACCCAGTTGATATTTGTTGTTGCTGGTATTCCAGGACTTGCAAAAGCAGTTACGTCTCTAGGACATCTTCCATCACCGTCATAACCTGAACTAAATATATAAATATTCTCAGTAGTTTCATCTGTAAATTGACCTATAATTTTACCAAAATATTTAACAGAACCTAACGGAAGAAACTGCTTACCTGTGTACAAATAAGTTAATTCTGTATTTCCTAAAACATTCTCAAACTCTCCTACTTCAGAACCTTCTGATCTACTAATTTGTAAATTTTGAGCATCCCTGTATTCACCGTTTGGCAGTAATCTATTGTCAAGGTCTTTGTTCATTTTAGACCTTATAAAAGTATTAGTTACTTGTGGCATGTATTATCGTTTTATCCATTTAGCTTTTCCACGCATTACTTGCGTTATTTCATCTAACTTAACGTTAGACAATCTTATTTTAGCGTTTCTTAATTTAGCACTTTTTTCTCTTTTTAATCTTTGTACTATATATTCTGGTTGATTAATTCTAGTAGATATTATAGCATGTATAATGTATGCGTATAAAGCTTCTTCTGCTAGCTTTGGTATTCTGCTATCTAAATCATAAGCAAGTCCATCAGACACGTATTCTAGTACTATTAAAGCACCAACCAAATTACTTGAAAAAGATACTTTACCTTCTCTTTCATTCATGTTAAACCATCCATTGCGTTGAGCATACTGAGGAGACATACCGTATTGCTGTCCATAGTTCCAGTTCCACATTCCTCCTTGACCCCAATTATAACCAGCCCAGTCTAAACCTTCATTATATAAAGTAAGATTAAAGTTTTGATTTATAAGATTCGTGTTTGCTTGCTTCCATCTTTCCTCTGTTAAAGACGTACTTTCTATATTGTCTTCAAAATTATCTTGTGTTGGAACTCCTGAACTATCTTGTATAGGTAATTCATAAGGTGATGTTGTAAGATTGTTTGCTGGATATATTATTCTTTTCACACCTAGTTCATCTATCCTAGATATTCTAACATAGTTAACATAGTCTTGTGGTAATATAACACTAAGAGTGTGAGGTACATTTAATTCTTGAGACTTAATAGATTTTAACGTATCATAACTAAATTCTTGTAAACCTCTTTTAGCATGAAATATTATATCACTTCTTTTAACGTCTGGTATTAATTTATCTTTACCTACGTAACCTACTATAAAGTTATTTATTACATCTCTTAGTTTTAAATAAGAATAACTTCCATAATTTTGTTCTGTTGTAACACCGTAAGCATCTCTGTTTCCAAAACTACCACCATCAATTGTTTTTAATTGACATACTAAAACGTTATTCTGAGGAATACCTCCTACAGCAGCTATACTTATAGTGCTATTACCATTACCTTGAATTGTTAAAGTATAAGGTAATATATATTCTGTGTAAGTTATACCATCTGCACTTGAATAAAGCTTAAAATTATTTAAAGCATAATCTGTTTGAGCTGGATCAGAGTCGCCTAATATTAAAGTTGTATTAAATGTATATGTAAAATCATTTTGACCTGCTACAGCTGTAACTACAAACCCCTGCGCACCCGCGTAATATTGACTGTTAGTTTCGGTAATTAAACCTCCATTTGGCATTGGCATATCTTATTGTTTTTCGTTGTTATCTTGACTAGCAACTTGTTGTGAAGCTGCTTGTATTATACTTGGGTCTTGAATTATTACACCAGCATAAGCTAGTACTCTTAATATTAACTCATCTTGTTCTGTTTGATCTAATTCAAATTGAACTGAAGTTCCTTGATCATAAAGATAAGCACCTGTTGTAATGTCTTGAGTAAAACCCCACTCTACATTGTTTGGTTTTTTTAAATAAGAAAAAGTAATATCTGTCTGTATTGTGTTTGGGAATACAGTTAAAAAATTATCTTCATATAAATATATAGGGAAATGTTCTGTTGGTTGAGTTAAAGGGGAGAGTAATAATTGTCTTAACTCGTTTCTTTGTGTGTACTGACCAAGATCGTAGTTTTTATAAAAAACAGTTCCTAGTCTATATAATACATCATTTGTAGTTCCAAGTGTTCCAATCACTACAGGACTAGGAGCATAAGGAGGAGCTATAAAGTCTGTAGAATCTAATAATTGGAATCTTCCTGTTATAGCATCGTAAACAGGCGTTCCTACTTTTTGAAAAAACTGTAGTTTTTCTTGTAAATTTTTTACACGATCTGAGTATTCAGTATCGTTTTGTGGTAATCGATATTGTTGGTTTAAATCACTAGCATAGCCTTCAAACATAGACAACTGCGCTTGAGTTCCAATTTTATTAAATTCATCAGGAGTTATATAACCTCTTTGTTGTTGGTTTAATATTAATAACACCGTTTGATATACTGCGTTTACGTTTACCATTCTTTTTTATTTTAATAAAAGGGCGAACGAATCCGCCCTTATTATTTTTAATTTAGTCTTTTTTCTATTGACCTAAATACTTCAATACCTTCGTCTGTTTTAAACCACGCAGCTAATGCTGAATAAGGGTTTTCATCAAAAGGAACTGTCATTAATTTTCTATCATTTGATCCCCATGTAAAGGTTTTGTTATCAGGTGATAGTATTACAATGTCATTTTCTACTGCTTTAATTGCAAAGTTTCTTAATTGTACGTTTTCATCAGCAGCTAAACTTAAAAATAGTTTAGGATTTCTTTTAGCTAGTAGCAGTAAGTCTCTTCTAATTTCTCTAGTAGACATACTGTTTACTTGAGATCCTATTTCTACTCTTACTATTGCTTCACCTAAATCAATATCTATAGATTTTGCTAGGTTTAACGCTTCAATTTCCCATTCAATTTCTTCTACTTGATCAGCAGCGATACTTTCTGGTACATGTTCTTTATATCTTTGACCTAAAAAAGGGTGATATAAAGATAATAACTTTTGTAATTGTACGTTTTGTTCAGGAACAGTTAATACTCCATCTCTAAAAGTTATATGCCCTAATGTTACTTCACCTTTTTGTTCATCTTTAAATGGTGAGGATTGATTAGTAGCGTATCTTAATTCTCTTTGAACTTGACTTGTTTTATCAAACCAAAGTAATGGATGTCTTCTACTGTGCTTGCTTGGAATTGTAAATGTTAATGGTTCTTTACCTCCGGTAAGTACATAAGTTCTATTTTTTACTTCCCAGCTTTGTTTTTTTACTGGGTTTATTGTAGGTGCAGATTTAACTACAACCTCTTGAGGCGCAACCTCAACATTTTCTGCTTTAGCTTTTTTAGCCATAATATAATATAATTAAATAGTTTATAAAAGTAATAATTACCCCCGTTGATATAACGAGGGTAAGAATTACATTTGTTGTATTATACTCCTTGGAATAATACGAAGTTGTTAGCAGCTTGAGTTACTAAACATCTTTCTGATAGGAAGTTAACTTCCATAGCATCAAGATCACTAGTAAATGCTCCACCAACGGATCCTGTTAACCAAGATTTCATTCTTCTATCATCAGCATTAGACGCTCTATATCTTACGTGTAAGAAAGGTCTACGGATGTTAGTTCCTAAAATTTGATCATATACAGTTGTTGTACCAGCTGGGATTAATACTCCTTCAATAGAAGCAGGTCCAGTCATACCACCACGCGTTGAAGCGTCGTTTAAGTATTTCCAGTCTGTTTTATAAAAGTCATAAGAACCTCTTCTGAAACCGCTAAAACCTAAGTTTAAAGCCATTTCTTCTGAGTTTTCAAATAATCCATAAGCAGTACCACCATTGAATCCTGCAGAAATTCCTGCAAGCATGTCATCAAAATCTAGAGCAGTTTGTCTGTCTAAAAATAACATGTTTTCTTCAATAGCTCCCTGAGTATCTAAGTTTCTAAGAATATCATCAAAGTCACTTATTCCAGTAGCAGCGCTAAATCCAACCTGTACGTTACCTCTTGCTTGTATAGCAGCGAAAAGACCTTGCGTACCTATTTGTCCATTTGCCAAAGCAGCAGAACCAGCAGCAGCGATCTCACCTTCTACACACATCATTTCTAGGTAATCCTCAAATCTTAGTCTTGTTTCAGACTCAGCTTTTAGGTACCATAAGTAACCACCAGTTCCATCTTCAGTAGCAACTTCTACCCAACCGATCTGAGCAGTGTCAGAACCGTTAACAGTATATTTACTTCTAATGATTAATGGGTTGTTAGAGAATTGAGTGAATGAAGGAGTAACACTAATATAACCAGCAGGCGCTGTAGCAGCGTTGTAGTTAGGTGTTGTTGATCCTTTTGCATATTCAGAACCGTATACAAATACTTTTACAGCACCTACTAATCCAGATCCTGCTAAGTTAGCAGCTGTGTAAGGTTGTACAGTAATTGTTCCAGCAGCACCAGGTACACTAGCACTTACAAAACATTTTGCTTCTGCGCCAAAGTCATCCATGATAACAACAGTTGAGTTTACAGAAATAACGTTAGTTACTCCCGCAACTGCACCTGGGTTAATAGTAACAACTCCTGTAGCAGATACAAATGTACAGTTATCATATGCAATATGTAATCTATTTTGTTCAGACCAGATTACTTGGTCACTTGTCATTGGTAATTCAGCACCGACCATTCTTAAGAAACCAGATAACGTTCTGTTACCATATCTTTCTACTTCTTGTTCGTAAATTTCAGGTAGATATTGCGCCGCAAAATCACTGAAATTAGCTGGTATACCTGCACCACCACCATTATTTGTCCATTGCAAATAATTAGTAGCTAGCAATTGTTGAGTTTGCGAAGGTACTAAACTTCCAAACTGTGGGGTTAAAGCCATAATTTTAGTTTTTAATTAGTTAAATTTTCTTTTTTTTATTCTCAATTTTGATGAATCAGCTCCACTAACTGCTTTAACCTTAAACCCTCCTACAAAGACGTCCCCACTGGCAACCTGCCTTGGTGCTTCTGCACTTGGATTTTTAGATTGTTGTACTAAATTCTTAATACCATCCGCTTTGCCTTGTTCATAAAAATGAGTGGCTAGTTTATCTGTATTCATCGCAGCATATAAAGCTTTATGATAACCTTCAGTGTCACTAATAGCTCCTTCTTTATCGACAAACTTGTCAACAAAGTTTTTAATATTAGATTGACTTTCAGCTATTTTCACAGGATCTTTTACTTTATATCTAAATTTTTTATCTCCAACCTCGTAATCAAAACCTTTGAAATCAGTTTGAAATAAATTATTAGTTCTTTTTTTGAAAAGCTCTTGTGATTGCTTTATAGTTTCTTGCTGTTTATTAAAACGATTAAAAAAGTCCACAGCTTTTTGCTGCTCTTGTGTTACTCCAGGACGTTGCTTAATCTCAGCATAATATTGAGATTTTTTATTTTCTAAATCCTGTTTAGCACTAGCAACAGCTTCTTTGTATGCTAACTTCTTTTTTCGTATTTCTTTTTCCTCGTCTAAATCTTCATCTATTTTATAATCTTCCATTATAAGATCGATATCATCTTTATCTAAATGAGGTTTATTTTTTCTTAAATATTCTTTTAATACTTGATCATTGTCTAGTTTAGAATAATCTTTATTAAGCTCCACGTAATCCTCTACCGTTCCACCTGTTTCATTCATAAATGAAACTAATTTTTCTACATTTTCTGGTAAACTAGGTGTTTCTATTAATTGAGGTTTATCTTCTTTCTTTACTTCAACTTCATCAGTTTCAATAATTTCTTCTATTACTTGTTCGAATGGAGCATCGACTTTAACATCTGTATCGGGCTTTTGCTCTTGTACGGACCGTACGCCTTCATCCACTTGCTGTAAACCTTCGGCTCGTTTATCATCAGATAGTCCTGTTGTTTTTGACTCTGGAATGGCATCTTCTTTAGGTTTTTTAGTTAAATCCATTTTAGCTACATTAGGAACTAGTTCTCCTGTAGCTTCTGGAGTTGTTAAATCGATTTTTGCAGGAGCATTTGTTACATGTCCTAAATCTTTAGCTTTACGCTTAGGTTTTGACTTTATTTTAAAGTCACCCTCTTGTTTGACCTCTAGGGCCGCTTTTTGGTTTCCCATAATATAATATAATTAAATAATTAATAATTAAGCTTGAGGCATTGCGCTCTCTTGGCTTTGTTGTTCAAAATTAGTAGGCATTAAATCATTTTGTCTTTGATCTATCATAGCACTTTGCTGTGACCCTGCTATTCTTGTTCTTTTATCTTTACGATCTTCTATTTGTGCTTCTCTATTTGTTTCTCTTTGACCTTTCATTTGCTCTAACTGAATTTGATAGTTAAACTCTTCAGCCATTAATTGACGTTTGATTTCAGCCTCGCTTCTCATACGTTCTATTTCCATTTGAGATTTAGCTTGTTCAAAGTTTATTTTTTGATTAGTTAAAACTTCTTGCTTTTGTACTTCAGATTCTGCAGCTGCTTGAGTAGCTTGAGTATTAGCTGAAGCTTGTTGTTGAGCCATTTCAGACTGCATCTGTCTTTCGTACTGTTGTTTCTTTTTACGTTGTAATTTTAGCATTTGATTAGCTAATTTTAAACTACGTATTTGTCTTATTTCAATAGCATCTTCTAAGTCAATACCTCCGCTTGATAAAGCAACCTGTATGTTTTGTTCTAATTGCGCTTTTTCTTCGTCATCCGGTTCAAGATCTAAGAAAATACCAAAGTCATGTAAGTTTAATTTATCTACTTCTTTTAAAGTAATACTATTAAAATTAGTTATACTATTTTTTAATGAATTAGCTGTTAAAGGATAATCTAGCATATCGCTAACTTTTTTAGATATGTTTTCACACATTCTTAAAGTTAAAAACAAACTACTGTTATTAATATGTTTAGTAGCAATATTAGAAGCATTAGCTGCCATTTTTTGTAAACCTACTAAAGTATCTCTATCTGGTGTGCTACCATCTCTTGCTTCATTTAATCCAGTAACATCTCTTATCATTTGTAAATAATAATTATAAGTAGATATTAAACTTTGTATTTTAGCTTGTCCAGATCCTGTAGATAACTCTTGTATTGGTATTTTACCTCTATTAACATCGCCATCTTGAGTAAGTGATCTACCTACAACAGAACCAGTTTGGAAATACATGTTAAGTGCTTCTGCTGGATTATAATTTGTACCATTACCTAAATCAACCTCAGATAAACCATCCATGTCTAAAAATACACCATCTGGTACCATTCTAGCTATAACTTGTTGTAGTTTAAGATGTGTTAATTGAATCATATCTGCAAAACCAGTTATTCTACCAACAGTAGACTCAATTCTACCTTTGTACATTCTTGGTGCGCAAATAGCATAGTTCATTTCTACTTTTGTAGTATCAGCTTTAGGTCTAGTCATATTAGGACATAACTCCCATCTTAACATAATATCAGTACCCAGAACTTTAACTCCTCTGTATAGTGTTTCTATAGTTCTACCTACTCTTTCAAAGTTATCATTTTCTGGTGGATTAAAAGTATCAGGTTTTTCTAATGCCTTTTCTAATCCATATTCTGTCTCTTTTATTTTAAATACTTGTTCGCTATAAGTTTTGTATTCAAAATATAATAATGGGATAGTGTTTTGATCTGATGGACCATTACCATACCCATACATGTAACTTCTACTTCCTTGTTGTTGTTGTATTTTTTCTAATGTAGAATTATCTAATCTAGGAAATTGCTTTGCTATTTCAGCTAAAGTAACTGGTTTTAATTCACCTACATAATATATATCTTCAAAATTTGGATCTTCTGTGTAAGAATATATTAAATAAGCTGGATCAACATAATCAACTGTTATACCATTAGAAAGATTAAAATTAGTTTTACAAGCTCCAATACCACAAGTAACTAAATCATAATTAATTCTTCGTTTAGTTAACTCCCATCTATTTGTATCTAGTACTTGATTTATCACCTCTTCTTCAGCAATTTCTATAGCCTGTTTATAACTAAGTTGCATATGTAATTCTAACTCAGTTTCATCTTGAGGAAGTTTACTTTCTGGAATTGTTGTATTAAATAAAGAAGAATCTAGTTTTTCTACTATTTGGTTCATTGTTTCTCTAGCAAAAATATCTTGTGCTAGCATCTCAGCGTAATTAGTTCTTTTCGCTAAAGATTCAGGATCTTGAGCATATGCATTTATTTCGTAGTTTTTATTAGAAATACCATTAACTAGTATGTCAACAAATTTAGATATAATAGGAACTGGTTTCCAGTCTAAATTAAGATAAGACAAATCACCATTAATAGATAATTCATCTTTATATTTTTCTACAGGTTGTTCACCTCTTGCGTACAATCTTAGACTATTGAAATTGTTCCAAGTAGTTAAGTATCTGTTACCGTTAGTTCTGCCTTGATTAAACCATTCTTGTTCTATAGCCTGCGCAACTTGCGTACCATATTCCAAAGTGGCTTTTTCACCGTCACTAACAACTTGGCTAGGAAATGTACTATTAGTATTATAATTTATCTTCATTTAATCTATAATTTTTGATAACGAACCACTATTGTCGTATTTTTTTATACCTAAATCATACTTCTGTTTAATCAACTTAGGAATTGGTCTATATTTATTTTTATTACATGCCATGATAGCTAATCCTGAACTAATAGAAGCATCGTGTGAAGTTCTATTATTTATATTAAATTTTGCCCAGTCTTCTAACGTTCTTTGAAAATACATGTCCCCGTAATTAAGATTTTCTAATAATCCTACTCTTTCTTCAATATAAGTCTCAATAGCAGCGGCATGCGCTTGAATTATGTCTTGACTAGAGTTAGGTATTCCACCGATCTCTTTCTCTGTTACTGATAACTTATTATAAATTTTATCAGGTCTATTCATTGCATAAGCTCTATAACCTCTTCTCTTAAAGTGATATAACAGTCTAGGTTTGTTATTCTCTGCTAATATTGGCATTCCGTAAAAAACACAAGCCATAAGTACATCTTCAAAAAATATTTCTGCTGTTTGTGGTCTAGCTATATATTCTAAAAAGAAATGATTAGGTGGAACTTCTTCCATGCTAAACTTAGTTAAACCGTGTAAAGATCCATTAGATCCTCTTCCATCTACTGTTCCTGATATATCGTAACTATCACAACCAAAGGCTCCTAAGTTTTCATTGGCAGGATATTTTCTTCCTAATTTAGTAATTATATTGTTTTGTAATCTTTGTGGCGGAACCCATGAAACAAAAAATCTACCGTTTTTATTTGGAACAAATACTACGTTAGTGTCTTTAATTCCTCCTACCCAAGCAAAAGAACCTTGTGTTACAACATTACTATGTTTGATATCAGCGTTCCAATCTACTTGTTGGTATATTCTAGTTAAATTAAATAAAGAGTTCTTAGATTCATCTCTAAACGCGTGTTTAGTTGTTCTTGGGAACTGTCTGTAAAATTCATTTAAAGCATCTTGATCTTCGCTTAAACCGTCTACTTCATTTTTCCAATAGTCTAATACTCCTAGTTTAATTTTTTGCCCGTGAGGATCTTCCTTAGGTTCTTTGGGTGTTTCGAATACAGGTACGCCATAAGAATCAATGTATCCTTCGTAGTTCCATTCCATAGGTATGAACAAACTATAGAGTCCGCTACGCGTTTGTCCATTTGCATTTCTTTTGTTAACATCTGAACTTTCATATAATTTTTTAAAATTTCCACCACCTTTATCTAAAGCGTTTGATGTTGATCCCATCATACACTTGCCAATAATTCTAGATCCTAATCTTAAACATGTCTTTGTAACTCTCCAGTTGTTTAAAATATTATTAGGTCTTTCCCATTTACCAGATTCATCGTGTACTAATAGTTTTAGTTTTTCACCATCATAACTGTTATCACCAGTATTTTTCCAATCAATTGTTGTGTCTAGTCCTTGTAACTCTGCCGCAACTTCTCCACTTATAATTTTTCTTCGTGTAAATTTAGAAGCTGGTACTCTATATGCTAACTCTGTTTTAGGTCGATCCATACCATCTTGAATCGGTTTAAAAAAGAAAGGATAATTAACTGATATTGGTACTACTTTGTCAGTAAACATAGTTTTAGCATCAGGACCTGTTTTAGATAATATACCATATCTAGAATCACTAGATATTGTAGCTAAGTTAACAACTTCTCCTGAAGCCATAAATGAAAAACCAGATCTACGGTTTTTTAAATAACACATACCATAACATCTCACATCTGCTTTACAAGCTTCCCAAAACATAAAGAATAATCTATTCGCTTCTCTAAAATCTGGTGGTCCAACATCAATCTTACTCCATTGTAAGTACATGTAATGTGTTCCTGTTAAATAAACATTTCTGTTATCATTTTTAAACCAAAAACCTTCATCTCTTCTGGTAAATTCTATATCAATAAAATCATACCAATTTTCTTTAAAATCATCAGGATATTTATCCCATTCAAAAACACTTTTAATTTTTTTAAGAACTTTTGGTAATGGAGTTCTTGTCCATTTATTATTTTCAAAAGATTTTATCTCTTTAGGTTGTTGAGGTATAGCTATTTTTAAACCTTGTATTTCATAAATATCACCTATAGTTCCATTTTTACTTATTACTATAAAATCATATTCCTCGTTATAACCATATTCCCATTTCTTATATTTGTTATTTCTTTTAAGAACCTTAGGCTTAACGTGATCTGTTAAAATATTATATAAATTTTGCTTGTACATTATTTAGATCTTCCTTCAGCAAAACCACGAAATGTAATTTCTTTTTTATCTTCTACTTTTGGTTTATCCTCTAGCATATTCTTTTCCTCTTCAATTCTATTAAGAATTTCAAAAGCATCGAATATAGCTAATTTTTTTGTAGCAGCTGCATTTTTTAATCTATCAGCTGATATATCATCCGCAGTATCTACAATAGCTTCTTTAGCAACTTTAATAAGTTCCTCAACTGCTATGTGCCCAGCTTGGATTATATTCAACTTCGTTTCCTTCGTTTTCATATTTTATAACTATATCATTTGATTTCATACAATAAAGACGTTCGTCGTCTACAACAAACTCCCATTCAGCACCTGGTTTAAACCCTATCTTGTCTCCTGGGTTGATTTGAGATGCCTCTAACTTATTATTACCAATTCTAACCATTCCAATGTGAGGAGTTTCTTTTCTATTGTCTAGAGAAGAAGAGTTTTTTATTGGTTTTATAAAACAACGGTCACCAAAAGATTTCCAAGTTTTATTATTTTTATATAAATATATTTGATCCATACCTACAAAATACATATTATCTTTGAAATAAGATCTGCTGTTACTTTGTTTACCTTGCATGTTATAGAATCTTCTAAAAACATTTTGATGAACTACGACTATGTCTCCTTTTTTAATAGAAGTTTTTATAGCTATTGGAGTTTCTAAAACTACCGCAAGTCTATTAACAAATTTCCAAGATTCAACTTTAGTATTTAAAATTAAATTCTTTTCACCTATTTTTTTAGTATTTGCATATCGGTCACCTAAAGGTTCTACAATAAAATCATATAAACTTTTCATTAATATTCTAAATCATACTCAATGGATATAGCCATATTAGAATTAAATTTCTTCCATGGTAATATTTCATTTTGTTTTTTTATGTGAATATTATAAGACTTGTCTTTTTCATCTAACAATATATGGGATATTTCATGTCCACCATAAACTTGTTGTCCTACAGAATAATGCATTGCTTCATTCTTATAATCAGCTCCAATGCTAATTTTTCTTATAACATTACTCATTTTCTTCTTGTAACTCGAAAGTACCGTCTTTTAAATTGATGTTAATAGAACCGTATTTATCTTCTAATGTTTTTTTAACTTCTTCTTGTTTTTGATTTACACCAGCTAATTCGTGTAGAATTGCATGTTTTTGAGTTTCACGAACACCTATATCTGTAGTTAATTTATAAAGAGTATTTTGTAACTCTTGTACTTCTTTTAACTCTTTTTCTGTTAATTTATTTTCAGCCATTTAATTTAATTTAATTCGTTTATATTTACTTATGTTAGTGCTTGATCCAAAAAATTCGCACAATATTGTATTATTATCTATTATAGTGTACTTTATATTTACACTATGTTTATTACGTTCAACAAAAATATTTGTTATAATGTAGTTTTTTCCTTCTTCTACTACAACTTCTTTTATAGTATCACCTTTTTTAATAGAAAAATTTGTTAAAGTGAATTTTTCACCATCATTTAAAATTGCAACGTAGTAAGTTGAGTTTTTACCTTTCCACAAACCTTGAAGATCAGAAATTTCTTGTGCGTAGGTTATTACACTTAAAAGCATAAACATGCTTATTAATAATTTTTTCATAGTATTTAATTTGATTTTATTGTTCTAAAATATAATCACTTATTTTATATGATATTTACTTTTTTCTAATAGCTTGAAATTTTTCAGCTCCACGAGAACCAAAGTACGCTACATAAACTGTGATTAATAAAGTTTTCAAAAGATCTACCCAGTTTTCATTTACTACAAAATTTAACTCAAAACTATCTAATAATATAAGAATAACCATAGATATAGTTAAAAAAATCAAAGACATAGGACGCGTATTTTTACTCAACCAAGAATCTGATTTCATATCGCTCTCCCAACGCTTTGATATTTCTTGCATCTCAATTAAATCTAATTCAATTAATTTTAAAGCTTTTTCTTTATCTTCTGGCGGTAAAGCCGGGTCTTTGTGTATAAGGTTTTTAACTAAACCAAAAACTCCATTATCTGGTAATACATCACCTACAGTGTCAATTACACTTGGCATTGTTCCTGCTAGAAACTTACCTATTTTAGTATCTTTAAATTTTTTACTGCCCACCAAAATTTATTTTATAATCTCCACTTCTTTCGTCTAATCCTAACCCCTCAGAAGGATTAAAATCGCTCATACTTTGTCTTAACTGTCTTGCGCCATCTGTAAAGTCTTGCGCTCCTGCAGCTTGTTTATTTCTACCCATAAATCGTTCTATCATATTTCTTGTGTGAAACCTAGCTCCCTTGATTGGAACAATTCTATTGCCAAGTCTATATTCTGTAACACTACCATCTGGATTAATTATGTCAGGTAAACCTTTACCTTGCTGCATAAGTTCTCTCATTGTTGAACCTCCTCTTGGGTTTAGAATATGATTTAAATGTCTTTCTCCAACTATTCCCTCATTAACTCCTTCACCTTTTGGTAAATTTCTATAATCTTGGCTAGCAGATTGTAAAGCTGCGTTAAGTGTAGCTTCATCGCCACTTAAAGCTGCTTCGTTAAGATTGTCATAAATATTAGAACTTGCCTCCGCTTGCAATTCTAAAGTTTTTAATTTATCTTTACTTCCCGGTAAATAATTTTGAGAATTCTTGTAACGCGCTAAATCATCTTGATACGACTGGGTATCAGGATTACCACGCCTAGGATCAAAATTTACATTTGTAACTTGAGGATCATTTTGATGATACCTTGAATTTAAGTAAGGATATTTATTTTTATTTCCATACATGTCTCTAGGAGTATTATTAAAAGAAGGACTACTCACTCTTGTAGTCGTCTTCATAGCATCATTGTATGTGTTTTTTCCTCTATAACCACTAAAATCATTAACCTGATTACGTGCGTTATTTAATGTATTGTCTGTGTTTTCAGAAAATTTCGATGAAATTGAATTTAACTTAGAAAATAGACCTCCGTTTTTGTTAGATTTTATATTTTTCATTATTTTTTTCTCATTGGTAAAAGTTGTGAAGGATCAAATGGTGTTTTTGAAGATGACAAACCTACAACATCACTTTTTAAATGATCTGTGTTCCACATTTTTAGTTTATTTTTATCATCACTTTTAAATTGATCTAATTTCTTTTTTAAGTAAGGCTCACTTCCAACATACCTTTGTATTCTATCATTTGTGTCTGCATCAAAGTTAGAGTCTCTCATATAATATGATCCACGTCCTTGACGTTCATCTGTTTGTATTCCATCGTAAATATTTCCTCTATTATAAGCGCCAACGCCATCGTTTTCTAAACTGTCAGTAGCAATGATTGAATGAAAAGTACCTGGGCTTGCCTCACCAATTGGTATCGGGTTACCATAATCGTCATACTCATTAGAAAAAGGGTAGCTCATTTCATCATAACCTTGTCTGATAAAATCTCCTGCTTCAGGCTTAGTTCCTTCTGGTTGTAATTCAAAACCTAAATCTGTAGCTCTACTATCGAATCTTTGATTCCAAGGCACTATAGGCATTGGATCTCCTGATGCATACCACACGTTACCTCCTTTGCCACCATTAGCAGATTCTTCATATATATTAATACCACCTTTTTCATTTTGTGGAACACGCATACCTGCTTCTCCAGCTATCGCACAAGCATAACTATTGCAACCTGGTTTTGACATATCATTTTCTGTACCTACACCTTCTAGCCAATTAAAAGTAGATTTTTTTACTAATTTTCCTCCTAAAATATCCTCATGATTTTTTCTTATTGTATCATTTTTACTTAATGTATATTCAGGTTTACCAGCTAAAGCATCGTTAACAACACTCTTAACATTGCCTCTAACATCACTAACATGCTGTCTTTCATCTTTTAAA
>Ga0255054_10001200_pt1 | contig 15290 bp, 12 predicted proteins | sample JV7_2_23_MG_FD_188634 | JGI IMG/M metagenome (GOLD analysis project Ga0255054, IMG submission 188634) | Seawater microbial communities from Jervis Inlet, British Columbia, Canada - JV7_2_23 | ecosystem: Environmental > Aquatic > Marine > Inlet | place: Canada: British Columbia | collected...
TCCTTCTCCGATAGGCAGCGGCCGGTCTGCGTAAGCGACGGACAAAAGCTTCTGCGGCACAAAGCTATGTCGGGGGACGGCCTGCATGGCCGCTAAGACATTCGGGTCGGATATGCCCCGGTCTTTGATGGTCGCCCGGACCATGTGGTTTCTGGCTTTTTTGAAATCAGGAGAATCCGAAACGACATCCGCGTAACCGGATGAAGTGAAAAACATGACCCAAACAAAAGCCAGGATGGTTTTTTTCATAGGCCGCTCCCCCAGGAGGAATTTATTCTCCTATAACATAAAAAAGCAACATTGTCAGGAACCAACAAAACTTACGCTGTTGATTTTTTGCGTTTTGATATATAATGAGGGATAAATATAAAACGGATCCATTAACAAAATTAACCGCAACCTAAATTGAGCGATTAAGGAGCAACTTAATGCCATTATTCGGAAAGAAGAAAAAAGAAAACCAATCAGAGCGACGCCAGACGGCCTCATCGCAGAATGAGACTTCCTATTTTGGCAAAAATCTGATGATTAAGGGCCGAGTTTCGGGAAATGGCAATATCATTATTTTGGGCGCTCTTAATGGGGAATTTGATTTAAGAGGTCGGGTAAAGATCGCTCAGCCGGCTAAAATCAAGGGTGAAGTAAAAGCAGATGTCATTTCGGTAAACGGCAGCGTACAGGGAAGCCTGGCTGCCAAGGAACGCATACACCTGGATCAAACAGCTCGAATTGAAGGGCAGATCATCACGCCCAGGTTATCCATATCGGAAGGCGCTTCTTTTGATGGTGAAATTACGATGAGCGACCGATCATCAAAGCTGTCCAGACCCGATGCGGCGGATTCAGCCCCGGCTCCTCAAAATACAACCGCACCAACTAAAAAATAAGCGGCCTGAGATATCCAGCTGCCGGAAAGGCTGCCAAAAACAAATCCGACGATGAGCCGTTCGAATTTAAAAAGGAGCCATATCAATGCAAAAAGATAAGACCGCCGACTCTACATCTCTATTGAGCAAGAATGTCAGAATTGAAGGTGAAATTCAGGGACCTGAAAATCTCCATGTGGAGGGTTATATCAAAGGCGCCATTGTTCTATCGGGAGATATTTTTATCGGCAACACCGGTATCCTTGAGGCCGATGTTGAAGCCAAAAACATTGTTATCCAGGGGGAGGTGGCCGGTAATGTGAAGGCCCACCAGCAACTGGAGATCCACCCCACCGGTAAGCTCATTGGTGATTGCAGCGCAGCGTCCATCGACATTAAAGAAGGCGCCGTTTTTGAAGGGCGATCGAATATGATCAAATCCCCGGAAGCCTCCGCCGGTCACAGCCCAGCGCAAACAAGTATCACTGCCGCACAAAATCAGAAACAACAACAGCCGAAATGAGGTTGGGGCTAAATAACAAAAAGATTCTTATCTATTTTCATGAGGAGCCCCTTGGTATCATAAAATTAGACGCTTCATCCCGCGAAGCGGGGCAAAATTCAAGTTATCGCCTTTTTAATTTGTTGGTCGGGTCGCCTTCAGCCACCATAGCATTTAAAATGCGGCGCTCGGCTGCGTCAGGTAAAATCCCTTCAAGCTCCGCTTCCAGAACAATGTTGCCATCCTGATTTAAATAGACCGCTTCTGCGCTGGCGCGCCGGTGTTCATCAATATCGGTTATCGTAAAGCGACAGGTGATGGTTTCGCCGAAATAAACCGGTTGCTTGAATCGAAAGTTCATAACCGACGCCAGCCAGCCGATCTGCCCCCCGACTTCCGTCAGCATGCAGCCCACCAGCAGACCGTGGCAAATCGGGGCTCTGAAATTTTTTGCACCTGAATAGCGCGAATCAAAATGCACCGCGTTATAATCCCGCGTAATATCTGCAAACATCATCACATCTTCTTCGGTAAATCGTCGCGATACGGTGAACGTATCACCGACTTGTAAGCCTCGAATCGTCCGGTTGCGAATATCTGACATAGCAGCTCCTTGATCAGAAGGTTCGGAATTCAGGATCTTGACGATAATGGAGTTGAAAAGCAGTTTAAACTTACCCCTGTTTTTCATTTTGTTTACGATCAATTGGGGTTTTACTTATGGGTGATGGTCGGATATAATTCGATGCGATCTCAAAAATTGCAACTGCGCAAAAAACCCCAAAATGTGTAGCACACTTTTCAATATTGGCCAACCATGAGAATATGGGCAGTTTTCTCCATTTTATTTTTTTTGTTAATGACTTCCCCATTGTCTGCCGGCGAACCGTCAATGCTGGATACGCAGGAGCTAGTGATTGTTTATGATGAGGTGCTGAACCAAACAGCACGCCAGCTGCTGAAAGCCTATCCCGGCATAAGACAGGAACTTGAAGCCCTGTTTCAATGGCCGCTGGATTTTCGACCCACCCTGGTGCTGATCAATGATGAAAAAAAATTTCAGCAACTGGCGGGACATGAGCTTGTTGTGGCTTACGCCCTGCCGAAAAAGAATGTAGTGGTTATCGACTACTCAAAGATGAATACTTCCCCGTTTACGCTGCAAACCACTTTACAACACGAGTTGTGCCATCTCATGCTCCACGATCATATCAAAGATAATCATCTGCCCCGCTGGCTGGACGAAGGCATCTGCCAGTGGGCCAGCGACGGCCTGGCCGATATCATAATGGACTCCAAGCGTGCTTTGCTGCCGGCAGCCATTTTGTCAGACACAGATCTGGAACTTGCGAAATTAGCGCATCAGTTCCCTCGAGGTAAAAATGCCCTTATTCTGGCCTATGAGCAAAGCAAAAGTGTGGTGGAGTATATGAGTCGCGAGTATGGCCAGCAGGGTATACTGGATCTTCTGGGACTGCTGCAGCAGGGGTATGATTTCGAATCTGCCTTTAAGATGCGTTTTGCGATTACCTTTGATACCTTCGAAGATCAATGGCGGGGTTATCTCAAAAAAAATATCAGCTGGTTTACCTACCTTTCTACTCACCTCTACGAATTCCTGTTCGTATCGGCGGCGCTGCTGACCGTATTGGGATTTGTGCGAAAGATTATCCGTCAGAGGGCATATTCTGCGCAAGAAGATGATGATGATGAGATTATTTAGGGCCGGCCGATAGGTTCCGCAAAATACTGCACCTGATAGGCTGAGACTTCAAGTTCTGAATTTTGCCAGGCATCTGATGCCAGGCCGGCTTTCAAGCAGAGCTGCGTAAGAAAATCCTGTGGTTGTGGGAGCTGTTCCCATACCTGTGGCAAGAAGGTTGCGCTGGCAAAGTCCTTGCGAAGGATCACCCCATCGATTTTCGGCCGGAGCTTTTTTAACAGGTCAGCAGCATCCCGGTAATACAACGGCCGAGGCTCCGAAAGAATACTGACTTCGATTTTGACCCGGTCCAGTTCCGAGGTGCTCAGCGGTGAAAACCGGGGGTCATGAAAGGCGGCGTTAATGGCATTGCGGCGAACATCGGATACCAGGGACTCACTGGATGTAAGGTTGCCGATACATCCTCGAAGTTGCCCGTCAATTGTCAGCGTGACGAAGGTTCCGCATGATGTTTGAAAACAGGATTGCGTTAAGGCGCTATTCAAGGAATCGGTTTCATTTTGCGGAATCTGTTTTGCGAAGTGTTCCAACAGCGTTTGCCGCGCCAGCTTGACGAGCAATTGCCCTTGTTCGGGGCTTAAATTTTGACTGTCCTGGTGGTTTTGCATTTGAGATAAGCACAAAAGACAAAAGTTACTTAACTAGTGCGCATCCACGAATAGTGAATGGCGCTATCAAGTTTCCGCTTCATAAATGAGGATTTTTTTCGTTGGGCAAGGCCGCACAAGGGTTTGTGGCGAGACGTACTTCCTGTACGTTGCAACCGCAAACCCGCGGAGAACGCAGCCCAGCGAAAAAAAGACCATTTATGGATGGAAACTAACGACGGTTTCATGAAAAATAACTGCTTCGTCCTAACTGTATGATGGCCTTTCTTGGATTAGAATACAATGGGCAGAAATAAGCTGTCAAATAAAAATAACGAGTACGAGGACGACGACGAGTACGACTCGGATTAACGGTACCTCACCTCGTATTCGTCCTCGTACTCCTCCTCGTCCTCGATATTACTATTTTTGAGATGACATCTATATAGTTACTTGAAGTGTAGCCTCATCAACATCTGCATCGGAAAAATTTTCTGCAGCAGCCGACTTTACCCACCATTCTTCTCGAAACATGGATTTGTAAAGGTTGTTGAACATAAATCCCAGCAGGGTATAGGCAGAAATTTTTGAGGCCTGCTGTTCGAGTCTTTTCAACAGTTGTTTTTGTTGCTCGGCATGCAATTTCAGCGTACGCAGGTATTTTAGAAGCACAATCGTGCCGGAGTGGTCGCGGGATGCGTTACGCATGGAGTTGACCTTATTTTCAAATTCAGCCCGCAGCTGATCAATTTTGGCGGGGGAGGAATCAAGTAAGCGTTGCTGGCTTTGCGGGCTTTCAAAAACGGTCTGTTTGCTGATGCAACGTTTTATTTTTTCGGTGGTGGTTACGATATCTTTGGACAATACTTTTTTAAACATCTGTTTGGAAGTATCGGGGATGGCGAAAAAAATGGATTTAAGCTGATGTTCTTTTTGATTCATTTTGGTCTGAAATTCCAGCAGTGCGCTGCGCCAAAACGCGCGGCTGACATCAGCGACGATTTCGGTTTCCGGCATGCCTTCCATCTGGCCGAATTTTATTTTATTACGAATATCTGCAAACAACCGGGCGGTATGTTCAAACATCAGCTCACCGGTAACGTTTTTAAAAATCATTACCAGGGTGGCGTACCAGTCCTGTAAATGTAAAATTTTGGCTAAATTGTGAAATGCGTCTGACAGGACCGCGTTGCTGAAAAAATGGGACGGGGTTGCGTAAAACGGTGTCCCGCCCAACAAGGGCTGCTTGACCCTGCGATACTTCGATTTTTCAAAATCTACGGCAGTTTCTACATCGATGATTCCAAGTTCGTATTCATCGGCGTTCATTAAAAACAAAGGGTACTTTGCAGGATCACCGGCGACCAGCAGGTTATCTGGTTTCAGGTCTCGCATGGCAATCCGTTTGGTGCGCAGCCATGCCAGCAGATCCAGCAGATTGGTTATGATGCCGGCCATTTGAGGCTTATTTTGTTCGAAGCGGATCTTATGAACGTATTCCGTTATAGTGTCTCGGTAGGCCGTTACCGCCTCCAGGTGTTTGGAGAAATGAAGCTCTATCACAAGATTTAATTCTTTCACCAGATTTTCAGAAAGACCGGCTTCCTTGACGCTAACCGCTTTGCCGGCTAAATGCGTCACGAACCAGTTTTGAATGCGAAACATTGAGGTATTCGATGAAACACCGGAGTCCGTCAGAAACTGGCGAATGGCAGCCTGACAATGGTTATATACCTGTCGGATTTCGATGCCGATGGATTCTTTGGCTTTGCCATATCTTCCGCGGAATTTTTGGTTATCAAAAATGGTTTCTGCGTTTTCGATCATTTCTTCGGCCATTGCATCTTTCACATCGTGCAGATTGTCCACAATATGACCCAGAAAATAGTATTTTGAAAAATCCATAAAAAATACAAATGTATTTTTGATTTTCAAATACTGCTGGTAATCGGTGTTGCGGCGCAGCCAGTCAACGTGTTTTTCTTCAAATTGATCTGCCGGCAAATGACCACTTTCAGGCAATTTATGAATCAGGCTCAGGATGGCCGAAACCCTGGGAACAATGCATTCTTTTGGTGCCAGTTTATCGACGATCTGACCTTCCTTTTTGATACTTTCAATGTAGTATTCAAATTCAGAGATCGGCTTTACGGGTATTTTAACCACCAGGTGGACATCATAGATCACATAAAAACATTTACTTTTGCTGCCGGCTTCCTCACCCAACGGCCCGATGCTCATGCGGCGCCGCATCCATTCTCCGCGGTGTTTTATGCGCAGCTCGTAAACCGTATTGGGCCCGGAAGCGTTGTCTGATAATGTTTTAGTTTTCATCGAAGCGCCAGGATCCGCCCCGATCTGAATTCTGAACAGATTTAAAAAGTAGTTGATAATATCGGAGCGCGTGATCTCATCATCGGCATTTTCGTGGGCGGCGGCCGGCGGTTCCTGAGTTTCTGTCGGCTGAGCGGGACTTGCGCCGGGTTGGCGGTTGTTGATGATCAAATGAACGGCCAATATTAGGATAATACAAAGACCGGTGGCCCCCAGGATGGCGATCACCCAGAATGATTTCTGATTGAATGAATCAGTGGTATCGTTGGCAAAGTCTTTAAATTCGTCGTTGGTACTGACCAAAAGTCCGGATACTTTAAACCTGGCATGTTTCAGAATTGATTCTAAATCCGGTTTTCCAACGCTTTCGACTTCGAATTTATCGGCGATAAAAACTTCATCTTCAATTTCATAAAAGATGATGTCGCCGGATTCCCAGGTCTCAGCGACGGTCATTACGGTGCCGTTTTTCAGAACGATTAGATTCTGGTCCATATAGCCGTATAAGTAAAAGGCACCGATTCCGACCATGAACAGCAATAATAAAAGAATCACCTGACGCGTTTTCATATTAAGCTATCCCCGTACCTTATTCATCGTATCATAGTCGGCGCCAAGAGCGAAGCCCTTTCGGGGTTGAATAATTTTTAACATAATGAAATTATTATTAATTATAATAGAATTAATTCGTTTAGCGGCCCTAGAGTTTGAAGCCAGGCCATTATTCTTTTATCGGGAATCTATGGATTTTCTTGAATGATATTTTCGGCTGTTGCGTCAATGCCAGCGTGTCGGTAATGTATTGAAAATAATTAATTTCAAGGAGCCGGACGTCCAGAGTATCGATCGGTAATGACCCCGCTTTTCATTGACCCCGGCAAAGCGATTCATTATACTTGCTGGTAAAATATTTAGCCGGTATTACCTTATAATTGAAACCGGTGAATCCCTTTAATCGAGAAAGTTTCGATAATTATTCAATATTCTAAGATCCGCGTCTGACAATGTGGAAACTGATTCTTTTGATACTGGCAGGGCTTTATACCCTTAGTCCATATGATATCTTACCGGATTTCATGATCGGTTGGGGCTGGCTGGATGATTTGCTCATTTGGATATTGTTGTGGAGATATCTGGTATCCCGCAAGAAAAAGTATGCGAATTACAGCCGCTTTTATCAACAGGACGGCCGCAGCTTTGAAAATAGCAGCCGCGATAGTTACGCCGGTCAGCAAAGTTCGGGAGCACACGATCAGCATTCCGAAAGTAACGCTCCTTGGGATGCACACCGGGTTCTGGGGATTGACAGAAATGCGTCTGCGGCTCAGATAAAGCACGCCTACCGGGAACTTGCGAACAAATACCATCCGGATAAATTGGAACACCTGGGCGACGAATTTAAAGCGCTTGCAGAAATGCGCTTCAAGGAAATTCAGCAGGCATACCAGGAACTGACTGGAAAGGACTCATAGAACCTGCATCTTGCATGAAAATTAATGAGAAGTTGATTTCCATGATTCCGTGTTTTGCAGCAGAAAAAACGCTCGGCAGACTGACCAAATGGCTGCGCCTGCTTGGTTTCGATACCCTGTATGATTCCGAATTATCGGGCGAAAAATTTATTGAAACGCTGGAAAACGATCGTATTCTGTTGACCCGGACCGAGCGGATTCGAAAACAGTTTGCATCCCGAAAGCTGATTTTTGTTGAATCGGACCATCTGGAGCAGCAATTAAATCAAATTTTCCGGGAACTGGGTTTAAAAGCAGCGCAAACACGGCCATTTTCAAGATGTCTGCAGTGCAATGTACCGATCGTTGCCGTCGAAAAAACCTGCCTGAGGGGCCGGGTGCCGGATTATATTTTCGAAACCCACGATCACTTTCAAAAATGTCCTGAATGTGACCGTATCTACTGGCCCGGCAGCCACACCCGGAGAAGTATCGGAAAAATCCGGCAACTGCTGGATTTGAACCTGTCTCAAAAATAGTAGATCACGTCTCCCGCTTGAAAGCGGGACTTCGCATCTGATTAAAAAATTAAGGTGCTCTCAGCATAGCGCGAACCGATTCAAAAGTCGTGTGTACCAGTATAAACGTCAGTAGGTGAGTATTTTAAGGAGGCTCACAATCCGCCGGCGGACTATTTGGTTTTAGAAAACGAGTACGAGAACGAGTACGAGAACGAGTACGAAGCGGAGGAACGTTGCCTAAGCTCGCACTCGTACTCGTCCTCGTACTCCTCCTCGTCCTCGATATTGGCATTTTCGAGATAACTCTATGAGGATTATTGGGGGCTTACCCAATGTCAAAAGAAGTCATCGCACTTGAGGCGCGTTTGAGAAATTGTAAAAATGTGCGCACTCTGGGGGTGCGATCAAATTTTTCCGATTACAGCCCCCAGGAAGCCGAACTCATCCGCAAGGCAGACAAAATTTATTACCCGACGACCTTTTATGCAGACCTTTTCGACGCCATGGGCAAACCCACTTTTCCAAGCTACCATACCTATAAATGTGTGCAGGACAAAATTAAACAAACGGCTTTGTTCCAACTGCTCAATTTGCCACATCCGCGCACGCGGGTATTTTATGGAAAGCGTCAGAAAAAATTGATTCCGGATCATTTCAGGTTTCCATTCATTGCAAAAATCCCGCGAGGCTCTGCCCTGGGAAGAGGTGTTTTTTTGATTCATAACGAAAAAGAACTTCGCAATTACCTGGAACAGGTGAGCCCGGCTTATATTCAGGAGTACCTGTCCATTGATCGCGATATTCGGGTGGTGGTCATTGGCAGCCGCATCGTCCACGCCTACTGGCGCATTGCCCCGCCGAATGAATATCGCAGCAATGTGGCTGTCGGCGGCCGAATCAGTCTGGAAACGGTTCCCGAAAAGGCCCGGGATCTGGCGCTGCAGATCGCTCGTGCCTGCTGCTGGGATGACGTTGGGATTGATATCTGTGAGCACAACGGCCGCTTTTATGTTTTGGAAGCCAATATGAAATACGGCAAAGAGGGCTTCCGGGAAGCCGGCATTGATTACGATCGATTAATGGAATCCATGATTGCAAATGAAGAAATATAATAATGATATCCTGAATAGAGCCCGCGCCGTTCTGGATGAGCAGGAGGTGCAGCGATTGTCGCGCCTGGCGGCCCTAAATTCAGATGCCGTACGCCGCACGATTGAGGAGCGCGGGGATACCGACTATCGACAGGATTTTTCGATTGATGTCGATCGTATCTTACACGCCCATGCCTATGCGCGCTACATCGATAAAACTCAGGTGTTTTATCTGATTAAAAACGACCACATTACACACCGCGTTCTGCATGTGCAACTGGTTTCGAAAATCGCACGGGCAATCGGTCGATATTTGAGCTTAAATGAAGACCTGATCGAAGCCATTGCCCTGGGACATGATATCGGGCACGCACCCTTCGGTCATGACGGTGAGCGCTATCTTTCCGAGCTGTGCGAAAATAACCTTATCGGTTCCTTTCAGCACAACGTGCAAAGCGTTCAATTTCTGGATAAAGTAGAACGCAAAGGTATTGGTTGGAACCTGTGTCTGCAAACCCTGGACGGTATTTTGTGTCATGACGGCGAGATTCACAATACAATGCTTCAACCCAATGCCGACAAGAATTTCGACACTTTGGATCAAGAGCTGAAAACCAAAAAAAAAGATCCCCGCGCCAGTCTTATACCCATGACGCTGGAGGGTTGTGTGGTAAGAATGGCCGATACCATTGCGTACATTGGTCGCGACATTGAAGATGCCATCCGATTGAATCTGATTGACAGGGCCGATTTGCCACCAAAAAGCGTCAAGATTCTTGGAAACACCAATGGCACCATTGTCTTTAACCTGGTGACCGATATCATCCAGACCAGTTTTCAAAAACATTACGTGGCTTTTAGTTCGGATGTGTCTGATGCCTTAGAACGCTTAAAAAGATTCAATTTGGAACGAATCTACTTGAACCCCGCGATAAAAACGCAGTCTTCGAATCTAAAAAAACTCTTTGGTTTTCTTTTTGAGAAATATCTTTCCGATATTAGAAGTAAAGATACCTCATCCGTCATTTTTAGCAGATTTCTCAACGGCATGTCACCGGTATACGCCGAAAGCCACCTTGCGCCTGAAATTGTGCGGGACTTTACCGCCGGAATGACAGATGAATATTTCCTGAGTCAGTGCCCGGATTCGATGCGTCCTGTTATCCAGCGGATGTAACCAGATTGCCGGCTTTAAATGAAAAGTTAAATGGTTAAATGGTTGATTCGTTAAATTGTTAAAAATGGATTGAATCCTCTGACTAATTGACTATTCAACTATTTAACCAATTCCAAAAAAGCGCTTGAGTTTTGAACCTATAAACCGTAAATTAAAAGCAAATATAATACCGCGATATAGCAAACAAATTGAGGGTTATGCGATGAAAACCATGTGGGCACCCTGGCGGATTGAATACATTCTTGAAGACAAAGAAGACCGCTGTATATTCTGTGAGGCATTGGTGGATCAGGATGAGCTGACGCTTTTTAAGGGTCAGGTGACCATGGTCACGATGAACAAGTTTCCTTACATCAACGGCCATCTTCTGGTTGCCCCCCTACGTCATATTGCAACCCTCGATCAGCTCGATAAGTCAGAAATGGGAGATTTGCTGGCAACCGTTGAACAATCGGTGAGTATTTTAAAAACGGTCATGAAGCCCGATGGGTTCAATGTGGGCCTCAACCTGGGTAAAGTGGCAGGGGCCGGTGTCGAGGAACATCTGCACTTTCATATTGTGCCGCGCTGGTTTGGTGATACCAATGCATTAACCGTATTCAGCGAGGTAAGGGTGATTCCAGAACACATTAAAGCCACTTATGATAACTTAAAACCATACTTTAATAAGATTGATATAAATACTTTAAATTAAATAATATCGTAAAAAGTCAAAAAAGCAGCCTTTTTACGAGTGTGTTTTGTATTTGGTGTTTAGGGTTTAGTATTCTAACATGCCGATATAGCATCATCTATTTCATACCAAACACGAAACACCAAACACTTAATCGTATGAAGTGCACATGCATCAAAATTTTGCCATAATCCCCACCTTGATGCCGAAAAGACCCTGTGATATTAATGCTAAAAAAGCTGTGTTGTTCTGATTGATAGATGAGCCCACCCAAATTAACTCCCATGATAAAACAGTATCTCTCCATCAAAGAGGAGTATCCGGATGCGATCCTCTTCTATCGGATGGGGGATTTCTACGAGATGTTTTTCGAAGACGCCCAGGTGGCTTCACGGGTATTGGAAATCACGCTGACATCCAGAAATAAAAAAGACGAATCTGCGGTCCCGATGTGTGGCGTGCCCCATCGGGCGGTTACCGGTTATATCGCCCGGATGATCGATCACGGTTACAAGGTTGCGGTTTGCGATCAGATTGAAGATCCGGCAATCGCCAAAGGGCTGGTTAAACGGGATGTTGTGCGAGTCATTACGCCCGGAATGATCCTTGATGAAGCGTTTCTGGACAAACGTTCCAACAATTTTGTTCTGGCGGTCGCCCGTCATGGAGACGTATTCGGCTTGTCCTATCTGGATATATCCACCGGCGTCTTCCGATTGGCCGAATCGGAAGATCTGGCTGCCATGCTTGATGAATCCCTGCGCATATCTCCCAGAGAGATCCTTCTGCCGGAATCAGCCAAAACCGATCCTCAAATGGCAGCCATTCGGGAAGCCTTGCTCGAGCGCTCTATTACCTATCTGGCAGACAGTGCGTTTGAGTATAAACGCTGCTACAGCCGGCTTACCGAACAGTTTAAAACCATTTCTCTGGAAGGTTTTGGGTGTGAAGGGTTACCGGCCGGGGTGCGGGCCGCCGGAGCGCTTGTTTTTTATGTCCGTGAAACTCAAAAGCAGAAAATCGAGCTCTTTACCCGTCTGGAAACATACGCGTTAGACCAGTACCTTCTGGTGGACGATTTAAGCTGCCGCAATTTGGAACTTGAAAAAAACATTCACTCCGGTACGCGGCGCGGCACGTTGATCGGTATTATTGATCATACCAAAACAGCCATGGGCGCTCGTTTGCTTAAATTCTGGCTGCGGTACCCGCTAATTAAAATCGAAGACATCCAGGCCCGCCACCAGGCGGTTGAAGAAACAAAAAATTACATCGAATCGCGGCAGGGCATTCGCGAATATCTGAAATCGGTCTATGACATCGAACGGGTCGGCAGTAAAATTGTTATGGGGCATGCCAATGCTCGGGATTTGATTGCCCTGAAACGGTCTCTTTTAGCATTACCGCAAATCGAAAAAATGGTTTCAACGCTGAAATCCGCGCTTTTTCAGTGGGATGAGAATCTGAACCCGCTTTATGAACTGGCGGAAGTGATCGCAAATGCGGTCCGGGAGGATGCTCCGCCGACGATCAATGAAGGCGGGATGATAAAACCAGGCTATCATAATGAATTAGATGAACTCGTAAAAATCAGCCAGGATGGCAAAGGCTGGTTGGCCAATCTGGAAGTCCAGGAGCGGGAAGCCACCGGAATCACCACATTGAAGGTGCGGTATAACAAAGTCTTCGGATATTATATCGAAGTGCCCAAAAGCCGTGCATCGGATGTGCCGGCCAACTTTGTGCGCAAGCAAACCCTGGTCAATGCCGAACGTTACATTACCGATGAATTGAAAATCTTTGAGACAAAGGTTTTAAATGCGGAAGATCAGCGGGCAGCCCTTGAGCTTGAAATATTCAATGAGATCCGACAGGAAATTGTTAAAAATTATAAAAATCTTCAAAGTACGGCCGGATTTTTAGCCCGTCTGGATTGTTTGCTTAACCTGGCCGAGGTTGCCGATCAAAATGATTATTGTCGACCGGAAATGACCATTGACGGTCATATTCATATTGAAGACGGGCGCCATCCGGTTGTGGAAAAAATGATCACCGGAGAGCGGTTTGTGCCCAACACGGTTTCGATGGATAACGAAACCAATCAGATTCTGATCATCACCGGTCCGAACATGGCCGGGAAATCCACGGTTCTGCGCCAGGTGGCATTGCTGGTCGTTATGGCGCAAATGGGATCGTTTATTCCGGCCAAAAGGGCGTCCATCAGTGTCGTCGATCGGATATTTACACGCGTCGGCGCTCTGGACAACCTCTCGCAGGGACAGAGCACTTTTATGGTCGAAATGCAGGAAACGGCCAATATCCTTAACAACGCCGGCGAACACAGTCTGATTATCATGGATGAAATCGGCCGCGGAACCAGCACCTATGACGGACTGAGCATTGCCTGGGCGGTGGTGGAGTATCTGCATGATTTGCATAAAACCGGTGTTAAAACTCTGTTTGCGACCCATTATCACGAATTGACGGACCTGGCGCAACAAAAACACCGGGTTAAAAATCACAATATCGCCGTCAAAGAATGGAACGACGAAATCATATTTTTACGCAAACTGGTCGAAGGCGGCACCAATCGCAGCTACGGCATTCAGGTGGCCCGCCTGGCCGGAATTCCTGGAGAGGTCATCAGCCGGGCAAAGAAGATATTGTATCGCATTGAAAATGAAGAACAGAGTTTAACGGACGCCTTTTCCAGCAAAGAAAACGGGGAAAAAAGGCGGCAGCAGATGGATTTGTTCGGCAGGAAAGATCATTTTTTCGTTGAAAAGTTATCCAAAATGGATATATCCAAAATGACACCTCTGGAGGCGCTCAACTACCTGAATGAACTCCGGGATAAAGCCAAAGACATCAGCAATTGAAGGGCTCGCAAATTTGACCGCTTTTTGAAACCAATTGCTTATAAAGCTTGTCTTCATTTAAAATTGCACGGGATGGTGGAATACTGGAATAATGGAATATTGGAGTGTTAAAAAACGACTTATAGTTACGATCGTCCTGTTAATTCTCGGTGAAGTCACCTTGATTCCGGCATTTTCCGGAGCGACTCCGCGGGATGCGTATTTTGATGCTGAAGCCTGTTACCGCAGTCTGCGTCAAAATCCACAGAAAATAAAATACCGCCACAACTGGATGCGGTGCATCAAAAAATATCAGTCGGTTTACAATCAAGATCCTGCCGGGCCCTGGGCGCCAGCCGGCCTTTACATGTCTGCCAAAACGTATCTGGATCTGGCTAAATTTTCCGGCAAGGAATCAGATAAAAAAGAAGCCCTTGACCGCTTTCAGCAGATTGTCGATCGGTATCCCAAAAGCCGCTACCGGCAAAAAGCCGCGCGTGAAATTCGCAACCTGGGCGCAACCGTTGCCGCCAAAAAGACGCCGCCGGCAGCACAAGCGTCTGCGGCAACGCAATCAATGCCTAAAGACACCTATATCAATGCCGAAGCCTGTTACAGTGACCTCCGTAAAAACCCCCGAAAAATGAAATACCGTGACAACTGGCTGCGTTGTATCGATAAATTCCAGGCGGTTTATGACAAAGATCCGGACGGGCCCTGGGCGCCGGCCGGTCTTTTTATGGCCGGGAAGCTTTATCAGAAACTTTACGCCTATTCATTCGCTTCGGATGATCTTGAAAGCGCGCACGGCATCTTCAATCAAATCATCACCCAGTTTCCCGGCAGCCGCTATCAGGCCAAAGCGTCTTTGGAGATCCAAAACAGGCCCGGATCAGCAAAAAAACCCCTGACTGCCGAATCGGATCCGATTGCCGAAAAAATTAGGACTCGAAAGGCCCAAAAAGAATCCGTTGAAGGTAATCGCAGTGCATCGCCCCGGCCGGCTCCCGGAGGGATGGCCACCGTTACCAATCTGCGCTTTTGGTCCAACCCGAATTATACCCGAGTCGTCATCGATGCCGACCGAGAGACCGCTTACTATCATCATCTGCTCAAAAAAGATCCGTCCCTCAACAAGCCTCAGCGGCTTTATGTTGATTTAAGTAAAAGCCGGCTGGGCGAACAAATTCGCAAGAGCATCCCGATTCACGATGATCTGTTGATTGACGCCCGCGCCGGCCAATACACGTCGGATTCCGTCAGAGTGGTCGTCGATATTAAATCCTTTGAAACCTATAAGATATTTTCTTTGAAAGATCCGTTTCGCATCGTCATTGACGTGTGGGGGACCAAGACCGCCAAAGCCCCCCGGGCACCCCGGCCGTCTGAAACGGTCAAAAAAGGGGGTAAAATTCCTCCCGGCTCTTTGGCCAAACAGCTGGCGTTAGGGGTTAGACGAATTGTGATTGATCCAGGTCATGGCGGCAAGGATTATGGGGCACCGGGT
>Ga0255054_10001201_pt1 | contig 15288 bp, 9 predicted proteins | sample JV7_2_23_MG_FD_188634 | JGI IMG/M metagenome (GOLD analysis project Ga0255054, IMG submission 188634) | Seawater microbial communities from Jervis Inlet, British Columbia, Canada - JV7_2_23 | ecosystem: Environmental > Aquatic > Marine > Inlet | place: Canada: British Columbia | collected...
GGAGCGGTACTTTTTTCTGTTTTTCCTCTCCACTTTGAAAATGTTTCCTGGATCTCCGGACGGACAGATCTGCTGTCTTTTCTTTTTGTGGGAATATCGGTTCTGTTCTTTGTGCGTTTCTTAAAGCGGAACAGGTGGGCACCTCTCATTTTCTCAACTTTTTTTTATTTTCTTTCTCTTCTTGCCAAAGAAAATGCCATTTTTCTGCCTGCGATCTATTTTTTGATCTTGTATATGAGAAAATCCCGTTTAAGAGAATGGCTTCTTCCTATGGTTCCTTTTGCTGCCGGATTCGGTTTTTGGTTTGTGCTGCGCGCCATCGTCCTGTCCTCCACGGTGTTTCAGTCTTCAGGACGGTCTGTGTTCGACTTTCTGGCATCGCTTGGATTCTATGTGTTCAAAACACTCCTGCCTTTCCGCCTGGTTTTTACGGTTGATTCGGGAACAGTCTTTCAAAATCTTTTTTTCCTCTCAGCAGGGATCCTCAGCATGATGCTTTTTGTTTTTTCCTTGATCCGTCTGATCATGAAGAAAAGAGCATTCGAGCATGAGTCCCTTATCGTTTCTGCCTTTTTTCTCTCGCTTCTCCCGGCTGTCATCATCATCTTCTCCCAGGCGACCGTTTCATTATTAGCCTGGAGATTTCTTTATCTTTCATCGGCTGTGGTCATGTACTATTTGGCATATTTTCTTGTGACGCGGATCAAAGCCAAGAGGATCGGTTTAGGTATTCTAATATGCATATGTCTTCTGTATGGAGCTGAGATTTATCCCAAGAACAGGGCTTTTGGTCAGAGCGAGAAAGATTTTTGGTTGAATATGAAAAATCCGGAAAAAGAAAATATCCTTGCACGGTATAATATAGGATTGCATACTCTTTCTCAGGATGAAGAGAAAGCGCTGCTTATTTTCAGGGAGATTTTATCGCTCAGGGACCATCCCCTTCATTCTCGGTTCGAAGAACGAATTTTTGAAGAATTAGCCGCCTATTATACCTTCCGGAAAGATCTTGAAAAAGCTGAGGAGTATTTTAACCGTCTTCTTCGTATGAGACCCTCACAATCCCAGCATTTTTATGTCACGTATGCCAGCTTTTTAGCTCAATCTGGACGGATCGAAGAGGGGAAGAAGATCATCGCAGATATGCTACGCCTGTTTCCGGAAAACCATTTGGTCCTCCTCCATGCAGCAAAATTTTATATCGTTCTGGAAGATTATCCCAGGGCTATTGAATTGCTGAATCGGGACTACAAGCTTTTCCCCACCGAAGAGATCCGAACGCTGCTAAAAAAGATTGGGGACGTCCTCCAAAGGGACACCCTTCCGCCCGTCCCTTCTCCTGGTCCTTAAAAGGCAATTCACACTTTCAATCTTTACTCAAACTATTTCACTCCAACCTTCTGCCGATCCCCCTTCCACCATTCTAAACCGGATCTTCTCCTTCCAGCCTCTAAAAGAAGAGAGATTCAATTATCATACCCAATACCTTCTTTTCTAAGATGAAATGATTGTGAGACTTTTTTAAAGGAAATAAAGGGAAGCAGATAGATAAAATATATTTCTCATAAGGACAGGTAGAAGGGGGGAAGGTGAAAAAAATAATATTCCTTTAAAGGGCAGGTGGGTGGGGGAAAGGCGATAAAAATTATATTCCTTTATAGGGCAGGTGGGTGGGGGAAAGGCGGGAGGATGTTTCTTGGGGGTCTTCCTCATTTATGTTATAATCCAAGAACTTTAGAATGCGTACCGTCATCCTGTTTATTTTCTATGTGATCATGATCCTCATGGCTATCCCTGTCCTTCTTTTATGTTTTCTGTTCAGGATCAGAAAGCCTCTGTTTTGGATAGGAAAAGGAGGGATCTGGATGGCGACTAAAATATTGGGGATTAAGATGGAGGTGAGCGGGCGAGAACATGTGGAGGCCAGGAAACCGTATGTGTTTATGTCGAACCATATCAGTTTCCTTGATGGCCCTTTGCTCTTCTGGTTGATCCCCCAACAAGTGAGAGTCATCATGAAAAAAGAGAATCTCAGGATTCCTGTCATTGGACTGGCGATGCGTCATATTGATTTTGTTCCGGTAGACAGGAAAGGGCTTAAAGCAGGAAAGAGAAGTATAGATCGAGCGATTCACTTAATAAAAAACAAGAAGTATTCATTTTTGATCTTTCCAGAGGGGACCAGGAGCCGGGATGGAAAGCTGCAGGCATTCCGCAGGGGTGGATATTTCCTTGCAATTCACAGCCAGGTGCCCATCATCCCTATTTCCATCAGCGGTTCTTTTGGTCTTATGCCCAGAGGAAGTTTTTTTGTCAGGAGAGGCACGGTGAAGATCAGATTTCACCCTCAAATCGAAAGTAAAGGCCTCACACTTGAGGATATTCCTGCTTTGATGGAGAAGACAAGAGCCGGCATTATCATGGATTTGGCCGATAAGGGACCGGCGACAAGAACATCTTCGGATTCCATGGAGTGATAAGAGGTAGAGATGGACATATCGAAAATTGCTGGTGATTTATTCCAAGTCTTAGATTCTTTTTTTCAAAAAAAAGAAACCCTTTTGGAAAAACTGGTCGTCCGGGTCTGTGAATCCCTTGAGGCCGGCGGAAAGATCCTTATTTTCGGGAACGGAGGAAGCGCGGCTCAAGCACAGCATTTTGCTGCCGAGGTCGTAAACAAATTTCTTCTTGAAAGGGAATCACTTCCGGCAATATCCCTGACGACAGACACATCCATCTTGACATCGCTTGCCAACGATATATCCTTCGATCTTGTTTTCAGCCGTCAGATCGAAGCCCTGGCTGGAAAGGGAGATGTGGCTCTCGGCCTTTCGACGAGCGGTGAATCCAAAAATGTTATGGTTGCATTTCAGGCGGCCAATAAAAAGGACATGATCACGGTTGCCCTCACAGGAGAAAGCGGCGGCCGGGTCGGGCCGCTGGCGGATTTTCTGTTGAATGTCCCCTCAACGCATACACCCAGAATTCAAGAGGTCCATCTAGTCCTGCTCCATATTTTAGCGGAAGAGATAGAAAGGCGTCTGTTCTCGTAGGCGAAGGTTTAGCGGGTCCGGTTGAATCTGTCGCGCCGCGGTCTAGTTTTTGTCTCCCAGGTTCCTGAAGAGATCTCTTCCTCTTTCGTCTCTGCATCTAAACCGACTTTTACTCGGCTCTCGCTTTTGTCGATGCGGAAGGAACGTTCGGCAGAGTAGATGATCTCTGGACGCAAACCCTCCTCGGCGACTTCTTCTGTGAATGCGCGCCTGCCGGCCACGATCTCCTTGATGTAATTCTCGATTTGATCCTGGGAATAGAATTTTCTGAGGTTCCAATCGTCGAGATCTTTTCCCTCGGCCCTGGAGATCTCTTTTGTTCCCAGTTTTCCTCTCTCGTATGTGTTCGTTCTTCTTAAGTCCCCCCTCTGGATCTGGGCCATGAGGTTTATCGGAACCCGGCTGACTTTTTGTATAAGACGTTTTTTCTTAACGCCGTCCTCTTCAGAGGTTTCTATGATCTCGCCGATTCCCCCGGTGTTGTATTGCATGAATTTGACTTTTCCGGGGAAGTTATGGGTGAGAGTCATTATGATCTCGTAGAAACGGTTAACTTTGCGGGCACGCGAACCGATGATGAATGGATCCGTTCCTACGATACGAACCGATTCACCTGCTTTCAGAGGCTGGCTGGCGTAGCTGTGCGTGCTCTCCCCCCATAAGTATGCAAGAACAGCTTGTTCTGGAGTCAATTCCTGGGCAAAACTCATGATTGTGTTCCGCCGAGTTATGAAAGCAAAGATCAATCCATCCAGATCCTCGAGAGGAGGAAGATCGATCGACTTGGAAAATATGGGAACGCTCTTCCCGTTCAATTTGACCGCTAGCTTTCTTCTTTGAAGCACGGATCGTCCGTTTGCTGTAAGACTTTCGTCCAGAAAATCGACCTCGCCATTAGCTTTGATCATCACATTCTCATAAAGAGCCGTCTTGTCCACGAGAGCGTTATACATTGCTTCCTGATATTCTTGTTCCACATCGGTTTTTACGAAGAAATTGTTCTCGGATCCCAATGCCGAGCCGTCCTTCTTGAGGAAGACGATATCATCCTGTGTGACGAGCGTATGTTCCCCTCTTTTGTGGTCGAGACCGAGCTGATGACAGGACCAGGTGGATTTTCCTGTAGCCGTCAGCCCGAAGAGGAAGACACCAAATGTTTTGAGTTTGTCCTCTCTGTCTCTTACGGTCACGATCTTGGTCCCGGCGTGAAGCCCAAGCATTCCCTCCTGGTCTGCCACCCACATTGCCTGCCTGAGGAATCCTTTTTTATCTTCTCCCATATAATCGGTTCCCAGAGCAAGGTTGATGTTGTGTTCTGGGAGAACGAGCACCTGCTGCCGAATAGGGTGTTCTTCTGGGATGTGAACCATGAAGAATTCGGGCCCCGGTCTTTTTTCCGGATTAAAGAGAGTTGTTCCCCACATATATCCCAGCCTGTAATTGATCAGGTCCGCTTCGGAAACAATGAGGTTACAGATAGGATTATAGATGTTGTTGTCCCCCATCTGTCTTCGAATCAGGTAGAAAGGAAGCGTTCTCAGGAGATGAAGCACTTTGTCCAGCTCTTCTGGAGATTTTGCGATTAATGTCTCTTGAACGGATGACAGGTTGGGAAGCCGGATTTTTTCGCTTCCGAGATAGACGGTTTTGGGAGCAATACGGCTTGAGATCGCGGAACGCCACCCGTAGGACCCGAACTCCGTTTTCACTCCTGCAGAGCGGGCGCGCTGTTCTAACCACTTAAGATCTACGGTTCGGATATTTGGACCCTGGATCACCCGGAAGAATTCTTCAGCGAATTTTTTATAGGCTTCCTGGTTATAGATCCCGTTTTTTTGAGGATTATTCATGGGAGGATTTTTCGGTCTGCCCTTCGGGTTTTTGGGATTTATCAGAGATGATCTTTCTGATCTCATCTGCTCCGGCGGCTCCGCTGTTGAACAGGTAGCATTCAGCTGTCTGTAAAAGAGCCTTGAAGAAGCTTCTCTGAAGTTCCAGGTATTCCGGCGATGTGATGAGAAGGTGTGGATTAAAGAACGGTAGAGTTCCAGCGGGGCCGATCTCCTTACGCGCACCCAGGGTTTCACCGGATTCCAGGATATGGAGTGCATCCTCTTTGTCGATCATGACCGAGGGCGGCGAGGTTTTGTCGTTTCTGAGAATGAATATCCATTTCAATGCGGTCCGTTTTTGATGCTTGGCAGAACCTCCGATCCAATAGGGATCGAGCATGGCAAAGGAATCTTTTGCTGCCGTGTAGCAAAAAGGAGATCCGCGGTCCAGCCGGCAGTCGTCCATCTGGAGACACTTTTCATTCTTGCATTCGTCTTTTCTGAGGATCACGTTTTCGCACTTGCTGTTGTCAAAAAGGGAAGCCAATCCACTGTAAGAATCGACCGAATGAGTGGGCATATAGAGTTTTCTTTCAGGCGAATCTGCATAGGTTGTCTCTCCGGACATCCGGATGAATACCATGTCGTTCGCATGCAGCCTGGTCTCCTTTTCTTGGAGCAGGGAGAAGAACAGGTCTGTTTTTTTTGTCCCTTTCGGTCCTATGAGAACAAGCCCGTTTCCGGAAATGTCAACAGTCATTCCACGGAGGGAATGCACATTGAAAAGACGATGAGAAATGTCCATGACCAGTCCAAGAGCCAAGCTTCTCAGAGAGCTGTAAAGGTCTGTATTGACCAGAACACCGGTTTTTGTTTCTGGATTATAGAAAGCACGAGGTTCCCTTCCGGGGAGATTATTGGCTGCATAGATGATTCCATGGGGTTCGAGGTCGGCTTCCAGTTGGGCAGGGTACCAATTTTCCACCCAAAAATCATAGAGATGGGGAACATTTGTTCTTAATTGAATGATAACTCCGTTGATATTCGCATTCCATTCGAAGTAGTTATCGTATGTGAAGTGGTTCTCGACTTCCGCCACGAGAGAGTCTCTCATCTTGATAGATACAGAGGGCTCGCGGGGAACAGATTTATTTACTCTCGTCACGGTGTTGTTGAGTGCTATCCGCTTGTCTTTTTTGGCTGTTTTAAGAAGGGAGAGAGCTTCGATGATCCGGTCCATGCCTTTTTCAAGATTTTCCATGGATGTGGCATATGATATCCTAATGAAATCATCAGTGCCGAAAGCTCCTCCCGGGACAATGGCCACATTGGCTTCCTTGAGCAAGAAATAGGCCAGTCCGTATGAATTTCGAATGAGGGTGTTTTTATATTCTTTTCCGTAGAAGGTAGAAAAATTCGGATAAAGGTAAAATGCCCCTTTCGGTTTGAAACAGGAGATCTCAGGTATGGATTGCAGGCGCATGTATACGTAGTTGCGGCGCCTCTGGAATTCAGAAACCATCTTGGAGATCTCATACTGAGGTCCGGTGAGAGCTTCGAGGCTGGCCATTTGGGAGATGGTGCAAGCATTGGAGGTCGTGTGGCTTTGGATCCTGTTCATGCCGGTGATGATCTCGGATGATCCCGCCGCGTAACCGATTCGCCATCCTGTCATGGAATATGCTTTAGAGACACCGTTGATTATAATGGTTCTTTTCTTTACGTCTTCTCCCAAACCAGCAAAACTGTAGAATTTAAAGTCGTCATATACCAGTTTTTCATAAATTTCGTCGGCGATCACATACAGCCCTTCTTCAACGATGATGTCTGCCAGGGCTTCCAGTTCATGTTTTTGATATGCAGCTCCTGTCGGATTGCAGGGATTGTTTAGGATAATGGCTTTGGTCGCTGGGGTGATGGCTGATTTTAACTGGTCTGGAGTCAGGAGGAATTCATTTTCTTCTTTGCTCTGGATGAACACAGGAGTGCCTTTGGCGAGGGTGACGGTGTGGGGATATGTGACCCAGTATGGGGAAGGAACGAGAACCTCTTCTCCTTCATTGATCAGCACCTGAAGGAGGTGAAAAAGGGAGCTTTTTGCTCCGGATGAAATGATGATCTCATCCCTCGAGTAAATAAGCCCGGAATCTGCTTTCAGCCTGGCAGCGATGGCGTCTTTGAGAATAGGAAGGCCTGCGATCTGTGTGTATTTAGTATGATTTTCCTTGATTGCCCTTTCACCAGCCTCTTTTATGGAGGCAGGAGTCGGGAAGTCCGGCTCGCCCACACTCAGGTCAATGACATCCAATCCTTCGGCCTTCATGGCCTTGGCTTTTGAGGTGATCTTGAAAGTGGGAGACTCACCGATTTGGTTTAATCTTTCTGATAAAGTCATTTGATCTCTCGGTCAGCCCTTCTTATTCTTTATCTTTTTTGTCTTTGGTGTTGAGCTTTTTTTTGAAATATTCTTTAAGGTCCACACCTGTCAAGGATTCTACCACGTCTGGCATCTGAGCCAGGACTTCGGCGACCTGGGCGGTGATTTTTGTTGTTCCCAGCCCTTTGTCGCCTCCGACCACAACGATTTTGTCAACCTTAGAAAGGGGTTCTGAAACCGCTCTGGCGAGTTCGGGAAGCTTCTGGAGGTAGAGCTCAAGAATAGCTGCTTGGTTGTACTTTTCCCAAGCACCGGCCTTATTCAACATAGCCTCCGCTTCTGCCAAACCGGTTTGCTTCACGCTCTCGGCATTGGCTTGGGCTTCGAGTTTCATGGCTTCTGATTTTCCCTTGGCCTCTTCCAGGATTCGAAAACCTTCGGCCTCTGCTTCAGCCTGGATCTGATATTTTCGGGCATCTGCTGGTTTGATCACACCGGATTCAAGCTCTTTCTCCTTGCGGGCGATCTCGAATTCTTCGAGCTTTATGGATTCTTCTTTTTCAATGAGCTTAACTTGAGCTTCCACTTTTTTGATCTCCTTGTTCAGGCGGAATCGCTCCAATTCGTAGGCATAATCTGATTGAGCTTTCTTCTGGTTGACATCGACCTGGGATTCAGCTTTTTTAGCTTCGTTCTCCCATAGGGTTTTCGCGATGAGGGCCTCAGCCTGCAGCCGGGCGATCTCACCTTCTTTCTTGGCTTGTGAGGATTTGATGATCGCTTCTTTTTCCGTTTCCGCTTCTGCAATAGAGGCGTCCCTCTTTGCTGCAGCTATCTGGGGCTTTCCGAGAGTTTCCAGGTATCCTTGGGTGTCGCTTATCTCTTTGAGGGCGAATGACAGCAAACTAAGACCCATTATGGAAAATTCATCCTGAAGAGATTTTGTGACTTTGTCTGCAAAATTATGTCTGCCTTTGTAGATCTCTTCCACTGTCATTGTCCCTATGATTGCCCTCATTTTTCCATCGATAATGGTGGAAGCGACTTCTCTGATGCCTTCTTTTCCTGTTCCTAAGAATTGTTCGGCTGCACAGAGGATCGCGTCTTCATTCGTTGAGATCTTTACCTGGGCGGAGGCGTCAGCCATGATGAGGATGCCGTTATTGGTGAGCACTTCTGGTGTTTTGATGTTCATATTGATGATATCAATAGGAAGAACATCCACTGTCTCCAGGAACGGCCAGATGAACGCTCCTCCTCCAAGACGGTACCGGTATCCGATTTTTTTCTTGGTTCCGTCTGGAAGCGAAACGCTTTTTTTCCGTCCTCCAGAGATGACGAGGATCTCATTGGGTCCGACTTTCTTGTATTGCATGGCGAAGATAAAAATTATTGCTGTTAGAGTGATAAGTCCTGCCCCGATTAAAATGAGTATGGTGACTAAAGACATGTCAACCTCCTTGAGGTCATATGATGTGATCGAAAAATAGGAAGGTGCTTACAATTATATACCTTTTGTGGAGTTCTTTTCATTTCCATTTTAGGAAAGGATTATGTTAACCCTTAAAAATGTCCATTTCAAGAAGAATTATTTCTCGAATCCTGTCAGTAAAGAGGCCTTTCTTGTATCATGGCGGCGCGATCAACCATAAGCCATGAAAAGAACGCTTTCTTTGATGAGGATTGATTTCTGGATCTGAATGATCTCCTTTATGCCTTTGGTCGCCATGGTCAAAAGCCCGGATAGATCTTTCTTTGTGAAAGGATTTTTTTCGGCGGTTGCTTGGATCTCCACCACCTTTCCTGTATCAGTTTCAACGACGTTCATATCCAGCTCTGCGTTGCAATCCTCTTTGTAATCAAGGTCAAGGAGTTTTTCTCCATTGACGATCCCTAAGCTGATGCCTGCCACGAGGTTTTTTAGCGGCATCTTTTCAATGATTCCTTGGTCCATGAGTTTCTTCAAGGCAAGGGCGAGGGCGACACATCCGGCTGTGATGGAAGCAGTTCTAGTGCCTCCATCAGCTTGGAAGACATCGCAGTCTATGATAACGGTCCGTTCTCCCAGGATTTTCAGGTCTGTGACCGTGCGGAGAGATCTTCCGATTAAGCGTTGGATCTCCTGGCTGCGCCCTGAAATGCGGCCGTGCACTCTCTCTCGAATATTTCGAACTCCGGTGGAGCGTGGAAGCATTGCATATTCTGCAGTCACCCAGCCTTGTCCTGCTCCTTTTAGAAAAGGAGGAACCTTTTCGTCAACGCTGGCGGCAGCGATGATCTTTGTTTTCCCCATTTCGATCAGAACAGAACCATCTGCTTGTTCCAGATAATGGGGTTTTAGAGAGAGGGGCCTTATGGAATCGTAGGGACGCTTGTTTAGTCTTGCCGTATCCATTCTTTTCCTTTCCCAGCCTTGGAGATCCAAGTGTTCGAATATTATAATAAATTCTTGATTTTCTAACAAGGGGACGTCCTCCAAAGGGACACCCTTCTCATTTTCTTTCTTCTTCAGGTCCTAAAAAGAGGGGACGTCCTCCAAAGGGACACCCTTCTCATTTTCTTTCTTCTTCAGGTCCTAAAAAAAATGATGGAAATCAGATTGTTTCCTTTTTACCCTTTTCTAGAGGAACAGGAAGGGTGTCCCTATGGAGGACGTCCCCTTAGGGACGGGACTTCCATCTGTCGTGAAACCACAGCCATAATCCGGGGTTTTCCTTGATTTGGGTTTCGATGATAGTTGTGCAGGCTTGGGTGAGAGTGGCAATATCCTTTTTTTTGTCCCCGGAGAGATTTACGTCTGGGGGAGGAAAGGCCCGGATGTGGTATTTCCCGGATTTTGTCGGATAACAGAACATAGGGATCAATGGCGCGTGCGTACGCAAGTGAAAAGTGGCGACACTCGGTGTTGTAGCGGCTTTTTTACCGAAAAAGTCAACAAAAACAGCTTCGCTGCGCAAGACATTCTGATCGATCAAAATGGCAACTGTTTCGTTGTTCCGCAATGACTGCAGGATTTTTTTTGTTGCCAGTTGTTTATATATGACGTGGACACCGAAATATTTCCGGATGCCAATGAGTTTTTCTTCCAGAAGTTTGTTGTCCGATCTCCTTGCGATGACATTCAGTTTCCCGTATTTCGAGATCAGAAGAGATCCGACTTCCCAATTCCCGAAATGAGCGGTGAAGATCAGGATTCCATTTCCCTGGCTTTTTGCCTTTTCCAAATGTTCCTTTCCGCTGAAGGTGATAAGTTTCTCGATCTTTTCAAGAGGAAAACGCTGTAATTTTATTATATCTGTAACAATACTTCCGAAATGTTTAAAAGATTGTTTTGCGATTCGTGATCTCTCTTTACGGGTTCGCTCCTTTCCAAAAGCGATCTCAAGGTTTTTATGGGCTGTGAGACGGTGTCTTTTGTCAAAAATATATAGCAGAAATCCTAAGTTCCTGCCCACGAGCAGACAGACTTTCCGAGGCAAAAGGGATATGATGAACCCAATGCTGTTAAAAAGCCAGAGCTCCAGGCGCCACCGGTATAACTTCCTCATCCTGATCTTTCCCTGATAGAATTTGCTACGAGATCGAAGAACGCATTGTTGAGTTTAAGCTCGATCCTTAAGTAATATAAGGGGATTTGTTGAAAAAGCGGCAGATCAGACACTTTATGGACATCCTTTTCTGTGGTGATGACTGCTCTGGCCCCTGTCTTCTGAATTTCTTTTTGGATTTTTTTTATAACGGAAGAGGAATAATTGCAATGATCGGAAAAAGATTGAAACCCTGTTAGTTTTATGTCTTTTTTCTCCAGAAGAGAGCGAAATCTCTCTGGCCTGGCGATACCGCAGAAGGCTAAAATCTTCTTGTCCTTAAAATATTCGAGTGAGATCGGCTGACTTTCTTCCAGCCGGAAGATCCCCTCGGAACAAACGTCATATCCAAAGACCTCAGCATGAGAGAAGAAAGGTTTTTTTTCATCCGGAATTTGTGAGTTTGGATGCTTTTTTACGAGAATGATGTGTGCCCGCTTTATCCCGGAGAGAGATTCTCTCAGCTGTATCTTTTCATCCCGGTCGAAGAGAACAATATCCAGGTCTCGGTGAAGGCGGAGGTGTTGGAAGCCATCGTCTAAAATCGCAATTTGAAAACCAGCTTTTTTGGCCTTGATGCATGATTCGAACCTGTTTTTTCCCACAAAGATGCCCGCCTGGGGGATTCTCTTGGAGACCATGAAAGGTTCGTCCCCTGATTCTCTCCATGATCCGCTAGATTTTATTCCGTCATAAAGAACGCCCCCTGTCTTTTCCCATTTTCCTTTATATCCTCTTGTGATAAATGCAGGGCGGAGGCCTGTTCTATGAAAATAGGATACAAGAGCAAGCGAAAGGGGGGTTTTCCCCGAACCTCCCAGGGAAGTGCTGCCTACGCTGATGACTGGAAGAGGAGCTCTTTTGGGCTCTAGGATCTTTTTTGCATAAAGAGCAGACTTGATTCTGCATCCGATGCGATTGAAAAGAGAAAAAAGAAAGAGAAAAAATGCCATTTTTTGGAATATACATGAAATCCTATGGAGAGGCAACCCACCCACCGGTCCTCCACACCTCTCCCGCCTCCTTAAAAAGGTCTCTTGCCCGCCACGCTGAGTATGTTGCATAACGGCCTATTCTTAAAAGGATTCTTCACTCATCAATCAAAAAGATGTAAACCGGAAAAGAACGGTTCGTGATTCTATGAAATCATGGGGCCCTGAATTCCTTTTTTTTGACATAACAAATTTGTGTATGTTACCTTTGATTATCTCGTTTCGGGATATGATCTTTGTTAGGAGGAATATTTTGAGAAAAAGAAATGGTTCAGTCCGGATTTTACTTGTTTTAACATTGATATGCTGTTTTTGTCTCTTTGCAGGCGCTAAGAAAAAGGTCACAGAATCACCCATTGCACTGGATTCATCGATACTGGAAAACCTGGAGTGGAGATGTATAGGACCGGCTAATATGGGAGGTCGCATCGATGATTTTGCTGTGGTCGAGAGCAATCCGAGTATCATATATACCGGGACAGCATCGGGAGGCGTCTGGAAGACGGTCAACAACGGTGTGACTTGGAAGCCGATATTTGATGATCAGGAAACAAGCACCATCGGGGACGTGACCGTTTCAGCCTCTCATCCTGATGTTGTCTGGGTGGGGACAGGAGAGCCCAATAACCGGCAGAGTTCCTCCTGGGGAAATGGGGTTTATAAATCTACAGACGGCGGGCGGACTTGGTCGAATGTGGGACTGAAAGATACCCATCATATCGGACGGATCGCCATCCACCCTGCCGATCCGGATATCGTCTATGTGGCAGCTCTCGGGCATCTCTGGGGGCCGAACAAAGAAAGAGGATTGTATAAGACGGAAGATGGAGGGAAAAGCTGGAAGAATACTCTCTTTATCAACGAGAATACAGGATGCGTGGATGTGGCCATGGATCCGGAAAACGCAGATACATTATATGCCGCCGCCTACCAGCGGAGCCGGCGAGGTTGGGGATTTATTGGAGGCGGGCCTTACAGCGGTCTGTATAAGACGACCGACGGAGGCGAGAACTGGACCAAATTGACCAACGGGCTTCCCGAAGGAGATACCGGGCGGATTGGTATTGATATCTACCGCAAAGATTCTAGTGTTGTATATGTCGTTCTGGAGAATAAAAAAGGGGGGGTGTTTCGTTCGGAGGACAAGGGTTTCAGTTGGAAGAAGATGTCCAGCACGAATCCCAGGCCCATGTACTACAGCAAGATACGCATCGATCCGGATAATGACCAGAGAATATGGGTCCTCGGAGCCCAGATGTTTGTCTCGGATGACGGGGGCAAGACCTTTAAAACAGATCGGGTGACGCGCGTTCACGGAGACCACCATGCCATGTGGATCAACCCTTCGGATTCCAACCATATGGTCCTGGGCTCAGACGGGGGGATCTATTTTTCCTATGACCGGGGGAAAACTTGGGATTTTGTAAACTCCCTTCCCATAGGACAGTTTTATGAAATTGGATTGGACACACGCGATCCTTACTGGGTCTATGGAGGCCTCCAGGACAATGGGTCCTGGGGAGGCCCCAGCGGGACCAGGTTCAGGCAAGGGATCACCAATGATGAATGGATCAAGATCGGCGGAGGCGATGGCTTTTACACGCAGGTAGATCCAACCGATCCGAATACGATCTATATCGAATCGCAGAACGGTTTTCTCAGCAGGCTCGATCTAAAGACAGGTGAAAGCAGATTTATAAGACCGGAGCCGAAAAATCCAGATGAAACGTTCCGCTTCAACTGGAATTGTCCCATTCTCATCTCGCCTCATGATCCTCAAACGATCTATTATGGCGGGAACAAGCTTTTCATATCCAATGACAGGGGAGAAAATTGGGAGGAAACAGAAGACCTTACCAAACAAAAAGACCGGGAAAAAATGCCTCTTATGGGATTGCTTCCCGATAAAAACACTCTTTCGAAGCATGACGGAATCGAGAGTTATGGAAATATCATCACTATTGCAGAGTCTTCAAAGAAAAAAGGTCTCCTTTATGTCGGGACCGATGACGGAAACCTTCAGGTTTCCCATGATGGAGGAGAAACCTGGGAAAATGTCGCTGAGAATGTCCCTGGAGTCCCGGAGTTGACCTATGTGAGCCGAGTCGTTGCTTCTCAACATGCTGTGGGAAGAGCTTATGTCACTTTCGACGGGCATAGGAACAATGATTTCAAACCCTATGTTTTCATGACCTCTGATCATGGGAGCACCTGGAAGAGCATATCAAATAATCTTCCTGAAGGCGGGACGGTCAATGTGATAAGGGAACACCACAAGAATCCCGATCTGCTGTTCGTTGGAACAGAGAGAGGCGCTTATTTCAGCCTTGACAGGGGAATGAGCTGGGTGAGGATCGAAGGAAATTTTCCTGTGGTTCCTGTGGATGATATCGCATTGCATCCCCGCAAGAATGACCTGGTTCTCGGAACACACGGAAGGAGTATCTGGATATTGGATGATATCACCCCATTAGAACAGTTGACAAAAGCGGACCTCGCATCTCCTTTCCTTCTGTCAGACATCAAGCCCGCTGCGATGGTCAAGCGGATTTCTCACAAAGGAAACCTCGGGCACAAGATATTTGTCGCTCCCAACCCCCCTTTTGGGGCTGTTATCAATTATTATCTCAAGGGCGAGGCGAAAAAAGTCCAGATCACCATCAAAGATCTGGAGGAAAAGAAAGTCCGTACTCTGGAAGGAACAAAGAAACCTGGTGTTAATCGTGTGATCTGGGATCTCCGGTATGGTCCTCCTGAAATGCCGGATGAAGGAGAGAGGAACCGGTATTATAGAGTTCTCGGGCCTTTCGTCCTTCCTGGAGAATACATGGTTGTTCTCGATGTTGACAGCCATGAAGCAGCCAAGAACGTCCAAGTGAGCGGGGATCCCCGCATAACCGTCAGTTTCGAAGAGAGAAAAGCTCAACACGATCTTCTCATGAAGATCCATTCGCTGATGCCGCGCTTAACGAATTCAGTTAAAACTCTGGCTAAACTGAAAACCCAGATCAATGGTGTTCACACCAAGCTCAAGAAGATACCAGACATCGATAAAAGCTTGCTTGAAAAGACAAATGCCCTGAAGGAAGAGATCGCAGATATCCGTATCAAGATCCTAGGAGACAGGAAATTGGGCTGGCGGGCCATGCTGAAGGCTCTTCGGGGAAGCCTGACCATGATATCCAACCGGATAAGCGGCTTTACAGGTGCGCCTACTAAGGAACAGATCATAAGCGTGGAAAAGAAAGAGACAGAACTTCAGGAGTACGTAGATCGCATCAATCAGATCATCGAGGTGGAGTTTCAGAATCTGAACAAACTTCTCAATGAAAACAATATTACCCATCTCATGCCGGTGGATAAGATAAAATAATGTGAAAATCTTGGCTGGTTCGGCTGAAGAGCTGTGACCTTTACAAGGAATGAGGGATAACCTATAATACTCAT
>Ga0255054_10001204_pt1 | contig 15279 bp, 16 predicted proteins | sample JV7_2_23_MG_FD_188634 | JGI IMG/M metagenome (GOLD analysis project Ga0255054, IMG submission 188634) | Seawater microbial communities from Jervis Inlet, British Columbia, Canada - JV7_2_23 | ecosystem: Environmental > Aquatic > Marine > Inlet | place: Canada: British Columbia | collected...
CTAAGTCACCTACTGACTCATCCCATACCATGAAACTGTTGATACCAGAGCGAAATAAAATATCACCAGGTAAGGTGGCGTTTGTGCCTCCAAATAGTTGTATGTTTCCGCCAGATGCACCCACACCACCATTAAGAAGCAACGCTTTATCAGCGACTGTTGGGCCTATTGTGCCATTTGCTCCCACTCCGAGACTGATAGATGCCGGTATTTCAAGGCCACCACCGAGAGTTACCTTTTGCGCTGAGTTTATTGACAGTGCTGTGGTCTTAGACCCTACCCCTGAACTGAGTGTCAAAAATCCGTTTGACTCATCCCACCACAAAAAGTTATTTGCTCCGCTTCTAAGGAATACATCACCAGGGAAGAACGTACTGGAAGCACCGTACAACGCCATTCCACCACCTTGCAATATCCCCGCACCACCCGCAAAATGCAACGCAGCATCGTTTACTTTTTTGCTGATGCTGAAATTGGCATCGGTGACAGAGTCACCAAAACCGATGTTGCCATCAGTCAGTATTACCCGCGAAGCAGTAGCATCATCATTAATGCCAATACTGGTAAAGGCTCCGGTAAAAAGATTATCACCAGTCCAGGTGTTATCAAGAGGCAATAAGCTACCGCCAACTGTCGCAAGTTGACTAGCTACATATTGCCGCCAGTTCTCCCTCTTGGATTTGGTGTTCGGGTTTGCCATTAGTTCGCGGCTTTATCCTTTGGCGCACCATCAGCGGCAGGGACTTCGATTGGCATCTTCACAACTTCGGGACTGGAAGCAGCCTGTAGTCGGTTATGCAGGAAGGCAAGTTTGTGTTTTACTTCGGACACCTGTTCAGCCTCGCCACCTACAATATTGGCGCGGTTGATTAGCTTGAGGATTGCAACAAGATCGTTGGCATCGAGTTCGTTTACGTTAGGGTTCATGTGATTTCCTGTTTTATGAATGGATTGTATTGCAAATCACATTATACCCAATGTAGAGTGGTTGAGCTATGCGATCTTAACGGCCTTTATCCAACTGCCTTTCAAAACCCTGGTCCAGTCTGCATGGGAAACATTCTGCGCCCATTGAAATTGGAAATCGCCGCCCGTAACTCCGGTGATACATACAATCTCAAAGTTAGCTACCTCAAACACTGTTTGAATCATTGACCAATTTCCAATGGAATTACCGTTATACTGATCAAATCGTCCCTGAGGGCCATCCATCCATCCCTTAAAAGTTATGTCTGTAGTGGCAAGACCGTACTTAAAGTCAGGGTTAATAGATTCTACTTCTATTAGAACGAATAGCGATACGAGATAAGTAGTACTAGCAGCTAAAGTCAGCACAAGGTCATCATCATTTTGGAGAGTAGTGCTACTGGTTACTTCTTCATCGGCGGCCTTGATTGAAAACAAACCACTGTCTACTTCGTTACCTGCTGAACCAATAATAGCGGCTGAAAGCGTTACATCACCGACTAAATCTATGGTCGAAGCTGCGTTATCACCTGCGGTGAGAATTAAACTACCACCTAAATTCGTGCCTGCGTAGTCATCACCTTCTACGATAATGAACGCACCTTGACCTGTTGCAGCACTACTACCACCTGCGAATATTAAGCGAGAATTATCGCCACTGAGTTTCATAATCGTGGCATTTGCCATGACTATGTTGCCGACAGTCAGTAAATCACCGCCAAAGGTGGCATTTTGGGATGCATCAAGAGTCAGGGCAGCAGTTTTAGCCCCTATGCCAGTTAATATTTCCAGATCACCTACTGTTTCATCCCATAGCATCCATGTATTAGCGTCATTATTGAATACCATATCGCCAGTATTAGCGTGTGCGCCACCGTACAAAATGATATTGGCTCCGAGAATCGAACTACCACCACCCGCAAGGGTGATACTCGATACATCATCAGCGTTGTAGATCACATCAGCATCGATAACGATAGTGCTGTCGAGGACAATTTGCTGTCCTGCCAGTGGGGTGATTAATAAATCAGTACCCGCTGTAGAAATTAAGGAATTGCCGTCGAGTCTCAGGTTATCAACATCAAGAATCGTGAGAGTACCCAAACTGGTGATGGCAGTTTGCGCGGCCTGGGTGACAGTTACAGCAGAGGTCGCGGTATCGGCGTTACCAGTTAATGGCCCGGTGAATCCGGTAGCCGTGAGCATTGCGGTTGACGAATCGAATGTCAGTCCTGCATTACTCTTGGCAGACAGCGCACCAGTGGCGGCAGTCGCGAATAATGGGAAGGTGGTTGTATCAGTTGCTTCATTAGCTACCGTTACCGTACCACCCGCAGCAGACAGATCGGTATCTGAGCCTGCATCATCGGTGAAGAATAAAGTTGCAGGAATTGTACTCTTAACCCACAAGTAACCCGATCCAGCAACAGGGGTGCTACTGTGATCCGCCTTCTCAAGCATGACCAGATCACCACCAAGAGCGATGTTCTTTGTTGCGCCGATACCACCGAGGGTATTGAATGATCCGGTAGACCCATCGAGTGATTCAGTAAGGTCAGTATTGTTTACGACACCTGCAAAGAAAACAGCACCACTAAATACATTTGTTGATACCCTGACCCATCGACCAGTAGTGACACCAGTTTGCGCGACCACGTTACCGGAAGTGGCGGAAGTATCGGTAGCAACCGAGTCTTTATCCCAATAGTAGCGACCACCAAGACCATCACTCGCGGTGAACTGTCCACGAACATCAGCACGTTGGAGTTGTGCGCCATCTGATACTTTCAGTTCAGTAAGGGTATCGAGGTTTTGCGCTTTTAATGCAGCATCGACAGTGGATTGAACCGCACCTGTCGTACTGTGGGTAAAGACAATATTCGCGGCACTTTGGGTATCGAGAATGCTTCCACCAATGATCGCTTCAATTTCAACAACTTCATTGAGGGTGACACCTGAAACAAACGTAATCGTATCTGAATCAGTCTCGACATAATCAACGGTTAGCAGTTGCTTAACACCCTCCACATAAACATCGGTTTGATTGCTTCCAGGCGTATAGACGAATCCGGTAATGTTGAATACCGTTTGCCCCGAGGTTGCAGTAAAGGTTTCCCGAACAATTACATTAGTTGTGGTAGTTGCGGCATCTGCCGTTCCTATTCCTCTATAAACTGGCATTACTGTTCCTCATCGTCTAATTCAAACCTGATTCTAGTCAATTCCGTACCTAGTTCAATCAATACTTCCTTCGCAGCAAGTGACTTAGTTGACTCTCTGGTAGTCAGTCCGAATGTTAATTTCTTGATCAATTTAGGATCAGTCATGGCTTTTGCGATTACTCTCGGGCCGAACAACAGTGCGGTCGTTGCCAGAATACCCTTTTTATCTACACTACCATCATCAAAAGCATCAAGCGTCAACGCACCCATGATCAATCCTGCCTGACCAAACTTGACTGCCATACCAAGACTGCCATCGGGTACTTCTTCGATTTTCCTGACAGTGTTTTTCAGCTTTTCGATTGCACTGATCTGTTCCTTGTTGAGAACCATCTGCATCGTGCGCCGTTTCTTTCCCTTCACGAAAAAGGAATTAAGCGTATTGGCAGTCAGCACCTTACCTTCGGCAAGTGAGGCAGAGTCATCGAGCATCTTTTCGATGAACCCACCTTGCATCTGCTTCCATACTTTGTCGTAGCTGATGTTTGGATCAAGTTTCGCGGCTGTGCGTAGTGCCTTCTTAACCTGCTTGATTTCAGTGTACCGACCATTAGAAAAGATATGCGCCCCGATCGCTTCGGGCGTTTTCTTGTTCTGAATGATCATTTGAGCAATAAACTTGTTGTCGAATATCTCCTTACCGCGCTTATAGAACCTACTGCTCTTTCTGTATTGGGACTGGATAAGAGAATCCCCGCTATTCTCAGCGGCATCATCCATAGCATCGGTGATCAACTTTTCATATTTGATTGATGTTGCCCGCGCCTTACCCGCACCAAGTTTTTCTTCCATTTCCCTGACTACGGTTAGCAAGTCTGATCGGATCGCGGCGGCATCACCGTAAAGCATTTTATCGTCAAGATTGGCAATGGTATTCAGCAATGCTTTTTGTTCCTGCCCCGCTATGTTCCCTCGCCGCGCGGCAACCACAAGCTGATCCTGTGCCGCCAGTTTGATAGTACGCATATCAACAGGTGCGTTATCCATCAATTCATCAACGACTTTCGTGACTACCTTTGTTATTGGTTTACCAGATGCATCAACCAGTCCGGTATTAACCAACTCCTGAACCTCGCGTTGAACCATTCTCTCGCCGACCAGGGCATCAAGTTCCTTGTACATCGACTGCGATGCAGAAATATGAGCCTGCCGACCACCGCGAGCAGTATCCAGAAACAGGTTTCCTAATTGGGAGTCCGACAAATCCACTGATCGTTTGGAAACGGCAGTAGCCGCTTCACTAACCATAGTGGTCAATGCTTCCTGTTGTTTCTTGATTGCCGCCTTGAAAACACTGGAACTAAAAAAGGCTTGTTGGGATACATCGGACAGAGTTCGGACTACAGCATTGTCGGTCAATTGCTGCACCATGAATTTACCACCGAATTCATCAAACTTGCGCCCGAGTTCAGCAGTTAGCTGATTTACTTTCGGGGTTGCTGCCTTCTTCGCGAGTTTAAGTCCACGGAAAATCATACCACCGATACCTTCGCCGAGTCCTTCTTCACCACCCGCGATTGCAATGCGCTTTAGGGCATCTTCCGGTGATTGATTTTCGGGTTCAGTACCTACAACATATTCATATACGGTTTTAGCAGTTTCACCGACTGCACCACCAAAAGCCGCAGCAGTAGTCGATAAGGCAGTACCCGCAACAGGCCCAAGTTGCGCGGCCTTTTTCATAACCGCACCCGCACCACCGATACCCCCGATCATTCTCGGAGCATCAGAAATTAACTGATCCGTGATGGTGCTTTCCTGTATATCACCGACATTTTCAACATTCGGATGGACAGCAGCAGGAACATCGACAGCAGTATCGACTTCATTATTGTAAAATTCGTTAATAATCCTGTCCCGTTCTTCGACAGAAAGATTTGCAGGCAAGCGAATCTGTTCCGTTCTGCCGTTGGGAAACCGGATAATCTCTACGTTTTGTGGCTCACTCATCTAACGACCAAACCCCATCTTCGCCCCTGACTAATCTGCCGCTTTTTCGTGCTGTCGGAGTAGCGATAAACGAAAAGTCCAGCCCTTCTGAATATTTTCTGACAACATCATTAGGGAATGCCGCAGCAAGTGACAGCTTGTGCTGATTGAATATCCGCCTGATACGCTCAACGGCATTAAACAGGGCTTTGTCAGTCTGAAACAAGCCTGAACTAAACTCCTTCTTGAATCTTTCGAATTCAGGGACGGTTACAGCAGCACCAGATCGGTTTTTCAGGGTAATATTCATCATGGTCTGTAAAGCCTGCCTAACCTGCTTGCCCTTAAAGGTTAAGGTTCCTTCGGGAGCAGCACCAGTCAAACCATAACCAGGGATTTCCTTGTTCCGTTGCAGAATGCCTTCGGCATCGCGGGTGAAGATTAAGTTCTCAATCTCCTGCAAGTTGAATTCTTGCGTAACAATCTCAGCCTTTTCAACATCATCACCGAATTCATTTACCTTAGTCTCAAACCTGATTCTTTCTCTAGTGCCTTTGGTCAGACCAGTAACAGGCTTATTAGGCTTGCGCTTATCAAACAGAATCTTGTCACCAGTTGCATCGTCGGTGACTTCGAAATAAGTTTTGAATGCAATGCCTTGAGCAACGAAAGGATCCACCGGATTCGTAGGATCATTAATCAGTTCAGTCATCATCTTTTTGGCATTAGTTGGTGGTACGGGTTTGTCTACCTCGACTTCCTTGACCACATCAATCAATGCCCTATGTCCTGCTAACGGCCCATTTGTGTAGTACTTAAACCCGTCAGCACCTTCGGTAACTTGATATTTTGGTGGGTCTTGTCTCTCTTGATCCACAACCAAATCCTCATATACCAATTCCTTCTCGCCATCGAGATAGCGCAGTCGATCGTTCGCATCGGTAGCAGTCGGACGCTTTTCGCCTTTCTTATCACGCACCAGATTACTGAATACCAGTTCCTTCTTGCCATCGGTGTAACGTAATCTGTCATTAACATCTCTATCTGTTGGTCGATCTTCATCTTCCTTATCTTTCAACAGATCAGGCCAAACAAGTTCTTTCTTACCATCGAGATAGCGCAACCTACCATTTAGGTCGGTATCTGTTGGTCGCTTGACTGTTTTGACGCTGTTCAGATAATTGAGTAATTGGGTAGCCCCTTCTATGTTACCAATTTTTTGCAATTCCCTAATAGCACTGGACAACGATTCTTTATTCTGCAAATCGACGTTCTGCATGATCTTTTCGGTATTTTTGGCGCGGGTTGCTCCCTCACCATTGCGGGACTCGTATATTTTAAGGGCAACACCAAGCGCACGAAACGGATTATCGTGCCTGCTGATTCCCAAATGCCCACGATTAGGCTGAATGATCCTGTCACGTTCCTTAGTAAGAAATGTTTCTTCGTTATCAAATATACCAGCCATTAGAAAGACCCACCCGTATTGTCATCTTCGCCACCTGCTTCGGAAGCACTACTATTGCCACCGCCATTATTATTGCCACCATTCCCACCGCCGCTATTGTTATTATTATTGCCACCAAAACTAACACCTTCAAAATCTCCGGCACTTCCCCCCAATGTTCCCGATGCGCCTGGGACGTTGTTCCCCGCATTACCACCATCACCACCATCACCGATAGTTGTAGTCAGTCCAAGTTCATCAGTTTGAGTAAATCCGGTTCCCAATGCGTCCAGTGCATTTGGATCAGTGCTGTTAAGCATATCGTTGATATCAGACTCAGAAAATCCAGTCAATTGAGACAGTTCCGCGACACCATTGGTCAGAGTATCCTGAACCCCTTCATTGAATGCATCAACTTTGGGTTGCTGAACCTGATTGATCAGTTTTGATATGGTCGGCCCGAGCAGAAATTCCGCAGCGGGGTGCAATAATCCGGGAGGGCCTGGGACACCACCATATCCACTACCACCACCTGGCCCGAATGGGGAGTTAATACCACCAGTACCAAATTCATCACCCGCACCATCGCCACCACCTGGGCCATCGTTAGGGCCAGGGCCACTACTAGCACCTGGTCCGGGTGCATCCGGTACGCTCAAACTGCCATCAAACACCTCATTCAGCACATTCATATTTGATACAAGCCACTCGTCCTGATTGGCAATAACAGTGGGTGGCGCAAAATTCTGGAACTGTCCGGTATTTTGACCGTTCTGCCGACCCGTCAACCTTGCCTGATTCTCGGCGCGTCTTGAGTTAAGTCGTTCACGCGCACTTTCCAACCGTTCAGTACGCAATGGGTTGAAGTTTTGGTCAAGAATTTCTTCGAATGTAGGCATTAGATTGTCCTGATTTCCTCATTGGCTTGTTGTCGGGAAATATCCATATTCTCCGCAACTGTTTCTGCTGATTGATTGCCAGTACGAATAGCGGAAGTATCGGAAAATGCCGTAGAGTCCTGCACCCCGATATCAGATACGGCACTTTGGCTATCAACCGTCTGATTAACAGTATCCGATGATAGTTGTGGGGCCAAATTACCCACCGCACTTAGTTGCTGCAATGACAACTGCTCAGGTTGCAGAGCATTCTGACTAAAGGCAGTCGCTTCATTAGCTAACTGGTCGCGGTGAGTGGTTGCCTGATCAAAGGCAGTCACCTGATTTTGCCTTTGTTGTTGTGCAATAGCGTCGAGCAAAGCATTTTGCTGCAAACCACCACCAGTCGAACCTAATCGGCCTTGTGAGAATAGTCGATCTTCAAGCCGTAATTGTGAATCAATACGATCTTGTTCCTGTAATGCCTCAAGCGCATTAAAGCGTTGGGCCAGGGTGTCATCGAATCCACCGGACAAAGCACCAAAAGCCTGATTGGATGCATTGAGTGAAGCATTTTGGTTTTGAGCAAAAGGGTCACTGATCTGCGATGAGAACGCGCCTGTTTCTGGATCGAACCCAACTGAACCAATACCAGACTCACCAGTAAAAGCACCTGTTGATACCGAACCCTCAGTTGTACCGGATGAAACCTGTTGACCAGCCGCAAGTCTCTCGTTGTCGGTGAGAGTCGTTCCACCAGTTAATGTACTGGCATCCTCTGTTTCTTGGCTTGCGATATTTTGGGTTTGTTGATTAACCCCAATATTTACGCCTAATTTTTCAACATCGGTATCACGATTGATATCGGCCGGATTATCTGGATCTTCACCAAATATCGCATCCAGAAAACCAAGCGCGGGCGAACCCGTATCGATTAAAGTATCTAAACCTCTGTCTATATCACCCATTACACATACCTGCCTAATTTCGCCATGACATTAAATCTCTGTAATGTCTTTTCATTACCAAATACATCGGAGTCTACGCCTATTTTCAGAACTTGCCCGTCCCGATCCATCGGCAACTTTATCCCTGCTCTATCTTGTGGTTCGTCGGTTGACGTAATCACTAGGGTTGAAAAAACATCCTCATAATCGGTAGCCCATTTAATCGTATGCTGTTCTCCCGCAGGCGCGTCAATCAAGGCAATCATGGATTTGAATATCTTCTTCCTATGCTCAAGACCCTCACCAAAATCGTTCCAAGCACCCTCATAGTTTAATTCGTAGAGACAACCACCACTACCATCTTGGGCCGCAAAATCGATGTAGTTATCATAATCCCGCGCAGAGAAAACATTCAGTGCTGTTTTGTCATAAGCAGTTACCGAATTGTCGTAAGTCATGAGTATGACCGATTTATCCACCAGGCGAGTCATGCCAGAAACGTGCATACTCCATTCGGTCGATCTGAAAGACCCATCTTCGAGCCTGCCTGCCATATCAAAACACATCACGACACCCGCTTCCTTGAAGGATAGCAGGTAGAATCGCTCGTCCTCACTGTATACGGATTTGATTGATTCCGTAGTGGTGACAAGCCCGTTAATGTAGTCGCGAACATTCTTTGATATGTCCCGCAAAGGCATGGATTGTTCTTGGATTACCCTACCCAATGTCTTAACCCCTGCATTGGACAGAAATACGATATCGTTGCCGATCGACTGAACCGAATCCCTTGCGATACACCCTGTACCACTGATAATATCCTTCAATTGCATGGAACTGATTGGATCGTCAGGGTTTTCATAAACCAGAATAGACTTCCTGCCAAACACCACAAGATGGTCGTTCCATTGGGCCAATGCTATTGCGGTATCCATGCCGTCAGGCCAATAGATTGCAAGATCGAATGATCCTGCCGAACCAGTGGCGAAATCGTTTATCAACACATCGGAGTGGCGCAGATCATTACCATCGATAATCCAAAGTCTACCAAAAGCAGAGAGAACATCGGAGCCATTAAATTGTGTTCCGCTTGCGGTGGCAAAATTACCGCTTATAGTTGTTGCGATTATCGGCGCAGTATTAACCTCATGCCCAATGCAAGTCCCGTTAAAGTTGACGAACTTCCATTCGACAGTCGGCACACTACCCGAAATATCTGTACTTGTGATATTTGGTGATGTTCCAGTCTCACGGAAGATCGCGGCACTGTCGGTATAAATGATCGCTTTGCCATCTGAGGCATCGATGTACTGAAATGGTTCGGCATTGAAATCTAGTGCCGCTGCTGAATCTGTTCCCCTTGCCCTTGTTCCCTTGCGACTGGCAAGCCGACCGTTCTCGTTGAATATAAGATTGACTGCTTTGGTAGCCCATCCAGGCGGCAATACCTGATCGCTCGTTTGCTTGTTAAGCCCGAGTGCGCCAGGAATCGGCAGGTTTAAGGGTACAAGGGGTCTACTCATTCTCCAACCTTCTGTATCGTGAAGTATGCCTCATGTGTGAATGCCAGTCGTTTGAGCCTGGCACTCGCCTTGTATTATCCATAGCAATTTCATCACCCAATGAGGTCTTGAAGTCCCGAAAAGCCTCGGCCTGCAATAAACCACCATCTTCGCCGCGCTCGGCGATCGCTCGGTAGTAACCACCCAACATAACCGGATAACTTGGAACCATGATTTCATCACCATCAACGATGATATCGGCCTGTTCTTTGTACAAATCGATGTTAATCGTCCATGCAGCATCGGGAGTCGGGTATACGTCCAAGAAGTAATCGCCAGTTATGGAATCAACACCAGAAATATCAAAATAGAAAGGTTCACCACTCAGCGGGGTGATGTTATGCCTGTCGGTGATCCATCGGGAAGTACGCATCTGCAAATGACGATTGGTAGTGTCATTGAATACGTTAATGAGAGTAAACCCTTCTTTCAAACCAGTCAGCACATACCGGAAATCACCCGATACAGTTACGGCTTGAACGGTATCCTGTAGAGCAACCCATCGCCATGCGTTTTCAACATCACGCAAGGCCAGATTAACAAAAACCCCAACCAGTTTGGAATATTTACTCTCAGATACGGCAGTAACTTCATCTTCCCGCAGGAGGACAAGTATTTTGTTCACAGCCTCAAGATATGTCATCTTTCTCTCTCAAATGGTTTGCTGCAAAATCCGTATTGGTTATTAATCAGTCGTGGGTTTTGCCTTTTTCGCTTTGGGTTTTGCAACAGGAACGTAATTTCCCTGTGACTTAATTTGATCGTAGTGGGCTTCTGAAAACTCGACGGTCTTGCCCGTTTCAACATTTTTATACTTTGGCATGAATTACTCCTGTTATTAAAAGTGCGCCCCCGACTTAGAGGGCGCAGCTATTATCCCGCTATTAAGCAGGGCTTATCAAGCAAAGTCCGGCATCGTCGCGGAGTTCCGCTACGCCGAAAATGGCATCGGAGGTCATCAGGTCAGCAAGGTACTCTTGCTTGTATTGAGCCTGTGAGCGAATGGTTAGTTGCTCGGCAAATACAATACAATCCTTGTGGAACATCAGGGCAACCCGATAGTTGGTGGAGGCATCAGCCGCTACTTCGGTTGGGCAGTTACTTGTTACGACAACGTCCATTCCGTATAGATCACCAATGGTTCCAGTGACGGTAGGCTTGCCACTGACGAAATCAGCAGAAGTATACCCTGTGATACCCAAGATGGTATTGCGGTCGATTGGCGGAATGACAAACTTGCGTCCTTCCATCGGCACATCAGAGTCATCAAGAGTCTGCATTGCTTTGCGGATACCTGCCGCGAGTAATGCAGTACCGTTACCAGTGTTGGTATTGGCAGTCGGATCGTATGCGGTAACACCATCACCGCCGATCACACCACCAGTCCATGTACCAGTACCACTTGCCGAACCACCGTTCAATGACTCGAACTGAGCCATGATAGTGTCATCGATACGTTTGGCAATGGCATAACCCGCATCGTCGGTATAGAAGTTCCGAAGCGAATCGAGTGCCTGGACTTCCACAATATCCTCAATCAAACGAGAATATTCCCAATGCTGATCAATGGAAACGTTTGTAACGCCCTCGGTGTTAGCCTGGATCGTTACTGCCACATTCTCCGCTTTCGCAAAGGATGTACCACGGGTAGGAGTTGGAATATGAATGGTGTCACCCTTCTTTCCAACATGGTTGATTTTTGAAACAAGATTCCCCATGACAAGGGAAGTCTTATAGGCGGCGATAATATCGTCAGACCACAGTTCGGGTATAAAATTCGCACCCTCTGTGACACCAACCATACCCGTCGCGCCGGGATAGGCTACATTAGCCATAGAAATAACCTCTTGGGGATTACTCCCCTAAAAACAATTAATAGACGCGCCCTTCTGCATACGCTCGCATAATCTGATCTTTGTTCATTTCATACTTCTCAGGATGAAATGCCTTCAAGTTCTGTAAATAAGTTCGACTCAACATATTCTTTCTGCCTTCATCGAGTCCAGAACCGGAAGAAACAGTTGCTGCTGCATCACGGCCTTGTGCAATCTTCGTCTTGCGGGCATCAGCGGCTTGCTCGGATTTTTTCTGATGAATTTCTTTGTACGTTGAAACCAGTTCATCAGCGACTTCGTAATTGAATTTTTGGTCTGCTGCTTCCCACATTTTTTGCCTTGTGGGGGTAGCCGCCCTGAAAGTTTTAAACCCTTCGGAATTTACAATATCTTCCCAATCAGGATGCTTTTCTTCGAAACCAGTTCTCTTACTCGTCAATTCATTCGTTACAAGTTGGTGCTGTAATGCCCTCACCGTTGGATTGCTGTCTATCGCGTTATTAATCGCTTTAGACGGATTATCAAGTAGTACATCAGGCTCAAGAGTTTCTTCTTCTGCCTTCGCGACCGGAGCATTCATATTCAGAAGCTGTGCTTTTTCTCGGCGGAGCGTCCCAATTTCATTGCTCTGCTGACCAGAATGCTTTTCAAGTTCCTCAAAGGACTGCGCCACTTCTTCAACGCTCTTTCCTTCGAACTTCTTTGGCAACTTGTAGCTTGGTTGACCTTCTATTTCCTGCTCAAGATCATCCAGGCCTGCTAAACTGCTTGCATCAGTTGATTCTAAATCTACTACTCTACTCGCGCTACTCATATTTACCGCCACTTTGGGTTATGGTATTAAATCTATTAAGAAGGGGGCTATGCCTGCTTGCTTTTCCCTTCCCTTTTGTGCATCTTCTCCCACTTTTGGGATGCACTCGGAAAATCACCACTCCAACCTTCCAACTTAATCTTTGGGGTTGAAATCATTCTTTCCGCCATTGTCCCGCAAGCGGGGCAAAGTTGATGTTTGTCGTTAATCCCGGCAAACCTTTCAAATACTGTACCACAATTATGTATGCATTTAAAATCGTAAAGGAAACTCAATGCGCTCTCTCCCGTTCTTCCATTTGTTCATTTTCGACAACATTCTGGAAATTTGACCGGATAAGATGCTCATAATTGACTACCGTTATGCACTTTTTAATCTCTCCGCGCCTTGTTTGCCACTGGTCATTGTTCTCACACTCGGCGGCAGCAGTCGATTCGAGCCTGTCTAACTCGTTTTCATGCTGTTCAACGAATATCTTCCATCCTTTGGTGGCAAACATTTCAATCAAATCTTCGTAATAATCCTGTACTTCGCGTTCCATCAAAAATCCTCATCGAGCAAGGCCAGAACCATGAAATATAGTTCCATATCAAGCAGTTGTAATAACTGTAACCGTTTTTGCTGCATTATTCCATGTTCTCGGACTTCCTTCACCCTCGCCAGTTTTGCTATTTCTCGCTCAACAGGGTCGATTACGTCCTGTAAGGCAGGGGCTTTGTCGGCAATGGGCGGTAGCATCGGCACACCCAATACATCGAGCATTTCGGTGCTTAACTTCTTTTCTATGTCAGAACCGAAATCCAGGTGCAGTTCAAACCCTTCGAAAAATAGCCTTCTTCGCCTTTTCGGTCTGTGCCGTCCACCACCTTCATCGGGTAATGGGTTTGCACCAAGACCGAATGAAACATAAAGCCCACCGTTGCGGCCTAATCCTCGGGTGACTAAAACAGTCATGGTTTACGTCAGTGCTTCGGCTCGATCTATGCCAGAACCTTGATACGCCTGACTAGCCGCGATATCTTCCCAAATATTGCCAGTCATGAAGGCAGTAGTGCCGTCATCGTCATATAAAGTCTGGATACCAGTATCGGGATCGGTTTCCCTGCGATTCTTCAATAACTTGAGCATCAAGTCTGCCTTGTGATCTTCAAAGGCGTAAACAGGTGTACCCTCGCCCGTATCCCAAAGCAGGCCAGTGGTTGAGGAATTCAGCACAACCGGAACCATGTAAACGCCACCACCGACTTCGACTACGCCTGTGGTTGTTCGCGCGACTACGGAAGTAACACCGTCAACTTGCTCATATCCAACAGTGCCTATTGCTATCTTGCTTGACCCGAAGGATGCGTAGAAGTTAGCCATTGGCTGCTTCTTCTAATTTCTGCTTTAATTCTGCAATATACTCTACTTCCGAGCCTTTTACGTTAATGCCATTAATTATAGCAAGTAAGTTCTTATAGTCTTCGGGGGTCAATTCATTCATTGATTATCTCCATATTGGTTTAGGTCTGTTAGGGTTATATTTAAACCCTGGCTTTGATCTACTTACGGTGTCTGGAACATTGGCTGCATCTTGTCGCTTATCTTCTGATCTTGCATCGTGTTCATAGCGTCTTCCGTTGAAGACACGTTCATCCACATTCATGCGTAATTCTGGAAGCCCACAGTTGGGGCATTCAGCATTATCATTATCAGGCTTAATGGCCTTACCTTCCCAACCACAGCAGGGGCAGTCCTTCCACCACTTAATACCTTTTTGTTGAATTTCCATTATACGGGTGTATTCACTGTTGTACCTGCTCCGTCTACCCAGACAGCACCATCGGTGTTACCGACAGCATATACGGGCGCATCTTGCGAGGTGTTATAGACCATTGCTCCTTGCACCTTACCTACATTAGTATTAACAGCATTCGTAAGTGAGTTCAATGCTGCATCTGTGAACCCCGGTAATTGTGTATAAGAAGCAGGCACTAAAAGTGCTGCTACATTAACTTGGCCTTTGAAGTCAGCAGTTGTTGTACCTGTCAGTACACCCATTACTTCTCCATCAGCATCATTCTTAATTGTTACATCGTTGGTCGTACCCTGTCCTGTAAGGATCAAACCCTCAGCAGCGGTGTATCCGATGGCAGCGGCATCTGCTGCTGCTGTGTCCCCTGCGGGCATGACTTTCTGGTCAAAGTTGTACGAGCCTGACGCACCTGTGAACTCGTAGTCAGTGATGTTAGCACCAGAGAGTTTTACATCTGTGCCATCGTGCTCTAGTTGGAGGTATTTTGTCTGCGCGAAGTTAGTCTGGTTGTCGCTGGAATCATAGAGCCTTACAATTCCCTGATACTTCCATGTAATGTTATAATTAGCATCGGACTGAATGAAACCAGGACGGCGAAGTTGCAGACCAGAGTTTCCGTAGATGTATGTTTCCCAAGCAAACTGTGAGGATTGCCCTGATCCAGTGTTACTGGCATAGGATAAAATTGCTCTATGCGTGCCTGTGGCATCGCGAGGCATGTAGTATGCCAGTGCTCCTAAGCTCTCGTCAGCGAGTGCTGTATTTGAGGCTATGGCTATACCTTTACCATACACCGGGCGGTTATTCCATACATGCGTTATGTAGCGGTTGTTGATCGCATCGGTTGGCTTGTCTGTCAGGATGAGGGAGTCTACAAACAGTCC
>Ga0255054_10001205_pt1 | contig 15270 bp, 11 predicted proteins | sample JV7_2_23_MG_FD_188634 | JGI IMG/M metagenome (GOLD analysis project Ga0255054, IMG submission 188634) | Seawater microbial communities from Jervis Inlet, British Columbia, Canada - JV7_2_23 | ecosystem: Environmental > Aquatic > Marine > Inlet | place: Canada: British Columbia | collected...
ATCGTCACACGCCTGAAGAGATAAAGCTTTTTTGTGCTGAAGCAGAATTGACCATAGAGCATATGGACGTGCAGAAAGCCGGAGTAACGGTAGTTGCGCTAAAGGAATAGTTTCATGTGTGGGGTCTGCGGCATTTTCAATTTAAATGGAGAGCCTGTTTCTCCCGTTAACCTCCGTAGGATGACAGATGCCATGGTCCATAGAGGACCGGACGGGGAAGGTTTCTACATAGACAGCTTTATCGGCCTAGGTCACAGGCGGTTGGCAATTATTGATCTCTCTCCGGCGGGCCATCAACCCATGTTGACCACAGATGGGAATTTTAGTCTGATCTACAATGGAGAAATTTATAATTTTCAGGAGCTACGGGTTGAGCTGGAAAGCCTCGGGCATCAGTTTCGCTCCCGAACCGACTCGGAGGTTGTGCTTCATGGCTACGCTGAATGGGGACCGACGTGCGTAAACCGCTTCAACGGTATGTTCGCCTTTGCCATCTGGGACAAGACGCAACAGGAACTATTTCTGGCTAGAGATAGATACGGTATCAAGCCCATCTATTATACTTTTGTAAATAACCATTTTCTCTTCGCCTCAGAGCAGAAAGCCATATTGACTCATCCGGCAGTTTTCCGACAAATAGATCTTGAGGCCCTGCTTGAATATTTCACTTTTCAAAACATTTTCACAGATCGAACCCTTCTCAATGGCATAAAACTTTTTCCAGCCGGCTGCTGGGCTAAGATCACACTCGGCGATCTCACTAGAGAGCTTTCTCCCCTTCGCTACTGGGACTTTGATTTTCGCGAACCAGAACAAGCTTTGGACGAAACCGAGTACGTCGAAGAACTTGATCGTCTTTTTATACAGGGGGTTAACCGCCAGCTGGTTAGTGATGTTGATTTGGGCTCCTATCTAAGCGGTGGAATGGACTCGGGCTCCATTACAGCTATCGCGGCAACGCAATTGCCCTATATAAAGACATTTACTTGCGGCTTCGATCTTCATTCAGCTTCTGGTTTAGAGATGGGCTTCGATGAACGTGAGAAAGCCGAATTGATGTCATACCTTTTTAAGACCGAGCATTACGAGATGGTTCTTAAGGCTGGCGATATGGAGAGAGTCCTTGCCAAAGTGGCATACCATCTGGAAGAACCCAGAGTTGGCCAAAGCTATCCAAACTACTATGTTGCTCAACTAGCATCGAGATTTGTGAAAGTAGTTCTGTGTGGGGCCGGAGGAGATGAACTTTTTGGAGGATATCCCTGGAGATACTACCGGGCAGTAGTCAACTACAACTTTGAAGACTACATTGATAAATACTATCGGTATTGGCAGCGACTCATTCCAAATACGGAAATCCGCAAGATTTTTCAACCAGTATGGAATGAAGTCAGACACATTCGCACCAGAGATATCTTCCGTGATGTATTCACTAAACACGCATCAGAGCTAACTCGTCCTGAAGATTACATTAATCATTCTCTTTATTTTGAAGCGAAAACATTTCTCCACGGCCTGCTTATCGTCGAAGACAAACTGAGCATGGCCCACAGCCTGGAGACGCGCGTACCATTTCTCGACAATGATTTGGTCGATTTGGCAATGCAGGTACCGGTCGGTCTAAAGCTGGGCAATCTGGAAAAAGTAGTTCGACTCAATGAAAATGAGCCGGGTCCTAAGACCACCAAGTATTTTAACAAGACCAGGGATGGCAAGCTCCTGCTTCGTAAGATGATGGCCCGCCACATCCCCTCTGAAGTGACGCAGCAGGTGAAGCAAGGTTTTTCCGCACCCGATGCCAGTTGGTTCAAGGGTGAAAGCATTGATTATGTCCAGAGGAAGCTTTTCAATGGGCAGGCGAGGATATATGAATTTTTGGACCGCGATTCAGTCCACGGCCTTATAAATGAACACCTTGCTGGCGAGCAAAATAGACGTCTCTTAATCTGGTCGCTATTAAACGTGGAAAGTTGGTGCGACCAGTATCTTTAGCCTCAAGATGGCTGTGCGCCGAAAAAGAGCGGTTCCATGATAAATAGATATTGGATTCAGATGACATCTTTTTCGGAAAAAGCAAAAGGGAAAATCCAAATATGCGCAGTGTCCTGCGAAAGATAAAAACGGTTGGTCAACTGGCCCTGAGCCATCCACGGGGATGGAAATCTCTCGTTTTTAACACGGGTATGGCCCGGGCACGGAAGGTGGGGCCGCTTATGAGGCCTGTACATGTCTCCATCGAACCTACTAATGTGTGCAACGCGCGCTGTCCCGTGTGTGAAACCGGTAAAGGTGAAATGACACGGCCAGTGGGTATGCTGGATTTCAAGAATTATAAGAAGCTAATCGACTATATTTGGCCAACAACATCGGTCCTGATGTTTTATTTTATGGGTGAACCATTCCTCAATCGGCATGCTTACGACATGATTCGCTACGCCCGCAAGCGAGGCATTTATGTTGAGACCTGCACGAATGGAGATTTTGTGGATGCCAAGGGGGTGATTTACTCAGACATCAATAAAATCAGCTTTCAGATCGGCGGCCTGGACAATGCCACCCACCAGATCTACCGCGTAGGCAGCAATCTCGAGAGGATCCAGAAGAATCTCTATGATCTAATTGATGAAAGGAGAAAACATCCACAGTCAAGCGTACAGATCGATGTTGGTTTCATCGTTATGCGCCACAATGAGCATCAGGTGGATGAATTCATTAACTGGGCACAGGATATAGGAGTTGACACCGCCAGTGTCATAGACCCGTGCGTACGCGATATGGGTGAGGCGCGTACATTTTTACCTTCCAACAAAAGATACTGGTTCTATGATGAAGAGGCCTTCGAGCGTGGTTTCCTGAAACCGAAATATATCCCAAACAATGAGTGCGTCTGGATCTGGAATTCAATTCTCATCAATTGGAACGGAGATGCCGTACCGTGCTGCCGGGATGCGAACGGCGAGAACGTGCTTGGGAATGTTTTTAATGAAGGACTTGGCGGAGTATTTAATAGTAAAGACGCAAGAGCATTCAGGCATCGCATTCTCACTTCCCAGAAGGAGGTCGGAATCTGCCGGCTGTGCTCAGGGTTTGGGCTGCCAAATCTGGAGAATACAAAACCGATGTCCTTTGAGATCAAACGTCATAGCATTGATCAAACGAACTTGGAACTTGGGAAGTCAGAAAGGGGCCCTACGGAGGTTTCAGGCGAAACTCGTGTAGATTTAGAGGACGCTCCTGACAAAGCCGTTCAGGATAAGCGCTCTGCTTCGGTCCGTTAGTTTTTAAGGAGTGTATCTTAAGATGAAAGTCTCTCAACTGATTGAATTGCTTCATAAGGCTTATCTTGAGACAGACGAAGGGTTGCGTGCCCAGTTCGATCGCAGCCTACCCTTTGCTGATGGCTTGTTCGACCGCTGGGAACGGGCGAAGCGGCTAGGTTTTAGTAAGGGGGCGAGCATATATAACAGTGCACTCGTGTACGGCGATGTTCAGGTGGGTGAGAATACCTGGATCGGGCCTTACACACTACTTGATGGCAGTAGGGGAGAGGTTTCAATCGGCTCCTTTTGTTCAATTTCTGCCGGCGTCCATATCTATACTCACGACACAGTTATGTGGGCACTCTCTGGAGGGCTCTTGGACAAGCGGACCGGGTCAGTGCAGATTGGAGACTGCTGCTACATTGCTAGCCAGTGTATTATCGCTCCTAATGTCACCATCGGTCGACAGTGCGTGGTGGCCGCTAATAGCTTTGTTAACCGTGACGTTCCTGAGAGTACGATTGTTGGAGGGAATCCGGCTAAAATCCTTGGCCGTATTGAAGGTAGCGGAGAAAATGTCCGACTCCGCTTTAACACAGTGAGAAGCGACACACCGTAGTTATCATTCTCAGGCAGCTGATAGCTGGTCTCAGACCATCTTGCCTCTTCTAGCCTCAGTTGAGTAAAGTAACCTCCATTCCTCTCTTGGATCATTCCAGCTTTTAAAATCAAAAATAACATGGCGTTTCGCTTGTTTTTATCGGCAAAGTTCCAATGTTTTTAAAGTAGTCTCAGATTATTCAAGTGTGAGGGGCGAGGAGTTGCAATGATATTTATTCAGGTGGGATTCTCTTGATTGTAGCCAATTTCATGGATTCGAGCCTCCAAGATATGAAGCGGAAGGGACTGCTGGATACGGTTCCTGAACTCTACAATCCAGACAGGAACTTTCAAAAGGTTATTCATTTCACTCCCCATGTTGAGGACGAGCAATTGGCTGACTTCTTTGTTCCGTACAATATCGAAGTTTTAAGCTATGGAGCCGCAACGATAGATCCCATTCGTCTGGTTCTGGTATTCATCAAAGTGTTGGCCACGATTAGGCAGAAGAAGGTTGATTTAGTGAGGGGGCGGTTGCCATATCTCGGTAGTCTGCTGGGCTGCCTCTCTGCGCGGCTTCTGCGAATTCCTTCGGTCGTTTCTCTCGGAGGAGATAACAGGATAGTACAATTTGCAGAAGGAAGATATCATTACAATTCTCGCTTTGTTTCCTTCACAATTGAAAAACTCGCCTTATTGCTCACGACCAAAATTATTGTGCCAAATCGATTTACTAGTGAATATGTTGCTCGGATCATTGGTCCGAAACGGGCCAAAAACAAGACCATAATCATTCCATGGAGGTGCGAAGCGATAGCACAAAAAGACAGCAATGAACCGAACGTCCACGATCATTTCCATCTTTCTGACAAGGCCCTTATTGTCCCGATAATTGGTTTTATAAATCGCTACAAGTTCTCACATGTGCTCTTCAAAGCACTCGATAGCTGGTTGCCTTCGACTGATCAACCAGTAGTGTTTGTTTTTTGTGGTGAGGGTCCATTACGGCAAGACGGAGAAAAACTTTTTTCAAAAAGGGATGATGTCTTATTCATCGGTTGGCAAGATCGTCCAATGGTTTATGCTTTGATACGGCGGGCGAGTATCGTTCTTATACCGATGTCAGGCTTTGTCTTGTTGGAAGCGGCGAGCATGGGTAAGCCAGTTGTTACAAGCCGCGTCGAATGGCATTCAGAACTTGTGGAAGATATGGTGAGCGGGAGACTGATAGATCCCGAGGATCCAATGCAATGGCGTGGTGCCATTAAACAGCTTCTAAGAGCGCCAGAAAAGGCTTCAGAGTTTGGCCGTGCTTTGAAAAGAACCTTCGACGCTGATTATTCACCAGACAGGTCGAAGCAGCTTGAAATAGAGTTGTATCGTGAGCTCATCAGAAATTAGTTGAAAGTTGAATGAATATTTTTGGTTTTTTGGTTCAAGTCATCAATTTATTAAAGCTGCAGAGTACTTGAGGATACTGCTGCTAGGGCCAACTCAGTGTAGCCCATGCAAGCTTAAGATAAGCGTAGAAGCGCTCTCCGGCCTCTCGTCAGGCACGTAAACAACGCTAGTGTCTTCGGCATCCTCTTTGAAATGTATTAGTCCCTTTTGATTTAGACCGTTCAACCTATAGCCCCAGGCTGTTCGACAACACTATGAAAGTAAACGAAACATTACTGTGCTGCCAGGCCTGCGGTATTGCGTTGAAACAAAACCAGAGAAGTTTTGAGTGTATCTACTGCTCTAAGATATATCCCGTGGATAAAGGCATATTGGTCATTGAGAATGAGGATAATGTTGATTTAAGAATCAATGACGAACTGCTCGACCTATACAGGTTTCGATTTGAGAAACTCTACTTTGACCGCGCAATCGAAAGTGAGGTGGAGTTCGTCGGAAGGGTTCATAGCATTGAATTTCCGGAATTTCATGCTGAGTTATTAAGGCCTGTCCTTAAGGGAAAAGTCGTCGCCGATCTTGGGTGCGGGCAGCTTCCCTACATTCATGCCTTTTCATCTTCTGGATTAAAGGAGTATTATGCTTTTGATTTGAATCGCGAATCTTTGGATATTGCATGGAGGAACTATCGAGGTTCATTCCCTCTTCATCTAGTGCAATGCGGCGTAAAAAAGGTGCCACTTCCTGCTAACTCGATAGACGCAATTGTCAGCAGTGAAGTTATTGAACATCTCGATCGACCTTTAGAATACCTGCAAGAAATTCATCGGATCTGCAAAGTGGGCGGATATCTGTCGATATCTACACCCTGTGCTTCCATTTACTTATACCCTCACAACTTTTTTGGACTCCTCAAAAACCCACTCTCTGCAAAGCAATGGTGGCAACAGCTGAATGCTCACAAACATTGGAAGGCAGCTCTTTCCTGGCACCCTGCCCTGCGTCCGAGTATTCTACGATCTTGGTTGGAGAGAACAGACTTTAGCGTAGTTCGGCATGAAACGCGCCTTTGGTACTATGGCACTCCTTTGCAGCCCGCCTGGGGATTCTTCAAGTGGCTTGAGAGAGCTGGTGTAAAAAGCGCTGGTGCCATCTTCAGTCGCTACCTTAGGGTCACTGAGAGATTACTGAGAGCAAATATCCCCCTTCTGCGTTGGGCCGGAATTCGGCAATTTGCTTTGTGTCGAAAATAGTGCAAAGGAATAAGTCTCTCATAAATTCGCATCTGTTGACCTAGCAGGGTTGCCGTGACTGGAACGAGACGTAGAATTCCTCGAATTCTTTTTGTAGATGTAAACCTGACCTACATCAATCCGACTCGCCAATTGTTGCCCGATGTCTTTTTTGAGGCCGGTCAGACGATGACATTTGGTCCCGGGTATGTAGATCGGAATTTGCTTGAACGTGGACTCCTAGCTTTTGTAGAGGCTCATGGCCCATTTGATGTACTAGTTTCCACTGAGTTAATCCCGCTACACCAAATAAGGGACAAGGCAACTGTTATTAGGGCTTACCGGGGCAACTATTGTTTCACTTTTGACCTTTCCGAAATCGAATTTCTACCTCAAATCTTTAATGATTTTCGCAGTCTCTCCTGCCTGAAGATAGTCACCACACTGCAAACCGACTACTACAACCTGACAAATGCGCACATTGATGCCCTATTCGAGGCTGCAGATTACTTAATAGGTTGGGGAAGTGAATTTCTTTCCACCGTAGATAAGGCGATGGAGCTAGACGAAGCCCTTTATCCCAAACCCAATAATAATTGGTTGCGTGCGATTGAGCGTAATCCTGAACGGATTATTTCGATTCCTGCATTTGTAAGCGGCTCTGAATTCAATCCAACCCCGCTTGCTTCACGCCGGAGAGCTTGGTCTGTTCTGGGCGTTAATTATAAAAGCCGCCGTTTGGCAAGACAGAAGCTGACCGAGCTAGGCGTAGGCTGGAAAGGCGAAGGCATACATTACGCCTTAGCTCTGCTCACGAGATTGCGGGTTAATCCGTTTAATAAACTGCATACCATCAAAATGTTCAACTATCTCTTTCGTCGTATATTGGGCCAATGTAGATATTCCTACACATGCGGCTCTGGCCTCAGATATCCAATTAGAAAATTCTTCGAGATACCCGCCTGTGGCGCAGTTCTTGTCTGCGATCCATGCCATGGCTTCGAAGAACTTGGATTCAAGGATAAAGTAAATGCCCTTTCGTGCACACCGGAAGAAATTATTGAGGCACATATGTTTCTGGAAGGTGACCTAGAGCGAGCTCAAGCCATCGCTGATGAAGGGCGTAAATTAGTGTGGCGAGAGCATACTGTCTCTGCTCGTGCTCAGCAGATCTATGATAGCCTCGAGGCAATTATGGAGGGTTGGTTTGGAGGCACATATTGGCATGGCGGTTTCTTTCACATCAGCGATCGGCATTCCGGATCCACCTACAAAGTTAAGCACGAGGCAGTCGAGCACTGACCACTATGAACCGGCTTTTTCATATTCTTTTGAAAGACATTTGGCAGAAACTCAAGGGGCTAAGTATATTCCTTGTTTTTTTGCTGATTGCTAACGGTCTCCTTGAGGGACTCGGGATCACGCTACTTTTCCCTCTCTTAAGCGAGATAGGAATAGGGGATCCCGGTAAGCAGACAATCCTAACAAGATTTTTCGATTGGTTTTTTCAGGTGCTGCACATACCTAGAAACCCATTGATTCTACTTTCATTAATTATTGGGGCTTTCTTGATCCAGTACAGCGTCTTCCTTCTGCAAGCAAGGTTCGCCGCTGACCTTCAGCACCGCTATACTTCAATTTGGAGGAAGTCGCTATTCGCCGATATGATGCGAGCGCGGTGGAGCTTCTTTGTGTCACACAAGTCAGGCGAATTGGTTAACACACTCATCAGTGAAACAAATCGAATAAGCGGTGCCTTCTATCTAATTGTACAGCTCGTTGCGGCTGGTGTGATCACGCTGGTGTATGTTCTTATAGCAATGCTAGTAGCATGGCAGGTTACACTAGCTCTTCTTTTTGTTGGCATGGGGATGTTCTTGTTAAGCAGTGGCCTTATGAACCGCGGACATCGCATTGGCATGGAAATTTCGAGGCGGAGCGAGGATCTCCAAACTTTAGCCAATGAGTTTCTCTCCGGTGCAAAACTAATCAAAGCCTCTGCGACCGAAGAAATGGCCAATGCGCGTTTTAGTAAGATCGTGAACAAACTATATAAGTTGTATTTCTGGAGTTCTTTTCATCCAAACTTGACGCGGGCGATCTTTGAGTTTGCGGCAGTATGTACTTTGACTGTTACACTCGTCGTGAGCACCCAGCAGCTACGGATTGATCCAGCCACGATTCTTATTGTTCTGGCGCTGTTCCTGCGACTCTATCCGCGACTTTCTACCCTGCAGCAGAATCTTCAAACCTTGAGTATACATCTCCCCGCAATCGCCACCATCACAGAAACAGCGAAGCGAGCGGCACTTAAGGCGGAAAGTTTGGATATGGGACCACTTCCCGCTGAGATTAGTGGGAGCGGTGTCGATATTAGAATCAATGGACTTTCAGTCAAATACGGAGATACGGAGGCGTTAAGTAGGGTTAGCCTCGCCCTGCCGTCAGGAAGTACTGTGGGTATTGTAGGTGGATCAGGGGCGGGAAAGTCTACCTTGGTTGATTGTCTCCTTGGCCTTGTTGAACCGGAATCAGGTGAGATTACCGTAAACTCCATCTCGCTGTGGAACCTTCCTCTTGGCACATGGCGGCGCCATGTGGGTTACGTTGCCCAAGACACCTTCCTTTTCAATGCAACTATCTTGGAGAACATTCGGTGGGGTAACGAGGCCGCCAGCGCCGACGATATCATCAATGCCGCCAAGTGCTCGGGTATCCACGAATTTATCAGCACTCTGCCCGATGACTACAATACAGTTGTGGGTGACCGCGGCGTCCGTCTATCGGGGGGACAGCGTCAGCGCATTGGGCTAGCCCGTGCTTTGGTCAACCAAGTATTTCTCCTTATACTCGATGAAGCGACAAGTGCGCTAGATTCTGAGTCAGAGCGCTACGTGTTAAGAGCTATCGAAAAGCTCCATGGCCAGATGACTATTGTTACAATTGCCCATAGACTTTCCACGGTAAGAAACACAGATCGAATTTATGTTCTCGAGGCTGGAAAGATAGTTGAGGATGGGAATTGGGAACAACTGATAAAGGACGACACACGATTTCGATACCTTTGGGAATTACAAAAGAATGAAGCCAGATGATAAGCAATCTTCGTTTATGTAGATGTTTTCTCAAATAACTTAAAGACAAAATGAAAGCTGATATGCTTTTGGTCCTTTCTTTTTTTCCCCTTTTGCTGCTTTTTTTAATACTTAGATTTTATCCGATCTGGAACTTTAGATATCGGGGATGTGATGCTTATTATTTCTTAATCACCTCTGAAGTGTTTCGAAAGTCGAAAAGAATTCCGATTGTCATTCCTCCCTATTTCTTACTTGAACAACAAGAGCAATGGTATCCTCCAGGATTTTCAGTTTTCCTGGCATTGTTTCCTGAAAAATGGGTCAAAAGAAATTACTGGTTGGTGAGCAACCTCCTTGATTCGGTAATTTTCGCGCTACTCTTTTTCTGGATGGGAGGAATGTACGGCATTGGCATAGGTTGGCTTGCTGGATTGGCTTATGCTTCAACTCCATGCCTTGTGTTGGAATACTCGGCTCTCACCTCCCGTCCATTGGGGGTGTTGTTTGCGGTGGGATTTCTACTTGCCAGCTACCTCTGGGTATCTGGGAATGAGTTGGCCTTGGTTGTTGCTATCATATTTGGATTTTTGTTGTGGTTTACTCATAAACTATCGATACAATTAATATGGTTTTTGGTCCCATTCCTTGCCCTCTGGTACCGGGATGTTAAATGGCTGTTTCCTTTTCTAGGAAGTCTAGGTGCTGCCTTTATTCTCGGACGCAAATACTTTTTTAAAATGCTCAGAGCTCATTGGGAAATAGTCGGTTTTTGGGGGAGGAATTGGCAAAACCTTGGCGCTCATCAGGTCCGAAACTCACCGGTTTACGGAGACGGTAAAGCAGGGGTTGGTTATCATCGTGGCAGTTGGCTCAAATCCTCCATTACCCATACGAGAAGAGTCTTCCAGTATAATCCATGGGTCATAATTGTGGCTTTGATTATACCAGATTGGAATCAACTTTCTGATTTTAGCCGCTTTCTCTTCGTCTGGACTTTAGGTTCATATCTTTGGGCTGGCCTGACCTTATATCTTAATAACCTAAAAGCGTTAGGAGAAGGCACCAAGTATATAAAATACGCAATACCCTCCAGTATGATTCTCGCTTTTTCCACTTTAATTGAGAAAGATAACTTTTTAGCCTTGATCATGATAGTGTTTTGTTTCTTGGTCCAATTATTTTTCTATTTTTTTACTGTAAGAGAAATTCGCTCGAATGAAGCGCAGACAGGTGTAGTAGATGCTGACTTAGAAAAGATATTTGAAGTGATACGGGGAAATAATTGTAAACGTATAATGTGCTTGCCGACCCATCTGGCAACAGTGATAGCCTATATGACAAGGAAGCAGGTGTGCTGGGGCACTCACACCTTTGGATTTCACAATGTAGAGGATTTTTTCCCTGTCCTTCGCAAGCCCATCGCCCATTTCTTTAACAAATATCAATTGAGCCATTTGCTCTTGGATAAGAAATTTGCAGGTATCGAGGAGCTTAAAGTCAAACCCAAACATGTTCTTGCTGATATTGGCTCATATCTATTGTGTTCTCTGGATCTGGCCGATGAAATTAAAAGGTAACCCTGCCCAGCATACATTTCTCATGCAGTGTTAGTATTATGGGGAAGGATCGAAAGTGAAGTCTTCTGTCAACGATGTAACCCGGGAACAGCGATTTGCATTTGGCGTTAATTGGAGCCGTTTTCTCGGTACTATCACTGATGAACGTATCAAAGGGGCAGAAAGAGCGCTAAAAGATATGCTTCAAATCGTTAGTCTGACAGACAAAAAGTTTCTCGATATTGGCTCCGGAAGTGGTCTGTCTTCACTCGCTGCGCGACGGCTTGGTGCAAAGGTTCACTCCTTCGACATTGATCCGATGTCTGTCTCCTGCACCAAAGAGCTAAAAACAAGGTATTTCCCTAACGATCCTGATTGGATTGTTGACAAAGGATCGGTATTATATACCAGTTATTTACAGTCTTTAGGACAGTTCGACATAGTATATTCGTGGGGCGTACTGCATCATACTGGTGCGATGTGGCAAGGATTAGAGAATGTTTGTAGTTTAGTCAGACCAGGGGGTCAGTTGTTTCTTGCAATTTACAACGATCAAAGATGGATTAGTTCCTACTGGAGGTTTGTTAAGTTAATTTACAATAAAAATTTTGCCTTTCGCCTTCTAGTTATTGGTCTTCATATGCCGTATCTTTATGGACTTCGTTTATTTTATAGGATATTGACAAAAAGAATAGAGTTGGATCGTGGCATGTCTCTGTGGCATGACATGTTAGATTGGTTAGGTGGATATCCATTCGAAGTAGCCAGGCCTGAGGAGGTATTTAATTTCTTTTTCAACAAAGGCTTTATTTTAACCAAGCTAAAAACTTGTGGTGGCAGACACGGCTGTAATGAGTTTGTTTTTCGTCTAGCATCAACTTCATGACCCATTCAAAGGTTGAAAAAGAGGTGAACTTCACTCTGTGCTGCCAAAGAAAAGTACTCTTTGTTATCGGGTCCACAGAAATCGGTGGAACTGAAACGCAGATGTTGAGTTTGGCAAGAGGGCTCTATGGTCATGAATTTTCATGTACTGTTTTTTCCCTGCAAAAAAATGGTGTTCTTGGGCCATATTTCCGTGAGTTCGGTGTAGCGGTTTATGATGGTGGTCTGGGAAAAGGTGATATTTATAAGAGACCCTGGAAGCTTCTGTCGGCTGAGATAAGTTTGATAAGACTTATCCTTAAGCTAAAGCCGAGGGTAGTGCATTCTTACTTGCCACTGGCAACATTTATGGGAGCTCTGGCGGGTCGCCTTTGTCGTGTGCCTCTCGTGATAACCAGTCGCCGTTCACTAGGAAGATATCAAGAGCGCCATCGGGCACTAAGATTATTTGACCTTCTGGCAAACAAATTTAGCCACTGCGTGACAGTTAACTCGAAGAGCGTCTGGAATGATGTGCTGGTGCGAGATAATGTGGACCCTAAGAAGTTGGTGCTCATTTATAATGGAGTGGACCACAGTAACTTTGATGTGCCCAGAGAAGTGCGCGTGGAACTCCGGAAGAAAACAGGATTCACGCATTCCCATAAGGTCGTAACAGTTGTCGCGAATCTCATACCATACAAGGGCCATGCAGAACTGCTCGACGCAGCAGCCTCGGTACTGGATCAGATACCCAGCTCGAAGTTCTGGCTAGTTGGAAGAGACCGCGGCATTGAAAAGTATCTGAAGCAAAAAGCTCAGGAGTTAGGCATCTTAAACCGGGTGATATTTGCTGGAGAGCGATCGGATATCCCTAATATTTTGGCTGCAAGCGACATTCTTGTACTGCCATCGCATGAGGAGGGATTTTCAAATGTGATTTTAGAAGCAATGGCTGCAGGTCTTCCACTGGTTGCTACGCGTGTAGGTGGGGCTCAGGAAGCTGTCTTAGATGGTGTTACTGGGTGGCTAGTGCAACCTAATAGGCCGAAAGAGCTAGCAACAAAAATAGTAGATCTGCTCAATAATCCGAAAAGGTCCAAAGAATGGGGTGAACGAGGCAAGGAAAGGGTAAAGAAAGAATTTGGCATAGAAAAGATGGTAGAAGAACATCTGATGTTATATCAAAGGGTTATGAACTATCATTAATAAATGCAGTGTCTTGCGGTGAAAGGTATATCGAAATGCGATAAATGTCTAACAACGTGATAACCAGGACAGGAATTCTAGATCCATCAATAAAGATCGAAAGTGGTATGAGAAGCTGGTGAGAGAATACAATGAGGTACTCTCTTGTAGAACTATTAAGATCTCCCGTCACGGGCCAAAATTTATCTCTAGAGGTTTTCGCGAAGCGAGAGCGTGATAGTGCCTATGGTTGGGCATACTGCAGTAATTATTGCTCACGTTCAAATCGAGTTCCTTCTGGTTCTGAGCCTTGCCAAATCTGTGGTCAGGAGGAGATAGTCGAGGGTAGGTTGGTCAGTGAAGATGGAAAGGAACAATATCCTGTCATTGAGGGGATACCCCGACTATTGCCCCAAGAATATATGGCTCAAGTCTGGGACAGATACCCCAAATGGCTTGAGGAGTATGGAACACATTGCCATTCATCCAAAAGCAGAGAATCCCATAGTGAAATAATCATGCAGCAACGCACAGCGGAGCAATTTGGTAGAGAATGGCAAAGTTTTGACAAAATGCTGAAAGACTTCAACCATGTCTTTCAGACATACTTCGATCTCGTCGATTTAGAGCAACTAAGTCACAAAATCTTGCTTGATGCTGGTTGTGGCATGGGCAGATGGGCTTTTCACATCGCGCCCAAAGTCAATAGAGTAGTTGCATGCGATCTCTCCTTTGCGGTGGAACCGGCATACAGGAACTGCTACGAGCATGGAAATGTTGAGGTGGTCCAAGCCGACATTTTTCATCCGCCCTTTAAGTCTGCTTCCTTCGGTTTTATTTACTCCTTGGGTGTGCTCCATCATCTGCCTGATCCTTTTGCCGGTTTTGCATCGCTCAAGAGATTGCTGTCAGATGACGGAAAAATTCTTATTTACTTATACTACAATCTTGAGAATAGGCCGCTTTACTTCAGAAGCTTAAAAAGAGCAGTTGATCTTGTCAGACAATTTACTACCCGTGTGCCAACTTCCGTTTCTTACCCAGTCGCCTTCGCTGTTGCCGTATGTATTTACTTGCCATTAGTCTGGTATGGTGACCTTATGCGCAGATTAGGTCTCAAGGATGTTGGTCGCAAAATACCGCTCTATCAGACTTATATGGGAAAATCCTTTCGCCTCATCTATAACGACGCCGTGGATCGGTTAACAGCGCCCATAGAGAACCGGTACTCTAAGCGAGAGGTCATTGACTGGTTTTTGAAGGTGGGCTTTTGTAACATTCGAATTTCTGATTCTGCGCCGTTCTGGAAGGCATGCGGCCAGTTGTGCAAACATTGACCTCCTGTGCTTTTGCAGTATTAAATCCCCCCAAAGAAGTCTTGCAGGCAGTCTGCAAGACTATCTCACAGCCTTCTCAAGACAAAGGTAATTATGTGTGGGTTTGTCGGGTTTAAGAGCAACAGAGATTTTAAATTCCTAAAGGAATTTCTTCCCGACGCTGTTGCCAGTCTCACTCATCGTGGCCCGGATGATTCGGGCCTTTTTTTCGATGAACGTTGCGGTGTTGGCCTGGGGCATCGCCGACTATCGGTGATCGATCTTTCCAAGGCGGGGCAACAGCCCATGGCCAGCGACGATGGGAGTGTCCATATTGTTTACAACGGTGAGGTATACAATTTCAGGGAGATACGTGTGACTTTGGAGGCCCAAGGGCATGTATTTCGAAGTGAAACGGATACAGAGGTGATATTGAAGGCCTATCGCCAATGGGGCATAGAGTGTCTGAAAAAATTTGTCGGCATGTTCAGCCTGGCTATATGGGATAGTCAAAAGCAACATCTTTATCTGGCCCGTGATCGTTTGGGGATCAAACCACTATTTTACTATTTTAGAGATGGAAACCTTCTGTTCGCCTCGGAACTCAAAGCCCTCATGGCCTTAAATACCTTTAATAAAGATATTGACCCTGATAGCATTCCCCTCTTTCTTCATTATCAGTACGTTCCTGCTCCAAAGACTATCTTCAAGAATACTTACAAACTTCTACCTGGACACTATCTCGTATTTAACGGAGAAGATCTGAATGCTAACAGATA
>Ga0255054_10001207_pt1 | contig 15263 bp, 17 predicted proteins | sample JV7_2_23_MG_FD_188634 | JGI IMG/M metagenome (GOLD analysis project Ga0255054, IMG submission 188634) | Seawater microbial communities from Jervis Inlet, British Columbia, Canada - JV7_2_23 | ecosystem: Environmental > Aquatic > Marine > Inlet | place: Canada: British Columbia | collected...
CGACTCGAGTACACCCGAGACAACCCACCACAATTGATACATGTCGTCACGGGTCGCCGAATTCTCCAGTGCCGCCATGACTTTCGCGAGCGTGTCGAGGTGCCGCTGGGTATTGCCACCCTTGATCCAGCCCAGCAGCGCGAGCTGGAACTTCGGCCGCAACCGGGTCGCCACGGTAACGGGGTCTTCGCCACTTGTCTCCGGCCGCACCGTCGCTCTCTCCGTACGGCTCGGCGACAGATTGAGTAATAGCAGAGTCCCTTCGGACAACAATGGCTCGCCGCGGGCGGCGCGCAGATCATTGAGCATCGGCAACAACACCAATGCGATGTCACGGCCGCCACTGAGCAGACGCTCGATGTACGAAGGCAGCTGCACCATCGCACGCGTCAACGCTTCCAGACCGTCTTCGCGACCTTTGCCTGCGCGCAGCGCTGCGAGAAATTTGCAGGCGAGTTCCATCTCCTCGGCAAGCAATGCAGCGCCGTAGGTCTCCGCCATCTGCAGCGCGCCACGGGCCTGGTGTAAATGTGTGCCGGCGCGAACCAGAGCGGCGGACCCGCCACGACCATCGACACAATCCTCAACTGCAAGGTGCGCGTTGCGGATCGTCTCCATCAGCTCCGCGCTGATGATGGCCAGCGCGCTGGCCGGGCTTTCCAACTCGCCCGGTTCGCGCTGTTCCGTTATGCCGGTATCGCCCGTCATCGTCGCCTTGTGATCAGCCCGCACTCACTTTCGTGCCAGCCTGACCGCCGGCGGGGGTATTCGACGGAGTCGCCTTCATCTGCGTGGTGGCCCCCATGGCGCCTCCCGGCAACGCGAAACCGGCCACACTCCGTCTGAGCTGGGTGGCAAATTCTGACAACTTCGAAATTGCAGCGGCGGTTGCCGTCGTCGCCTTACCCGTCTGTTCACTGATCTCGCGCAGCTTCGTCGTGCGTCGCGTGACGTCCGCCGCGGATCCGGCCTGTTGCCGGGCCGAACTGGAAATGTTCTGTACGAGGCTCGCGATCTGGTTCGAGACTTGCTCGATTTCATCCAGCGCGGCGCCTGCATTTTCGGCCAGTAGGGCTCCGCCGACAACATCCGTGGTACTGCGCTCCATCGACACAACGGCTTCTTTCGTATCCGCCTGAATTGTGCTGACGAGAACTTCGATCTGTTTGGTCGCGTTCGTGGATCGCTCCGCGAGGCGCTGGACTTCATCGGCGACGACTGCGAATCCTCGACCGGCCTCACCCGCCATCGACGCCTGGATCGAGGCGTTCAACGCAAGGATATTGGTTTGTTCTGCAATGTCATTGATCAGTTCGACGATGTTGCCGATTTCCTGCGAGCTCTCGCCGAGGCGCTTGATGCGCTTCGACGTATCCTGAATGGTCTCGCGAATCGTGTTCATGCCGTCGATCGTCCGCCGCACGGCTTCGCCACCCTTGTGAGCGACTTCGACCGAATGACGCGCAACATCCGAAGAGCGCTCTGCGTTACCCGACACCTCTTCAATCGAAGCCGCCATGGAAACAATGGATTCCGTGGCCGCGTTGATCTCTTTTGTCTGGTTATCCGCCGCGCGTGACATGTGCGTGGCCGCGCTTTCGGTTTGCTTCGCGGCGGAATCCACCATGATTGCGGTCTCGTTGACCGTCGCCACGAGCTTCCTGAGTTCCTCGATCGCGTAGTTAAACGAGTCGGCAATCGTCCCCGTGATGTCCTCGGTGACCGTCGCCTCGACGGTAAGGTCGCCATCGGCGAGGCTGCCCATTTCATCGAGTAGTCGGAGGATGGCCTGCTGGTTGCGTTCGTTCTGTTCGCCCTGGTCGTGCGCAAGACGCTCGAACGTCGCCATGCGCACATTGAGAACGACGAGTGCGACTACGAGCACGATGGCCAGCAGCATGAGCCCGACGGGTACCGACGACGTCATCAGGAACCCGGGCAGGAAGCTACCGACACCGGCATCCGAACTCGAAAAAGCATTCGCCAACTTGTTTGCCGCGGCCGACACGTCGGCTTGCGCCGCATCGAGTCCCGTCAGCTGGCCGACATTGCTCCCGATCGCGTCTATTCGTGCTTCGAGGTTACTGATGTGGCCCGCGAGCGGCTCGAGAACTGCGGCTCGACCTTCCTCGTCGAGTGCTGCGATATCGAGTTCCGATTCCTCACCTGACAAAGCATTACTGACCGCGCGCAGGTAGGCCGCGTCCTCCGCCATGTCAGCCGCCGTTGCAGCCGCATCAGTATCGCTTGCAAGTCCCGCGGCCATATTCGCGACGTCGTTGGCACGCCGCTGAAACTCCTGGACAGCGGCAGTCGCGCCGGAACGGGTCAGAAGTTCGTTGGACAATTCCAGGATCGCGGCCGTACTGTCGCCGATGCCGTTGACCGCCTCCAGCGTTGCGCGTCTCGCCAGAATTGCGGACGCACGTGATTCGAGTTGCTGCCAGTCCGCCGAATTGCCCGGTACGCCGGCACCCCGCCGTAATTCGGCGAGCCGGCCAACATTGCGCTCGAGCACGTCGAAGGCACCGGCACGTCCTGCCAGAGCGTCGGCAGTTCGCGCAGGAATCGACTGCGACAAGGCTGCAAGTTCTGCCGATGACCCGCCACCACTCTGCCCCTGCAGGTAGACGAGCGCCATCGCACCGAGCAGCGACAAGGCGATCAAAAGCGCTACGAGTCGAAATATGGGAGTTGTGTCGGTTTTCTTGGCCATAACGTGTAACTCAGTATTGGACGCGAGCCCGGCGCATCCGCCGTGCTATTAACGACGAGGTCATTCCTCGGCCGCCTGCAAAAACAAATTACTTTCGACAAAGTCGAACAGGTTGAAAATCGGCCAGTTGTCGTCGCCACGCTGATACGCGCCCGCCAGATAGCGGTCACAGCGGACGGCGGTCTCGGCCGTCTTGTCGGTGAATTCATGGTCCATGAAGCGGCGAAATCCTTGCACTTCGTCGACAACCAACCCGGCCGGAATCTCGCGATGATTGACCGAAATAACACGCGTCGTACGCCGCAACGTCGTGCGACCGCTGCCAAGCAGCAACTTGATGTCGACCAACGGCAACAGGTGCCCGCGCAGATTCGCAATGCCGAGCAACCAGCGCTTGGCTCCCGGGACACGTGTCATGGAATCCGGCAGCATGAGTACCTCGCGAACCTGCTCCCGGCTGGCGATGAACTGCTCTTCCCCGATGCGAAAGCCGATTCCGACCCACTCCGCCGCCAACGCGCTACCGCCGGCGCCCGACTGCGCGCTGGCACTGCGACGCTCGATCTCGCGCAACAGCTCGAACGGCTGCTTGACGAGGCTCGAGAGCTCGGCAGGCGCACTCATTCAGGCAGCCATCACCGCGTTGATTTTCGCCACCAGGTCATTTTCTCGTATGGGCTTCACCAGGTACTCGACGGCTCCCTGGCGCATGCCCCAGATCTTGTCGGTTTCCTGGTTTTTGTTCGTAATGATGATGACGGGTATGCCGGATGTGGTCGGGTCCTGCGTCAGCTTGCGCGTAGCCTGGAAGCCGTTCATCCCAGGCATGACAACATCCATGAGTATGCAATCCGGCCGTGACGTCTTCGCCTGCCGCAGACCTTCTTCACCGCTGTCGGCGACCAGCGTGCCAAAACCGTTCTTCTCGAGCATGTTCTGGAACAGGTGCAACTCGGTTGGCGAATCGTCGATAATCAGAATGACTGCCATCAGTACTTCCTTATGCAGGGTTGTTTACGCCGAACGCTTTAACCGATCTGGTTGGATACGGCGCCCAGCAATTCGTCCTTGGTAAACGGTTTCGTCAGGTATTGCTCCGAACCGACGATGCGGCCTCGTGCCCGATCGAAAAGGCCGTCTTTACTCGACAACATGATCACGGGCGTTTCCTTGAACATCTTGTTGTGTTTGATCAACGAACAGGTTTCATAGCCATCAAGCCGCGGCATCATGATATCGACGAAGATCAGATCCGGTTGATGGTCAGCAATCTTCGACAACGCATCGAAACCATCAATGGCAGTGAATACCTGACAGCCTTCCTTGGTCAACAAGGTTTCGGCCGTGCGGCGAATGGTTTTGCTGTCATCAACGACGAGAATCTTGAGGCCGCTAAGACTTCGAGACGCACTACTGGACACCGGATTTCCTCACGATATTGCGAATCTTCGCGACTCGCTATGCCAATTCCCCAACTCCTGAACCACGGCCGCCAGGCACCACGTAATGTTCAGGAAAAACGACTTGTACCATATTGACATAACTCCTGCTACGACGCGCGCCGCAGACGCCAAAATCGCCCAAAAATCGGACGCTTGCCGCAAGCCCACTGTATAGTTGACGGCTCCTTCGGAGAACAGGAACCAGTACTCGGCATGACCAAAAAAAAGCTGCGTGTCGGTATCGTCATGGATCCGATCGAGTCCATCACGCCCTACAAGGACAGCTCCCTCGCGATGCTGTTGGAGGCTGAACGCCGCGAGGCCGAGATTCACTATTTCAGGCAATCGGATCTGAGGATCATTTCAGGCACCGCGCTCGGCCGCTCGCAACGCCTCAATGTCGAAGACGAACGCACGTCCTGGTGGCGATTCGGCGCCGAGCAGGAAATCGATCTCGGTGATCTCGACGTCATCCTGATGCGCAAGGACCCGCCCTTCGACATGGAGTACATCTACACGACGTATATCCTGGACCGGGCGAAGCAGGCCGGCGCGCTGATCATGAACGACCCGCAGGCCCTCAGGAACATGAACGAAAAGGTATTCACGGCCTGGTTCCCCGATTGCGCACCAACGACATTGATAACCCGCTCGATGGACGAAATGCGCGGATTTCTCGCCGAGCACGGCCACGTCGTGATCAAACCGCTCGAGGGTATGGGCGGTCGCTCGATCTTCGTCATCAAGGACGGCGACAAAAACGCAAACGTCGTTTTCGAAACGTTGACTGACTATGGGCAGCGATTCGCGATGGCGCAGACCTATATCCCCCAAATCTCGCTCGGTGACAAGCGCATCCTGCTAATGGACGGCGAGCCCGTCCCCTATGCGCTGGCCCGAATCCCGTCTGCTGACGACAACCGCGGCAACCTGGTCATGGGCGCCGTCGGCAAGGGCCAGGAATTATCGGACCGTGACCTCGAAATATGTGCCCGGGTTGGCCCCGTTCTGAAGGAAAACGGCGTGATCTTCGCCGGTATCGACGTCATCGGGGATTACCTGACCGAGGTGAATGTCACGAGCCCGACGGGCATGCGCGAGATCGACCAGCAGTTCGGCATTAACACGGCCGGATTGATGTTCGATGCCATAGAGCGGCGCCTCGGGGGCGGCGGCTGACCCTGCAAGGGGTGATGCAGGTCTCAATCCGGGCACCGGTGGCGGGCTAAACTGGACTCTGGCTGTAGGAGCGCGCCCCGGCGCGCGATCGATATTGAATCGCTCGCTGGGGCGAGCTCCTACAGTAACTTTTGACCCTAAGCGCTTGTTTCGCTGATACAAATGGCGGATTATTCGCGCCAGCACCGTCACTAAAAGATATGGCCAACATCGCCCTGAATATGGAGCCACTCGATGAGCTCAGGCTCATCACCGAACCGGAGGCCGACCGGCTGCCGGCGATGTTGTTTCTCGCCGCACTGGTCCACGGCATTCTGATTATCGGCGTGACCTTCAATCCGGCACTACTCGATGAGTTCAGCGACGCCATTTCGCTGGAAGTCACGATCGTCGCGGACCCCGACCAGGAAATCGACCGACCCGACCGCGCCGAGTACCTCGCGCAGGCCAGCCAGGAAGGCGGTGGCAACACGACCGACCAGGTGCGCCCGTCAGCTCCGCCTGAAAACACGTCACCCATCGATAATCCCGGTGACGAGTTCGGCGACAGCTTTCTGGAGTCGAACGAACATATCGTCAGTGCAGACCAGTTGCTCGCAACGGCGACCGAACAGGAGCAGAACGTCACGGATGATCCGCGCATCGATCCCCAGCCGAAGACCAGCACGGCGCTCGCGCTCGAAGCGGGATCCGATACGACGCTACCGCTGCCACAGGATGATCTTGCCACATTGCTGATACACGACGACGATCCGCGCCAGCTGGTTATCAGTGCGGATACTCGCGAATCAGTGGTCGCAGCCTACCTCGATAACTGGAAACGCCGCATCGAGGCTGTCGGCGACGAGTACTTCCCGAACCTCGGCAACCTGGAGGGGCTGACTGGCAGCCCGACGCTCGAGGTCAGCATAGACGCGAACGGGCAACTTGCAGACGTCGTTATTCGCAAATCAAGCGGTTCGCGAATTCTCGACCAGGCGGCACTCGACATATTGCGGCGTGCTTCGCCATTCGATCCTTTCCCGGCCGAAATTCGTACCGACTACGACAGCCTGCGCTTTGCCTACAAGTGGCTGTTCAGTGAGGAATTTGTCCCCGCCGCCGCGAACGTCTCGCAGCAGTAACACCGCAGGCCACCTGCACCGGTTGTACCCCCAGTCGTCTGAGCGGATACTGTCTGTATGGAGACCACCGGAACGCTGGCAAGTCAGCTGCTGATAGCGATGCCAGGTATGGCAGACCCGCATTTCAGCAGCACGGTGACCCTCATTTGCGAACACAACGACGAGGGTGCCCTCGGTATCGTGATCAATCGGCCACTAACGCTGACACTCGGCGGCCTATTCGAGCAACTCGACCTGACAGACGCCGACCCCACTACCGCGGAGAACCCGGTGCTCATGGGCGGACCGGTCGGTCCTGAACGCGGTTTCGTATTGCACGATACGACAAATCAGTACGAGAACTCACTGCCGGTATCGGATGACATTTGCCTTACGCTGTCACGCGACATCATTGACGCAATGGCGACCGGAACCGGTCCCGCGAAGTCGCTCGTCGCGCTGGGCTATGCGGGTTGGGAGGCGGGCCAGCTCGAAAGCGAAATGCTCGCGAATTCATGGCTCAACGTACCCGCCTCGACCGATATCGTATTCGACCTGCCATTCATCGACCGCTGGGCAGCCGCGGCGAGCGCGATTGGCATTGACCTGAGCCGCATGTCCCCGGACGCGGGTCACGCCTGAACCCGAGTTGCCAGAGACGATCCTCGCTTTCGACTATGGGCTGCGCCGCATCGGCGTCGCGGTCGGTCAGGATGTCACGGCGTCCGCGAGCCCGGTCGGTTCGATCGCGAATGGCGACACCGGTGTCGATCACGACCAGATTGCCGGGCTCATCGCCGAATGGCGTCCCTCGCGGCTCATTATCGGCATGCCACTGCATGCGGATGGATCGCCGAGCGAAATGACACAAGCGGTTGACGCATTCGTCGCCGAACTCGCGCAATACGAGCTGCCCGTCGAGACAATCGATGAGCGATACACCTCGCTCGAAGCCGAGCGCACACTGAAAAACGCCCGCCGGCAAGGCTCGCGCGGACGGATAACAAAGGCAGATATCGACGCCGCCGCGGCAGTGTGCATCGCGGAGAGGTATCTCGCCCGATAGGTACCTAGTAGAATGCAGCGCGATGAACGCCGCTGAGCCCGACCAGACCTTCGAAGACGAAGCCAGCCTGCAACTGAACGACGACGGCAGCCTGCGGCATTTGCTGACCCTCAAGGGACTCGACCACTCGATGCTTGTCGACCTGCTCGACGAAGCCGAGAGCTATCTGAGGCCTGAAGGCGCCCTGCCCGCGCGCAGCGATGCGCTCGCCGGACGCACGGTGGCAAACCTGTTCTTCGAGCCCAGCACGCGCACGCGCGCATCGTTCGACCTGGCCGGCAAGCGCCTCGGCGCCGACGTGCTCAATCTCGACGTCAACACCTCCTCGCGCAAGAAGGGCGAGAGCATTCTCGACACGATCTACACGCTGGAAGCGATGCGCTGTGACATCATGGTGGTACGCGACGCCAGCGTCGGCGTGCCCGCGTATATCGCGAAGCACGTCAAGGATCATGTCAGCATCCTCAACGCCGGCGAATCCGACATCTCCCACCCGACGCAGGGCCTGCTCGACCTTTTAACGATCCGCCGCCACAAGGGTAGTTTCGACAATCTGACGGTCGCTTTCGTTGGCGACATTCGTCATTCGCGCGTCGTGAAGTCAGCTGCCTGGGGCCTGCGGACACTCGGTGTCGATTCGTTGCGGCTGATCTCGCCGCCCGCGATGGCGCCAGATTCCGACGATATGCCGTTCGCGACGATTGTCGACAATCTCGAGGAAGGCCTCGCTGGAGCCGACGTCATCATGGCGTTGCGCATTCAGCGCGAGCGCATCGGCAATCTCGACGGCATTCCAAGCATCGACGAGTACTTTGCCAATTTCGGCATCAGTCACGAACGAATGAAACTCGCCAAGCCTGATGCGATCGTCATGCACCCGGGACCGATGAATCGCGGCATCGAGATCGAAGGAGCGCTCGCTGACAGCGTTCAATCCGTGATCACGGAGCAGGTCGCAAATGGCGTCGCCGTGCGGATGGCCGTGCTTGCGCGCGTCGCGCAATCTCTGGGCCGCCGGTGATAACGGCCGCACAGCAACAAGCACAATGTAACCGCGACACGATTTTCGTCGAGGACGGCGAGGTGCTGAGCCATGTAGCCTGGCCAAGCGACCAGTACGTTATGCGACTTCGCGCACCGAAATGTGCGGCAAAAGCCCGGCCGGGCTCTTTTGTGCATCTCTCCTGCGACGAGGAGCTGCCGATGCGGCGGCCGTTATCGATCATGCGCGCGGCCGATGACTGGATCGAGGTGCTTTACAAGGTCGTCGGCGAAGGCCTGCATTTGTTCACACGCAAGCAGCCGGGTGACTTCGTCAACCTTCTCGGGCCGATCGGTCAGCCGTTTCAATTCCACCGCGAACGTCCTGACGCTTTGTTGATAGGAGGTGGTGTCGGCATTCCGCCGATGGTCTTTATCGCCGATGAAATGCGGCGGGAAGCCGGTTCGTGGCGTCCGCTGGCGATACTCGGTTCGGAAATTCCGTTTCCGTTCGAACCGCAGGCCTCGAGCCTCCCGGTTGCCGGCGTTGACGATGCCGTCTGCAGCACGATGCCGTTGCTGGAGGCTTGGGGCATCCCCGCACGGCTGACGAGCCTGCAAGGTTACGAGGGTTGCCACGACGGGTATGTCACCGACCTTGCCGATCAGTGGCTGCAGCATCTGGACGACGGCGAGCGCAGCGGCGTCGAAATATTCGCTTGCGGACCGACACCTATGCTCAGGGCCGTCGCCGAACTCGCGGCGCGTTACGACCTGCCGTGCCAGGTATCCCTGGAGGAATTCATGGCCTGCGCCGTCGGCGGCTGTGCCGGTTGTGTGGTAAAAATCGAGACGCCGGACGGGCCTCAGATGAAGCGCGTCTGTGTTGACGGTCCCGTCTTCGACGCGTCGACCGTCGTCTGGTAGAGAGCCGGCAAGGGAGTGTCCGTATGATTCGTTTCGTTGCACGACAAATTTTGCTCATCGCGGCAGTGTGGATTCTGTCATCGTCAGTCTTCGCATCCGTGCTCTCCCTCGACGTCTGCATCGGTTGCCACGGCGCTGACGGCATGGGCAAGTCGGACCCGACGTACCCGGTCATCGCGGGCACGCCGATCGGACATATCGAGGAAGCAATTTTTGCGTATATCGACGGCGCGAGACGCTGTGTAACAGAACCGCGCATGTGCGAGGCGGTGGCATCCCTGTCGGACAAACAGGTCACAGTGGCCGCAATGTACTTTTCGAACCAGATGCGCGGCCCGACGCACGAGGACTTCGACGCGGACCTCGCGGCCAAGGGGGCCGAGTTGCATGAAAGACATTGCGGCGCCTGTCATGTGCCACCACACGATGAGAATGCCGCGCACGCTATCGGTATTCCCTTGAGCGGGCAGCGCGCCGACTACATACGTTTCGCTATCGTGGCCTATCTGCGTGGCGATCGCGATCCGCTGCTCGACACCATGGCCCACGAACTCCATCAGCTCGAGGCAGGCGACCTCGACGCGCTAGTCAATTTCTACTCGAGTTACCGGTCCGCCGACTGAGTTTCTTCTGTCGACGTGCATCTGTAGCGCTCGAAATCGCATCTCTATCAATAGGAGAGCGAAAAAACAGAGGAGAACAATATGGAAGGTCTGGGTTCAGGTTTGAGCGCCCTGGCATTCTGGGGTTTCATCGCCGCCGTTGTCGTCGGGGGAATCTGGTATAGCGTCCGCGAACGCCAAGCCCAGTATGAAACGCTACGCCGCATCATAGACAGCGGCAAACCCGTCGATCAGGCGCTCGTGGACAAGATCCTGGGTGGCGGCCACCGCACGGATCGCAGCTTGAAAATCGCGGGGCTGATCGTGATTTTCGTCGCACCCGGGATGGCCGTGTTCGGCTGGTTCATTGGCAAGCTGTCTGCAGTGTGGCTGTTCCCATTGCTAGGGGTATCCGCACTTCTCGCTTTCGTGGGAATCGGCCTCCTGGTGGCGGCAAAGATAGCTGAACGATCATATCGCGAAGAGCAGACCCCCAATATCATCTGACGTGCGGAAGAGCCATTGTGGCGCTCAGAACAGACTACTATTCCAGGAGTCCGGAAGCGATACTCGTCGGCCTCGCTGGCAAAGGCGACCGCAATGCGTTCACCGAGCTGGTAGAACGTCGCCAGATCTGGATACGCAACCTGATGCGTCGTTGTTGCAGTGACGTCGCGCTGGCGGATGACCTGGCTCAGCAAGTGTTCCTGCAAGCCTGGCGGAAGTTGCCGCAGCTACAACGGCCCGAGAGATTCGGAGGCTGGCTGAAACGCCTGGCGATAAACACCTGGCTGCAACCCGTGCGCAAGAACGATCCCATAAGGGGTGCCGCCGAGTATGAGGACACGATTGCCACATACCACGACGCAGCCAACATCGCCATGGATCTGGATCGCGCCCTTGCAACGCTTCCCCACGATGCGAGGCTGTGCATCGTCTTGTCGTACCACGAAGGTATGACGCACGATGAGATTTCGGAGTTCACGAACTTGCCGGTTGGCACCGTCAAGTCTCATATTCGCCGTGGTACGCAGCAGTTACAGCAACAGTTATCGGTTTACGAAAACATGTATTTCGTCGAGGAGTAACTATGACGATCGAACAAGATGCCAGACTCCAGAAGCTGTTCGATGCCGCCAGGCAAGATATGGCAGCGGACGTCTTCGTCGCTGACATCACATCGAAGGTCGACGGCTCGCGACGACGGGCGATTATCCGCTGGGCCCTTCTCGGCCTGGCACTGACTGTGATCGTCGTGCTGCTTACGCCGCCGTTGACCCAGGCAATCCACCTCCTAGTACAGGTTCTCCCGCAATCGCTGATCGAGTTCGATGACTCGAATGGGCTCCTGAGCGAGATGCTGGCACCGATCAACAGCATCGCTTTGCCAGTCGCGGTCGGCGTACTCGGGCTTTGGGTGGCTTACAGGAAGATCTTCTGATCAGCCGCCGAAGTTGACCTTGGCCTCGAGGTTGGCGCGGGAATCGGCGTGTGACATCGCCTCTTCGAGAGTGATCGTGCCCGCCTTGTAGAGGTCGAGTAACGCATCGTCGAAGTTCTGCATGCCGGCCTCGCCCGAGTCCTTGTGCGCTTCCTTCACGGCCGAGATATCGCCCTTCAGGATCAGGTCCTTGATATGCGGCGTATTCAACAGTAACTCCACGGCAGCGACACGTTTGCCGGTGCGCGAACGAACCAGGCGCTGCGACAGAATCGCGCGCAGGTAGTGGGCAAGGTCCATGAAGACCTGCAGGTGTTGGTCCTGAGGGAACAGGTTAATGATGCGATCGAGTGTTTCGGCGGCATTGTTGGAATGCACCGTTGCCAAAACAAGGTGGCCCGTCCCGGCCATGTCGAGGGCAGACTGCATCGATTCCCGGTCGCGGATCTCGCCGATCTGGATAACGTCGGGTGCGGCACGAACGGCGCTCTTCAGCGCGCGCCCGTAGGACATCGTGTCGAGCCCGACTTCGCGCTGGTTGACGATCGACTGCTTGTTCGGGTGCAGGAACTCGATCGGATCCTCGATCGTGATGATATGCGACGATGTTTTTTCGTTGCGATAATCGATCATTGCGGCGAGCGTCGTCGATTTGCCGGCGCCTGTCGCGCCCACCATCAGGATCAGGCCACGCCTGAGCATGGTCAGTTCCTGCAGCTGCTGGGGCATGCCGAGTTCTTCGAGATTTGGTATTTCGTTAGTGATATAGCGCAACACCATCGAGATGTTGCCGCGCTGGTGGAATACATTGACGCGGAATCGGCCGAGCCCCGGCTCCGAAATAGCGAAGTCGATTTCGAGTTCCTTGTAGAAGTGCTCGAGCTGGTCGTCATCCATAAGCTCGATCGCCGCCTGTTTGACCATCTTCGGCGTCATCTCGAGCTTATTGACCGGCATGATCTTGCCCTCGATCTTGATCTTCGCCGGCGTGTACGGTGCGAAAAAGAGATCGGACGCCTTTTTTTCGACCATTAACTTGAAAAGTGGCTTTACATTCATATCCCTGTGCGCCCGTCTCGTCGACTCAGAAAGTCTGGGCCGAATCCTCTTCCAGTATTTTCAAGCTTTCTGTCTGCTGATCGGCGACTGAGGAATCCCGCTTGCTCTCCAGCTTGATCCTGAGACGCAGCTCGTTCTTCGAATCGGCGTTACGCATCGCTTCTTCGTAGGAAATCGTGCCTTCCTCGTAGAGATAAAACAGTGCCTGGTCGAATGTCTGCATGCCGAGGCGGGTCGACTTCGACATGATTTCTTTAATGTGGCCGACCTCGCCCTTGAAAATCAGGTCCGCGACCAGCGGCGTATTGAGCATGATCTCCATGGCGGCGATACGGCCGATGCCGCCCTCGCGCGGGATCAACCGCTGTGAGATGAACGCCTTGGTGTTCAGCGACAGGTCCATGAGCAACTGCTGACGGCGTTCTTCGGGGAAAAAGTTGATGATCCGGTCCAGCGCCTGGTTCGCGCTGTTGGCATGCAGCGTGGCGAGGCACAAGTGACCCGTCTCCGAGAACTGGATGCCGTATTGCATCGTTTCACGATCACGGATCTCGCCGATCAGTATGACGTCCGGCGCCTGACGCAAGGTATTACGCAGCGCGTTGTGCCAGCTCTCGGTATCCAGGCCGACCTCACGCTGCGTGATGACGCAGCCCTTATGCGGATGCACGTACTCGACCGGGTCCTCGATCGACACGATGTGACCCCGGGAGTTGTCGTTGCGGTGCCCTATCATTGCCGCGAGCGTGGTCGACTTACCCGAGCCGGTACCGCCGACGACGATGACGAGGCCGCGCTTGTTCATGACGATATCCTTTAGGATTGGCGGCAGCTCCAGGTCTTCGAGCGTCGGAATCTCTGTTGTGATCGTACGCAGCACGGCGCCGACGTAGCCCTGCTGGATAAACGCACTCACGCGGAAGCGGCCGATGCCCTGCGGCGCAATCGCAAAGTTACATTCCTTGGTCGCGTCGAATTCCTTGATCTGTTTGTCGTTCATGATGGAGCGCACCATCATGGCTGACTGGTCGGATGTCAGCGGTGTGTCGGTTGCCTTGTGAATCGTGCCGTCTACCTTGATAGCCGGCGGAAAGCCGCGGGTAATGAACAGGTCCGAGCCGTTGCGCTCGATCATCTTGCGCAATAGGTTTTGCGTCAGGCGTACGGCTTGCTCGCGTTCCATTGATTCAGTCTCCTATCCAAGCGCGTTGCAGCGGCCTAGAAGTTTTCCTTGTTGGCCGCCCGAAAGCGCGCCTCTTCCTTGTTGATCAGACCCTTCGTCAGGAGTTCGGCGAGGTTCTGGTCCAGTGTCTGCATGCCGGAACCCTGGCCGGTCTGAATGGCCGAGTACATTTGTGCAATTTTGCCTTCGCGAATCAGGTTTCGAATCGCCGGCGTGCCGATCATGATCTCGTGCGCGGCAATGCGGCCACCACCGATCTTTTTCAGCAATGTCTGCGATATCACGGCGCGCAGGGATTCCGACAACATCGCCCGCACCATTTCCTTTTCGGCAGCCGGGAAAACGTCGACGATACGATCGATGGTCTTCGCCGCCGAGCTCGTGTGCAGCGTGCCGAAGACGAGATGACCGGTTTCCGCAGCGGTTAACGCGAGGCGAATCGTCTCGAGGTCGCGCAGCTCGCCGACCAGGATCACATCCGGGTCTTCGCGCAGCGCCGAGCGCAGCGCTTCGTTGAATCCGAGCGTGTCGCGGTGTACTTCGCGCTGGTTAATGAGCGACTTCTTCGACTCGTGAACGAACTCGATCGGATCTTCGATCGTGAGGATGTGATCGGGTTTGTTCTCGTTGATGTAGTCGACCATGGCTGCCAGCGTGGTTGACTTGCCGGAGCCGGTGGGGCCTGTGACCAGTACGATGCCGCGGGGATGCATTGAAACGTCCTTGAAGATTCCGGGCGCACCGAGGTCGTCGAGCGTCAGGATCTCCGAGGGAATAATGCGGAAGACCGCGGCCGAGCCGCGATTCTGGTTAAAGGCGTTGACGCGAAAACGCGCGAGCTTCGGAATCTCGAAGGAGAAGTCGGTTTCCAGGAATTCCTCGTAGTCCTTGCGCTGCTTGTCATTCATGATGTCGTACACCATGCTATTGACATCCTTGTGGGTCAGCGCCGGCATGTTGACGCGCTTGATGTCACCATCAACGCGAATCATGGGCGGCACGCCACCGGAGAGGTGCAGGTCGGATGCGTTGTTCTTCACCGTGAACGACAATAGCTGAGCAACGTCGACGGCCATATTTCTCCCTCGTATCAAGCGCCGGACTTACCATAACCCGGACAGAATTGAACCTAGTATAGCGAAGCACCCGGACCAAAACGTGATTGGAGTCACGGAAAACTTGCGAAAAATCCGCGATTTGCTGGACAAAGCGGCAGTGGATGCTGGGCGCCGGCCCGAGGATGTCCATCTGCTCGCCGTCAGCAAAAAACAGTCGCTCGACAAGATCGTCGAGGCCGTTGCAGCCGGACAACGGGATTATGGCGAAAACACGGTTCAGGAAGGCACCGAAAAGGTCACAAAACTGGCAGAAAGAGGGCTCTCAGAGGCCTTGCCAAAGGGGCTCAACTGGCATTTCATCGGCCACCTGCAATCCAACAAGACGCGAATCGTCGCCGAACACTTCGACTGGGTACATACGATCGACAAACTCAAGATCGCAGAGCGCCTGTCCAGTCAGCGTCCCGACTCGCGCGGCGATCTCAACATCTGCATACAAGTCAACA
>Ga0255054_10001209_pt1 | contig 15261 bp, 15 predicted proteins | sample JV7_2_23_MG_FD_188634 | JGI IMG/M metagenome (GOLD analysis project Ga0255054, IMG submission 188634) | Seawater microbial communities from Jervis Inlet, British Columbia, Canada - JV7_2_23 | ecosystem: Environmental > Aquatic > Marine > Inlet | place: Canada: British Columbia | collected...
ATACCGACCTGCCCATTATGGAGGTGGTGGAGGAGCCGTTCCCCCGGCCGGAGCCCCCCACCCCCCGCGCAATCCTGGAGGCATATGTGCAAGGGCCCGAGGCGCACCGCGTGGGGGGGATGGAGGCGGGCGAACGAATCGAGTTTGCGCTCGAGCACATGGAGAAGGTCCACCCCGGACTCCCCCGGTACGTGGAAGGGGGCACCTCGAAGTTCTGGGGGCACGGGGGCTATGCGCAGTTCGCCCCCGGTCAGATGACCTCCTGGCTCCCGCTGGCCGCACGCCCGGAAGGCCCCCTGCACTTCGCCGGAGAACACACCTCTCGGCTGGCCGGCACCATGGAAGGCGCGCTCGAATCCGGTCAGCGCGCGGCGCAAGAGGTAAACGAAGCTCCCTGAAAGAGGGCACGCGCCCGAGTTCCTCTCGCTAGACAACCTGCGGGGCATCCACCGATGGATCGCTCGGCATCGCCCCCAACTCAGGTGGACTGCCGGCCCCCCCATACGACTCGCGGCGCAAGAGGCAACGGCGTATTCGCCACGCACGCGTCGCTGATTGCAGCTAGGGTCAGTCCCGCGTTTCAGAGACTTCCAGCGGGGACCGCCCCTCGCCCTTAGCTCCGAACCTGTTACGCGTGTAACAACGCGGCCCCTCCACGTTCCTGATCTCGTCCTCGTAGAGCCGCGTCCATACGTTCGAAGAATAGAGGGTTCTCCCGACTTGCGGCGGCCTGCTCCTCGCTGGATCAGGAGATGGGCCGGGTGGGTTCGAGCAAACCTGGATTCAGAGAGGAAGACTATGCGGATCCCACTCCACGTTCGGCTTTTCATCCTGTCCGGCCTCGCGCTCGCTCTCGTGTCTTGCGGCGCAACGGATGACACAGCCTCTCTCGACGCCCCCGACGCGCCGGCGACACCCAGCCCCTACCTCTACGTCTGGGCGGGAGACGCCTACGCGGCAGAAGGTGACTCGGATTTTCTGGCCGTGGTGGACGCCGACCCGGAGAGCCCGACGTACGGATCCGTGTTGGGGACGGCCCCGGTGGGCTCGGCGGGCAACGATCCCCATCATGCCGAGCCGATCGCGCCGAGCGACGGGCTGCTCTTCGCCAACGGATTCAATGCGAACCGGACCTTCCTCTTCGACCTGTCTTCTCCCAACGAGCCAGCGTTCGTGAGGGAGCTCGACAAGGTTCCGGGATTCGAGTACCCGCACAGCTTCTACCGTCTTGAGAACAGCCACGTGCTGGCGACGATCCAGCGCGGGGACGGCAGCCGGCCCGGCGATACCGGCGGACTGGCCGAGTTCGACACGGACGGCGCCTTGGTGCGGGTGACCTCCGCCGCCGACCCCGACTTCGAGGGCCGCATGATTCGTCCGTATGCGCTCGAGGTGTTTCCCGAAGTCGATAGAGTTCTGACGACAAGCATGGCCATGATGCTGATCGATCCCGAGACCGGTGGTTACCTCTTTGAGAGCGCGGAGAACGTGGTTCAGCTCTGGCGGCTTTCCGATCTCAGCCTGCTCGCCACCTTGACGCTTCCGCCGCTGCCTCCCGCCGAAGAGCCCGAGTGCTCCGTCGAACACCTGATCACTGGAGAGGACTGCACTCCGTCGAGGATCCCCGGTCACGACCGTCCCTTCGAAATCCGTACGCTGCCCGATGGGTCGGCGATCCTGAACACGGTCTCGTGCGGCTTCTACAGGATCCACGCAATGGACACCGACGGACCCCGGGTCGACGTGCTCATGAACTGGCCGGGGACGGCCGGGTGCTCCGTGCCAACCATCGTCGGGAAATTCGAGGTGCTCCCGATCATGTTTGCGAATGAGATCGTGACGCTCGACGTGTCCGATCCGACGCGCCCGGTCGAGATGGCGCGACTCACGTTGGACGAGGGGTTCGTACCGCACTGGGCGCAGGTCGACCCTGGCACCTACCGGGTGGTGGTGACCGGCATCGGTACGGACGCTGGACAGGTGCTGATGTACTGGGTTGACCCGGACACGGGCGAACTCACCCTCGACGAGGCATTCGGGCAGGTGGACGGCCTCGGACCGGGCCTCTCGATGACCCGGGACGAATGGCCGCACGGGCCGACGGGACCAGCTGTGCCGCACGCGGCGCTGTTCGGACGTTAGGGTCGGTGCGGCTGGCCTTCTCGCTACGGCTGTGAGCCAGGAGGTCGTTATGTGTGGGCGTGTTGTGGCGATAGTGACGGCGCTGCTCGTCTCCTCGAAGGAAAAGCGGAACGAGAGCGACGACTGAAGTGGGGACTGTCGAACGCCTGAGATCGGTCGGCACGAAGTTTCGGCGCGAAATAACGGTCTACAGAGAAGTGCTTCGGCACCCAGGTACACCGCGTCCCGCGAGAATCCTACTCGGCGTGGCTGTTGGTTACATGCTGCTGCCCTTTGACTTGATACCCGATTTCATTCCTGTGCTCGGCCATGTGGACGACGCGATACTAGTGCCGCTGTTGGTGGTAACGGCGCTCAAGCGTATTCCAGCCGACGTGATTTCGGAATGCCGGGCCACTGTGGAACACCGGGTGGGTTCGTCAACAGCATAATCCCGAAAGTCTTTTAAGCCTTGGGGTTCCTTCGGGGCCGCCCCGTATGAGTAGAGGGACGCCGGGCAATGCCCCGTGAGTTTGAGATCTCCACTACCATCGACGGCTCCCCCGACGAAGCGTGGGCCGTCCTCACGGACTTGGAAGACTACTCCAAGTGGAGCCGCTTGCTTCCTTTTGCGAAGGGAGCAGTTGTTCCCGGCGGATGCCCTGTAGCTACTCCCTGCGCCGCAGCCTATGCGTTAACGGTGCCGCCGCTGTTTAGACTGCTCTGTTTGCGGCGTTTGTTCGGATGACCGAAGGCCATAACTTGCGATGGTGAATGGCGGAGCGACCGACGTGGGCCTCAAGCTCCGGATGATTAGACCTCCGGCTACGCGGCAGCTCGCTAGACCCTTCGCCGCCCATTAAGAGTTAGACGTCTCTTGAGGTGACGAGCTATGAAGAAGGTGACATTGCTTTTCGCGGTCGTGGCTCTTGGCCTAGGATGTCAAGCCGTCGACAGAGGTGGGCAATTGGACGACAACAAAGCGCTTGCCCTGCGCACACACGCCGAGGTCTGGAGCGGCGGTGACATGGCAGCCGCCGACCAGATATATGCTCCGGAGTTCGTCGGGCACTGGACGGGACGTCCAGATACACATGGGCGCGAGGAGTTCAAAGCCTTCGTCACGGACGCGCGAGCTAGGTTTCCAGATTGGAACGAGACCGTTGAACAAGTGGTGGCAGAGGGCAACCTAGTCGTGGCACGCTTTACCTCACGTGGGACGTTTGAAGGCGAACCGTCGCACGGGAAAGAGGTCACGATGCCGGAGATCGCGATTTACCGCATCGTTGATGGCAGGATAGTTGAACAGTGGACAGTCGCCGACATCTTGGGCATGCGACAACAATTGGGCATCCTCGATACGACGGTCGACGATTCCGCGTCGGAGCAGTGAGGGACGGTGGCAGTAAACAGATTGCTGAAGACGTCTAACAAGGCGATGCAGACGGTCGCGGCTTCGCCGCGCCGCTGATCGCCGAGTCGTTAGAACTTTTCCACCTTCCTGGAGATCCATGAGCGAAGTCGCCCGAGGTTGGCGCTGGGGCCGAGTCGTCGCGGAAGGGCTTCTGATCGTCCTAAGCATTCTTCTAGCGTTTGGTATCGAGGCCTGGTGGGGCCGGTTAGGCTACGTCGGCGGCTACCTGGGCACCATCCGAGCGGCCGAACAGCGTGGAGGGGCCTGAGCGCGCGACAGGAGCACAAGAAATGTCAAAGCCCAAGAGACGTCACGCCGGCGTGCCACCCCCTCGCATCTAGCCCCTCCACGCTCCTGATCTCGTCCTCGTAGAGCAGTGTCCCAGAAGATCGATCATGCTCGCTCCTCATTGTTCAGCATGATCCAGCCTCGACGCAGGTGAGCATACGGGCGAACTCCGCTCCTTCTTCAGGGGTCGGCGGGCTGCCCTCAATCTCGTACCGGCCTGCGATGAAATAGTACATGGTCTTGGCTCGCTGATGGGCGGCCTCCCGCGCCCAGCCGTCGGCCTCGAACAGCTTGGCCGTGGCGGACAGCCGCAGCTTGTCCATCAACTGCACCGCCTGCTGCGCCTTCTCGTCCTCTGTAGCCCACGTCCGCATCGCGAGGTCGTAACGCCCGAGATCGTTCTCCCGGATGAAGTCGAGTACGGCTCGGACCCGGTCTTCCAGTCCCACGACATCGTCGAAACCCGCAACTTGGTCCTGCGTTGGCGCACAGGTGGCCAGCCAGTGTTCGATCAAACGCCCAAGGAAGTCGTCCCGGTTCTCGAAGTGGTAATAGAAGCTTCCCTTTGTGACTCCCACCCGACGGCAGAGCGGACCGACCTCTACTCCGCCGATGCCTCGGACTCGCAGCAGTTCCAAGCCTGCATCCAACCAGTCCCGCTGCTCTACGGCGCGGCCAGCTCATCGTGGTGCCCTACAGCGTCAGGCCCCTCCCCGGAGGGCCAGTCTCCGCCCCGCTCCGGTGGCGAGAGGTGAAGCCCGGCCTCGAGATCGGGGCACATACCATCCGGACGCTCCCCCGCCGGGTCAGGCGAATGAAGGACGACCCGATCCTGCCGGTGCTCGAGCTCCAGACCGACCTGGCCGCGGTCCTTCTCCGCCTCCAGGAGTCGCTTCTCGAGGAATAGGCGTCGGAGGCACGGATACATCCACCGGCTCGGTGGACCGGCGTTCGCGTCTTGCCCGCTGTGGCTGAAGGGCTACTCGACGACGATTGTAGCGCCCTGCATCTGGCTCGGGTGGACCTCGCAGAAGTAGGTCCAGGTCCCGCGCACGTTCGGGGTAAAGACGAACGTCTCCCCGTTACTCAGAAGGTCGCTGTCGAACTCGTCGCCGTCGTCGGGCTCGGCGCTGCTGGTCGCGGTGTGCTGTACGCCCTGGTCGAGGTTCACCCATTCCACGCTCTGGCCGAGTGTGATCGTCACGTCGTCCGAGCCGTCGGGTGCTACGAAGGCGATGTTCTGCATGTTCACGGTCACCATACCGCTCGGAGGTGGTGGCGGTGGTGGAGGTGGAGGTGGAGGAGGAGGAGGAGGAGGAGCAGGGGGAGGAGGGGGAGGAGGCGGCGGTGGTCCGGCAGACTCGCTAGAGCAACCCACGAGGAACACCGCAGCGCTGGCCAGAAAACCGAGGAACCTTCGTCGATCCACGGACGAATCTGCAGAGGAGTCTGATGAGGTCTTGCCCATGTCTCTTCCTCCATCCTTGAGGTGCACAAACGCCGCTTGTCGGCAGGTCCTTACGGTACCGACTCGGGCTCGGGGGCGGACGTCACGACGATCGTCGCCTTCATGACCGGATGCGGGATGCAGTGGTAGGGGTAGGTCCCCGGCTCTTGAAACGTGAACGAGAAGCTCTCGCCCGGAGCGAGCGCCGGAGATCCCCAGACGTCCGCGTCGGACGTGCTCGTGTGGACCACGGGGTCCTTGTTGATCCAGCGCACCGTCGTCCCCGGCGGGACTCGGAGCTCCGAAGGGCCGAAGGAGAAGCGCGAGATACGGACCTCGACGACGGCACCGCCCGGCGGCAGCTCGAAGTCCTCTTCGGCAACCTCTTGGGGCTTGAAGATCTTCCCCCAGCGCGCGAAGCCGCTGAACGGAACGGTGAACTCGAACCCCCAGAACACCGCACCCTTGACGCCGGCCGAGACGCCCTGGAGCGTCCCGCTCGCGACGTTCGTGGCCACCACCGAGAAGGTGTGTGGCGTGAACGGAATACCGATGCCGAGCTGGGCGCTCCAAGCGGCGGGGACGCCGTCCAGGCCGGCGACGATTCCGCCCACGTCGCCCCCGATCTGCAGGTAGCGGGTGATCCTGAACCCGAGGCCGCCAGCCAGAGCGAGCGAGGCGTTGTCGACGCTGTCTGGCACGTTGTACGGGTTTGTGAATCCACGGACGGCGCCCAGGATTTGAGCGGGACCGAACCGAGTCTCCCCCGACACCTCGGCATCGAAGCTCTTGGACGCTCCGTTGTAAGCTCCCAGCAGCGAAAGCGACGGCTTGCCGTTACCCACTCCTCGGATCGGCGCCCACTTCAGGAAGGGCTGCCACTCGTTGAAGTTGGCCTGGACCAGGGAGTTGCTGCTGTAGCGGATCCCGACCATCGAGCCCGAGAACAGCCCGACGTCGAGCTCGAACGTTGGGTAGTTGACGACCTTGCCGTCCGTGAAGATGTCGCCGATCGTCGCATCGCCCACGACCTCGAACCGATGGGCGAATTGGAAGTAGACCGTCCAGGGGGAGGTTACCCAGGTGCCCTGGATGTTTGGAGTCCGTTCAGTGACCGGCTGCGCCGCAGCTGTCCCGCCCGGCAAAAGCGTGCCGGCGCACGTGGACGCCGCGAGAAGGATCGTTCCGGCGCTTGGTCCGCGCATCCTGATCATCGAATCTCGCTTGAAGGCCCCGCTCAAGAACCTGTTGTGAGAACGGCCGGACCCGGCCGTTCGTGACCGGTCCGATTCCTTGAAAGAACTGATCGCCGTCGTGACCGGTTCCCCGCCGGTCGTGCCCGTCGTGTGTGCAGCCGGTAATTTCGTACCCGAAGCGGAAGCGGGGATTGGGACAGAGCCAGTGTAGCCCAGGATCGGGAATCATGGCCGTTTTGAAGATCAAGCACACGCTAGCCGTTCTCGCGATCGTCGCCGCGGGCTGCGGCGAAGCGACCGACATCCGCGAGCACGCCGACGAGAAACCAGAGTCGGGCGGAACAGCGGTCGTGGGGGTCGCGTCCGGTGCAACGACCATTCTGCCTGCCCTTGCTGCCGCAGCGCTCGACTTCGAGCTGGGCGGGAACCTGTTTCTCCCGCTCAATTCTGCCAGCTGGAAGGATGGGGGCCTGCGCTACGAGGCCCCGCATCCGCTGGCGCTAGCCAGGGGCTGGACGTTCGGGAACGACAGTTCGTCGCTTACCTACACTCTCGACACGTCGCACCGCTGGTCCGACGGTCAACCGGTGCGCGCCCACGATGTGGTCTTCACGTACCAACTGCTCTCCGACACTGTGCTGGCGTTGCCCCTTTCCTCAACAACGGAACGCCTCGACTCGGTTGTTGTCGTCAACGATTCGACGGTCACTTTTTTCTTCGCGCAACCGTACCCGGGAATGTTGTTCGACACAGGGGTTGGGATCATTCCCGAGCACGTGTACGGCACCGTGCCGCACGAGGAGATGCGCGGGATGCCGCGCTACGAGGGGTCGGCTGAGAAGTTCGTGGTCAGCGGTCCCTACGCGCTGGCCGAGTGGCAGCCGACCGACAGAATCATACTGGACCGAAACCCTACCAGCGTTGCACAGCCTCACCTCGACCGAATCGTGATCCGGGTTCTTCCCGAGGAGACAGCTCGGGAAGCCGAGATCCGCTCGGGCGGCCTCGACGTGGCCCAGGTGAATTCTTTCAGAGCCGCACAGAGGCTCGATCGGGATACGACGATCCAGATCCTGCGAATCCAGCAGCGTGGCTTCGATTACATCGCCTGGAACCCCGCCGCGCATCCGGCCTTCACCGACCATCGCGTGCGCAGGGCTCTGTCGCTGGCCTTGGACCGGTCCTCGCTGATCGAAGCCCTCGACATGCGCGACTACGCGGAGCCCGCCTTCGGTCCCTACGGTTCGCTCTTTCCTCAGCTTGCGAGTTCACCGCCGGAGTCACTGCCGTTTGATCCCGCCCGCGCTGAGGCATTACTGGATGAGGCCGGCTGGGTAGACTCGGATGACGACGGTGTGAGGGAGAAGGACGACGTGCCCTTGTCTTTCACGCTCTCGACGACCGCCGGCAACGAGCGGCGCGAGGCGGCGGTGCAAATCGTTCAGAGCCAGCTGGCGAACGTGGGAGTCCACGCCGAGGTACGGGTCGAGGAGTTTCGCTCGCTGCTCGGACGCGCGATGGCGCGCGACTATGAGGCGGCCTTGCTCGGATGGCAGATCGGCCTCGACCCCGACATCTCGATGTTCTGGGTTGACGCCGAAAGCCCGTTCAACCTCGTCGGCTTCGTTGACCACGAAGTGTCTGCCCTCATCGACAGCGCACAGAGCCAAGCCACGTCGGAATCCGCCGCTCCGTACTGGCGGGACGCGGCGAGACGGATCGCCTCGGAGTATCCCTACGCCTGGTTGTGGTTCTTCGACATGCCACTTGCCGTGGGTCCGCGCCTGCGAGGTGTGGACGCGGATGTCACAGGCTTCGGTGCCGGCATGTCGGTCTGGTGGATACCCGCCGATCTGCGGAGTGAGGGGCGCTGACAGGCTGACATAGCCCCGTCGTACCGCTGGCCGACAGGTGTCCCGTATCGATACAGGCCTACCTCTGTCGGATACGCATCTCCAGTTATCCTAAAAACCATCCCCGTAGACAGTTACAGGTCGCGGCGGCGTTCGGGCCACTTCTTTGCCCTCTTGAGCGTCGAAACGCCGCGGCGTGGGTCCTCTTCGATAGTGCCCGCTGCGGACATGGACTCCCCGGAAGGGGAGATCACCAGAGACGCAAAGCGAGGCAACGATGATTGGAGCCCTCAGAAGGTATCTAGTTGTGACGATCGTATCCGGGCTGGTCGCCGCGTGCGGCGAGGCACTTCCCACCAGTCTCGGCTCGTCAACCGGTGATTCGGTTGATCCCGCCAGTCCGGGCGGATCGCAGCCGGTAGGCGACGCATCCTCAACCGAAGGCGGGCAGGTATCGTTCTCGGTGGCCATCGGCAGCTCGGCGCGCATCGCCGCGGCCTCAATGCCGGCCTTCGATGTCGAGTTGGGAGATGGTGCCGGTAACTCCCTTCTGCTCACCCGCGTTGCCATGGTGCTGCGTGAGGTGGAGCTGGAGTTGGAGAACGACAATGGGTGCGACGATTCGTCGAGTAGAGGCGATGACGATTCGTCTGGCGACTCAAGCGGCGGTTCGTCCGATGACGATTCGGGCGACGACTCCGACAGCTCGGATGATAGCTCCAACAGCCGCGACGACGATGATGACGATGATGACTGCGAGAAGTTCGTGGCCGGACCCTTCCTTCTCGAGCTGCCGCTCGACGGCTCAGTCGAGACGATCGTGACGCTGGAGGATGTAACGCCGGGCGTGTACGACGAGCTCGAGTTCGACATCCACAAGCCGGAGGACGACACGTCGGACGACCTCGCCTTCATCCAGCAGCACCCCGACTTTCGGCGGATAAGCATTCGCGTCGAGGGCGACTACAACGGAAACGCGTTTGTATACGAGACGGATCTGAACGAGGATCAGGAGGTGGACCTCACGCCACCGATGACGGTGAGCGACGCTTCGAATCAGACGAATGTCACGCTGATGGTGGACGTGGATTCCTGGTTCCGCCGCTCGAGCGGTACGCTCGTGAACCCCTCGACCGCCAACAAGGGCGGACCCAACGAGAAGCTCGTCGAGGACAACATCGAGGACTCGATCGAGGGCTTTGAGGACGAGGACTTCGACGGGGACGACGACTGACGGTCGGCGGCAAAGCTAAAGGGCTCCCAATCGAGGGGAGGGGCCTTCGGGCTTCTCCCCTCTCTCTTTACTTGTCTCTCCGGTTCTCAGATCTCGGGAACGTGAACGGCGGTACGGACCGGCGGCGTGAATCAGGCAACCGCCGCGAGCTCCTTCTCGACGACACGTGCCTCGGCCGCCGCCCCGATCGTGTGGAATCCCCTCAGAGAGCTTTCGAGCAGCTGCGCGGCTTCGCTCGACTCACCGCGCTCCAAGGCCAAGCGGCCCATATCGCGATTGATCTCGGCCTCGAGCAAGCGATTCCCAGTATCTCGTGCGAGCAGAAGCGCCGCTTCCAGATCGGCTTGGGCTCGAGATTCGGCCGATCCGGCTTGCCGCGCCTTGGCTAGTCCGCGGACTCGCAGCGCCTCGGCCTCGGAGATGGGATCGGGAACTCCCCTGGATAGAGTCAGACCGCGATCCACCAGCCGCCGGCTGAGTTCGACGTCGCCACGCTGAAGCTCGATCTCGGCACGCCCTACCGTCGACATCGCGACGACCAGTGGATACGAGATGCCTTCGGCCAGCGAGATCGCGCGGGAGTAGGCTGCCGCCGAGTCGTCCGGACGTCCTAGATCTCGATAGGAGAGTCCCAGGTTGTGGTGCGTCTGGGCGAGGCCGCGCGCTTGGTTAAGCTTCTGGTAGATCGGGATCGCAAGAGAGTAGTAGGCGATCGCCTCGTGGCGCCGGCCCCGCAGGTTGGCGATCGCCCCCAGGTTGTTGGCGGCCCGGGCGAGCATCTCCTCGTCGCCTTCGGCCTCCGCGAGCTCCATGAGAGTATCAAAGCTCTGATGGGAGTCCTCCATCTCGCCCAACTCGAAGGCCGCGATCCCCCGGAGATTGAGAGCCCTCATCGTCTCTCGCGGATCCGCTGCAGCGCGGGCCGTCTCTTCATACTCCTGTGCGAAGGCGGCCAGCTCGCGCATCCGGCCGGTGTGATACAGCGCTTCACCGAAGGCGTAGGCGAGAATCGGGTCGGCGGCGACGGACGGGCGCTCGATCTCACCGAGCGACTCGCGAAGCCACTCCCATTCTCCCTCGGCAGCCAGCGATCGCGTGCGCTGGCGCACTTCGTCGTTCATATGGCGAGCGCGTACCTCGAGAATGAGGTGAGGAAGGCCCTGATCTTGTCCTCGTCGGCGTCCTTCAGTTCTCCGACGCGCTCCCAGGGATCGCCTACCGCCTCCTGTCGCCAGAGGTCGATGTCTCCTTCGAGCTCCGGATCGGAGTCCCCGTCCTCGTCGTAGTCGTCGTCCGAGTTTCGGTACCTCAGCTCCAGTTCCGCCGGCCGACCAGGATCGAATTCAAGGCCGGACGGCTCCAGCACGGTAAGGATCTGCTCTTCGTCGACCTGTATCCTGATCGTGACCGTGTCTCCCTCCGCGAAGGCCTGACCGGCCTTCGGGTGCCCGGCCGGATACCGGAGAAGCGACTCCTTGTCGAGCTCGAACTCCAAGAAGCGCTCGCCCGAGTCGTCATCCTCTCCGGGCGCGGGCTCGTAGCGGATCTCTATCTTGAGATCCTCACCGCGGGTCGCGACGAACGTCGTGTCGCGGGTAACGAGCGGCGGCGCGTTCTCGGATTGCCGGAGGAAGAGCAAGTCTCCGCTGGGGACCTCGTCATCGGGCTGAGGATCCGGGCCCGTCCCTCCATTGTTGCTGCCGCACCCGCTCAAGCCCAGGGTGACCACCATGGCAAGCAACACCAAGGCCGCGTTCAGAAATCGCATCGTATTGCCTTTCTCGCTGATCGGTCGGTCGGAATTCTGCCTCGACGAGTCCCGCCGGGCCCTCAGCGATACTGAGTGGCAAGCTTCGTTCCGATTGTATGTCATTACTATTATGGCCTTTAGAAGATTACGACGGTGTGCGCAACGCGACACGTGTCTTGCATTGATACAGCCTATTTGGCGCGATCCAGGATGCGGTACAGTCGAGACCGGGTGATGCCCAGCCGGCGGGCCGCCTCGCTCTTGTTTCCTGCGCAGAAGTCGACCATGCGATGCGCCGCTGCAGTTTCGAGCTCGGCTAGGCTGGCCGGGAAGGGCAGCGGCTCGGAGGCATCGCCATCCGACGCCGGTTCATGATTCGCCCTCGGAAGAGTCTCGTTCAAGTCCAGGTCGCCTGGCCGAATCGTCTCGCCGGGGCAGAGCAGCAGCGCGCGCTCGATTGCGTTTCGAAGCTCCCGAACATTGCCCGGCCACCGGTGACCCCGAATGGCCGAGATGCTCTCCCGGCTCAGAGCAGGGATTTCGAGGCCGTACTCGCCGGCGAGTTCCGCCAGGAAACGCCGGGCCAGAAGCACCGCGTCCTCGCCCCTATCTCTCAGAGGAGGAAGCTCGATCGGGATGACGGCCAGCCTGTAGAACAGGTCCTCCCTAAACTGTCCGGCCGCGATCAGATCTCGCAGGACGGCGTTCGTCGCCGCCAGGACTCGGACATCGACCAGCTTGTCGCGCACCCCTCCGAGCCGGCGGACCTCGCGGGTTTCGAGGAAGCGGAGCAGCTTTCCTTGAAGCTCGGACGCCAGCGTGCCGATCTCGTCCAGGAGCACGGTCCCTCTGTCGGCCAGCTCGAACAGGCCCGGCTTGGCCGCTCGCGCGTCCGTGAAAGCTCCCTTCTCGTGGCCGAAGAGTTCGGACTCGAGCAGGCTGGCGGGTATCGCCGAGCAGTTGACGGCGACGAAGGGTTGGGCCGCCCGGGGACCGTTGTAATGGATCGCCCGCGCGAACAACTCTTTGCCGGTTCCGGTCTCCCCCGTGATGAGCACGGTCGCGCGGCCGCCCGGGATCACCTTGGCAGCTCGATCCAGCGCTGCCTTCAACGAGTCGTTTTCGCCAACGATGGCGCTGAAGTCGTACGCTGCCCGTTCGAGCTCGCTAAGTGCGGCCCCCTCCCCCGGCGCGACGCTCCGGTAGGACCGGCTTGTGAGTTCTCTCTCAAGTCTCTCGGCGTCGCCCGGCAGCGCGTAGTAGGCGGCGGCGCCCCGGCGCATGAGCTCGACAGCCAGACGGTGGTCGGGTTCGGCCCCCACGACGATCGGAGCGCCGATTCCCGAGCGATGGGCCAAGTGAAGATGATCGACGGCGTGGCCCTCATCGCCCGCGCACGCCAGGACGACAGCCACACAGCCCCTATCGCGGACCGGCTCCGGGGACTCGAGGCGTTGAAGCTCGAGACCGATCCGCTCCGCGATCTCAGGCCACAGTTCTCCGAAGGAGTCGGTGAACTCGACGACCGTCAGCTGAGATCGGTTCTCGGGCTCGCTCATCTACATGCGCTGTGCCATGGCTTGCGTCACGATCACGGAAGGAGGCCTACCTCGAGAACCTATGGAGGGTTCCGAAGTCAGGGTATCAGAACCGATGATTGAGTTGGGCGGTTCCTTCGGGGGCCGCCCCTTCCGCATCTGGCCCCTCCACGCTCCTGATCTCGTCCTCGTAGAGCGGTAGATCCGTACGCCGCCGTACAGTTGCGCCCGGTATGCCACAACCCTCTAGATGCAACGTTGAGTCGCGAGTAATCGCTGCAATCCCACAAAGGAGGTCCCATGCGCAGGTATCTGGTGCCTGTGCTAGTCGGGGCCGTTGCGTCCCTCAACGCGTCGGCGCTCCTAGCTCAAGAGGACGGCATCCTCGAACGGCACGACGCATTCAACGCCGCCTTCGGCGCCGCTGACCCGGAAGCCGTCGTGGCCTTCTATGCCGACAATGCGATACGGGTTCACTCAGACGGGGCCGTCATGGATGGGATCGCAGCCATTCGCGACGATGTGTCGACCTTCTTCGAGGACAATGACTACGTACTTGATGAGGTTACTGCACCCGACATTCAGGCATCAGGCGATCTTGCCGTCACGCTATCCGTCTTCCGAGAACATTGGACCCCGAAGGCTGGCGGCGAGACGAGTCGGCAGGTAGGCCAGTGGCTCGTCGTCTGGCAGCGTCAGTCCGACGGAAGCTGGTTGATCATCCGAGAGATGTGGGCGATCGTGGAACCGGAGGAAGCAAGTTGAACCAACTGGCCGATGGTTTACAGAACGTAACGGGGTGGTCGTTCGGATCCTGAAGCCAGGGGGCGGTTCCTTCGGGGCCGCCCTCGCCCTCCCTGTTACCCCTATAACAACGCGGCCCCTGCACGCTCCCGCTCTCGTCCTCGTAGAGCAGCCGACCGTACGTGAGCGAGCAGTAGACACCGGCCTCGTGCCTTGCGTATGCTGGAAACGATGAAGTAGCAGCAAACTGTCCCCTGCCCGGAGGTCTCCGATGCCACCTTGAGCGGTGGCCCTGCTACCAACGTGTGAGCGTCGAACGAACTTTGCCAAATCTCGAGGAGGCAGACCAATGAGAACCGTGACCTTGCTAGTTGCCTTCGGCGTCGCTCTCGTGCCGGCTCATGCCGCCCAAGCACAGGATGCAGCCTCCCTACGTGCCGCGATTGAACGCCACTACGCCGCTATTCACGCTCAGGACCTAGAGTCCGTGTTACAACAGCATCTGCCGGAGTTTACCATGTTTTTCTCGGACGGGCGGCTGCTGATGGAAGCCGGGTTTGCAGAGGCAGCGGCGCGTATGGGCTCAGATCTAGGCTTCGGCACGGGGAACGTGTACATGAGTGATTTCAATGCTCAGATCTACGGCGACGTAGCTGTCGCGACCTTTTATCTCGTAGGCACACACGCGCGGGGTGGGGAGACTAAGAACGGGACCTGGCGCGTAACTGCCGTGTGGGTGCGGGAGGGGCACGAGTGGAAGGAGGCACACCATCATGAGTCCCCGCTTATCGGTCAGATTCACCCCTAGATCCGGGACTGTATCCGGCCGCTGCCTAACACCATTAAGAAGGACCAGGTCAAGAGGACAAAAGGTTTCAGGGGCGGTTCCTTCGGGGCCGCCCCCGCTCTCATCTGCCCCTCCGCGATCCTGATCTCGTCCTCATGGAGAAGCCTTTACGCCATACGGGGGCGAAGGTAGCAGTTACCCATGCAAGCGCTTAAATAAGCCACAGACGCTCAACGGTCGCATGGCGTGACTGCGGCGCCGTCGCGATCGAGTTCTGCCGAGAATGCCACAGGGAGGACCCTTTGACGGACCGGATTGTGGTGCCCGCCGTATTGCTGCTTTCTTCCTTTCTTGCGGGTTGCGATTCTCTCGGAGCGAATCGGGACTCTCTGCAGGGGCCGACCACGCGAACGTATTACATCGCGGCGGACGAGGTGGTGTGGGACTATGCTCCGACCGGCGAGAACCTTCTGACCCGTGAGCCGTTCGGCGAAGTGGAGTCCCACTGGGTGGAACGCGGCCCGACGAGCATTGGCCACGTCTACAAGAAGGCCATCTACCACGAGTACACGGATTCGACTTTCGCGACGCTAAAACCTCGCGCTCCCGAGTGGGAGCATCTTGGCATACTCGGGCCGCTTCTTCGCGCCCAGGTTGGCGACACGATCCGGATCGTTTACCGAAACAACGTGCACTTCCCCACGAGCCTTCACCCGCACGGGGTCTTCTACCACAAGGATTCGGAGGGCACGCCCTACGCGGACGCCACCGATGAGCGCGACAAGTTCGACGACGGCGTGCCTACCGGCGGCACGCATGTGTATGTCTGGCCCGTGCCCGAACGGGCAGGCCCCGCCGAAGGAGACCTGAGCTCGGTCTTCTGGATGTA
>Ga0255054_10001211_pt1 | contig 15229 bp, 15 predicted proteins | sample JV7_2_23_MG_FD_188634 | JGI IMG/M metagenome (GOLD analysis project Ga0255054, IMG submission 188634) | Seawater microbial communities from Jervis Inlet, British Columbia, Canada - JV7_2_23 | ecosystem: Environmental > Aquatic > Marine > Inlet | place: Canada: British Columbia | collected...
GAAGCTTCGGATGTTGCCAATGCAGTATTCGATGGAAGCGACGCGTTGATGCTTTCGGGGGAAACTGCGGTCGGGACTTACCCGCTTGAATCGGTGGAGACCATGGTGAGGATCATCGTCGATGCCGAAGCCCACTCTCACGAGTGGGGTAAGCCACTCAAGCCGGCCCGGCCTGACCTTCGAGACGACGCGGTAGCCACCACGCGCGCAGCCCGCAAGCTGGCGGAAGATAGAGCGGTGGCGGCCATCGCGGTGTTTACCCGCACGGGTAGAACGGCGCAGCTCATGTCGAAGGCGCGGCCGACCGCAAACATCGTAGCCTTCACGCCAGAAACTACGACCTACACTCGGATGTCGTCACTGTGGGGAGTGGAGCCTCGATTGTGCCCCTCGGTCTCAACTGTGGAAGAGATGATTCAAATTGTGGACGACGATTTGCGGGAGAAGCTTAGCGGGCGGCAAGTCGTAGTGGTGGCCAGCCTCCCGGTCGGGCAAGGCGGCATGCCGAATTTTATTTACCTGCGGAAGCTTGGCGACTGAGCACCGGATGCGCTCAAGAATGCTCAATAAGCGATAACGAAGCCTCCCGACGACCCATGTAAATCCCAGCCAAGAGCATAACCAAGCCGACCAGCGCGATCAGCAAACCCAGAACAAAGAGCTGCCCCGAGACCTCATCCAGCAACCGATCAATCACATCTTGAATGACCGCTGCAAAAGGTCCTGGGAAAGCGGTTTGCAAAGGCGTAGAGTTTCGCGCCTGCTCAACCGTACCCTCGACTATCCCAAGCATCAAGAAGGTGCCTACTCCGGCCGCAAGCGCTGAGCCACCCCACCAGCGCAGCAATTGAGGCCAGGACCGAACCGCCGCAGCCACGATGAGCCCGAGCATACTCAGGGGTAGCAGCCAACCAGCGCGAGAGAACGATCGCAAAGTGCGCATGCTGCTCTTGAAATCCATGAGCTCTTGAGGATTAGTATCCAGAGGGCTTTCTTCCTTAAGCTCAACTATGGACGGAAGTTCGCTTACCTGACGCAGGGCCAAATCCGTGGCTACTACGATCACGGTACTTAGCAGCGGCTCGGGCGGCTGACAGAGGAAGGCCGGGAGCTCCCCACGAGGAATGCCCTCCTGCAGCAGGATTGCCACATGCTCCAGGGTGCAGGCTGGCCAGGAGCTCACCACGATAGTAGCCAGTTCCTCTGCGCCGCCTGACAAAAGACGGTCCTTGAGCGGTTGCACATCAAGAAAGAGCTCAGGGGCGGGACGGTCATTGTCGAGCCATCTATAAAGGCCCTCAATATTGGTTCGCACCTGAGCTTCAGCCCATTCCGCCGGGAATAGCTCCCTCAACATCTCGTCCAATCGCTGCCTTCCGAGAAAATCCAGTATCCCGGCCGCGATGTCTTCCCCGCCGCGGGGCACTTGTTCCAGCATGACTTCGATGGCGATTTCTTGTAAGGCTCCGGAACCCACCAATTCATCGGTAAAGATTTCGGTAATTTGTTCGGCAGAGAAGAGCACGCTCCCCCAGGCAAAGGCAACCAGGGCTAGCGGTAAGGTGATAGCGAATATCAATCCAAAGACGCCGGCCGCTAGCCGGCTTAGTGTGCGCGCAGTACCGTTCGATTCTGCCATTCTGGAGCGGAGCCTAGATCAGGCGGCGATTATACGGTTGGATGGGTCGTGGAGCTACTTGAAGGCTCGAAGCGCGCCTTGTGGTACGGTCATGCGACCGTACGGATGCCTCGTGGAGTTACTTGAAGCCTTCGAGCACTTCCAGCAAGCTGTCTTCTGAGGGGCGAAGCTCGCCCGCCGTCAGCTCGGAGAGCGGGCGCTCGATCATCTGTTCAGCATTTTGAAGGCTGTCTTGATCGGTGTTGATATAAATCAATCCGGTCGCAAGTACTTGATTTGCACGAGCGCTCTCTAGCAGCTGAATGGCGGCGGAACGATCGGTCGGATCGTACTCCTCATCGAGCTTCTTGAGCACAAGCGACGACCCGTCGTGCAATTTGACCTCGGTCGTCTCGCCTGCCTCGTATTCGACCTGGATTTCCTCCTGCTTCGGAATGTAGGTCACGTCGTGCAACGGGTCCTGGTGTTCGCGTCCCCAACTGTAGCTCTTGGTCGATTCGTCCCGATTATTGAACGTCACACATGGGCTGATGATATCCAACACTGCAGTTCCCTCAAAACTCAGCGCGGCCTTGATCAGCTCCGTAACCTGCTTCGGGTCTCCGGCGAAGGAACGCGCGATGAATCCGCCGTTGGCGGTCAGTGCCTCCATGCAGATGTCCACGGGCATAAAGGGGTTCACACCAGCGTATTTCAGGGTCTGTTCATGGTCTGAGGTGGCCGAAAATTGACCCTTGGTGAGACCGTAGACTCCGTTGTTCTCGATTATGTACACCATCGGCACGTTTCGGCGAACCAGGTGGATAAACTGGCCCATGCCAATGCTGGCGGTGTCACCATCTCCGCTGACTCCGATAGCCTTGAGCGATCGGTTCGCCACCAGCGCCCCGGTGGCAAGCGAAGGCATTCTTCCATGAAGACTGTTGAACCCATGTGATTTGCTGAGAAAGTAGGCGGGACTCTTACTCGAGCACCCAATCCCTGACAACTTCACTATTTCATGAGGATTGATCGACAGCTCGTAAGCTGCATTGATGATCTGACTGGAAATTGAATTGTGTCCGCAGCCGGCACAGAGCGTAGAAGGCCGACCTTTGTAATCGGCTTTGGCCAGTCCGGCCATATTGACCTTTGCTTTGCGTGTCTCCACCGTGGTTGCCATTTCAGTCTCCCTCGGGACCGACTACCGATTCCGCAATCCAACGTGCGGTCAATGGTAGACCGTTGTTGTGGGTCAGCGAATTCAGCTTTGCAGCTTGTTCAGGAACTTCTAGCTGCAGTAATTTATGCATCTGCCCGTCGGTATTCATTTCCAGCACATGCACCACTTCGTGATCGTTGATAAACGCCACGACATCTTTATTGAACGGAATCGCGCGAATCCGCAATGTGTCGATTTCTGACCGCTCTGCCAGGCGGTCGCGAGCCTCCTGCACTGCAGTCTCTGTAGATCCATAATAAATGAGACCGATCCGGGCCTTTCCTGAGCCATCCTGAACAGGTGCTGGGACCAAGTCGCGAGCGGTTTCCGACTTACGCATCAGCCTATCCATGTTGCGCTCCCAGTCCTCTGGTCGCTCGCTATAAAGGGCGTGATCGTCGTGGCCGGTACCGCGGGCAAACCATGGTGCCAGAGGATGCTCGTTGCCAGGCAATGTTCGGTAGGCGATTCCATCACCGTCGACATCCCGATAGCGAGCAAACTCTCCTATTTCCTCGAGCTGCTCGGCCGTCAGCACCTTTCCGCGATCCATCGGCTCATCCGGATAGTCGAATGGATCCGAAATCCAGATGTTCATTCCAAGGTCGAGATCGCTCAGCACAAACACCGGGGTCTGAAGTCGCTCGGCGACGTCGAAGGCCCGCCATCCGAACTCGAAGCATTCCGCAACGGTGCCCGGCAACAAGATCACGTTCTTGGTATCACCATGTCCCAGGTAGCGGACAAACATCACATCGCCCTGCGAGGTTCGAGTAGGTAAGCCCGTACTGGGGCCCATCCGCTGCACATCCCAGATCACGATTGGAATCTCGGCAAAGAAAGCCAGGCCCACATACTCCGCCATGAGCGAAATCCCGGGGCCTGAGGTAGACGTCATGGACCGCGCGCCGGCCCACCCTGCTCCAATCGCCATGCCAACTGCGGAAAGCTCATCCTCGGCCTGGATCACTGCATAGGTGCTCTTTCCATTCTCCTTGCGCAGCTCAGGCAGGTATTCTCTAATGGCATCCGCGAAACTGGAGGCAGGAGTGATCGGGTACCAGGAGGCAAAGGAAACCCCTCCATAGATTGCTCCCAGTGCACCTGCGGTATTTCCTTCCATGAGGATTTTCCCAGCGGTCTTGTCGTCCGCCTGTACGAGGTAGGGATCCTGCTTCTCTAAATTCTCTTTGGCCCAGCTCGCAGCAAGGGTGATCATCTCCATGTTTAGCACGACCGGCTTCTCCCGACCATTGAAGTGGGTTAGGAGTGCGCCTCGCACCGCCTCGAGATCGATGCCCAGCATCTCTGAAATGATGCCCACGTAGCCCATGTTGGCCACATAATCCTTCAAATCCTTAGGCGGATTGACCTCTTTTACGAGCTCTTTTATTGGCATGGGGTAATAGACGATGTCGTCACGAGCCTGAGGTTTTGGCAAATCATCGGCGTAGAAACAGACGCCACCGGGCGACAATCCGGCATGATCCTCGGCGAAGGTGGGAAGGTTCATAGCCACCAGGATTTCGACGGTATCTCGTTTGGCGGTGTAACCATCGCTGCTCGCGCGAATGGTGAACCAGGTCGGGAGGCCTTGAATATTGGATGGGAACAGATTCTTACCGCTGACCGGGATTCCCATCCGAAACAATGCACGGATGAGGGCCATGTTCGAAGTTTGGCTGCCGGAGCCGTTGGCGGTCGCAACCACCATAGAGAAGTCGTTGATCACTTGATTCGGGTTCTCTGTCACTCTGGCACCTCTACTCCGGGCCGATTGGGTGTACTTGAGGTCGAGTTCTCAACAGCCCTGTGTGCTCCACAAGCGCCTCATGACCCTTATCAAATTCGGCGTTGTGGATGGCATCCACCATTTGACCATGATAATTCCAGACTTCATTCAAGTATGTGTAGTCCTCATATCGATCCAGGCCAACCGCCTCGTATGCATCCCAATACGCCTCGAGCAAACCGAGCACGAAGACGTTGTTGAGCCTGGAAAAGATCGTCAGGTGAAGCTCGCGATGTTCATCATGAGGCAGCTGAATTGGATCCCCCTCCAGTTTTTTCCAAGCCCGCTCCATCAATTCCTTCAGGTAAGCCTTGTCGTCCGCACGCAGCAATTCCACTGCCTCATGCCAGAAGGAGGCCTCAGTCCGATTGCGCACCTGGCTGTATTGGCTGAAATACGACCGGTCCAGCGCCATGGCAAAGCGCAGGCCAGTTTGAACGGTTGGGAAAAAAGAGAAACTCCGCACGCGGATGCCCGTTTTTGGCCGAACCTCAACCAGTCCTAGCTCCCTGGCCACTTCGAGCTGCTCTCTCAGCTTCCCCGAGCTAATTCCGAGTATGACCGCCAGATCATTGATCGGTGGCAGCCGGGTGCCTGGTTCGGCATTCAGCTCGACCAGGTAATTTAGGAATTCTGAGCTTCCAGCATCGGCTCGTTCACGATAAAGTGTATTCATAGGATTGATTATATCAATTAGAGCCTCGAATACGGTAGGCCATAATACCTTCAGTGCCGCGTCGTGTTACGGTAAAATGCCGCCGTGTTACGAGGCGGATTGATAATAGGCGCGATTGCCGCGTTGCTGGCGCTGTGGGTGCCCAGGCGGATCGTCGAGCGTCGATTTGTCGACAGCATAGTGGATATCGCTGATGCACCCCATGCGCCAGTTGGAATTGTATTTGGTGCGGGCTTGCGGCGCGATGGTGGACCCACGACAGTACTGTACGACCGGGTGGCAGCCGCAGCCCAGCTTTTTTCCGAAGGCAAAGTCGATTCGCTGCTAATGAGTGGCCACGAGATCCCGGAAGGCTACAGCGAGCCACGGGCGATGCGGGCCGTCGCTGAATCGCTCGGTGTGCCGGCAGAGGCAATTGTGACTGATGGATTAGGCACTCGAACCTTCACCACTTGCGAGCGTGCAATATCCATATTCGGGATCGAGCGAGCTCTCCTGATAACCCAGGACTACCATCTCCCCCGGGCGCTGGCGATATGCGACGGGCTGGGGATCGATGCGGTTGGAGTATCGGCGGATTTACGCCCGTACAGTCCACGCGCCCTTCAATACTGGGAAACGAGAGAGATCCCCGCTACGCTGGTGGCACTGGTGGAGATCTTCATTGCCAGGCTCACCTGAACTCGATGAAACGTGAGCAAGCGGTCGCACTTCTCGACGAGTACATAAGCAACCAAAACCTGGTTCGCCATATGCTAGCCGTCGAAGCGGCCATGGAAGATTACGCAGTTCGCTTTGAGGAGGAACCCGCGGATTGGATGCTGGCTGGCCTGCTGCACGATTTCGATTGGGAGATCCACCCCACCCTGGAGGAGCACCCGCAGGAAGGGGCGCCGATCCTCAGGGAGCGAGGTGTGCCGGAAGTGGTTGTGACCTGTATCTTGAGTCATGCGGAACACACTGGTTTGCCGCGCGAATCAAATATGGAGAGGGCACTGTTTGCCTGCGATGAGATCACCGGACTGCTTACCGCGGTTGCACTCGTTCGTCCGTCGAAATCGATTCTCGACGTTAAACCTAAATCGATTAGAAAGAAATGGAAGGACGCACGTTTCGCTGCAAACGTGAATCGAGAGGATATTGCCGCGGGAGCAGAAGCCCTGGGTGTCGAGTTATGGGAGCACATTGGATATGTGCTCGAGTCGATGGTGAGAATTGCGCCTGCCCTGGGGCTCGAAGGCGATTCTGGCTCAAATCCCGTGTAGGGGGCTTGCCCAAAATCCTTGAACTTCAAAACGGCCCGGATTGGTATAATGCGCCGGCCCCTTCCCAATGTCTGACGCATCTGCTTCCTTATGCCCCACTTGTGGTACCCGGTTTAGCCCCGGCGCTTCGCGCTGCGTGGTATGCGGTACCGAATTGAGCGGCGCTGCAATCGGCGCGGGTGAGCCTCCTAAGCGTCAGGTGAGCCTTGATTTGAGGCTGGCGCTGCTTCTGATCGGGGCGCTCGCGCTCGTTTCCGCGGGGCTGACGTTTGCGGCCAGCCGGACCTTCTTTCCCGCGGCAGCCGCCGAGACGCCAACCGGAACCCCAACGCCGACGGCTACCCAATCTCTGACGCCGTCCGCCACTCCGACTACCTCTCCCGTGCCGACCGCTACTCCGCGACCCCCCATCCGTTACACCGTAGTTGAAGGGGATACCTGCGGCGGGATTGCATTCTTCTTCGACATAACGGTGCGATCCATGATCGAAATCAACAATTTAGGAACCGAATGTCTGCTGTCGGTAGGGACCGAAATCCTGGTGCCGCATCCGACAGCAACGGTGACACCCGAGCCCACCAATACCCTGGCCCCGGCCGAAGCGACCGAAGCCGCATGCGCTAAGGACAACTACACGGTTGTCGCGAATGATTCGCTCTTTGCGATCGCCCAAAACTATAACGTCTCGATGCAATCCATCAAGGACTACAACGGACTTGTCAGCGATACCGTGTTCGAGGGGCAGCGCCTGGTTATTCCGCTTTGTGAACGGCTGACCGTCGGCGGCGCTACTCCGACACCGACCTTGCCACCGCCGTACCCGGCGCCAAACCTGTTGCTGCCGCGGGATGGTGAACCCTTCACGCTCGCCAACGACACCGTCAGCCTGCAATGGGCGGCCGTGGGAGCCCTACGTGAGGGAGAGTTCTACCGAATTAACGTGGTTGATGTAACGGAGCAGATGATCGGATCAGGTAGCAAAATGATCATCGATTACGTGACCGATACCAAGTACATCATCCCGACCGAATTCCGTCCCTCTGGCATCGTCCCGCATGTCTTGCGCTGGTGGATCGAGCCGGTCCGTCTGACGGGAACATCCGCCACCGGCGATCCGCGCTACGCACCCACCGGGGCCGGCAGCGTACGACGAGTCTTCACCTGGTCGGGATCGGCCGACGCGCCTACGCCTTCACCTTAGCTTGTAATTCCTCGATGGTCTCCTTAACATGTTTGGCGGAGGCTTCCAGCGTGGCCTGTTCCTCATCGTTCAGGTCGTACTCAATGACCTTCTCCAGGCCCTTCGCTCCCAACTGTGCCGGGACGCCAAAGAATATTCCGGACTGCCCGTACTCTCCATCCAAATAAACCGAGGCCGGCACTACCAGGTGTCTATCGCTCAGAATTGCATCCACCATCTGTGCCAGCGCCGCTGAAGGCGCGTAGAACGCGCTTCCGGTCTTAAGCAGGCCAACGATCTCTCCCCCGCCCTTCCGGGTTCTTTCGACTATTGCCTCTAATCGCTCGGGGCTCAAGATCACGTTCAGCGGCACGCCCGCTACGTTCGAGTGCCGGGTTAGCGGCACCATGGAATCTCCATGGCCGCCCAGGACATAGCAGTGAATGTTCTGCACGCTAATATCGAGTTCCATCGCCACAAATGCCCGCATTCTGGCTGAATCGAGAATTCCTGCCTGCCCGATGACCCGCTCGCGGGGCAACCCGCCGAACATCATCGCCGCCTGAGACATCACATCCAGCGGGTTGGTGAGGATGAGAAAGATCGCGTCCGGCGAAGCCTCAAGAGAACTCTCAACCGAAGACCGCATGATGTTTGTATTGGCTTCAAGCAGATCATCGCGGCTCATGCCAGGTTTTCGGGGCAGCCCGGCGGTAATCACCACGATATCCGAGTCGGCAGTGTCCTTAAAGTCGTTCGTGCCGACGATCTTGACATCGGAACCGATCACCGGCATGGCCTCCGTCATGTCGAGCGCTTTGCCCTGCGGCATGCCCTCGACGATGTCTACCAGCACCAGGTCCGCGATTTCCCGCTCCGCTAGCCAGTGAGCAGTGGTCGCGCCGGTCTGACCAGCCCCAATAATTGTGACTTTCGCCATCTTTCCTCCAGATTCCTGTGCTACTTCCGGACGATTAGGTTGCCTGATCCATCGCGCACGGTCCCAATGCGCCAGAAAGGTATTTCATCGCTGGCTGCACGGTCCGCCATTCCATCGATCTTCGCTTCAGGCACGGCCAAGAGCAGACCGCCCGAGGTCTGGGCGTCGAAGAGCAGGAGCTGTTCCGCATCCGTGATCCCGGCCTCAAACTCCACTCGATCCCGGAAGAACTTCTGATTGTCCAGCGTTCCACCCGGGAATGTTCCCAGCTTCGCGTAGTCGCCGGCTCCCGAAAAGAACGGCACCTGCTCTAGGCGAATTTCGAAATCGACATCGGAAGCTCCTGCCATCTCAATTCCGTGCCCGATGAGGCCAAAACCGGTGATGTCGGTCGCCGCGCGCACACCTACCATACTCGCAAGCTCACTCGCGGCGCTGTTGAGTAATGTCATCCATTTCACGGCCTCTTCTTCGTGTTCTGGAGTGCCTTTGTCTCGTATAAGGGCAGTGGTCGTTACGCCTGTTCCCAGCGGTTTCGTAAGTACCAGAATGTCGCCTGGCTGCGCCCGATCCTTGGTGAGCAGTTTCTTCTCGTCAGCCATTCCCAGAGCTACCAATCCGTACTTTGGCTCCTTATCCTGGACCGAATGCCCGCCGGCAATTACCGCGCCCGCTTGCTTGACCTTTTCCGCTCCACCCCGAAAGATCTCGCTGATGATCTCAGGATCCAGGTCGACAGGCATGGCAGCGACATTGAGCGCCATAAACGGCCTGGCTCCCATAGCGTAGATATCAGAAAGCGAATTTGCAGCGGCTATCGCGCCGAAGTGATATGGCTCGTCAACCACCGGTGTAAAGAAGTCTGTGGTGACGACCAGGACTCGCGATTCACCTAACCGCCATACTGCTGCGTCATCTGGCTCGCTAAGGCCAACCAGCATTTCAGGGGTTTGAACGTGCTCGAATACTTTTTGAACTGGCTGCAGAACCTGCGCCAGCGTCTCCGCAGGAAGCTTAGACGCTCAACCTGCGCAGGACGACATTGCGGTTAGCCGCACTTCTCGCCCCGACTTTGGAACAGCCATGATCAGGTTCCTCGGACTACGGGATTGTAAGTTGCCGTTTCCTGCGGTGTCAACGCTTATATCCGTGACACCTTTCATCCTGACGATTTTCAAGAAAATTGTGCTTGTGGATCTAGCAGCAGTTAGAGATGATCTGAGCTGGAGCTGCAAACAGATGTGTTAGATTCCCTCAGACTGTGAATCTCCTTCGGATGCTACCCGCGGTTTTGCTGATGGTAGCCGCAGCCTGTTCAAGCGCAACTCGAGTCGATCCTTTGACGGTAGCTGCAGCCGCCAGCCTGGCTCCCATTCTGGATGAGCTAGGTCAAATTTACGAGGATGAAACCGGCGAGACCATAGTCTTTTCATATGGTTCGACCGGCAATCTTGCGCAGCAAATTCGCAACGGAGCTCCGTTTGACCTCTTTGCCTCGGCCGATGCGCTCCACGTAGACGAGTTGATTGCCGAAGGGCTCCTGGATGCAGATTCGCGGCTGGCCTTTGCGCAAGGAGTCCTGATTCTGGTTGTAGCGCCAGAGCTTGGGCTCGCGCTCAATTCTATCGAAGATCTAGCTAAGCCGATCGTCCGTGATGTGGCGATTGCCAACCCGCGCCACGCTCCGTACGGCATGGCCGCTGCCCAGGCTCTGCTGCGTACCGGAGTAGAGATCGAAGTTCTTCCCAAGCTCGTGTACGGCGAAAGCGTCCGACAAGCGGGGCTTCTGGTCCAAACCGGAAACACCGATGCCGGCTTGATCGCATTGTCTATCGCCAAAAGCATGGATCTTCAAGGCTCGGAGCTTTCCCAGGAGCTGTATGATCCAATTCAGCACGTGGTCGCCATCCACAGCGACACCCCTCTGCCGGAGCAGGCCACGCGCTTCCTGAAATTCCTTTCAAGCCCGAAAGCTCAAGCAGTGTATGAGAATTCCGGACTGATTGCAGGAGAAGGATAGACGCATGGTTTCTCCATTGCTCCTGTCCTTACGAGTGGCTGGCCTAGCAACGCTCTTTGCGCTTGTTTCTGGCATCGCGCTCGCGGCGCTTCTCGCTCGTCGTCACAGCGCCGTCGCCAACATCACGGATGCGACAGTAAACCTTCCGCTCGTTCTCCCACCCACCGTTCTCGGTTACTACCTGTTGGTTCTTCTCGGAGCACAGTCGCCCCTGGGAGCATGGCTTGAGAGTATTGGCATAGACCTGGTATTCACCTGGCAGGGGGCGGTGGTAGCGGCCACCATTGTGGCTTTGCCACTGGTCGTCGGATCGACCCGAGCCGCTATTGAAGCCGTTGATCCGGATCTGCGGGATGTGGCGCGCACTCTAGGGCGATCAGATTTTGCCATCTTTATGACGATAGTGCTCCCACTCGCGTGGCGCGGCTTGCTTGCCGGCGGGATGCTGGCCTTCGCGCGCGCGCTCGGCGAGTTCGGGGCGACTCTTATGATCGCGGGAAACATTCCCGGCCGTACGCAGACCCTCCCGATCGCCATTTATGATTCGGTTCAGGCCGGAGACCAAGCATCTGCGAATCGCCAGGCCTTGCTGCTCACTGTGACAGCCATAGCCTTGCTGGTGGGAATACGCTATCTCAGCCGGTTGCTGGGAGGCAGGAGCGTCCGTGACCGAAGCTAACTTCCGTGCCTCGTTCAGGCTCGAGCTCCCAGATTTCAAGTTGGCGCCCGAATTTGAATTGGGCGCTGAAATGGCGGTATTGTTCGGGGCGTCCGGGGCAGGCAAATCCCTGACGTTGCGGACCCTGGCAGGCCTCGTGAAGCCGGATGAGGGCATGATCCGCCTCAATGGTCAGGTAATCTTTGACGGCGAAGATGAAATTGATCTCGCCCCGCAGGACCGGCGCATCGGATACGTACCCCAACATTACGCCCTCTTTCCCCATCAGACGATCGCAAAAAATATCGCCTTTGGATTGCACGATGTTTCCAATTCCGAACGCGATGCACGGGTAGCCGAACTATTGGCCAGGATGCGGCTGGAGCCGCTGGGCGATCGCAAGCCAGGCGAGGTTTCTGGCGGCCAGCAGCAGCGAACCGCGCTTGCACGTGCGCTCGCACGCCGCCCCAATATGCTGCTCATGGATGAACCTTTCGCAGCGGTGGAGGAAGACCTGCGTGCTCATCTTCGCCAGGAGCTGCTCAAGATTCAAAAGGATTTCGGCATCCCCGTATTACTGGTGACTCACAGCAGGGCCGAAGCTTACGCGCTGGCAGAGCGCCTGATTGTCCTCAGCGAAGGCAAGGTCGTGCAATCTGGAGATCGAGATGATGTTTTTCGGAGACCTCGGACGCCAACCGTTGCCCGGCTGATGGGCATGACCAATATTCTTCAGGCGACGGTGATAGGCAGTTCAGAAGCCGAGCTGACAGCAGACTGGGGAGCCTATCGACTTACGATCGCTTCCCCTGGTTTGCGCGCATCTGGAGACCCACTTACTCTCGGAGTAAGGCCTGAAGAAATTTACATTGCACCCAATGGAGACGACCAAGGCCTGGATAACCATTTTCCCGCTCGGCTGGTCAAGGACGAGCCGCAGGGCGCGGATCATCTCCTGCAATTCGAGACCAACAATCAGCTATTGAATGTTCGTGTTTCGCACCCGGCGTTTATGAAATTGGAGCTGGCTACCGATCAGGAGCGAATGCTTTCGCTTGATCCGGAGGCCATCCACGTAGTCCCCGACGCCGCCTAAGAGCAGGCTGTTCCAGAATACAAAAGAGTTGGGCAGGTGCCCAACTCTTGGCTTATCTATCTTGGAAGGAGCCTAACCCCCGGCTGCTTCTAGGAGCTGGCCTCTGGTTCCAATTGCAGATCAGCAGGCGAATCGGGCAAGAATCCATAGCCAAGCACCATCCCGAAGTTCATGCCAAGGAAGGCCCCCACACTGAATCCGATCAAGGGCCCCATTATGGATCCCAGACCGAACTCGATAAGAGGATCCAGTATGAATCCCAGGCCGAGACCGCCCAGGGGCTCGAGGATATATTCCATCCCGGCCGTATTCAACGGATCTCTGATAAGGACCCCCACCAACAGGCCAAGAATGCCGCCTACCAGTCCAGTTGAGAGCATGCTAATTAGAACGGTTCTGATTCCGGAGACCATAATCAGTTCCTTTGGCTAGAATACCTGGATTTTAGGTAGGGTCACCCATATCGTCAAGGCGAAATGTGGGATTTTTCGAGCGGTTTTTCGTGAGCAGCGGGCTCGAGCTTTTATTTGGCTTGTGACCCGATGATAGAGGCCTGCGTTCTGCAGCGGTCTTAGGCCGTAGTTCTTACTTACTCTCGTAAATAAGCGGGAAGTTCCGCGACCGCCTTGGCCAAGCGCGTGCCGTGCCAGGTAAGCAGGCTGCCGTCAATTAGATGCACCCTACCTGACTCGACCGCAGGAGTATCGGCAAGCCACTCTTCGATCTGGCTCTTGTGACTTTCCTCAAATGCGTATGGTTCATTCGGGAGCAGGATCACGTCCGGTTTGCTCTCGATAACTTCCTCGATGATCACCCGCGGATATCGCGTATCCCGCTCACCTGCATCCTCTGGTTCAGCCGTGCCAAGATCCGCCTCCAGCGGATAGCGGCGCTCACGAGCCGTGAAAACGTTCATACCGCCCACCTTGGCAAGCACATCATTGGCATAGGTCTGGTAATTGAATGTCATAAACCATGGGCCAATATCTTCTTTTTCGCCCTGCCAAATCGGAACAAAGGTCGGTATCGACAGCCGCGCGGTCGTCGCCTTCTCAGTCCAGTCTAGTGTTCTCGCGAGGGTCTCAACGAGCGGCACCTGCTCTGAAAGCTTAAAGACTTTAATGATCGTCCACAGCAAATCCAGAACGTCTACCGTGCTCTTTGGGAAAGTCAGCCAAACCGTCAGCCCCGACTCGCTAAGGGCTCTCACCGAATCTTCGCTGTTTTCTTCCTGATTGGCGATCACCAGGTCAGGGCGCAGAATGCGAACTGCCTCCAAATTAGGCTTTTTCGTGCCGCCCACCCGCTGTAGACGCAGCTGGTCCTCTTCTGGCGGCGTGCAAAGGTCGGTTACACCGACAACCCGATCCCCGACTCCCAGGTCGAACAGGCTCTCGGTCATGGATGGAATCAAGCTGACTACGCGCTTGGGTGGAGCCGCATCAAATGCCATAATGACCCCTTCATCATCAAGCAGATTCACTTGTTTTTCCTTTAGGACCATGGTTGAACAACCTTTCAGTGCTTGTAGTGCATGAAATGCACGCTAAGGGCATTTTTAAAAACTCCAACGATCGCGCATTCAGACACGAAGCACGTCGCTTGAGTATTTTCCGCCTGTGAAGCGAAGTCAATAGGATGTGGGACTGATAAGGGAGTAAAGGGGGTTTGCCCCGTAAGCTATGCCTTAGTCGTTCCTGCCGCAGTCGCAGCCGCCGCCTTCGTGCCGATCGCACGGGCTGTCGGCCTTTCCCTTAAGCGCCTGCAGCTCTTCGTATGGCTCGATCTCATGTTTGAGGAATTCCACCCTGCGGTTATCTTCAGCGAGCCTTACGATCACTGCTTGCTTCAGCGCCAGCACCTCGGTCACTTTTCCTTCACCCAGCGGGGTTACCACTCGTTTCTTGACCTTAGGTAGCTGTTTTCGAGCTTCCACGTACTGCTCGTACTCATAAACCAGGCAACATCTCAAGCGTCCGCACATTCCTGTGATTTCCTGAGGATTGAGCGAGATTCCTTGTGCCTTGGCCATTTTGATCGAGATGGGGCTGAATTCCGTCAGGAACATGGAGCAGCAGCGTGTCTCCAATCCACATGCGCCCATTCCACCGATGATCTTGGCGACGTCCCTGGGCCCGACCTGTCGAAACTCCACCCGCGATTTCTTCATGGCCTTTTGCATGGCGTTCCGCAGCTTGTTTAGATCGAGCTTCTCATCCCCCTCGTAGTTGTATAGGAAGGTCACTCGCGATCCGTCGTAGGAGTACTCTGCCCTGGCAATCTTGACCCCTTCCAGGTCAAGCTCGGAGGATTTCGCCCGGCACTCGATCATGGCTTCCAGTTCTTTTCGCTGCCACATCCTCCGCAGCACGAGTTCCTGCGCCGTTGCCCGTCGCTCGATTGGCTTTAGTTTGCCTCGCCGTTTGGACGGATCGACAAAGCCCGCCACTTCGCCCATTTCTCGCCCACGACGAGTCGATACCAGCACATAGTCACCGGTACGTAAGTCTTTCACGCCAGCATTATCGAAGTGATAGAGCTTTCCGAGCGGCTGGAATCGAATAGCGACTATTTTCGCCTTTGTCCTCGCGGCGGCTTTTCCGCCGGTGGTGACGTTCGGATTGCTACTCATGATCGATGGAGTATAGCATTCACGGGAGGCGTAGGAGAGGGGAGACGTAAGCGGGAAAAGTTATCAGTCGCGATGCTTGCGAGATGGTATTCCCGTGCGCGGAACACCCTCAATCGATTAACTCAATATG